>Ga0308160_10002866_pt1 | contig 20121 bp, 21 predicted proteins | sample PhyFR1_FD_201036 | JGI IMG/M metagenome (GOLD analysis project Ga0308160, IMG submission 201036) | Phyllosphere microbial communities from UC Gill Tract Community Farm, Albany, California, United States - DLSLF.R1 | ecosystem: Host-associated > Plants > Phyllosphere > Unclassified | place: USA...
AGGACAGACGACCGGCGAGGCGCACCTTATGCTCGACCGAGAGCTTCATGAGTGCCGCAGGGTCGCCGCCTGCCTGCCGGAAGCCGATGCCGTAGCCTGTGAAGCGAGCGCAAACGGAGGACGGGGATTAGGGAGGGTTGACGAGCCAAGCCGGTCGCCGTCAAACTCACCCTCGACCCACTCCTGGAACTCGTCGTGCGTGATGATCGTGCAGCGGTGGCCCTCCTTCATGAGCTGTGGAGGAGGACTGGGTCAACACGATGCGCAGTGCGGTGAGCCGGTCGCATAGTCGCATGAACTCACCCCGAGCGAGAGGGCAATGTATGGCTGAGGTCCATCCGGCGTAAGTCGCACGGCGTCAGTGTCAAACCAGGTGAATGAGTTTGGTGGCAGTATCTAAGCAGATGAGTGCGTTTGATGGGTTTCGAACGCACCTGAACGTCACCGCGCGAGCCGATCGTGAGCATGCAGAAGTGGCGCGAGGCGACGCTCTTGCCGGTCCGAACCTCGTCATGCTGGTGCGGCAGGTTCACGACTCGAGGGACGTAGCTGCGTCGCGCACGAAAGCGTCAGTTCGGTGAGCTGCTAACGGCCTGGTCAGATCGAAGGAACTGACTTGAACGCGTCGTCAGAGAAACGAGCGTGGTCGCCCTTCTGGGGGCCAGTCACCTTGCGGAGGCTCGAGGTGAGGATGTCGTCCGTGCGCGACATCTGCCGGTTCTCGGCCGACGGGCTGACCGCACCCGAGCTCGAGGCGCTCGCATCTTCTGGCGTCGTCGAGGGCACGCTCGTCAGCGGTCCGCCGAGGAGCGTGCTGGCGTTCGAGGTCGACGTCTCGGACGAGGATCGCTGAAGCGACGGCGCCAGCGTCGAGTCGGCGCGGGAGGCAGCCGGGTGATAGACGGCGTAAGTCGCGACCGCATCGTTGACGTGTTCGATCGCCTGGAGCGGACAGAAGGCAAAGTTCAGTCACCACCTGGGGCGTGAGCCGGGTGGGAGGACGCGACGCACCATGTCTCGGTGCTGCTTGTTGAAGAACTCGAGCAGGACGTCAGGGTGGCCGTGAATGTGGATCGCCATGCCCTTCGTACTCAGGTGCATCGTAGACGCCTGGCGTCGGCAAAAGTGAAGCCGTCAGCGGAGGGGACGCTCGAGGGTCGAGCGGGGGGCAGGTCGACGCGCACCTTTGTCGCCGACTTGACGTCCGCGATCTTGAAGCGCAGCTTGACGTCGCGCCCGGCGAGCGCGTGCCGGTAGAAGCCGACGTACTGCGGCGAGACGACGAGCTGGCCCTTCGTCGGGATGAGGGCGCGCTGGATGCCGCAGCCGATGGCTGGTCGGGCGAAGAGCCGTCAGTCGCGCTGTCGCAGGGCGAATGCACACCGCCGGCGGACTTACTCCAGATGCCCTCGCTGTTGCCGAGGCCAAAGACGGTGCGGAGCGTCTGCTCTCCGACGTCCTCGCCGGTACCGGCGCCGGTAGCCTCGCCGTCGGCGTTGTCGTAGGGCTCGCCGTCCGCGCCTTGCCGGAGGTAGTCACGGAAGACATCCTCCAGGTCGAGCAGGGGCCGCGGGCATTGACTCGCGCCGGGCCCGCAAGCGTCGCGTCGGCGCTGGAGGGCCTCCTCGCGTGCGCGCTCAAACTTGCCAATGAACGCGCGCTGGGACGAGAGGAGGCAGAACTGAATGTGCAGCCGAGCCGGGGCTTTGACGGCTTGGCTGGAGGCGGTCGGGAGCGGTGCGGCCGGCGATGCGGGTGACGGCGGCAAGGGGACCTTCTCGAGCGAGTCGGTGCTCGCGTCGGATGCTGAGAACGAGAGCGCCGGCCCGGGCTCGTTGTTGACCTCGAGATCAACGAGCGTCGCAAACGACATGTAGTCGCTAGTCTGTTCGAGCTCGATCCGCTCGAGCGGAAGGCTGATGCGGACGCGCTCCCATTCGGACTCTGGCTCCTCGGCGCCGGCTGCCTCCTGGTCCATCGATGGCTCGGCCTGGGGCTTGCGGCGAGCCTTGAGCCGCCGGCTCTGGTGGAAGAGCGCGGCCTCGAACTCGCGCCGCCACGAGAGCGCCGACTCGACCGTGTCAAACTCGAGTCTGCGGATGTCTCGCGGCGCGCCCTCTGGCGAGTAGAGCTCAATCTCGAGCACGCGCGCATCCTTCTCCTCGTGGATCCGCCGGACGCTGCTGAGGAGGACCGTCTTGAGTGGCCGGGTCCGGCCCTCGTCGCTCGCGTCCGGATAGGTCGAGACCATGTCGCTGCTGAGCTCGGCCCAGACGCGCTTCCGGACCGTGCAGGGCACGCCGAGCCGCGTCCGCCGCTTCCAGATGTAGACGGCGCCCGACTTGAGGAGCGGGCCGTTCAAGCCCGGCTTGACGGGCGGGAGCCGGGCGAGGAACGTCAGGCGGTGCGATGTCAGGTGCATGTTGCCGATGATGAGGATCCCACGGAACAGGCCGCCGACGGCCTCGGCCAAAAACGTCTCCTTCTCGCCCCGCGCAGCCATCGCCTTGAAGTGCTGGTCAAAGGCGCCAAACTCGTCGTTGATAGCCGCGAGCCGATCCTCGTCCGTGAAGCCGTCGTCGGGCTTGGCCCGGCCGCCGCCGGCCGAGTCCTGCGAGTCGGTCGCGAGGTTGGAGACGGCGAGCTGGGCGAGTCGGTTCGAGATGAGAAACGAGTCGGCCGACGACTGGCGCTCGAGCTTTGGCGGCGGCGGCGGCCGGAAGACGTGGTGCTTGCCAAGCGTCGCCTGGTCCGGCAGCGGAGCGAGGTCGGCGCCCTCGTCCTCGTCCTCGTCGGCCAGGGTCGACGACTCGGTGTCGGACGAGTCGCTGTACTCCTCCTCGCTCATGCCGGCGCCTTCGACGCCCTCGCCGCCCTCGACCCGGTTGGAGCCGTGCGTCAGCGGGCCGTCCCGCGCGCGCTTGCCGTTGCCGTGGCCGTCGTGAAGCGCGAGCTGGCTGAAGAAGGCAAAGAGCGAGGGCGCCGAGGTCGATGCGCCGCCGTCATCGTTGGCCGGGTCCTCCTGGCTTGTCGTCGGCTGGTGGATGAGGCCCGGGGCGTGCTGGGCAACCGACGGCGTCAGCTCAGACCGGGCGGGCGGCTGCAGCTCGGTCGTCGTCGTCGCGGCCGCAGTGCTCCGAGCGTCGACCGGCTCCTCTGAAGTGAGCGGCGATCCGAGCGCGACGTCGTCGGCCGCTGGCAGGCTGGTCGACATGGGTCGCGTTGCGGCTTGTAGTGAGAAGCTCGAAGGAGGGCAGACCGTCGGTGCTGAAGGTGCTAGATTGAGCGACGACGTCAGCGCGGGGCATGCTGCGCTGGGCAGTTGAGGATGACAAGGACATGGCAGCCCTGCAGATCGCCTTCCTTCGAAGACGAAAGAGGCTGCGTTCTACCTGCCAGCCATCAGAACTGGCGCGGAGGGAACTCACTCGGCTATGGACGTGTAAGACGGTGGATCGGCCGGAGGGCTGGTTGGGTTGGAGTGCGAGCTTGCCTGTAAGGTGAGACCCCTCGGTCAGAGCCGTCAGCGGCTGGACGATCACCTAAGGTGTGAGGGCAGTTGTCAACACTCACTGATGTACTGCTCTGGAGCCGAGGTTGGTTAGGGGTGTCGCGAGAGAGAAGGAGCGTGTGCGGCAGGCGATGCGACGGGGCGGGGATGCGGTTAGGGTCGAAAGGCCACGTCGGTCGGGCAAGCCATCGTGCCCGAGCCCGCCGGCGAGCCCGCCAATGCCGTCGTGCTCGTCAGCCCGGGCACCTTATCCTGACCCCCGACCCTCAGACAAAAGGCCACACCCTCACGCGAGCTCGGTGCGCCTCGGATACTGGCAGACGTACCTCTTCGATGTCGTCTTGTCGAGCGACGTCTGAGGGGCGAGGGCCAGGAGGCAAGGCGACGTATGACGCACGGCGAACCAGGTGCTTCGGGCTCAAGCCAACAGGCGTCGGCGCCCGGCCACCCCGAGCGTCGAGAGCCCCGACTAGCGAATCCCGGCCGCAGCCCCGAGTATCTACTCCCGGCGACCGCTATCGATCGCCCAACTGTAGGGACATCGAGGGCCGCAGAGGACGGGCATGCGACCGCAGCTTCGGCTTTCGAATAGAGGCATGTGATCGGCAGGCAGGGGCCTGGTGCGGCGCCCGCTCCTTCTCTGCAGACGCAGCGGTAAGTCGAAGCGCTGCTGGCAAGCGAACACAAATGACCGGGGCGACACTGCAGCGACCATAGCCGCGTGCATTCGGGCGACCGGACGACGCCCGCTGCTGGTTGCCGCAGCGAGAGGGTAGACCATGCGCGGAGGTCGTCTGTCGGGGGCTGCAGATCCAAGAGGAGGGTCGGGATCAAGTCAGTCAAGACGAGAACCGCAGGACTACTGGCGGAGGGTGGAGGTACGCACCTCGTTCCCCAACTCGGTTTATCATGGAGCGCGGCCCTCTTCGACGCCGGCCGGTCACGAGAGGCGGGCAGCGTCCCATGCAGACCTCGTCGCGACGAGTCGAGAGGCGAGAGCGGCACCGCAGAGTGGCTTCTCTCGCTGTATCGCTGCCGCGCGGTTCGAGCTGGACACGAAGATCGGGTGCGAAGCGCTGCGTGTCGCCAGCACCGCCGACAGCTGTTCGGTCCGCTGCAAGGGGCTGCTCCTTCAACAGGATGCGAGAGGCTCAGGAGTCGGGTCGAGGACCGAGCGACGGACATTCGGACGTCCAGGCTTCACAGTTGGTCAGCCCCGAGCCATCTGCCGGACCTCGGTCAGCTTGGACCTTCAAGGAAAACGCAAGCCCAGCAAGTCGTCGATTAGAGTCAGGAGAGACACGGATGGGTCGAACGCCTGAGCGGCGCCGGCCGAACCGCAGGGCTGGATCCTACGAGAGGGAAGCATCCGAGTGGCGTTCTGCCGGCCTATGAGCGACGTGTCGCGGACGTTGGCCCGTACTTAGATGCGATAGCCGGAGGAGTAATCATCTGCGACAGCAGGGAGCGACGAGATGCGAGGTCGACGTTGTCAGGAAGGACGATGCCGACGCAACCGTCGGAGCGAGCTGAGCCAGCGCCGCCAAGGCGCACCGGCGGTGGACGACAAGGCGTGACCATGCTCGTCTCTCCCAGCACCCAGGAGGCTGCTCGCTCTGTAGAGATGCTCGATCCCCTCTCTGGCTTTGTACCAGTATCGGGACTGGCGTTAGAAGCATCGCTGCTGCCACCAGCGGACCCGTCGTCTACCTTCGGCCCTCGCTGCGCGACCTCTAAACGACGACTTCGTTGACGGCCCAGCTGCCTGCCTTCCTCGAACGACCACCTTCTTTCTCTCCTTTCAGTTGCTAGAAGCAGTCTCCTGCTCACTTATCGACTCTCAGACCTGACCGCGGCAGGCGGCGTCCGTCGACCACTTCGGCCCCCGGCTCCAGCCGACGCTGCCGCTCGACTTCGAACCTTCGACGACCCGCTGTCTCACCGTCGCCCAAACTCGCCCCTCCCTGCCGGCGATGTCGATGGTGCTCCTCCTCCGATCCAGAATCAGCGGCAAGCCTCCTTAGAGCTGACGATGTGTAGCGAAGTGCGCCTCGGACCCCCATCAACCCTCCCTTCGGCGCTGCTCCGTCGACCATGGCCGAGTCGCTACCGCAGGCCGCACTCGAGGCCTTGGTCGATGGGACCAAGCTGTCGGGCATCGGTCTGATCGTCGGTTCGTCCTGTCGCCTGTCCCCTCCCGCCTCAAAACAGCTGGCCGCTGATGCTCTTCCGACCTACGACAGGCATCTGCGCCTCGAGCCTTTGCTTGGGCGGCCTCTTTGTCCAGGTGCCACGCTACGCCTCCTCGGCGACGAGGGCGCCGCTCGGTCGGATCCAGCTGGCGACGCTCGGGCTCATCCTGGGTGGGTGACGGCCTGCCATCAGATTGCACGGTACTTTGACTGAGCGAACCGGGCGTCGGCCGCCACTCTCCATTGAACGCCGCCAGCGCTCACGCTCGCCTGCATTAGCCTCAACTTTGTCCGGATCGTCGCCTGTCCGTCGCGGTCCTCGCTGGATACGTCGGAGTGCAAGCACGCTGATCCCACCCACGCTCACCAGTCTTCGTCCTCAATTTCAACAACGCTCAGTACTTGATCAGCGCTTTCAGGGATCCGGTCCAGGCAACCGAGCCGTTCCTTGCAAACGTCCTCGTCGCCCTTTGCCAGCGTCCGTTTGCCGACGACGTCCCTTTCATCGACGACCTCTCGTCTGCTCCTGACACGCCGTCTCACTTTCCAGTCTTTCTCGTCCACCGATCATACCTCTTCGGTGCCAATCTGCTGGACGGCACCCACCGCAAGATCCGCACCGGCTTCCTCGCTTTCCTCGGTGTCCTGGCTCTCGTCGGCTGTGCGGCAGGTCTGACGGCCAACGTCATGATCAGACGCTTCTCGAGCATCCTCGAGTTTTCCGTGGCCGACTTTCGGCATCGGCCCACCCCGTGCGTTTCTCAAGCTGCGTGTAGAGCAAAGCCATGGTGCCGCTCCCTGACTCGTTTTTAGCATGTCCCCTCCTCCAGCTTCCTCATCGCGCAGACGGCCTGGATCTGCATCTCGCTCGCGGTCGACGCTTTCCTGACGGGGCTCATCACCAAGGATCTCTTCGGCGCCATCGTACGGCCGCAGTTGGGCTCGATGCACGCCCGACGTCTGATATCTGCAATGCTGACGCGCGGGCGATGCTGCACTTGTAATGTCAGGTCTACTCGCGCAACGACGTCGGCGTCGGCCGGTCGTTGAGGAGCGTCCTCTCGCGGCTGCTTCAACTAACGATCGCCAACGGCACAGTCCTCGTCGGCCTCCAGATCACCCTCCTCGTCGCCTTCCTCAGAACGAAGACGGGCTGGGCGGTCGGCGCCCTGGCGGCCTTGCCCGGCCTCCAATGCGTCAGCCTCTTCACCTACCTTTGTGCGCCGATCGAGAGCCGGGCCCGCCAAGCGCTCATGAGCAGCCAAGACGGCGATGAGGAGCTCGCGAACTCGCCGGCTGCCGCAATGCAGTTGGCTAACCGACCGACGTTGGCGAGGACCGCCGCCCAACAGCGCAAGCGGCGGCGGAGGCAGGGAGGAAGCAGCGGCGGCACGCTGCAGTCGCTGTCGGTGCGATCAATCCTCCATCGGCCGTCGCTCTCGCAGCATCGGCCGGCAGTCGGCATCATCCCGCTGACTCAACGCCGCGACAGTCAGCTAGCGTTTGCCGACGCGGGCAAGGGATGACATGTCTTGGCTCGCGATCGAATGGAAGCAAGGCAGAAGACCGGACCGTCGACAGTTCTAGCTATCGCGCAAGTCGGCGCCCGACGCTGCCTCCTAAAGGCTTTTTCAGTGTGGACCAGAGCGAGAGATAAAGGATGCGTTGATAGGGCTCGCAGCCCCTCGACCCGTCCTCGACATTCGCTGGCCCGCACGTAGTGGCCGTCGCCCGTCGCCACCCCTGGGGCGAGTACCGATCGCCCGCCGCAGGCACGAGGCGTCCAGGGCCTGCCGTCCGTCTTCCTGGATGGTCCGGCAGCCAGACGAGCGGCTCCTGCTCTCAATCCCAACCTCCTAGGCGCCTATTAGGCCTTGACCTTCTTGGTCGGCCGCGTGTCGAATGAGAGGTCCTCGTCGTCGCCGCTCTCGTCCTCAAAGTCGTCCTCGTCGTCCTCGTCCTCGCCGATGCCTGCGAAGTACTCCGCGGCCTTGGGCAGGAGGTCTGACGCAATCATCTCGCCGATCGAGAAGATGTCGTCCTTCTCGGTGAAGAAGGTGAAGAAGGATCCCGGGTCGAGGCCGTCGGCCGACTCGTCGGTCTCGTCGACCTTGCGAGGCGACTTCTTGATGAGGTTGTGCTCGTCATCCTTCCAGCTGATCGTCTCAACCTGCCAAGGGTCAACGGTGCGGCGCGTCAGCATGCGTTTCTGGCAGGAGAGCGATGGCAGCCGAGCACAGACCGAGCCGACGACGTCGACGCCGTCCTCCGAGTCCTCGACCGAGAACGACTTCTTGAGCTCCTCTGCAAGTCAGGCAAGCAAGTCAGCAAGGCCGGCTTTGCCCCGTTGGTCGATTCGATGCAGGGTGTCACGCACTGTTGGAGAAGAAGGGGTTCTCCTTGAACGTCTGCAGGGACGGGGCGCACGACGCACGTTGTCAGGCGGCTATCCGGATGGAGCTAGCGCTCGGGAGGACCACGCACAAAGGCAAGGTCGTAGGCCTGGATGTGCTTGCCCTCCTCGCCCTGGACGATCGTCACGTTCTCGAGGTAGGTCATGGCCTCCTGGTCCTGGGGGCCCATGTGCATCGAGACTGTCGAAGGGGGTGGGGGAGGCCGCGCAGGCGTCAGCGACAGGACGCGCCAGGGTTGACCGCAGGGACCGAGCCGAGAACGCACGCGCCGGGTGCTTGATGAAGGCGCCGAACCAGAAGTGGGGAATCTTTGCGACCTCGGCCTGGCGGGCGGCGTAGAACTCCTTGTAGAGCTCGGCCTGGGCCTTCATGATCTTCTGCTCGGTCGCGTTACGGACTGAGCAGAGGCGCAGGGCAGCACGACGTCAGCAAGGCAGCGGCTCGCCCGGCCGAGCGCACCCGCACGAAGAGCCGACGTACGCGCAAAGAGCTTCTCGAGGACCTCCGGGTTCTTCTCGGTCCAACGGTCGGCCGTCTCGCCGGCGGTGTTTGCGATGGAGTTCCTGCGAGAGTGAGGCGGCGCGCAGGAGGCCGCAGTCGGGGCAGGCCGGCTGGTCAGCTGCGAGCTCCTACGAGTCAAGCACCTCGACGGCTCTTCAGACAAATCTGACGAGACCTAGACGCACGACATGATGGGATGGAGAAGGGTAGCTGGCAAGTGTGTGGTTGGGTGGGTGTGGTCGAAGTTATCGACCTTCCTTCCGAGATCTGCCTCAGCCCGCCTGGCCTCACGTTTTGGCCGAGCGACAGATGCACTTCGCCGGACGACGGGTTCTCACGACAGCCCGGCCACGATGCCGGTGACGTCGACGCCAGCTGCCTGCGACGTCCACGTCGACCGAACCATCCATCGCATGTGAGAAAGGAAGAAGGAGGCATGCACTGCTGCTGCTCTACCGCTGCTGATGTTGCTGCTGCCGGGCCGCCGCTGACCCGACTTCGCGTCGATCTGCTCACACCGACTGGCCCCTTTGCCCTTGTCGCGACTCCTTGGCCAGCCTGGCCAACGACACTGGCCGCCGGTCACGTCTCGCGCAATTTGGACGCAGCTCAGGCCCTGGCGAGCCGAACGTCCTCGAAGCCGATCGCGAGGAGCGGAAGGTCCTCATCCCCGGCTTGCTGATCTTGGCGGACGGTGCGGCCACGCTCTTCGACGAGGGGTCGCTCGGCGAGAGGTTCTGCCCGAGGGCAGGGCAGGAGCACCAACGCCCCGACGCCGACGGGATCGCCGGCGGTCACGATGCTGTCGAGCCGAGCCTCGAGCGCGCTCAGCCGTCTTTGAGATACGACGGCATCGGCGTCGTCCGTGAGCGACATCTCGGCCGTGGATGACCGGCGCACGAACGGTGGGAGCAGGCGCCGCTGCGACGAGGCCGGCGTGCCGAGCGCCGGGCGGCAGAGGGACAGGTTGTCCGAGTCGACGTTGGCGTACGAGCCCACATTGATCTTGGGCAGCGTGAGGCTCAGCGGCTGACGAAGTCCCGCCGGACAAAGAAAGGGCAGTATGCGGGTCAGCGGAGCGTCTCCACTTGTGCGCGCTGCAGTTCCTCGGGCTTAGACTCACCATCTTTTCCTCGATCCACACCGGCTCAGACGACTCGAGCATTTCGCCGCTGCAGACGCGGTCGATGCGCGCCTCGAACAGCTTGGGGATGGGCAGCTTGCCGTGGCCGGCGACGACGCGCCACTCGTCCGCCGGCCGCGTCGCGCCCCGCGCACCGACAACCGACAGGCCAGCCCAGCCGTCTGCCTGGCGAGCAACCTGCTGGTCGAGTGCAGCCCGCTGGGCCCGGTGGTGGGCGCGGATGAGCAGGGAGCAGCCGAGGAGGAAGAGCAGGCCGAGCGTGCCCGCGAACGAGGCGACATAGATGACCGACCCGTTGGGGCTGCCCCTCTGTTCCGTCTGCCGGGCGGCTGGCGCGGGGGCGGTCTCAAGCGGCGCAAGCGGCCGGTCGGCATGGAGAAGTGAGAGGTCGAGAAGAATGGCCAGGGCGGTCATGTCGGGCGGACTTGCCGAGCGAGACGACGCCGCCGTCGTTCGGCCGCAATGATGCTGCTGGATGCCGGACCTGGGCGAGGCGCAGGCTACGGGCGTCGGCGCCAGGAGGAGCGATGGCGGCGGGGCTTGCAGGCCGTTACCGCCAAGGGTTGAGAGAGGGGAGGTGGTCGTGTGAGGGAAGGAGCGTGGTAACGGACGGCCCGTCTTGCCCGACGCGATGGGAAGACGACCAAGCGGTCGTGCCTGGCGTTGCTGCTGCGCGTCGCGACGCCGCCAACTGGCAGACTCCGACCTGCGCCTCGCCCTGTCGACAGGCCGCCTCCGCCAAGGGGAGCAGCGACCCGGGGCCACCGCAAGCAGGGATCTGAAGCGCGTCAGACTGCGAGCTTCGATGTAAATCAAGGGTCGACGGTCGAACACCTGCGCGTGCGCCGGGTAAGGCGGGGCATCCGCGTGCTTGGTGAACACCCCGTACGCGCAGGCCTACCACCGTCAGCCCCTTGCCGCCAAATCGTTGCTAGAGCTACATGGATCGAGAGAGACGGTGCGAGTGCGTGAGATGGGAAGCATGAAGGGACAGGTTTTGCGAGCGAGATGGGGCCAGAGTTGAGCGGCCGGAAGTTGCGAAGCGGGCGACAAAGCGAAGGAAACGACGATGAAGAGAAGACCGGTTGAGAGTAAAGCTCGCTGGCCGAGATTGACGGAAAAGGAGCAAGGTCCGGGGACGCCCTAGAGCTCACGCCGTAGCCGGCCGTCAAGACGGGACGAGAGGGGCGTGTACGACTTGAGAGTCCGGCCAGCGTAAGGGCCACGGCCGACGCTGCCACGACTGTCCGTCGGCAGATGGGACGATGGCGTGAAACCGATGGTCGGGATGACGGCGATCGGGATCGGCCTCGGCGAGGCGAGGGGCGAGGCGGCGGTCGAGTCGGACGAGAAGGATGTCGAGAGCGAAGGCGGGGGCGAAGCGCCTGACATGGAGGTCGGAGGCGACGGCGACTGAGAGGCCGAAGCCGACCGTGATAGGCCGCCCGCCTCTTGGCCATTCCGGACGAGGACATCGAGGGCCGAAGGACTCGCCGGCGGCTTCCTGGCGAGCAAACTGAGCGGCTTGAGCCGGAAGGTGAAGAGAAGCGCCTGCGCTCGGATCGCCCGGAGCCACGACGTCTTTTGACGGTCGGCAGCGGCAGCGTCGCCGTCGTCCTCGTCCTCTAGACTGCCGTCCTCTGCTCGGAGTGTAAAGTCGCCGTGGGCAAGCGAGAAGATCGGCTGCGTGTTGAATAGGGTCGGCAGCGGCCGCGGGCAGAGTGCCTTGAGTGGCGAGCCTCCCAGTGGCGATGCGAGGTGGATGGCGAAGTCGCTCAGGCTCGAAAGGTCGAGCGACTGGCCCGGTGTCGGCGGCGGTGAGCGGAGGAGACAAGTCGAGGCTCGTCGCTCGAGCGACGGCAGGCTCGTCGCGGAGACGCTCCGCTTCGTCGGCGCTGACGCGAGGCAGGGTGAGTACTGGAAGTAGTCGGTCGCCTGGCCGGCTCGCAGGACGCAAGGCAAGGCTGAATGGCCGCCGGACGCCTCCGATGTCGAGGTTGGTGCCTTCCTGCCGCCATCCACGACACCGGACATGTCTGAGCTGCCGAGAGTCATCGAGCGTCGAGCGTCGTACGAACCCGCCCGACGGTGACGGATCTTCTTGCCCTTGAGCCGGATGGGTGGCGCAAGGAGTTCGCCCTCGGGCTCGTCGCACAGGCTGCCGACATCGTCGCCATTGAGAGCGGCGCGCGCACTGGACCGACGGGGCCGAGGCGCCGGTCGACGATGCCGCTTGTCCGCCTCCTTGTGCCGGCGGGCCTCCTCGGCCTGACGAGTCCGCTCCTGCGCTCCTCCCGCCCAGCGATCAAAGTCTCGGCCGCCGTCGGGCAAGCCGGCGAGCGCAACGTCGAGGTGACCAAAGAGCTCGAGTCGCTTACGACTCTTCCAGACGAGGGTCGAGATGTGAGCCTCGCGGGCCGAGGCCGGGTCCGGAGGTGTCGGCGAGGCGCCCAAGATGCCGATCGCACAGCCCAGCTTGACGACCTGCGTTTGAGGAAGAGCAAGGCTGTTAACGCCGGACGCGCCTGGACGATGGCAGCGGAGCAAGGCAAACCTCCGTAAACTGGTAGCTCGAGCGCGCATCGGCGAGTGCCTGCGTCTCGCTTGCAGCGGCAAGCAGGGCCTTGAGGTAAACGAGGCTGATGAGGATGCGGCTCGTCGGTCGATCGAGCTCGGCATTGGCCGTCGGCCGATTGAGCGCACGCTCCGTTCGCTCGACGAGGCAAGCCGCCAGTTGCCAGAGCGACCACGGGCAGTCCTCGTCCCAGATGCTGTCGCCAACGAGCCGCTCGACGAGCTCGTTCGGCAGCCGCTGATCGGCCTGGGCGACGCGCGGCGGTCGGACGACGCCGCGGATGAAGACACCAACGAGCGCCTCGAGCAAGTCCTCGAGGCAGGCCGGGTCGTGCATGCGACCAGCGAGGAGGGCGTGGAGGCCAATCAGTAGCGCAGCCGCTCCCTTGACGTGCCGGAAGCGATCCGAAGAGGAAGTCGACCTCGTTGGACGAGGAGCTGAAGGCGGCGGCAGAGATGCCGCGCCCGAGGGTGAGGGGAGAGAAGGATCGAATGACGACGCGGTTTGGAAGAGCAGGTTGGCCAAATCATGGGCCTTCCTAGGCTGGGCGTCCGGGATGAGGCATAGGTCATAGGTCTGCCAGCCGAACTCCGAGAGGTCGTCTAGGGCGACGATCTCCTGCGCATGATACCAAGTCGAGGCCCTTGCAGCGTCAGCAGAAGGCTGAAGTCACACTGGCAGCGGGAAGAACGCACGAGCAGACTGGCTTCCTCCTCCTGGACGGCCGACCGCTCAGCGACCGAGGCGCCGCTGCGGACGAGCGTCTCAGCGCTAGCCGACTCTCTGAGGGACGCCGTCGGCGTCGTGTCTGGGCTGCTGCCCGTTCCGCGTTGTCGAGGGCGCCGCAGCTTGACCGTTCGTGGTTGATGGAAAGGGAGCGAAGAGTCAAGGACGGGCGGACTGTAAGATTGGGTCGGCTGTCGGCTAGGGGTCAGCCGCTGCGTCGTCTGGACGAACGGAGGGACGACCTCTCGAGGAAACGAAGGGCTGCCTAACCTGACGTCGCTCTGCTACACAGCTCAGCTTGGGTGGCGAGGATCCGAAGCACACGTGCGAGGCGGATGCAGATCTTGAGATAGCGGAGGGCAGGCCTTGGAAGGGCCGAAGCTTGTTGGACAGGCGAGGCGGTTGGCAGGTCAGATGGCGAGAGGGCAAGAGGACAATCCTGTCGCTGTTAGACGGGCAGCAAGTTCTGTCAGGGTCAGCACCTTCGTTCCCTCCGGTCGTCTTCGACCGGGCTGCTGGCCTGGACGCCTGTTGGGTCGCACGGTGGTCGGCGAGCCGGCGGCGAGGCGCAGCGCCCGCGGAGAGGACGGGTCAGCCACCGACCGCCCCGCACAATCAAAGCTCTATACTATTGGTCAAGGGGAGAGCCGGCCCAATCCGTCCCTTTTGCGCCCTGCAGCTACGACGGTCTAGGACGCCCCCCCTCCCCTTTGAGACGAAAGGATCGAGCTTTCTTTTGGGCAGACGGATGCCACTGAAGACCTACCGTCTGTCTAGCCTGGAGCTACTGTCAGACGAGGCGTCCAGGGAGCCCTGCTGGGCCTCGCTCGCCAACGCAAGCCAGTCGGACCTGTCAGGGCCCCGGCGTCGGCCCCCACTCGATCGGCCCGGCCGGCTCCCCTTTGGGTAGCACGCCGGACGTGCCGGCGCATGGGGGTCGGCGAAACAAAAAGAAACGGCCGACTGTTCTCGATCTGTCGGCGGCGAGCTCGACGTTGGACGGCTGGCGATCCCCGCAGAGGGCCAGGCGCTCGAGATCGACGACGCAGGCTCATCGCAGAATAGCTTTCGTGGCAGGCGGCAGGGGAACGAGAGGCGAACGAAGGGATCGGGGGAGGTGGCTACACGGGCGAGAGGAGTTATAAAAGGAAAGAGAAAAGGGCGGGGACGACTCTAGTCCGGGGGTGGGAAAAAGGGAGAGTGATGCGGGGTCGTGCGGCAGAGAAGGGAGAGAAGGAAGGGGCAGCCTTTGGTATGCGAGAGAAGGGAGGGACTGGTGTGTGTGCGTGTGTGTGCAGGAGAGAGAGAGAGAGAGAGAGAGAGAGAGAGAGCTGAGCGAGCGGAAAGGGGGACAAGGAGGGAAGGGAAGGGGCTCTAGATCCACGTCGTCGCCGACGAGTCGATTTTGAGCGTGTTGCGGAGGACAAGCGGCACGGCGATGAGCGCGGCAAAAAAGCAGAGGACGAGCACGTAGAGGGCCGAGTACTGGATGGAGCGCGAGTCGAGCAGGGAGGGGCGTGAAGGGGAGGGGGGGGTCAGAGCCTGCCGCACTGGCCCGAGAGCACGAGAGCACGCACCTTGGCGACAATCTTGCGCCGCTGCGAGCGCTGCTTGAACGAGTAGATCGGCGCCCGAATCTGCTTCGATGGCGCGAGCCAGAAGAGCATGACCGAGTGTAGCCGATCGATGCTGGGGAGCGAGCGGGAGGGACCGAAGGGAGGAGTGTCAGCAGGGCTATTCTCGAGCAGATAAGGCGACAGAAGGGCTTCCCGACGCACAAGGGGATGCAGAAGGGGACCGAGAGGATGATGAGCAGCAGGTGGCAGATGATGAAGTCGGTCGCGAAGAGACCCATCTGAGGACGGCAGGCCGAGATGGACAGCCAAGAGTCAGCACCGTCGAAGAACGGGAGTGACGGAGGAAGAGAGAGGGACGGACCTCGACGAGCTTGACGACAAACTCGCGGGCCGGCTGCGAGACGACGTGGGAGCCGAGGCCGCGGTTGTACCAGACACCGGTCCACCAGGCGCGGTTGATTTCGTCGTGCTTGAACTCGCGCGAGAGGAAGAAGGCGATGAAGAATTTGTAGAAGAAGCGCTGGATGAAGCACGTGGCGACGACGCCGAGGACGGCGTGCGAGGCCTGCCAGACCTCGAGGAACCAGAGGAGCTCAAAGAAGCCGACGAGGCCGACGACCGAGAGGCCGTGGGCGATCGCGGCCATCGTCGCGCCAAACTTGCCGCAGCAGTTGTTGAGCATCGGGCCGAGGAAGAGCGAGGTGAGGAAGAGGACGATGAGGATGACCATGTTGAAGACGATCGGGCCGAGCGAGATGACGGCAATCCGGAGGAGGCCCGAGACCTGCTGCGAGCCCGAGGGGGTGAAGCTGCAGAGGCGCGGGAAGGTCAGCTCCTCGGCGTCACGACCGAGGCAAAGGAGGGGGAGGGGAACACGTACGACTTGACAAAGAGGTAGGGAACCGTCATGATAATGGCCATCGCAAGCGGGCCGAGCAGCTCGGCGTAGATGATGGTCCGCCACGAGGCCCGGGGGACGTCGGACGCGAGCTTCTCGGACGGGTGGCCGAGCTTCTTGCGCTTGTAACCGGTGATCTTGGTCCGCGACAGCCGGCAGTAGCCGACCCACGAGTTGGCGTGGTGGCGCGAGTTGCCGCGCGACATCCAGCGGAGGAACTCGCGGTAGTCGATGATAAAGTCGGAGAAGGAGAACTGGTGCGGGTTGAAGAGGAAGGGCGAGAGGCAGAGGGCGAAGGTCGTCACCCAGAAGTAGATGAACCACGGGATCCAAAGCGCTGTCGTGACGTAGAGCATGCAGAGGGCGAGCCGGAGGCCCATGTAGATGGACGGGCCGGCGAAGCGCGAGTAGAGGATCGAGAACGAGTTGCGCGTCGTCGCGAAGCCGCGGCCGGTAGCGATATAGCGCGCGCCGCCGAACGTCAAGTTGGACAGGATCGACTGGGTGTAGATCTGGGTCGAGAAGACCTCAAAGACGGGGGAGAGCGAGCCAAAGTGCTTGCCGAGCCGGAGCAGGGCCTTGCCGGCGCCACGCTCGGTGAGCTCTGGAGAACACCCGAGAGCAAAGGCAGAGAGGTCAGCTCGAGAGGCTCGTGCAAGTCAGAGGACAGTCTCGTGCCAACGGCGGACGACGCACCCTGGAGGAAGAGCGGCAGGAAGGCGATCATGAAGACGAGGAAGATCGAGATGATGCAGCGCTCGATCCACGAGAAGACGGGCTCAAGGCCGTAGCAGCCGCTCTGGCCGGCGAGCAGGTCGCCGTTGCGGTTGTACTTGCACAGCCGGAGTGACTGGTTGAGCGAGGCCATGTAGACGACTGGCGGCGGCCGGGGGAAGGAGCAGGGTCAGCGAAGCAAGCAAGCGAGGGACGCGAGGTCGGCGACCAAGCAACGCACGGGTGACGACAAAGATCTGGACGGCGGTGATGACGAGGATGTTGTTGATGTGGAAGCCCGGGTGGCCATAGTAGAAGGTGAGGAAGCGGTCCATCGGAAGCTGGGTGCCGAGGTAGTAGTACTCGCGCGAGAGCATCTGCTCGCCCATGCCGGTGCCAATCTTGGTCTGGAAATTGAGGATCGTCCCGAAGCCCATGTCTCGGCCCTTGCCGCACTGGTAGTACTCGGAGTGCTTGATCCGGCCGCCGCGGCCGAAGGCCGTCATGCCGGCGTAGATGTCCTCGTTCAGGTGGAGACCCTTCTGGGCCTTCGAGACGCCGCCGCGCGTGTTCATAAAGATGGCGTTGAGGAAGTCGGGGTGGCCATAGTGGAGCTTGCCGCCGATCCACGACATCGACCGGGCCGCGAGCGTGCCAAACGTCTGCTCCTTGCCGGCGGCAACGTCACCGAGGACACCAATGTCTGCGGGCGGCGGGCGGCGACGGGCGTTGTCAGCGGGCCGGGCCAGCAATGCCATGCTCAAAGGGACGGGACGGCCGCCCTCGGAGCGAGTGAGGAGGAAACGCACTCTCGGAGAAGATGTACTCGCGGGCGCCGACGATGGCGACGGGCGCCTTCTGGAACTCGGGTGCGCCCCACTGGCCGTAGGGCGACTGGGTCGAGGCGGCAAACTCCTCAAACTCGCCGAGGACGTTGCGGATCTTGAGGCACTCTTCGAGGTAGTTGTCCTGGTTGGCGTCGATCAGCTGGAGGTACTCGCCCCGGTAGAAGATCATGGCGTGGTTCTGGTTGTCTGATTTGCCGTCGCCGAGGATCGGGTTGCCCGGGAGCTCGATCCGGAACTTGGGCTGCCGGCCGCCGTTGGGGAGGATCTCCGAGTGGCCGTCGATCAGGGCCGAGAAGATGCGCATCTCGCCGCCCTCCTTGCGCGGGGGCTCCTCCTCGAGGTAGGCAATCTGGAGGTCCGGGTAGGCCCGGAGCAGGAACTCGGCGTTCTCCTTCTCCTCCTTGTTGAACTTGGAGTAGCGCTGCATCGAGATGACAAACTTGAACTTGCGCCGGCTCATGCGCTCGAGCTCGCGCTCGAGCTTATCGGTGTTGCCGCCAAAGAGCTGGACGACCTCGGGGTTCTCGACCCGGTAGAGCAGCTTGATCGCCTTGGAGTAGTTCATGAAGCCCGAGACGGTCCGGTAGAGCGTCTGGGCCCGGAGCGAGGCCCAGATGCGGGTCCGGAGCGTGTACTCTGGCGCGGCCGACTTGAAGCCGACCGTGTAGAACGGAATGTCGTCGGTCCGCTTGGCGTCAGCCTTCTCGTCGGCGGCCGACGACTCGGCAAACGGGTTGCCGCCGGCGAGGTACGACGACTCCTCCGAGAGGATCTTGGTGTCCTTGACAAAGTTGTCCCACTCGACCGGGTGGAGCTGCTTGAGGTACTCGAGCAGGGTGACGCGCGTGTTCTGGTCCTCCTCCTTGATTATCTCGCGGAGCGAGAGCAGGATCTTCTCAGAGTAGTGCGGGACGAGGACGGTAAACGTCGGCATCGCGTCGACCGGCAGCGGCTCGGGGATCGAGGTCGTGAGCGACTGGGCAAAGAACGAGATGCGGCGCTCGGCCTCGGAGCCGGCCGGGAAAAAGTCGTGCTTGGCGCCGGTGTCGTGCTGCGAGATGAAGAAGGCCGGCGCGCGGAGCGTGCGCTTGCCCTCGGCCTCCGAGGTGACCTGGTGGTAGAGGAGCCGCTGGACGTGGTCGATCGAGAGGAGGTGCTCGCGGTACATCGAGATGACGATGGCGTTCCACACCTGCGAGACGAGCACCTTGGGCTTGTACCGCGGCTCCATGTCGGCCGTCGAGAGGATCTTGGCGTAGATGCGCTTGGGCAGCCGGGTGTAGATGTCCTTCCACGGCGTCCAGATCGACATGCCGAGCGCAAACGACCGGGCGATCGAGAAGATGGTGTTCCAGATGACGTACCAGAGGAACGTGTCGAGGAAGAAGAGGGCGAGGTCCATGACGAACATGATGGTGAGCGTGAAGGCGGCGTGGTTGCGGCAGAGGCTGTTGCCGAAGTACTTGTCGGAGCAGTTGCGGATGACCATGCCGGTCATGGCCCGGATCGGGTCGCGGAACGAGAGCGTGAGGAAAAAGTACGACTCGGCAAACTTGCAGCCAAAGACGAGGACCCAGAGGAGGATCGAGGCCGCCCGCGGCGCCTTGGACAGGCCCGGGTACGAGGCGGTAAACGTCTGCGAAGCGAGGTACTTGCGCGACTTGCTCGCGACCCGGTCGCCAAACATGCGGCCCGAGGGCAGGATGCCGAAGAGGACGGTGGCGACGACCGAGATGAAGAACTGGACGATGCCGATGATGAGGGCCACCTGCGAGGTGCTGTCGAAGCCGGCGATGTAGATGGTCGGCCCCGCCGTCAGGCCGAGGACGATGAGGAGGAAGAAGAGCCGGCGGGTGAGGTGCGACGTGTTGTTCCACGTCGTCGGGATGTAGTAGAACTCGCAGACGGTCGCGCCCATCTCGATCAGGGTGGCGACGGCGCCGCCGAGGGCGGTGACCGACCACGTCATGGCCCGGTGGGGGACGACCGAGCCCGAGGGAGCGTAGATCGTGGGCGAGTTGTAGGCCGTGTAGAACCAGAACATGGAGATGTGGCAGACCCAGATGCGGTTGAAGTTGACGAGCAGGTGGAGGAAGGACCGCTTCTCGATGTACGTCTTGAAAAAGGCCCGCGACCAGTCAATCTTGTCGAACTTCATGAACCGCTGCGCCGGCGGGACGTCGACGAGCCGAGTCTGCCGAAGGGAGAGAGGAGCTCTCTCTTGTCAGCCAGCTGAAGGGGGAAGGGGCCAATCGTTTTGCAGAGCGAGAGGCTCCGAGGGGAAGGGAGGGGGGGGGAAGGGGTCGCACCTTGTCAGCGAGGACGATGCGAGCGATGCCCTCGGGGTACCAGAAGAGCTGGTTGACGTCGTCGTAGCCGATGACCGACTCGTGGTCCTTCTCGCGCTTGAGGAACTTGCCCTCGACGACCTCGTAGGCCTGGTCGCGGATGAAGCGGTAGAGGGGCTTGACGACGGCGCGCAGGTAGAGGCCCTCGGGCACGGGCTCGAGCCGGTTCTGGCACTCTGGCGAGCGGTAGTAGTCGTCGGCGCACTTAAAGATGAAGCAGAGGCATTCGGGCACGAAGCGGACCTGGGCGGCCTCGCCCCAGCAGAGGAGGAAGAGGGCCACCTGCCGGAGCCGGTCGTACTGGCTCATGCCGTTCATGGCGTTCCGCCAGCGGCCGAGCGCCGAGTCGAGCGACTTTTCCGCCGGCGAGCCGCCGGCCTTCTTCTTCTTGCCGGCGAGCGAGCGCGCGCGCGCGAGACCCGGGTTCTGGGCCGAGCCGATCGCGTCGTCGAGGTCGAGCTGGGCGGCAAAGTACCACTTTCGGTAGTTGGCGTGCTGGCCGCCGATGTAGTCGGCGTGGAGCGTCAGGAGCGCCTGGTTGGGCGTCATGCGCGAGGCCCGCGAGTCGAGCTGGATCATGAGGAAGTCAAAGATGTTGCGGCACGAGTCTGTCGGAGAGGGACGAGGATGTGGGGAGGGGGGGGGAGCGGACATGGGGAGCGGAGTAGCGAGC
>Ga0308160_10002867_pt1 | contig 20115 bp, 9 predicted proteins | sample PhyFR1_FD_201036 | JGI IMG/M metagenome (GOLD analysis project Ga0308160, IMG submission 201036) | Phyllosphere microbial communities from UC Gill Tract Community Farm, Albany, California, United States - DLSLF.R1 | ecosystem: Host-associated > Plants > Phyllosphere > Unclassified | place: USA...
CTGCAAGTATAAACAATGTTTATAGATGATTATATCAATAACAATGTCCTCTTGGAAAATAAAGATGATTTTATAAGAAAACACGGCACTTTCAATTTACTTTAAAAACCAGAGGTTTTCGTCCTACTTTCCTTGCAGTTTTCTGAACGCTCGCTGATCAAGTCTTTTGGTTGAGTCAGATATGCCTAACTGCATAAGTAGAGAGAGTTTCTGAGTTCATTAGCGAGCTGTCATCAACCATGTGAAAGATCGCAAGAGCACTGATCTCAAATAGATCACATATCTACGACAAAATCTTAATTTCGGTTACATCTAAACGACGGAATATTTCGTATATATAAACAGTTATCATTGGTAAACCGTGCAATGGTCTGTACCTAAGTGATATTAATTTTATTTAATAATTTTATGGCTTTACTCATTTTCATCATCATTCATTGGTACACCTCACTTTTTTTCCAGTCTGTATTTCACCATCGATATGCAGCACACAATCTTTTTACGATGTCACGATTCTGGGAAAGGGTTTTTTATATTGGATGCTTTATTACGCAGGGATCTTCTTATATTAGCGCATATACCTACGGTCTTATGCATCGTCTTCATCACGCCTATACGGATCAAGCTAATGATCCGCATTCCCCACATAATGATCCCAATCCCTTTATCATGATGTTGACAACAAGAAATAACTATTTCAATCTTTATATCGGGAAAACTGAGGTGGACGCCAAATACAAGAAAAATTTGCCGGATTGGGAGAGTTTCGATAAAATTGCCCATAATTATATCACCAGGATTATTTGGATCGGTATATATATCTTAATATACTCATTTCTGACGACCGCGTGGTGGCAATGGTTGTTCCTTCCTGCTACTATAATTATGGGATCGCTGCAAGGAATGGCAGTGAATTGGTGGGCCCATAAGTTCGGATACGAAAATTACCAAATGAAAAATACTTCAAAGAATATTCTGCCGGTGGATCTAATATTTTGGGGCGAAGCGTATCACAACAACCATCATAAAAATCCTCAGCGCCCCAATAATGCTGCAAGGTGGTTCGAATGGGACATGGGATTTCAGGCAATGCGCTTGCTGAATCATTTAAAAATTATTAAAATCAGACCGTAGGCCGTTCTTTTAAGTCTTATGACAGTTGATTTGCGAGAACGGGGATCCATAGGAAAAGAGGCCGTTGAAAGAAGGCCTCTTTTATTACTAATATCCCACTATGATTTATTGACTATACAGGTAGATATTTAAGTTTATAGATTGCAGGCGAGACGGAGGGCATTGCCAAATATTATCCTTAAGAATACAATAATTTAAAGATTAACCGATTAAATATTGATATATTTTGACATGATACTATCGTACGGTTACTTTTACCAAAGGTTCTATAAAAAACAATTGGGTGGCAAACACCATCTTTTTTATTGTACATATTAAAAAATGTATACTGCTAAATCGAAATGGTAAATTTTCTGTACTAAAGAAACTAATATCTGTTATTACAAAATGGCGGATACTCCATTTGAATTAACAGCCGCATCATATTTAATTAACAGAAATATAATATTATATATCACGAAATTGAGATTAAATTTGGATGATAAGTTTCATAAAAGCGGAAGGATACGAATGGCTGACTGACTGAAATTTGTTTATACATAATAAACAATATTGATCATTATAAAACTCTCAACGATGAGCAGAATTACAAAAAGTCTGATCGGATCATTTAAACCACAGCCCTTTAAGTTTATGGAACTGCCTCTAGCGGCCATTGAAGGCGATCCAAATCAGCCACGTAAGGCATTTGGTCATGGCCCTGATGGTGATTATGACCGGCTTCTCAAATCGATCCTGCATTACGGAATTGAAGACCCGATCAAAGTAAGTGAAATAGAGGAAGGGCGTTTTTTAATAATGGATGGGCACCGAAGATTCTCCTGTGCAAAGAGACTTTCTATGGAAAAAGTTCCCTGCAGGGTTTACCCCAAAATGAGCGAAGGTGAATTTGAGGCCCGCAGGTATGAAATGCAGAATAATCGTAAAAGCTGGAAACCCATGGAGAAGGCTAACGCGATCTATAAAATAAAGTCGGAATATAAGAATGCTACACAGAAAGAGATAGCAGGCTTACTGGGAATGTCTCCAGTGCACTTATCACATTTCATCGGATTGAGAGAAATGAGGGTTGAATATCTGGAGTTAATGTCTGATCTAAATATGAAAGAGTATCAACGTATTGCTTTCATGCAGATGCTTGGGAAACTTCGAAAGATCAAGCAGTACGAAATTGATGATATTATTAAAATTATGTTTCAGAAAATTAGTGATAGCGTTTTGTGTTCGGTAAGTGATTTTAAAATACTCTCAAAAATTTTTATTTCTGCTTCCATCTATGAAGAAGAAATTATCAATTTTTTAAATATTCCTTTAATGACGGCGAATGATCTTTACCAAAAGTCCATGCTTTCAGGTTTTTCAACACAAATCAGAATGGTCATCAATGAACTCAGCGCTAAAAAAAATAAGGGAATTAAATTAACAGAAAAAGAATTTCAACTATTGAAAGATCTTCATACCCTGATGGCTGGTTTTGTATAAAATGCTGAATATTTCTAAAAAGATATCTAAGAAGGCAATTGCCTATTACCGACACTCTGCTGAAGATAAACAGGAAAATTCAGTAGCCATTCAGCGAAGCCATATCCACCGTTTTGCAAAAGAACATCAGCTGGAAATCATCCATGAAGAAGCAGATGAGGGAATCAGTGGATTGCTGGCTGAAAGGCCGGGTTTTGAAAGGATTTTTACCGACTGGGTCGAAAACCCGGATGCTCCTGCTTTTGAATATATTCTGGTGTATGACGTTTCTCGCTGGGGCAGGTTTCAGGATCAGGACCAGGCTGGTCACTTTGTGTACCTTTGCAGAAAGCACCAGAAAGAGGTGATCTATGTTTCGAAAGGCTTTCCCGATGCCTCCAATCAGCTTTTTTCCAGTTTAGAGATTTCAATCCAGCGGTATATGGCTGCGGAATACAGCCGTCAATTGAGCGAAAAAGTTTTTCACGGCTGCGTAAAAGTCTCACAGCAGGGCTATTCTGCCGGAGGTAAAGCGGTTTATGGAATGGCACGGCAGTTACTTGATGTACAAAAAAGGACTGTCCGTATTCTTGAGAAAGGAGAACATAAACAAATAGCAAATGAGCGGGTAACCTTTACTCCTAAAAATGATGGGACCACAGAGGTTGTTAAAAAGATATTTGAATTGTTTGTCACTGAGCAAAACTCAATAGTTTCGATTGCTAGGCTATTGAACCACAAAGGAATAGGGTCAGCGAATGGGAAAAGCTGGGATTCCCGAAAGGTGATCAGAGTTTTGACAGAGGAGGCATATGCGGGTACGCGGATATACAATAAAACCAAAGGACGTTTAAAACAAAAGCTGCGAAGAAACCCACGGACAGACTGGGTTATTGTTCCCGATGCTTTTGAAGCTATAATCAATAAGGAACTTTTCAGGAAGGCTCAAGAACGATTATATTGGCTTTTTCCCAGCAATTGGCGTAAAGGAATCCGTTTAATAAATCACGCGAAAAAAAATATAGACAAAGATCTTTCACGTTGGCTTCTGGAAAAAGGAGCCAGCCATTACGAGGCAGGTGAGGTGATCTCGGGATTACCGATACTATTTAGTGTTGAAACAGAAGAAAAAGCGGGGAAACAATGTTGTTTTTTAATTCCTGAAAGATTCAGAACATTTGAAATGGTACTGGGAGTTAGTATCATCATGCAAGAATCCAAAGGAATGGTGAATGAATTTTTTATGCTTTCAAGTAAAGATTTCACAGTAACGAATTTTCTGATCATAACAAAAAATACGGACTTCTATTACCGAAATAAAATTGCAAGTGATCACATTGAAGAAGTTATCATTGTGCTTATTAGGGAACTGAGAAAATCAAAGCCTTGGAACAGGAAAAAATATCAATTTGTAGACGAATCTACCTGAATGCTATATTTTACCTTTAAGCACAGAATGAATAGAATGGAGGGAAAGCCGTTTAAAGTCAATATCCCAGAAAGGATCGTTTTTATTAACAACGACCTGTGTATTCGCCAACAGATCAAATTGTTCCACGAAGCAGCAGTACATGAGCTTGACCGTTGTGATCGCCCTTTGCTTGCCCCCATGGTTCAAAATGGTAAAGAGCGAATGTTGAGTTCCTTCCGTTGAAAGGAGCTGGGATAATATCTGTTCGTGTAAAAAGACCTTCCTGCCTTTGGCAGTCCATCCGCTGAGTCTTTTCACCCTTCCTTTGTCGGAGATCATAAAACGATTTTCATACGGAGAAATTGGAATAGGTTTCCAGTGTTCACCAGGCAGATTTTTTAGCGACAAATTCATAGAGGGTGGTGGGTTTTTCAGGTCAATAGCCGGTTTTCCCAGTTTTTCCCAAAGAGCGGTGTTCAGGATGTTTTGCTGCGGAGTACTTCTATTTTGTACTTTAAATTCCTCTTGTTGCGGAATATGACTTTTTAAAAACCAGCGGTAGCCTCCGGCTGTCAGAAATTCCTTATGAATGACATCCATGATGGATTCCGGGAGTATCTTGATGTGTTCTGCAGCCTTGTACATGCTGTCAAAATCAGCTACGAATACTCCTTCAACAGTATACTGGCTGACCGCCTGCTTGTATATAACGTTTCTGTTCCTTGCCCGGTTGGCCGTAAATGTTGCTTTCCTTTTTTCACTGGCAGTCATCTTTTGTAAATTAGAATGGTGTACATTCAGGCTGTCCCCGTCTCTGGACATGATAGAAATACCCCGATCGCTGTAATCAAACTTTTCAATAAAGTGATAATACACGAGCCTTGCTACGGACTTACGGTATTTTTTACCGTCTGCGGATAAAGTACAGTGAATCTGATAACTTTCTTTTTGTAGATATTGATTAAAGGACTTTACAAAAATAAGCTTCATCATTTTTTCAGGGAGCATTCTTTCCCTTCCGAATAGTGAATGCGCCTGCCTTTCCAGGCTTTTCAGCCTTCCGTAATTAGAGACCGCATACTGGTCAAATCCTTCTACAGCCTTCCACTGTTCATCGGGAAGGTTCTCCAAAGTGCTGTTATAAATGACTTCTTTAACATACGAAGTTTCTGAATGGGAAGGAAGTTTCATGCGTTTTATTCAAAATCAACAAAAATAGATTGCTGCTGTAAAAGTACTAATACCTAATGATATATGCTAAAACGAAGTTATCATATAACAAACCCAACAGACAGGGATTGAAGTTCTTAAAGAAATTTAGGAAGCCGTTCCAACGGTTGCCACATCTTTCTCAGCAATTTAATATAAGAAGCACGTATTTTGTCGCTGATAATAGCTTCATAAAATGATATTATGGCATTAAAGAACTAATCATAGCATTATTAAGAACTTTTCATAATTTTAGCAATTATAATTTTTTTATCAATATAGATTATTCTATAATATTTGGTTTCACAATTATTATTTGCTGTAATAATAAAAGATTTGTTAAGTTAAAATTAATTTGAATATAAATATAATTAATAATACTGTTATTCTTAAATAAATTTATATTTTTGCGCTTAATTAATATTTATGAATATGTCAAAAATTACCGTTGTTTCTTATCAACAACAAATCACTTTATATCTGTTAACTATTTCTACTTGCTCATAATTTAAAATAAACAGATCCTTAACTTTAACTTATAAAACTATTCCATGAAAACAATAAGTAAGGCACTTATCCTATTATGTCTTTGCTTGAAAATTTCTTTGTCGTGTCAAACATTCTTACTAGGTAGTATTTCTGGTCTTGCATTTAGAAAAAACACCGTTCAGTCACAAGTTTCTGCAACAGACACATTAAAAGACAGACTAATGAACTACCATTTAATTAAGGATTCATATGGTAATACTTTTAAGAAACTCAATGTGGGGCTCAACCAGCCGACCTTTTTTATTGTTGGAAATAAGTTCGGCGGAACGGAAAATAAAGTATATGCCAGAATTGGGAGCTCAACTGTCAGTAATCTGGAAATTCGTGACTTTAATGATAGCTTAAAAATAGATCATTCTGAAATCAGTGCTAAAATCCTCACTTTTACAAAGAAAGATTTTAATAAGAAAATTAATCCCATTGTATTTTTTAATAAAAGGACTGATAAAAAAATACTCATTCCTGAAGTTTTAGTATTTGATCGAAACCTTTCTAACACAGAAATACAGCAGATCGAAACATTTTTATCATTAAAATACGGAATTACCATTAATGACATATCGGAAAAAAATTATATTTCCTCTGCCAGCAATATATTATGGGACTCCAAGAAGAGTAAAAACTACAATTACCGTGTAACCGGTATCGGCAGGGATGACGCCTTTGAACTTTATCAAAAGCAATCGATCAATTCAAATCAAGGCAATATAGCCGTATCCGTAGATAGTTTGAAGTTGGTCAACAACTTTAATACCGGAACGATAGAAAATCAAAATTTTTTACTTTGGGGTGACAATAACCAGGCATTGGAATTCAAAGAGGTTGATCTATTATCTCAGCATCCAAAAAGAGATATGAAGAGGATGTGGAAAGTTCATAACAAAAGGGAGAACAACCAATATTTAATAACCAATCTATATGCTGTACTGCCCGAGCTGCAGTCCGGAACTTCAGTCAAACTCCGATTGTTTCAAAATGAGAATAATTATCAGAATGATATATCCACCGATATTACCGGAAAAAAAATCAATGATACGCTCTACGTTTTTAAAGATATTACTTGGAATATTGATAACGATGAGATTGATTACTTTACTTTTAGCGTGGATGATCAACAAAGTGATATAAACGTACAATTAATGAGCAGCTGTGAAGAGCTGGGAAATAATACTATAAAAATTTCCGCTCCAAGTGCGCTTGCACCCTTTGAGTATACGCTTCAAAGTCTGACTACAAATCAAGTAATTGTTAGCAACGCGCAGTCTGCCTCCGGAACACTTGTTTTCAGCAATCTCAATCCTGACAATTATAAATTGTCAATTCATAAACAAGGATACAGTACCATTATTAGAACATTTGATTTACAAGGTATAATCAATCAAAATATTGATTCCAATTATTCTTGGCAGGGAACACCTATAGAATTGGATTTGAACACCAACTCTTTTCTATATACTTTAACCGCTCCCAATGGGCAAACAACAACCGTTGCTCCATTCATGCTTACGGAAATAGGTAACTATCAACAAAATCAAAAATAAACTGGGGTGCGAGACTACAAAAACATTATCTGTACTTAGTTCTACAGATTATGTATCTCTTCAGAATAATTCCTTATTTAAAAAGATCACCGTATCACCAAATCCTTCCCACGACGGAAATATTACGGTGCATGTAGAATTAAAATCTCCAAAGCCTTTAAGCATTAAAATATTTAACGGATTGGGAGTACTTGTTAAACAAGGTGAATATACTACAGCATCAGATTTTACAATCCCAATGTCAATTTCGGCCGTTGCAGGATACTATAATATCAAAGTATTTATTCCTGAAGAGGGCAAGGGGGTTAATTTCATCATTTATTAAAAACTATTTCCTATAATTTATCATGAGAAAAAGATTTTTCTTCAATATCAAACATATTGAATTGTTACCCGTTTTTATTCCTGTCATTCTTTCTTTATGCAGCTGGACGATATATAAAATGAACCATAAGGACGAAAGAAGAATAATCTCAAATAGAGACATACATCCTTTTAAAATAAATTGTGATTTTTTAAAACCTATTACTAGTTCATTCTCTCCGGAATCTGGAATATTACCATCAGATCTATTACAATTGTCTGGCAATCGATTAATAAATGAGCCTATACCAGTAGATCATAAAAAGAAGAATACACTGATATTAGATCATCCTGCAAATTTGCTTTTTGATTCAGATGTATTAGTGAATTCCGGTTATATTGGAGAAATTGGAGACCGTGATGCAAAACAATGGGATTCTAACCCATCCGATAATATTTTTAATATTCAGCTATCCAATTTTAGCAAAACAAAATCATATATTTTATCGTATGAAGTTGATGGCTATGCGGATCTTAACTCGGTCACGAGAAGCGTTAACGGAAGTTATGCAATTGGAGGATATATTAAACAAAAAAAATCAGGGTGGACGGAAATCCATGAAAAGATTGATCCTTCTCTTTTAAAGCAGGGCAATAATTTTATCTTATTTAATGCATTACATAAGGGTGATTTTTATACCATAAAAAATGTACAGATCAGAGAAAGCAGAGAGTATGATATAAAGCCCTATCAAATTATATCAAAAATTTATAAAAATAATGCACTGTATGTTCGTGGATTCATAAATGATACATCAATTAAATCCGTAAATATCGGAGGGCGTAATGTTAGCATGTTCGGAAATGAATTTGAGTTCTTAGCATCAGATGAAAATAAAGAAAATGGTATAAGCATTAAGTTCGTAAATGAAGATCAAACTTTATATGAAGAAACAATCCTGAAAGATAATGGGAATCAGTTCTCAGAGATCAATTCGTATAAAGAAATTAATAACAATATTGTCTATAGAAATGAAAAAGGGATTCTTTTAGGTCTTAGAAATATTGACCTTCCTCCTGTAGATCGTTCGATCTATAATGTCAGTGCAGATTATTATGGATTTAGATTCAAAAGGCAAGCCGGCGAGGAAAATATCATACAGCTTCCCTATGATGAAACAAAGCTTCCCAACGGATATACTGAAAACGATATCACAGCACTTAAGTTCGATTATGATAAGAAGGCATGGATATCTCTGGTTGCAGACAGTATCAATACTAAGAAAAAATATATAGTTTTTAGAGACCTTACTGGAATTTCCGCTGATTATATAGGTGGGGTGATGCAGCAGCCTGAAAGCCCGGAAACCAGTTCATTTACCCCAACAACAGTAAATGATGTTCCTGTTGCAAACCCAGCGTCTAAAATAAATATGATTGCACCACCCACTGCCAATCAGCAGGGTTCTGCTATAGTTCAGTATCCGATTGAAATCCCAAAGGGAACCAGTGGACTTCAGCCCAATGTCTCAATTGCCTATAATAGTGATAATAAATCAGGATGGGCTGGAATTGGCTGGGATATTCCTGTTGAAACGGTAGAAATTGACACCCGTTGGGGAGTTCCAACTTTTAATCCTTCAAAAGAAAGTGAAATTTATGCAATAGGTGGCGAGCAGTTGGTGTTTAAAGATAATTACCTTGCTAATAAAATACAGATTCAGGAAAACAGAAGTACTACAGATACAAGATTTTATTACAGAACCGGAGTTACTGATGGCTCGTTCATTACCAGAAAAGGCACCACTCCTTCGTCTTATACCTGGGAAATTTTGGGTAAAGATGGAGTGAAGAAAGAGTATAATGAAGTTCTGACCGATAATTCATCTTCAAATTCAAGCGGAAACAGAATAAGATGGTATTTAACCAAAGTTACAGACCGATATGGTAATACGATCGTTTATCAATATACAGACTCTTACGAAGGAGGCGGAAAAGGCAAATATTTATCCAAAATAACCTACAGCACGAATACGGTCATTACTTTTGAAAATGAACCGGGAGTTAGAGCCGACAGAACATTTGGCTATAAGCAGGGGGTTAAACTGACCGATGCGAAAATATTAAATAAAATTACAGTATACAGGGCTAATATTAAAATCCGGGAGTACCAGCTTAATAATACGACAGTTGGACAATTCAACAAAAGGCTCTTAACTGAAATTATTCAAAAAGATGGAAGTGGCACCGAATTTAACAGGCATACCTTTACTTATAACCAGGCGAGAATCTTTGAAGATGAGCCTCAAACCTACAGCACCGGAACTGATATAGGGAATGTAGGACCTTTTAACGGCGCAAATGCATCAGCGATAAGTGGAGACTTCAGTGATAATATTAATAAAATCAGGGGCTCGCTCAATATAGGAAGTGGCGCAGGCTGTTTTTTTGTCGGTTTTAATAAAAAAAATACGGTGGGTGTGAATATGTCCTACAGCGAACATAAAACATATGGTAAAAGTCAGCTGATGGATATTGACGGAAATGGATTACCGGATAAAGTTTTTTATGGTGGAAACGGAAATCTATGGTTTAGGAAAAATAACGGTTCAGGATTTAGCGGCGTGTATAGTTCAGTAGACTGGCCAACCGGAACACCATTGTCAAGGACGAGTTCATATATCGGATCTGCCGGGTTAGAGTTTGTTTATAAAAACTATGCTGCGGGAGCAAATGTTAACTGGTCAAATAGTAATACCCCTGTATATTTTTCTGATGTTAACGGAGACGGACTGGCTGATCTAATCAGCTACGGCGATGTATATTACAGCAGGATCAGAAACAGTGTTCCCGAATTTCAGTCGCAGAAAGAAAACGAACCCAATGTAACGGAAACAACTCCGAATGTTATTTTCAACGGTGCACCGGCAGTCCAGATAATCGAACCGGGACAGACAGGGCCACAGCTGTTAGGAAATATCGTAAGAATGTGGGAAGCTCCTGTTGATGGTACGATTAGGGTATTAACCAAAGCTACCTTGGAACAACAGTCAACGGATGGGGTAGATGTTTGGATGGAGCTGGGATCGATGCTAAAAGCTAATGAAGATAATCCGTCATATGTACCGGCAAATTCAACAGTTCTTGCTGCTCCGGTAACCTTATCAACTCCCGGACAGGAGGTTACTCTCGATAAAGTGGTGGGCGTAAGAAAAGGGCAAAGGGTTTTCGTGATCGCAAGCGCTAAAGGAAACCCAATAAAAGACAGGATCGTTTCTACTACGGATATAGGATATGTTGGAAATAGTTCAATCATGTATACCAAAGATGCGAATGAGAATTATTATTATGGTTTTAGTTCCGCAAATTCTTATTTAGCTTCGAGCAGAAAAGGAAATCCGCTGGGAGAGAAAGCGCATGTTGCTATTTCCTGGGATACGATGGGGAATCAAACTTTTACGGATGATGTAGATTTTAAGATTTATAAGATTGTTGTTCCAAAGTCCGATACGACCGGTATTGTGCAACCTTCCACTTCTAATTTAATCTATCACCATAAGTTACTGAAAGGCGATCCGCTCAGCACCTTGACACCCGCAAGTAACCTTATCTCTGGCGCTGATATTTCAAACCTGTACGTAAACCCTGTAGTTTCTGATTCAACCATCACTTTTTTGAATTTTGATGTTTCTGCAGATACGAATGTTTCATGGGAAAAAATAAAGTGGAAGCCAAAAATGGAGATAACAACCGATACAGAAGTTCAGCACATGAACGCACTGGTAGAGTATCATCCGTATGGTGAAAGATTAACTAATAACCTTCCAAAAGATTTCACCCAATATGCCCAATATGCTGAGTGTAGGTTTTTATTGTATCCTAAGTTTACAGGCAGTCCTTATCAGCCGCTGACAATCAACTTACCTACACCGCATAATACAACGGTGACCTTTTCTTTGAAGTTGAAGGATGGCAGTGGAAATATTCCCTATATATTAAAAAATAAAGTGAATGTTGTTAATAATGTTATGGAAATTCCAAAATTTAATTTCTGTGACATATTCGGCATCAATGGAATTCCGGGAATACCATATTCTGAATTATGGCAGCATACCTTTTATTTTGAAATTTCTTCATCTGATTATGAAGTTGCAAAAAAACTCGCGGAGCTGGATCCGTATATATATAACTTTAATTTTGAACCAAGTCCTAATCCTTCAGGAGTTGGCAATACAGGCCATAAAGCAGATTATTTTGCTGCCAGATCTAACAATGTTCATTACAATGTTAATACCGGACTGGTCTATCAGGGTTGGGGCGGCTTTTCTTACAATGGGTCAAAATATAGCGGTCAGACAATAAGGGAAAGCGAATTTACTTCAAGTTTAAGCGGGTTTAATATGAATTTACAGAACCCGACCTTACCTTGCTCAGGAGATCCTAACTCGCAGGCATACCAGGATTGTTTGTTTAATTACATCAGTCAAATGATGAATTCAAGATATTTTACTCCGATTGATTTGAAGCCGGATGCCGAAACGTATTCATCTCCAATGGAGTCTGCAGAATTGGATCAATATCATTTGCAGCCTGCATTGTTAGGAACTTATACGGAACCTGACAGCGAATCACAATATCCGGGATATTCCGTTCCAAGCCCGAGAGGGATCATCAAGTATTATAAAGGTAATGGATTCAATCTGTATGGTAGTGCATTTATTGTTGGCGGTAATGCGGGCAATTCAAGAGATTATACAAAGGATCATTTTGTCGATTTCAATGGCGACCGTTATCCGGATGTTGTTTCAAGTTATTCAATACAGCAGACCAACCTGTTAGGACAGTTAGGCACACCTTCGAATACCTTTGAACGGGAAATGTATAATACTACCACCAATTATGGGTTAAGTTTGGGATTACCTGTTCCTACTAAATTCAGCAATACGGCGAACGGAGGGTTTCAGACTGGCGGTGAAAAAAACACGCAGATGACCACCTCTGCCAATGCAGTCGGAATCGGCCTAAATGTAGACCTGGGCTCAGCTAAATCGAAAAGTAAAGCCATCTGGTTTGACATTAACGGAGATGGCTTGCTGGATTTTGTATCAGACGGGACATTATATATCAATAACGGGCATACTTTTGTAAGCGAATCTCACAACTGGAATATTTCAGATCTTTCTAATAACACTTCATCGTCGGTTTCTGGCGGAGGCGGAATCAGCTGGCCCAATGGAAGCTTTGCTTTAGGAGCTGGTTTATCAAAATCCAAATCAAATACAAGTACAGCATTCTTAGATGTCAACGGAGACGGATTAGAAGATAAAATTGTAAGAAAGGCAAACACGTATGATATGTTGATCAATACCGGTACATCATTTGAAAACGCGATCATGAACCGGGATTTTGAATTGGAAAATAAGCAAAATTCTTCCGGTTTCAATTTTAATTTTACCATTTGTGCCTGTCTCGGAATCAAGCTTTGCGTCAGCTTTGGATATAACAAAGATAAGTCGGTGAGTAAACAAACCGTAGATTTAAGAGATTTTGACGGGGATGGTTTACCGGATCTGCTGTTGTCTGATTCCGAGTCTACGTTAAAAGTTTACCATAATACGTTAGGAAAGGCTAATTTACTTTCGACCATTACCAATCCGTTGAAGGGAAAAATAGCTCTTGATTATAGTATCCATAACAGTGATAATTCAGGTAATCTTATTGGAGGAACCTATCAGATGCCGTTTTCAAAATTGGCGCTTACTAAAGTTACGGTTTACGATCTTCCAAATATTGATCCAAATCCTCAGGGAGCACCATCACCGATTAAAAAATCTCAGGTTACATTCGAATATGAAAACGGGGTCCAGGATAGAAGGGAAAGAGAATTTTTAGGCTTTGGAGTGGTTAAGACCATTACCTATGACGGGCAGGAAGGCCAGCCATTCACTCAGCATCAGACTCACGGAACTGAATATGAAACCAATTTTAATGATAGTGACTTTTATGTAAATTATAACGATACAAGAGTAAGACAGTATTTTTATAAAAAGGGGCTGGTCCGTTCAACCTACCTAATAGATGTTAATGGAAGAAAGCGTTCTGAGATAAAATATACCTACAGATATTTTGATCAGCTATCTGCTACCGGTTATCAGCTAACTGAGGGACAGTCTGAGCCTCAATACAAGGATATCGGAAGAATCATTCCATTATTGTATAAAACAGAAAATACAGCTACTGAGTTTGTAGGAAATACCAGTCACAGTAAAACGGTAATATCTACCGTGGACCAATATGACCGATATGGAAACCCTACAAAATATACGGACCGAGGTACAACACTGGCAAACACGAATGATGATATTGTTGTAAGAATCGGCTACCATGATCCGGGTGTTAAAAACATAGTAGGAGCTCCAAGCGAACATCATGTTTTGGCAGCGGGCATTACCAGATCAACTTTTACTAACGCTGACACAAATCGCAACATCACTAAGATTTCAAGAACAATAAATGGTCAGCCGGCGGAAACCGATATGGAGTATGACCTTTACGGAAACCTTAAAAAAGTAACGGAACCTGCTTCAAGCAATGGTCAGAGATTTGTAAAGATCTATACCTACGATACGACATACAATGCATATCTGGTTGCGGTAAGAGATTCTTATGACCTGGGAAGTTCCACACAATATGATGCAAACTATTTATTCGGAGTTCCTACAGTTATCACAGATGCCAATGGGGTAAGTTCTTACTATAATTACGATTCATTTGGAAGAGTGATTTCATACAGATCTCCTGTGGATAATGACTGGACCATAAAATTCTATTATTATCCGAATGAAGCCGTTCCGGTAGCGATCACAGAAAGAAAAGCACCGGTTGTGAATAATGTTGCACCAACGATCAACTATTTCAGCAGTTTATTCACCAACTTATGGGGACAGGAGCTTGCTTCAAAAAAATTATTTAAGGTAGAACCTACTAAATACTCCTTCGCGAGCAATGTTTTCCAGGTCGAAGATTATTTAGGGCGGCCTGTTAAAACTATTCTGAGGGATAAAGTAACATCAGCTACATCGGTATCCAATATCATGTTGGCATTGAAAACGTTCGATAAATATACTGCTGCCGAAGATCAGGCTGCGCAGATATTCCTGACAACAACCTATGATGAGCTTGATCGTCCGAGACTATCGACACAATACCATGTTCAGACAAATAACGGCATAGAAAACCTTGTTACTGAAAACAGATATGGCTTTGGGCCGGACCGTGATGGCATTACGCAGTTCATGACAACAACGATAAGCCCGTTAGGTAATACTTCCGTTTCTTACACCGACGAAAGAGGTCGAATGACCTCCGGAAAACAGACTGATGGTTCTCAGAATTTATGGGTAAGCAGCAAATATGATATTTTCAGTCAGGTAACACAGGTGAAAGACCCGAATAATAGCATAACTACGTACCAATATGATGATTGGGGAAGAAATATCAAAATGGTACAGCCCGATGCAGGAGAAACGAACTATCAGTATGATCCGACAGGAAAAGTAATCAGTTCCAATAATGCGAAGCTTATCGCAGTAGGCCAATCTGTTATGTATACCTATCATTATAACAGAATTACAGGAATTAACTTTGGAGGCAACGATTTTGTAGAATATGAGTATGGTGAAAACGGCGCTCCCGATTACGCTGCGGGACGCCTGATAAAACAGGTCGATAAGACCGGAATGCAGACTTTCAAGTACAATGCATTAGGCCAGGTAAAAGAAAATACAAGAGTACTTGTAGCCCCGAATAATACCCCTAAACAATTTAAAACTTCTTTTGAATATGATGTATATAACAGGATTAATAAAATAACATATCCGGATACCGAAGAAGTTTTTTACAATTACAATGAAACCGGGCTGTTAAAAAACATCTACAGCAAGTCACCTGTTAATCAACCGTTAGTGCCTATCGTAAGTAATATTGCCTATGATAACAGGGATCAGATGATTGCGTTTACAGCAGGAAACCAGACGCAGAGTAACTACAACTATGATCCTTGGGGAAAATTAGCGGAACTGAAATTATTCAACACGGGAGACGGCACTACCATACGCAACAGCCAGTATATTTTTGACAAAAACGGAAACATCGTCAACGTTCTCGGTACGACGCCGATGGCACACAGCTTGCCGCTTAACCCGATGACCGCGTTCAGTGAGAAGACCTACCAGTATGATACGTTCAGCAGGCTGAAAAAATCAAACATCAGAACAATTGGAAACGCATACTCCCAGTATTATGAACTGGATATGACGTATAATGCTGCAGGGAATATTGACAGCAAGAATTACAGACTAAAATCATATGAAAACAATCTATCCTGCCAGAATCCCGGAAACCAGGGAAATGAAGCCAGATACTTTTACCAGGACCAGAGCCACCCGAATGCTGTTTCAAAAATAGAGTATAAAAGAAATTACCAATTTAACGCTCCTATGGATTGTGGGACCGGACTTAATTATCCTACCGATAACGCGGAACAGTTTGGCTACGATCCTAACGGGAACCTGAAGCTGGTTTATCTGATTAACAATGGAAAGTCGGAACTGTACAGGCAATTGTTCTGGTCGGCCCAAAACAACCTTAAAGCTCTAGGAGAGCGTGGGGTACTGAGCCATTATGTATATGATGCCGGAGGTGACCGCGTCTTGAAAAGCGATGGTGTTTCCAAGAAAATGTATGTCAACGGAAACGATCCTAAAAATACGACACAGATGGGGGCTTATACCTATTATCCAAGCGGATATATGGTCCTTGGCGACAAAACCATGAGCAAGCATTATTACATAGGCGACCAGAGAATTGCAACAAGAGTTAGCCAGATCCCTTCCCATAGGTTTAAAATTAATGAAGTTGCTCCGTATAATAATCTTCGTGGATCGCTTGAGGAAGAGCTGGGTGCTATTATTTCTGAAGCCCAATATCCACCGGTGGTCTGGGTTCCAAATGAAGATACACAGGGTACGTATACGCCACCAAGTAACTCCCTTGTTAATAATCAGGACTGCCAGTATGTGATGGAGCAGCTGATTATGAATTTTTCCCAGAATTCTCAAAAGGAAAACTGTTATGAAAAGTTCGTGGAGATGTACAGCAATACCATTTCGTCCGGAGGCGACTTCTGCGCGCTGCTTAGTGAGATCACCCAGGAAAATCCTGAAGACTGCCTTACAGGTGAAATTCTGCCTGAAATCACAGAATCAGCCATGTACTGGATCCATCCGGACCATCTGGGAAGCTCTTCTGTCCTTACCAATACGGACACTAAAGTCACCAACTGGTATGAATATATGCCCTATGGAGAGCCTTTAATGGAGCTTTCAAACAAAGATTATGACAATCCGTATAAATACAACGGCAAAGAATTTGATTCTCAAACAGGTCTGTATTATTACGGCGCCCGGTATTATGACCCGCAGAGAAGTTTCTGGCTGTCGGTAGATCCTTTGGTGGAAATCACGATGTCGCCTTACGCTTACACCTGGAATGACCCTGTGAATTATACGGACCCTACGGGAATGATTGGTGAAAGGATTGGGGATCCGGGAGGTCCAAATCTTAATAGGATATACGAAGGAGGTACTATCCAGGAAGTGGTGATTACCAAAAAACGATCCAGACCTGGAAATTCTCATACAGTGCAGGTTTTCCAATATAATGCAGTACGTGGAGCTAATGGCTGGAATGTTTATAGAAATTCCCAATTGGACAGACAAATAACGAGATTTGAAAGATCAAACTGGAAAGGAGCAGAAGAGCAGCATTTCTCCGTATTGAAAGATGGTCAGTGGAAGAACTACGAAAGTTATGCAGAGTTTAGCAAGGCTTATCCAAAACATCATCTACAAGGGATGCCCGCTAAAGAACTCGCTAAACTTTCCTGGAGTGCGACAAAAGAAGTGGCTAAAAGAACATGGGAAAGTCCAGAGACACAACCAATAATATTAGCTGTTGGAGGAGGTCTTTTTGAAGCTGCTGTAGAAGGATATGAAATTATAAATTTAATAAGGTCAGGGGGCACTTATATACAAAGGGGGGGAAGTTATTCAGCAAGTGAAATTAATGCTGCAAAGTATATGACAAGTGAGGGAAATCAAGTAATTTTACGTGATGTTGTTGCTGGAGGTGCAAAAGGGCGAACCTCAGATTTACTAGTTAATGGGATTTCATATGATGTTTATACACCTGAAACTTCCAATATAAGTTCCATTGTAAGAGCAATTAGAAATAAAAACACACAGTGTAATGGGGTCGTCTTAGATCTATCGAAAACTTCTATCAAAGCATCAGATTTAGGAAATCTCTTAAAAAGAGTTCAAGGAGCAGGTGCAAAGAATATTAAAGATATCGTAATAATGCCTAAATAATTAATAATGCCTAAATTAAATTGTAAATGTGGTGTAATCACCGATCTAAGTAATATTCCATGCGAGCACGACTGGTTAACAATTTCAGATACTGAATTTGATAAACTATCAGAAGATACAACAATGGATGACTTATATTATCAAATGAAAATAATAACAAAATGTCCTAATTGCGGAAGATTATATATATATTGGAATGGAATTGAACAACCTCCGATAATATACAAAATTGAAGATACCTTGTAACACGGCACAATAAACAATTATGCAAGGTTTTAAAAAAGTTATTGAAGAAATTAAAACTAAAGAGAATTTTATTGATTTTGTTGAAATACTAATAATTGATCTTGAAAAGAAATCAGAATGGACAAATAAAAGTCTTCATGAATATTTAGAAGCTATAGCAAGTTGGACAGAAGATATGGACGGATATTATATTAATAATAATCTTCCAATACCTGAAAATGTAAATTGGAAATTATTTGCTAATATTTTATTAGCAGCAAAAATGTATGAATAACGGAATACGTTGGCACCAGTATTCTGCCTAATGCCAGTAGATAAACAAACCCACTGCATTGCGGTGGGTTTTGTAATCTAGTCGATGAAGTCTGAGATATGCTGAATACATACTGATTACTTAGGTGGGCTTCCATTCTGGTAAACAGCGTCGGAAAAGTAACAAAATGGTACGAACACATGTATTATGGTGAAATGCTGATGGACTTTCTAATAAGGGTATGACAACCCGTACAAGAATTTGATTCTCAAACAGGTCTGTATTATTACGGCGCCCGGTATTATGACCCGCAGCGAAGTTTCTGGCTGTCGGTGGATCCTTTGGTAGAAAAAACAATATCTCCTTATTGATAAAGCTATTTAATCAATTGACTGATATTGAAATAAGAATTGATGACACATTAGGAAAACTAAGCATAATTCTCCTGAAGTTATTAATGATTGAAAAAAGAGATAATATGGTGGTTAGCAATATTGGATTTTCTGTGTCGTAAGTTGAATTTCTGATTGAAAACATGAAAAAAATATTTCAAAACTTGAAAGGTTTGAATAATTAAAATATTATTATTCTGGATTGTAATCTTAATAATGATGAAGATATTAAGTATTTGTATCAATATTTTAATTCATAACTACAGGGTTTGACAAAAAGGTTTTAACATTACCTAAATTATTTTTTTAAAACATCCATAATATAGCTATTAAAGCAATTCCCAAAAAAATAAATTATTCTCAACCATTAGCTAAATAAAAAAAATTATGATATCCACAATATTAAATGATTACAAAACATTCTCAGACTCCGTAATAAATAAAATAGAATTTTACGATAAAAAAAATGATTCAGGTGAATGGATTGAATTGACAAAAATTCACTTATTTTCCTATAATTGGAGCATAGATAAATTTGAGAGTATTATTTTAACTTTCGAAAATATAAAAGAATTTAGATTTATTAAACAAAGAAAAAGGTCAAGTACTGTTATAACAGATGCTTTATTAAAATTTGAAAATGGAGAAATTGTATTTGATTTTTTTCCTAAGCAATATTCAGATTCTTTATTAGAAATTGATCCTTACTCAGATTTTTTAATTAGGTGTGAAAAAATTTATTTAGAGATAATCTAATATATTAGTTTAATATGTTTTTCCTTAACTAATTTATTTCTTGTTAAGATTCATAATAAACACATGAACCTGTTATTGCCTGATTACACTGATCAGTAATCAACAAGAGAAGAAAATCATGACTACTGTCGGAGCGGTTTACAAGGATTGCTATGTCCGGCAGGATGATGGATGGCTTAGTGATAGGCGCATAGGTGATTTTTTGTGGCAACAAGAATGTGAGATTCACTCGACCTACTGACAAAGGCATTTAATAGTAGTATCTGAAATGTGTTAACTTCGGATTATGGTAGCGGAAAATTATCTGCAAAAGAATTATCTGAAGAAACCCTTCTCTATGAAATAGAAAGGTTTAAAAAATAGCTGAATGTTTAGAGTATTTGCCATAACGGTGTAATTAAATATATTAGTTGTAAAAAGGATATAAGGG
>Ga0308160_10002868_pt1 | contig 20111 bp, 15 predicted proteins | sample PhyFR1_FD_201036 | JGI IMG/M metagenome (GOLD analysis project Ga0308160, IMG submission 201036) | Phyllosphere microbial communities from UC Gill Tract Community Farm, Albany, California, United States - DLSLF.R1 | ecosystem: Host-associated > Plants > Phyllosphere > Unclassified | place: USA...
CCGCGTTCAGGCGCATATCGAACAATACACCATGTCCCGTGATGAGTTTGCTAATGTGGTCGCGCTCGATAATGAAGGGCTTTTGATTGCCGATTTACATGATCGTACGATAATCGGATCGCAGCGTTTTCGAGAGCGTGCTTATTTCAAGGACACGATGAAAAATCGTGAAGGTGTAGTTTCCGATCCTTTCATCAGTAAGTTGTCCAACAAGGCGGTAATTCTTATCACTGAACCGATTCTTGATCGGCAAGGCGAAATTATTTGCATGCTGGGTGGAAGCATCAATCTTGAGCAGCCGACTTTCTTCGGCCAGATCACGGGTCTCCGACCAGGTAACAGTGGTTATATTTTCGCGCTGACGCGCGATGGCTTAATCCTGCACCATCCCGATCCCCACCGTCTGCTCAAGAACGTACGTACCGAGCGTGGTGGAGTCGTACCTTCAACCCTAGCTGCCTTGAATGGATGGGAAGGCTGGGTAATCGGCACGGCGAAAAATGGAACACCTTCCTTGATCACCTATCATCGAATGCGCAATGCCGACTGGATCCTTGGCTCGGTTTACCCGGTCGATGAAGCTTTCAATAGTGTGGCTTCCGCGCGAAAGACAGCGTTTATTGGCTCAGCAGTCGTTGCAGTGCTCATTGTATTTCTGGGCTGGTATGTAACGACTGTCTTATTAAAGCCATTACGTCAACTGGAAAAAAATATCCGTGCCGTAGAACAAGAACATATCGGCATTGAGGCGTTCGACCTCAAGCGCCGCGATGAGATAGGTTCATTGGGGCGAGCATTTTATTCATTATTTTTGAAACGTCAGGCAGCCGAAGAGACGCTTTCTCACCTGGCCCTTACAGATCTATTGAGTGGCTTAGGAAACCGTCGCCGGCTGATTGAAGAGTTCAAGGATATCGCTGCAAGAGCGCGCCGGCATCGCTCACCGATCGCACTCGGCTTTTTGGACATCGATCATTTCAAATCAATCAATGACGGCTTTGGGCACGAAGCTGGCGATGTAATTCTTCAAAAGTTCAGTAGCCTGCTAAAAGCTTCTGTAAGAGCAACTGATCACGTTTATCGCTTGGCAGGAGACGAGTTCGTTATTGTCTACGAAAACTTTGAGCAGGAATTCTCTGCAGATACGGTCGCGACAAAAATCCTGGAAAATCTTCGTTTGCCCATTACCGTTAAAGGCCTGCCAATTCAAGTAACAACCAGCATCGGAATTGCGCAGTCGCATTGGGATAGCGCAAATCTAGAAGACATGTTGCGTCGCGCGGATGACGCCTTGTATGAAACAAAACGACGAGGCCGTAACGGCTATACGTTCAAGCCTTCGTGATGTTTATAACGCGTGGCCTGCCGTTGAAAATCCGTAGATTATCACGGGATACTAATAGTTTTCGCGTTTGCACTGTGCCGGCTCGGCGTGTGCACTAGTCCAAAACTTCGACTGGTGCATACTTTCTTCTTTTGGACCCGGGCGCACCGGCTTGCGAGAACACGGGAACTGTCCCACTACAGCAAGCGGGCCTTCAGGGCCTCGTCGCCGTGCCGCGCTTCGACAATGCGCCGCGGTGCAAACGATATCTGGCCACGTCCACCGTGCTTGGATTCGTAGAGAGCAGCATCTGCGGCCTGCTTTAGCGATTCGAGATCCGTGCCGTTTTCGGGGGCTTGCGCGGCCCCGATACTCGCGCCAACAGCCTGGTCGGGCAGGCCGTCATAGAGCGACGGCTTCAATGCGGCGATCAAACGGTTCCCCATACTCGTCAGCTCAACATGCGGCAAAGCACCTTCGATTAGCACGCCGAACTCGTCGCCACCTAGCCGCGCCAGTAGCTCATTACCACGCAGCGATTGCTGCAGTCTTGCCGCAGCCTGCACCAGCACATCGTCCCCAACGGCATGGCCAAGCGTGTCGTTGACCTTCTTGAAACCATCGAGGTCGATTAACATTAGTGTGAATGGTTGAGCTTCCCGTCTAAGTTTCCTGGCCAAGTAATGCGCCCACTTATCGAAGTAGCGACGGTTGGGCAAGCCGGTCAGGGCGTCGTGCGTGGCTTCCCGGGAGAGCTGGCTGGCAAGCCTACCGTTGGTACGTACTGCATGGGTCAGGCGGTACCACGTATAAATCGCCAGCCCTAAAATAGTCAGCAATATTCCGTTCAGGAAAACGGCAGCGCGCCACAATTTTATATGCAGGTTGTCCAGAATGAGGTCGCGTTCGTGGCGCAGGCGATCCAGGTTGTGCTCGATGAGATTACGGTTCTCGTCCATCAAAGTTCTGCCATAACCCTGCCTGACGACGTCGAGCGCCGCGGGCAGTCGGTCGGCTCTGCCGAGTGCGATGGTTCGTCCTAGCTCTTCCAGCTTCCCTTCTGCCAGGCGCATGATCTCGACGCCATCGGCACCCAACTGCTCGCTCATGTAGCCAGTGCGCTGCTGGCGCCTGAGCAGTTCCTGGATGTGCTGGCGGCCGCGCTGATAGGGCTCAAGATAATGTTCATCGCTCGTCAGCAGGAAGCCGCGCTGTCCTGTCTCGGCGTCGATCAAGTCGCTCAGTACGCTACGGATATGAGTCTGCGCCAGATCGTTGTTCCGGATATCTGCAATCGATTTCTGGACGTCTATGACGCCCTGCACGAACAAAGCGCCAAGCAGCAAAATAAGAAAAAACGCTAAAGCAGCCGGGATCCCGGTACGTCGCGGATTTGTTGTTGAAATTGTTGTAAATGGCATATCAACAGGTATAAATGCTTTGCTACATGGTAGCTCAAAATCTGACAATATACGTTGCCTAAAAGAAAATCTGAAAAATTTCCACGTGTTTGTTGCCTATCCCCGACGCGCTTCGAGGCGCCCATGCATGACGTACTTTACGGTACAAATACTCGCCAAAGGCTGTACTCATCAGTACGCGAGGGTCAGGCTATTCTTCGACAGCAACCCGCGTTGCAATTTGCAATGGATTTTCAGAGGAATCCAAGGCAGAATTCGTCTTTCATAACGTCCGCAATCTTTTATGGCATCGCTAAAGGCTGGCCTGACCCTCACCCATGACGCCGCTTTTGCGGCACAAGTCGCTCTGGAAGCCTATGCGCAGCCGCAGAATATCCAGCTGATCGCGGACCGTTATGATATCGCTGTGAGTGTGGTAGCCCAATGGCGCGAGCACCTTGCGTCGACAGCTGAAGGGCTGTTCACACCAGTGCTGCCCGATCCTGCTCCGAGCGAAGTAAGACAAGCCGGCTATAGCGCCATGGACGCGGGTCTCGCCGCACTTGAGGATATGGACGTCTGCATCGCAGTCCTGGAGGGGCTGGAGCTGCGTTACCGCTTTGCGAATCCGGCATACTGCGCCAACGCACCCTCCCCGGACATCATTGGCCGACGCATGAGGGAAGTATTCCCTCTGTCGATGACGGATGGTGTGGAATCAGGGATTCTGAACGTCCTTCCCACAGGGGAGCCTTGGGAGGTCAAGAACTACAAGGCGACAGTGCCCGGACAGGGCGATTCCGTCTGGGAAGGCAAGATCACCCGGCTGCCGCTTGCGTCAGGAATGCCGCCGGCAGTGGCGGTATGGATACGCGATGTCACCTCGTCTGCAAGGATCGAGACTTCGCTGCGCGAGCAGGTGGCTTTGTTACGCGCAATCAGCGACAACTCGACCGATGTCATGTTCGCAAAGGATCGTCAAGGACGCTTGCAATTTGCGAATCCGGCCGCGCTCGAGCTCATCGGCAAGTCGCACGACGAAGTCATCGGCAAGACCGACGCCGACCTGCTGCAAGACAAGCAAGCAGCGGCGCACGTGAGGCGCAATGACCTGCGCATCATGGAAGCAGGATGTGCCGAGGAGGTCGAGGAAATCGTGCCGCTACCAGACGGCACTCATCGCTTATGGTTGTCCCAGAAGCGCCCTTACCACGACGCGGCCGGCAGGGTTATTGGTCTGCTCGGCGTGTCTAGAGACATAACCGATCGCAAAATTGCAGAAGAATCCGTACGCAGCGCTCACGGCTCCCTGCAGCGTGTCCTCGACAGCATTACGGATGGCTTGGCCGTTTTTGATCGCGACTGGAAATACACGTATTTCAGCGAAACCGGCGCAAAAATGCTGGGTGTGCGCAGCGAAGACTTGCTGGGGAAGTGTGTTTGGGACTTGTTTCCCCATGCCGAAGATCTCCTGTTTGGCCGCGAATACAAACTTGCGATGGAAGAAGGCGTCGCCAGGCATTTTGAGGACTTTTATCCTGCTCCGTTGAGCAGGTGGATCGAGTGCCATTGCTACCCCTCGGCGGATGGCTTGTCGGTCTATTTCCGCGATGTGACAGACCGGCGCAAAGCGCAAGACGCTGCCGCGGAAAATGAGCGACGCGTCAACGCCTTGCTGGAGGCAACGCCAGTCGGCTTGGCTTACGTCGCTGCTGACGGCAGGGTCCTGGTGATGAACGGCGAGGGCAAACGCATCTGGGGCAATCCGCCGCAGCCAGACAATACCGCTGAGTACGCGGAATGGAAAGGCTGGTGGGCCGACCAATCCGAGAAGCACGGACAAGCGCTCGGCCCTCATGACTGGCCTACGGCGCGCGCGCTTCGTGGCGAACATGTGATCGATACCGCCATCGAGATCGAACCGTTCGATATGCCGGGCTCCCGGCGCTTGATCCTGCACCGGTCCGTGCCGATCCCGGGTCACAGCGGTGAGATTGCCGGCGCCGTGACCGCGCTGATGGACATCACCGAATTCGCCCAAACGAAACGTGCTGTCGTCGAAAGCAACCATCGGATGCTGCAGCTCGCGAACACGATTCCGCAACTGGCATGGATGGCGGATCGCGATGGCGCCGTCCACTGGTACAACGATCGATGGCTGGATTACACTGGGCTGCATGAGAGCGACATGACCGGCTGGGGATGGGAATCTCTTCATGATCGTGCGACCTTGCCGACAGTGCTCGAGAAATGGCGGCATTCGCTCCGGCATGGCACGGCCTTCGAGATGACCTTTCCGCTCCGGGGAAAGGACGGCAACTATCGCCCCTTTTATACGCTCGCCGAGCCGCTGAAAGATCTGGAAGGCGAGGTAGTGCAGTGGTTCGGAACATGTACCGACGTGTCGGCGCTCCAGCTCGTCCAGACGGATCTCACTAAAACCCAGCAATGGCTGCAGGAAGGTCTCGTCACGGGCAGCATGGTGGCTTGGGAATGGGAGTTCGACATCGGCGATATCCGGTATTCCGATAATGCCGAACATGTACTCGGTTATACCCATGGCGACCTGTCGGCAGCGCTATTGACCATCCATGAGGAAGATCGCGAAACCTATCGCGCGGCCGTCGACCGCGCCATCAACGATGGCAGTACGATCGATGTGACGACACGTCGCATTCGTCCGGACAACGGCGGAATGATCTGGATCCGTACGAAAGGCAATCCGCTCTTTGCTGCCGATGGCAAACCGCATGGTTTCCGTGGAATCCTGATCGACGTCACCGAGCAAATACAGAGGGAGCAATCGCTTGAAGACGCCAACAACCGCAAGGACGAGTTCCTTGCGATGCTTGCGCACGAACTCAGGAATCCGTTGGCGCCGATCGCGACCGCTTCCCAGTTGCTGATGATGAGCGGCGTCGACGCGCAACGCGTCAAGACCAGTTCCGAAATCATTGCGCGCCAGATCGGCCATATGACACGGCTGATCGACGACTTGCTCGATGTGTCGCGAGTTACGCGCGGCCTGGTCGAGCTGGACACGCAACCGGTGCAGATCAAAGACGTCATCAACAGCGCGATCGAACAGGCGCGCCCGCTGATCGAGCTTCGCAAGCACGAGTTGACCTTGCGTGTCGATTCGACGCCTGCGATGGTGCTTGGCGACCGGGTTCGTCTATGCCAGATCGTCGTCAACCTGTTGAACAACGCGGCCAAATACACGCCGCAAGGCGGGAAGATCGACCTGGACATCCGGGTAGAGGGCGCGGAGGTCCACATCGTCATCAGCGATAACGGCATCGGTATCGACAGCGAACTCCTGCCGCGTGTTTTCGAACTATTTACACAGGCGACGAGAACACCGGATCGTACCCAAGGCGGCCTCGGGCTGGGTCTTGCGCTGGTCGACAGTCTGGCTAGGATGCAGGGCGGCCGGGTAAGCGCGCACAGCGATGGGCAGGGTCACGGCAGCCGGTTCGTTGTCGTGCTGCCGCTATTCAAAGACGTCGCCACCACAGCCGGCCTTGACGGGCAAGCAATATCGAGATCAACGCCTGCCGGCGCGGAAACCCTGTCGATCATGGTGGTCGACGATAATACGGACGCTGCGGACATGCTGGTCGCCATCCTGCGTTTGCAAGGTCATCTTGTGAGGGTGGAATATTCCTCGACTGCCGCGTTGCACACTGCGCGCAACAATCAGAGCGATCTTTACGTCCTCGATATCGGCTTGCCGGATCTTGACGGCTACGGCTTGGTCAAGGCGCTACGGTCCATGCCAATCAATGCGGATGCGGTGTTCGTCGCGTTGACCGGCTATGGCCAAGCACACGACAAGACCCTCTCGAAATCTGCCGGCTTCGATCATCACCTGGTCAAACCTGTCGACATCGTCCACCTCGACTCGATCGTTAGGTCGATTGCCCGGCAGCGTCCTTGAGCTGGTATAGGCGGACGTGCCAAGCTGACACAGATATTGAAGCGGCTTGTCAGAAACGGCATTTTTGGCACCAACTTTGGCGCTTTCGTCGTCATATTCGGCAAATCATCCTTGCATGATTCGATTGTCGCGCACGTGCGCCATCGTATGTGCGCGCTGTGATAAGTTCGATATCACGACGCTAACGAAACCAGCCTGGTGCGACCATCCGCAAGAGGCCGGAACGTGGAACCATGCTGATGAAAATTCCGAACATAACGATCACGGTCGCACTTTCGGTTCACGCTGGCGCAGCGCTGGCCCAAGCCAGCGCCGCCGACCGCATACCGGACACCATGGAAGCGCGGGTGCAGGCCTGCACCGGTTGCCACGGCGCTCAGGGACGCGGCGTGGAAAACGTCTACTTCCCGCGCTTGGCCGGTAAGCCGGCCGGCTACTTGTACAACCAGCTGGTGGCCTTCCGCGACGGCCGCCGCAAGTATGTCCCCATGAATTATCTGCTGGCCTACCTGCCCGACCCCTACCTGATGCGAATGGCCGAGCATTTCGCTTCCTTGAATCCGCCGCCGCTGGTGCAGCCCGTCGTGTCGCGCCCGGCGCAGCAGCTCGCTGAGGGCCAGCGCATCGTTACCCAAGGCCTGCCTGGCAAGAAGGTCCCGGCCTGCGTTACCTGCCACGGCGCCGAACTGGGCGGGCGCGAGCCGGGCATCCCTGGCCTGCTGGGCCTGCGCGCCGACTATGTGAGCGCACAGCTCGGCGCTTGGCGCTTCGGCGTCCGCACCGCGCTGGCGCCGGACTGCATGCAGTTTATCGCCTCCAGCCTGAGCGAGACCGAAGTGGCGGCGGTCTCGAGCTACTTGTCTTCGCTGCCGGTGACGGCCTCGCGTCCGCTGCGCCAGCCCGGCATGCGGCTGCCGATCGCGTGCGGTAGCCAGCCACAGAAACAGGAGGCCAGCCGATGAACATCTCCAGGAAAGCGCTGCCGACTGTCCTGCTGGCCATGCTGGCGGGCGCCGCCTGGATGGCGCCCTCGCTAGCACAGGACAAGGCACAGGCCAAGGCAGCGGCCCAACCCCGCCAGCAATCGGTCGTCGAGCGTGGCAAGTACCTGGCCCAGGCCGGCGACTGTATCGCCTGCCACACGGTGCCGGGTTCGAAGATCTTCTCCGGCAACCGCCCCATGCCGACACCCTTCGGCACCTTGTACGCGCCCAACATCACCCCAGACCGCGAGACCGGCATCGGCAAGTGGAGCGCCGACGACTTCTACAACATGATGCACACGGGCCGCTCGCCCAAAGGCTACCTGCTGTACCCGGCCATGCCCTTCGCCTCCTATACCAAGGTCACCCGCGCCGACAGCGACGCCATTTTCGCCTACCTGCGCTCGGTTCCGGCGGTGCGCCTGCAAACGCGCGAGCACGAGCTGCGCTTCCCCTATAACAACCGGGCCCTGCTCCTCGGCTGGCGGACCCTGTATTTCAAGGAAGGCGAGTACCAGCCCGAACCGAGCAAGTCGGTCGAATGGAACCGCGGCGCCTACCTGGTACAGGGCTTGGGCCACTGCGCGATGTGCCACACGCCGATCAACGCGCTGGGCGGCTCCTCGCAGGAGCGCGCCTTCCAAGGCGGCCTGATCCCGATGCAGAACTGGTACGCGCCTTCCCTCACCTCGAACCGCGAGGCCGGCCTCGGCGACTGGGCGTTGCAGGATATCGTCGACCTGTTGCAGAAGGGCGTGTCGAACCGCGGCACCGTCTACGGGCCGATGGCCGAGGTCACCTTCAACAGCCTGCAGTTCATGAGCGACGAGGATGTGCGCGCGATGGCGGTCTACCTGAAGGCGCTGCCGGCCGACCAGGGCCCCGCATCCGATCCGGCCGAGGCCCCGGCGCGCGCCGACGTCAACCAAGCCTATTCCGAAGGACGACGCATTTATGCGGCGCGCTGCGCCAGCTGCCATGGTGCCGAAGGACGCGGCAAGCTGCCACACTATCCGCCGCTGGCGCGCAACCAGTCGATCGGCATGAGCTCGGCCGTCAATCCGATCCGGATGGTGCTGAACGGCGGCTACCCGCCGGGCACCAGGCGCAATCCCATGCCCTACGGAATGCCGCCCTTCGCCCAGGATCTAAACGACAACGAGGTCGCTGCGGTGGTCACCTTCATCCGCACCGCCTGGGGCAATCGCGGGGCGCCGGTGAATGCGCGCGAAGTCAACCAGCTGCGCTCGGCCACGGTCGAATAGAAGCCGAATATCATCAAGGAGGACGCGTGTTTCTGGAACCGACTGACATGACGAATGGCGGCGCCGCCGACAGTGCGGCCGAACAGCGCCGGGTCGACGAGATCGTCGCCCGCGGCCCCGGCGGTGCCTTTGCCCTGGCCGGCATCGCGACGGCGATCGTGATGGCGATCTGGGTCGCCTTCTATTTCCTCATCTTCGTGGCCCGCGGAGGTAACTGAATGGCAGGCAGCGAACACACCCACCCGAGCGCCGACGTTGCGGCAAGGGCCGAGGCGCGCTGGGCCTGGATCGTCGGCGCCATCATCCTGTTCCTGCTGGCGATGATGGGCTACATGAGCCTGCACTGGGCGTCGATGCCGCCGACGCGCACCGAGACCATCGACCCGACCACCCTGCACATCGCTGGCGAATTCGTCGAGACCAACCTCGGCTCGGTGGCCGAACCGGACGGCACGGTGACGGTACGGGTGCTGGCCAACCAGTATTCGTTCACGCCGCAGTGTATCGTGGTGCCGGCCAATACGCCGTTGCACTTCCGCGGCACCGCCGCCGACGTCGTGCATGGCTTCTCGGTCAGCAACAGCAACGTCAACGTCATGCTTGTGCCCGGCTACATCTCGAACTTGCAGACGAAGTTCGAGCACACCGGCGAACATGTGATGCCCTGCCACGAATACTGCGGCACCGGCCACGCCGCCATGTGGGCGCACGTGAAGGTCATCGGCAAGGACGAATTCATGCGGCAGGCCAGGCTTGCTGCCGCGGCGGGAAGGAGGATGAGCTGTGTTCAGTAAGGAATCCAGGCGGCTCGTGCTGTCGCACTTCTGGGTGGCCTTCGCCGCCTTCTTCGTCGCCCTCCTGCTGGGCGAATGGCAGATGTACATCCGCAGTCCGCTGCGTGACTGGATCGGCAATCCCGAGCTCTATTATCGCTCGGTGACGGCGCACGGTTCGGCGATGGGCTATGTGTTCCCGACCCTGGTGGCGATGGGCTTCGGCTATGCCATCGTCGAACTGGCGCTGAAGCAGCCGCTGGTCGGCCGGCGTTGGGCCTGGACCGGTTTCATCCTGGTGCTGCTCGGCACCGTGGTGGCGATGGCGCCGGTGTCGATGGGCTTGGCCACCGTGCTGTACACCTTCTATCCGCCGCTGATCGGCCATCCCGCCTACTATATCGGTGTGGTGCTGGTGGTGGTCGGCTCCTGGATCTGGGTGGCGCTGATGTCGGTCAACCTGCGGGTCTGGAAGAAGGCCCATCCCGGCGAGGCGGTGCCGTTGCCGATGTTCGCCAACCTGGCCGGCGCCTACCTGTGGGCCTGGACCTCGGTCGGCGCCGCGGTGGAGATCCTGTTCCTGATCCTGCCGGTGGCGCTGGGCTTCAAGAACACCATCGACGCCGGCCTCGCGCGGGTCTTCTTTTCCTGGACCCTGCACGCGATCGTCTACTTCTGGCTGATGCCGGCCTATATCGCTTTCTATACACTGGTGCCGCGCGCCATCGGCGGGCGCCTGTACAGCGATATCATGGGGCGCATCTCCTTCGTCCTGTTCCTGGTGTTCTCGATGCCGATCGGGATGCACCACCTGTTCCAGGATCCCCAGGTCGGCTCCGGAATGAAGTTCCTGCACGCCGTGTTCACCGCCATGGTGTCGGTGCCGACCCTGCTGACGGTGTTCACCATCACCGCTTCGGTCGAGATCGCCGGCCGGCTGCGCGGCGGCATGGGCGCGCTGGGCTGGGTCAAGGCCCTGCCCTGGCGTAACCCAATGATGCTGGCGGTGGCCTTCTCCTTCATCCTGCTGGGTTTCGGCGGGGCGGGCGGCCTGATCAACATGAGCTACCAGCTCGATTTCGCAGTCCATAACACGCAGTGGATCACCGGCCACTTTCACCTGATCTTCGCCGGCGCCATCGTGATCATGTATTTTGCCGTGGCCTACGATTTGTGGCCGCATCTTACCGGCCGCGCGCTGGTCCAGGACGGCATGATCAAGGCCCAGCTATGGCTGTGGTTCGTCGGCATGATCATCCTGACCTTCCCCTGGCACGTGGTGGGCGTAATGGGCATGCCGCGCCGTATGGCTTACTACGACTACACGAATCCCGAGATCGCACCGCAGGCGATGACGGTCCTGATCAGCTTCGTCGGCGGCCTGTTGATGGTGATTTCCGGCCTGCTGTTCCTGCTCGTGCTGCTGCGCGGGCACCGCAGCCGGGTCATCGATCTGCCCGAGTTCCGCTTCAGCCAGCCGGTGCACGCGGTCGGGCGTGTGCCCGTGGCCCTGAACAGCTACGCGCTGTGGCTGGCGCTGATGATCGGGCTGTCGATCGTCAACTACGGCTATCCGATCGCCCAGCTGGCGTCGCTTAAGCAGACCTCGGTACCGGCCGTGCCGGTGGGAGGCAAGCCATGAGCGAGCCGCTGTTCTCCCTCAAAAACCGCTGGTTCACGATCAGTGTCGGGGCGGTCGTGCTCGTCTTCGTGCTGGCCTTTCTCGTTGGCCTGGTTTGGCTGCCGCGCGCCCACGCGCTGGATCCGAATGCAACGCTGTGGGACGCGATCTGCAGCGCGGCCGGTGCGCCGACGCGCTACCAGAACCCGGCCCTGCCCGACGAAAAGGCTGTGTATCCGAGCAGCGTGATCGTCAACAGCCAGATGATGGGGCCGGTGGACGCCGCCTCGGTCGGGCGCGGTGCCACCCTGGCCCTGCAATGCAGCATGTGCCATGGCGCGCGCGGCACCGCCTCGGCCGGTACCGACGCGCCCCACCTGGCCGGGCAGCCGCCCACCTCCACCTACAAGCAACTGCGCGACTTCAAGTCCGGCCACCGCCCCAGTTCGGTGATGCAGCCGCTGGCGACCAATCTGAGCGACCAGGACATGCACGACCTGGCCGCCTTCTACTCGCAACAGACGCGCGAAACTCTGATCCAGCACGCGGCCCTGCGCGAAGAGGTGCCGCGCCTGGTCAGCAACGGTTCGCCGATGCGCAATATCGGCGCCTGTGCGACCTGCCACAGCCCCGGAGTGGGGCGCGCCGCCACCCCGGTCCTGGATGGCCTGCCGGAAGCCTATCTGCGCGATCAGCTGAACGCCTTCAAGTCGGGACGCCGCGCGAACGATATCAACCAACAGATGCGCAACGCGGCGCACCAGCTCAATGAGAATGAGATCGCCCTTTTGGCAAGATATTACGCGGCGCGTTGAACAAGCGGCGCGGTCCCGAAGCGCACGAGCGAATCATGATCACGCCGAGGCGCGAATCGCGCTTAGTATTGAAGAGCTCGCCCCTTCAGATAGCGGGTAATGTCTCCGACGCTAGCTTCTTTCCAGTGGAGTCTTTGATTCACTTTCGCGCGCGAAAGTACGATATGCGTCGTAGCTACAGCCCTACTCTGTGTTGTCCGCGGGCGTAATCGGCTTGAAGTGCAGGCCGAGCTGACCAAGACTAGGTATCCCGTCGCTAAGCTCGAGTTGCTGGTTTTCCTCACGCAGCTTCATCACTCGGGCCTTCGCTTCGACCAAGGAGATATTGCGGTTCTTCCAGAGTAGGACTTTGATGCTGTTTTCGGTGACGTCGTACATCTTGGCGATCTGACTGATGCTGACGCCTTTATAGATGAGTTCAGTCCAGATGTCGTAGCGCCGGTTGACGATATCCTTGGTAGGTATCTTTAGCTTGTGGCGGTAGTTGTAGACCTGCATGTGGTTGATGTCTGCCACACCGCGCGCGATACGAGTGTCGGAAAAGCCCATTTCGAAGCCCTGACGAATCGCTGCCTTCTGATCGTTTCTTAGCATGATTGTTAAAGCTCGTCGGAATGGACGCCACAAAAAGTTGCGAAACAGTAATTATAAATCAGGCGTAAAAATCTAACACTGCTAAGTGCAGCAATATAGTCAACTTTATCAGATTAGCCGTACATAACTGCTCGCTATATTGATAGAGTAGCAAGAAAATCATGGGAATCTTCAAATGCGTCCGAATTTTCACCGTTGCATTCAAATTATCTTTGTGCTCAAACCGGCTTCGACAACATGCGCATCTGCTGTACTGGGTTTTTATACAGTATTTCCAACCGTCATGTTTGTTCGCGTCGTGCAGCTATTCGAGGACGGCCGGCCACTGCCTAGGCACCGGGCAATCACGGCACAACCCGTGCATATTGGCAGACTCATGTTGACGGAGCAGCATGATCATGAGTTTCGACGTAGCATGTACGTGGCCATCTTGCGCAGCGAAGGCGTGGGGGCGACGTCCTGCCGCGCCTGCGAGACGCGGTTGTGCGGTGGATCGGCGACGGCAGCATGACTGTCAGCGGCTTCGAGTTCAACGAAGCGAACCGGCAATGCAGCGTCCAGTCTTGGTACGTGCAGCTCATCTCCAGCGGCCTGGACTAGTGAGCCATGCGTCTTTGGGTTACGGTCTACCTCTCCCACCTAGGTTTGGAGGCGTACTTTCCCGCCACCTGCCCGATCCATGCTGTGCGATTCTGGAAGGCCAGCACGTCATGGCAATGTCCGACTCGGCGCGCCGTGAATGCGTACGGTATGGCATGGGGGGCGGTGGGGTTCTTATGCTCGCGCCTCACATCGTGATCTTGGAGCGCGACATCGTACGTGAAGAGGATTGCCTGAACGCGATCGCAATGGCCTTGCTGCAGTACATGCCGGAGGTTACCTATTTCGAAGAGTCAGTGCTGTCGATGAACGTCAGGGCTAAATGCAAGTTTTCAAAAAAGGGAAATGCGGCTTACTCGGCATCACCTGACGAGAGCGTGTTGACTTGCTTTGTGGACAAGAGCCGTCGTACACTCGGCCATCGTGAAGGTCCGCAATCGGCCCCGGCTGAGTAAAAAGGCAAAATCTAGAAATTTTCATGGGTCGGATTACCATTCCCGGCGCCGAGAAAATTGCTTAGCGACCGTTTTGAGAAACCGATTTTTTGTTCTCGGATTTTCATCACGTTTTTACACCGCCTGGGCCAGAAGCAGCCATACCTATCCTCCTTGGCTGAGAACACAAATAACAACATGTCCGACACCGCTGTCAATGCCCATTTGCAAATTCACTACGACACTATGTGGGATCGTGCCTTTGGCGCTATCGCCTGTGGAGACCTCGATTACGATACTCACCTTACGGCTGGCCGTGACCTGCGCCGAGGTTTGACCTTGATCGCGCGCCCGAGCCAAACGCTGCGAGCGCGCTTCGATGCTGTATTGGATCGTCTGGCTGGCTCCGAGCCACAACAATATCGTTACCCGGCTAGTGATATGCACATGACGATTTTGTCGTTATTTACGGTCACGGAGAACCCCGCGCCACAATTACTTCGCCTCGCCGACTATCGCGCTGCGGTAAGCGCTGCCCTGGAGGGTATCGAGGCTATCGAAATCGACTTTGCTGGAATCACCCTGTCGCGTAGTGCAGTGCTAGCCCGGGGCTTTCCGCGCGGCCCCGCTTTGGAAACCTTGCGTGAACGTCTCCGCATCCAGCTTCGTGACAGAGGCTTGCACGCATCACTCGACCAGCGATATCGCCTGATAACTGCACACACCACGTTGTTTCGCTTCGTCGCACCCCTGTACGGCGCACAGGGCTTTGCAGCACTGCTCACAAGCATGCGCGACGAGCCGCTCGACTCCATGCGCGTGGACGAAGTCGAACTGGTAATCAATGACTGGTACATGTCGAGCAATTCAGTCGAGCGTGTAGCGATTATTCCTTTGCGAACGCCTTCTGAGACGCTATAGCATGAGTCGCCCGACGGTCTGCAATGGGTCGACACTGTCGACCATGGCGCAGTGCACGAACATGCTTGGGTGAAGGATGCGGTCGACATGATAACGCCATACATTTATGGAGCGGTCATCATCATGGTGGTGTTGGGTGTCGCGCTCTTCCGGTATCTTAGCTACCAGTTGTGCTGGGGCTGGCGAGCCTGGATCTGGCGCCCTCAAGCTGGCCAGAATTCGGCAGCTGGGACAGTGGGCCGTAACGGCCGCGATATTGGGGGAAGCTGGGTTTGCCGTTGCGCGGCGTGAAGGTGAAATAAAGCAGTTCGGCCGGTTCGCGCCGGGCGCAGCCTTGCTGAACGCCGCCAGGTCGACACCACGGCCCGGACCGTCGTCACAGCAAGTGCGGAATCGATTTGGATCCGCGGACGTTCTTCGCACCGACTGGCCGGGCGCCAGATGGAGATTGAAGTGAGCGATATGAAGATTGATGCGATCAAGGCGTTGAACGGCAAGATTTTCGCGATGTTGGACGATGGCGACGTACAAACGTTTAATTTTCATCGACAGCGAGGTCGCAAGTTCGGCGTCAGTGTCTCGCTGGTCAGCGCCGCACCGCCGGAAGAGGTCGTGCGCACCAGGTCGCATCAGGAATGCGATGAGATCATGCGGCGCGCGAACAGCACGGTGGCGGTAACCGTGGAAAATCGGAGTAGCAACCGGAGATAGCCATGCGCGTGTACCAGTTCAAAAAGTGGCTTCTGCAGAAGTTCGATCCGCAAGCCTGCACGTCTCCCCTCGTCCTGGAGTTCGAGGCGCTTGAAGCGTGACCTGCGAACGATCCGGAGGTTCGGCGCCGCAACAGGGAGGCGCGCGCGGCATATCGTAGCGAGATGAGGCCCTACGCCGTGGTTGCGGTGGTGCTCAACCTGGTGCTGTGGGCTGCGGTCGGCTATTACCTGCAGGCCCTGGTCCCACCGTGGGGTGCTGCGGCGGAAGGCGCGGCCATGAGTGCGATGGTGTGGAAACTTCTTCGATGACTCGATATATCAAGCGCACATGAAACACATCACATTTTCCGACCGGCCTGTCTCCATGGCGCGACGCCAAGCGAACAAGCGGAACTTGATGACCAGATCGAGGCGCTGGTCGCTGCGTGGTCGAACTGCGCGATCGTGCAGGGATCGAACTGAATGCACGGGTGGTGCCCGAGTACGGCACGCTGGAGGGGTTTGGCAAGCTAGCCGATGACGTTCGGCTTTCGAATCTCGCCCTTCAACAGTGCAGGGCGATCTACTTCAGGCTCGCCGCGCAGGTGTAAAGCCATACTGGGGCTCGGGTGAGCGGTCATGCTCGGGCTGCTCAGTCGTAACGCTCACGAAGCCAAACATAAGCGCAGGAAGCTGCACATGGAAACGACAAATGCCTAACAAACGCTCGCCCGGTCCTGCGCCGCAGTCGAATACACCGAAGTGCGAAGATTGCAGGAATTTTTCAGGCAGTGCATTTTCGCTCAGCTTCGGTTGTACGAAGGGCCACGCCCCGGATTATCAGTTTTCGATGAATCGGGCAAAGTGCGATGATCGCGCGCTATTCTCCCGGCAGGAAATCATCTTCAAGCGATTCGAACACGCACCCTGGAGCGGCGAGACGGAATTAAAAAACCGGAAGACAACCGTGCTTCGCACCGCGACCAGTTTGCGAAAGGCGCTGACGGACTTTGAAAAGGTTTTGACGTCAGATCAATTAACCGCCTTTCGTAATGCCGCGCTTGCTTTGGACCAGTTGAGCCAAGATATCGAACTGGCCGGCAAGCTGTTGAAGCGACGTAAAGAAGAGAAGGAGGCCGGATTAAAGCGGCAGCGTGAAGAGCAGCTCGACAAGATCGCCTCCGAATACTTCGGTACTGCCGACGTCAGCCACATTCTCTCGGTTGCGGATGACCTGGCGAGTTTTCAGTCGAGCGAAGGACTGGAGTGGTACCGAAACCGTACCAAGGATCCGAAAGTGTATTTTCATGCCCGGCAGGCGCCAGGCGAGAAGGCGAAACGATATCGCGCAACGCCTAACGCGCAGTCCCTGACCGAGCTCCGCAGGGAATGTGCAGCCTGCTTCGAAGCGATGGGTATTGGCGGTGCTTACTGCTCGCGTTACGACCCGCGGATGGCCGATTTTGAAGAGTTCCGAGCCTGGATCGCAGCGAACAAGGAACTGATGCGTCGGATCTCCGCCGGCGCCGGAATTCAACCGTCCCCGCCCATGAGTAGCTGATCAAGGTAGATTCCTGGGCTCGTCAAGAAGATGTGACGCGTCACGGGAATCACACGGCGCTCTTTCTTGGCGCGCCGTCATCGATAACCGGGTGCATAGAACGGCGGTAACGCCGTCGACGAAGGTGACATGAACTAATTCGATGTCTTGTTGAATGGGAAAAGAGCCTGTCTGCACAACGTGCGTCTGGTGGATGTGCGACCTCGTGACGAAATCAGGTAGCGCTTAGCGTCGAGCGGGACGGCGGTGCTTGAGCCTGACGGACAGTATTGCACGAAACGCTTGTCAAACCTGTGGGCGAGATTCTGCCCCAAGCGACTGCAGCGCATGGCCTTGACAATGTAGATCTGGTCGATGCGCCGGCATGGCCTGACATCGCCGCGCTTCTCACCGAACTGGTGCACGGCCGCGGGCTGATCGCTCACAACGCCAGTTCGACATGAGCATGTTCGAGCAGTCCAGTCGGCGCCATGGACTTGCGACACCAGTTGCCGATCGCTGGGCATGCACAATGGAGATGCTGACTCATGCGAACGACGGCCGCTGGCCAAGGCTGAGTCTGGCAATGTCGATGGCAGGCGTCGACGGCCCGGCGAGTGTCATAGGCCGCCCTCACCGTGCGACGTATGACGCCGAGTGCTGCCGGCGGATCATCCTGGGTCTCACGAGCGCAATGGCAAAGGATTGACCAGGTTCTCCAGCGAGAATAGGCCAGTAACCCAGCTAGAAATGCAACTAACAAACAAGTGTGACGTTCTCACTTCGAGCCTTCGACAAAAGCACGACCACGCCCCGATAACAACTTCTACAACATCAGCCGCCAGGGAGTGGGCTACTTTCGCGCGCGAAAGTAGCCCACCACTTCCCTGTACGCCCGAGAAATATCCACAACTTCTGTGGAGAACTACGCTTTTTCGATCCTCAAACCCAGCAGCTATGCAGCTTTCGGCTCGATGCCCATTGATTAAACAGACAGCTACTGCCAGACAATGTGGCCTATTCGTAGGGTCGTCCAGCTACTCCCGAGAAGAAATGCATGCCTATAATGGCTAAGCACAGCTATCTCTACAAATCAGAGGCTATGGACGATTTGAGTATCTTGAAAGCGATTGGCGTGTCTCTGCTCGGTATTGCAGCCCTCTTGACGCTGCTCGGCTTACATAGGCGACCCCACCCAAGGAAGCCTAGACCGAACAGGCAATTCGATCCGGCAAAGGCAGCTGTGTACTCGCCCAAAGAATTCCGTAAAAATGGTCAGTAAAGCGGCGGTGCAAAGTACTGGTCTCAAGATGCATCTGGAACAACCGGTGTTTGCTTTGCCAGGAAATTAGCGCTGCCCTGCAAGCGCCGCCGTGTTTCTGCGTGCGCGTACTTCGAAGTCGTGGCCAGCGACGCGTGTCCAGCCACCAGCATCTCGACCTCGAGAGGCGTGCCGGCGGCCAGGGAATGCGTGATCCCGGTGTGACGCAGCCAATGCGTACTTGCGCGTTGCAGCTGCGCCGCCGACTGTGGAGCTACACGGTCCAGCTGGGCAGCGCAGTCGGCAAAGAATACCTTCAGCTGGTCGTATAGGGTCTGGGCATGGATACCTCGTAGCGGATCGACCGTTTTACCTGCTGCCCAGGGCGTACGCTCCTGCAGGTCGACCGCCTGGCCGAGCAAGTACACATTTGCATTGTCGGGATGGGTGACATTCGCAGGTAACCCGCGCGACGCAAGATAGTGTGCGATCGAGTCGATGTGCACCTGGCCCAAGGGTACGAGGCGCCGCTTATCCCCCTTCCCCGTCACGAGGATCTCCCAACTGGCCGTCGCTGGTTCGTCAGGTGTCGCCGGCATTTCTGTCCAACGAATGTGCCCTACCCGGGCTTGCACGATTTCCGCCCGGCGTAGACGGCCGACATAGAGAATTGGCAACGCCATGCGTAAGCGCAGGTTGGCTGATGTCGGCGGCAGGGCCGCCAGCCGCTTACAGATGAAGTTCCATTCATGCTGTGTGAAGCTGCGCGTATGTTCCGCGGCGCCTGATGGTGCGCGCGGTTTGCTAATCCCGGTCCATGGATTCCCGGTCAGGTAACGCTGATCGACCAGGAAGCGATAGAACGTCCCCAGCATCGTCAACGCACGTCGCTGAGCCGCGGCTTCCAGAGGTCCCTCGAAAGGGCGCCAAGACGGCCCCCAGCGGCCGCGGCTGCGTGGTGCGCACCAACGCTCGGCCGGCTGCGGATCTGCCAGGAACGCGCGGTATGCCACCGCATCGTCGAAATCGATCGACGACAGTGGCTTCTGGCGCTCAAGGATGGCCCACAGCATGAAACGCTCGCATTCGGTTCGATAGGCCCGCGCCGTCGGCCCCAGGTGACGCAGCCAGCCGAGCGGGTTCCCTACCCCTGCGCGGGCGCTGGCGCCGCCGGCGTGCCTGCCCTGTTTCTCGCGCAAGAACGAAATCAACGCCTCATAGTCATTCGTGGCCGTGAGCTGGCACTGGTAACGCGGAGCGCGGAAGCGGCCGTTGCTCCCGTTCAGGTCGCCCGGCACCGCAAACTTTTCCAAGGGAACGACCGACGTCGACGCCGGCATCACCAGGTGCAGTGCATCGATGTCGAGCTCGGAGCGAGGGGTCAGCACGTGCGCGCCGATGCGCAGACCGGTGCTTGCATGGAAGGTGCGGAGCATGGCGACGATGCGATCGGCCTTGCCGGCGCCAATCGCGTGTACCGGTGCGTGCCAGTTTCTGCCCACACCGTTGATACGCTCGACCAGTTGTCGAAGCTTGACCATGCCAGCCTCTTCCAGCCGGCTGGCCAGGTCGAACGGGAGCCAGGCGCGCACACCGTCGTCCGGATGCGGCGCTTCGGCCGCGGCACGCTCGAGCCAGGCGATCGCGTCGAGCTGGCGGCGTAGCAGACGCGCGCTCCGCTTCTCCTTTTGGGTTCCAGTACCGTGTGCCTCCTGGTAGTAGGCCAACTGGTCTTCGAACGAGAAATCTTCCAGACCGTGCTCGGCCGCGAAATCTTCCAATGACGGCGCCGGCGCCGGCGAACCATCCCGGTCCCGCACCTTGCTTACGTCGATGCGCACGAGCCTGGCCACCGCGTGACGTTTGTGACGATGCGCTGCGGCCGCGAACGCGTCGCGCATCCACGCCACCGCCCTGCGTACGTGCCGCACGTCCGTACGGCTGCCCT
>Ga0308160_10002870_pt1 | contig 20106 bp, 22 predicted proteins | sample PhyFR1_FD_201036 | JGI IMG/M metagenome (GOLD analysis project Ga0308160, IMG submission 201036) | Phyllosphere microbial communities from UC Gill Tract Community Farm, Albany, California, United States - DLSLF.R1 | ecosystem: Host-associated > Plants > Phyllosphere > Unclassified | place: USA...
GCGAGGGGAGCTGCCAACGAAGTAACCGATAAAAGAATCGCAGAGACGGCGAGGTGTAGAGTCGTTCGCATCTTGTACGTTCGAGGTGAGATAGGTTGGAAGGAGTCAAGTGTATAGTAGGAGACAACGGTGTTCGTTCTATCTGGATACAAATTGACTTGTCAGTCCAACGGTTGCAGAGAAGATTGACACGAATTGCCCGAAAGGAGTAAGTCCGCCTCGAAAAAGTTTTGACGTACATTGGTTCTAGTCCCGATAACGTTAAAAGGAAGCGCTTGGAGTGTGCGAGAGCGGTAGTTGGAGAGCAAGAGCAGAGAGAGAGAGCTTGCATGAATTTCGACCTCGACATCAAAACATTCGAGAAAAAAAGGGCTGAACGGTCCGCTCGACGCAAGATGGCGGGAAGAGCCAGCAAACAAGTTGTGAAATGGCCTGCCCACGCTCGCCTTTTCGCTTCGTGTTACCTTGGCGTTAGTTGCTTGTCTTTGAATGTGCTGAGATGTGACAACGTGAAAGCGGAACGAGAAGAGAGGTGATGGAAACTGAGAAGGCGAAACAGCGAAAGTAAAATTGTTGACAAGGAGTTTGCAAGAGACGACTAATCCTCAGTACCGTACGTATATAGGGAGGTGAACAAAGGTGACGACAAAGAAAACGAAGAGACATAAAGAAGTTGCGAAGCTGACGGGTGAGAGAGATCAAAAAACGAGAGGAAACGACAAAGAGAATAACAGGTGAATAAGGTCAAGAGGACAACAGATGGTACAGATGAGGGTAGAAAAGCGACGGAGACTTTGTTGTTGACAAAACGAGGGGGAAGACAGAACCATTGATTTTTGCGTGAGGGAGAAGAGAATTTGAGGGTAGATGATTATACGGTGTATGGGTAATCGGGCGACTGATAGCTTTGGTTTATTGCTGCCATGGGAGATTGTTGGTATCGAGATCGGTTTTAGTAGAGTAAGGAACATATTGAGGAGTAGGATTGTTTCCAGCGGGAGAGATGGAGATGTTTCCGAAGACGTTGTTCGAAGGTGATTGGAGAGGGCTGCCGAGGTTCGTTTGCTGAAGTCCTCCAGTAAGCGAGCTCGAAGCGGAAGACGAGACGGGACTTCCACCAGGAACGTTGATCTTCTGAACTTTTGCCCATCGGAGACCACAAGCGTTACAGAGTGACTTGGGACCAGTAGGACCAGATCGCCATCTACATAAGGGAAGGGAGCGGGTCAGCAAAGGTGTGAGGAAGGAGAGTTTGCGATGTGACTCACTCGGGAGAATCTGTTCGACCACAGTTTTGACAACTTCGACCAATGTTGGAAGAAGCTCGAGAGCCGGTATCTGAAGAAGCCTTGCGAGAGCGAGCATCCGAGTAGACGCTACCACGCTTGCGACGCAGAGTCATGAGGTATTCTTTTTCGTCTCGAAGCTTTTTGTTGATGTTTTGAACTATTCGCGAAACGGAGTCAGTTCACACTCTTCTCGATGAAAGCGATGTAGAAGGGAACATACGTTGATGAAGCTCGAATTGCCAACTCGTAGGACGACGAGTTTCGAGTTCGTCGAAAACGTTGTCGCTGATCGCACTAGGGTGAGCGAGGGTCTTGAAAGTGCTCTGGAAAGCGCTCGTGCTGTTGTTCGAAGCATTCGAGCCACTCTCGGAAGCGCCAGTAGGTGATCGACCAGGTTGACCAGAGGTGTAAACAGGAGCGATCGAAACGAAGGGACCACTGTTCTTTCGGTATTCGGATCCGAGTTCGTTCGTTTGGCAGCTGCGAGATAGTACATATATCAGCGAGCTGGACGACAGCGTCAGAAAGTAGGAGGTGAAACTAACATGATACCGATGTGAAGAGGAGTCTGATCTGTCGAAGTTTCGGCATCGCTGTGTCGAGGGTAGAATTCTGGAGATGACAAGCACCGTCAGGAATAAAGCAAACACGAGAGTGTAGGGCCGAAGACTCACTCGTAACGACATCGACGTAGCCCTTTCGACCTTTGATCTTGTATTGAACGGTCGCAGGAGCGCCGAGGAGTGCTTGTTGAATCGCAACTTCGATTTGCGACTTGTACTCGGGGGCGATTACATCGTACATCGTCGAACCGACTGGAGTCGAATTCGAGGTCAGCGGAGATTCGGAGAGTGAAGGAGAGAAAGTGAGACGCACCGAATTCTTGAGGCAGGTAACCGAGAACGTTGTGAATCGCGAGAGTAGCGTTCAAGATCATTCCACGTTCACTGAGCTTCATCCAATATTCGAGATCACCGAGACCACCGGAGAGTCGTACTTCATTCCAGTTGAGCTTGAGCACATCTCGAGGTCGACCGACAGCGATGACACACTTTCGACCTTTTCCAGGTTCGACTGCACAAGGAGGTCGTTAGTGAGATGTGAGTATAAGAACACCGAAGAAACCGGTGACTGACTATGGAGTTTTCCGCTCGCTTCGATCCAGATGTAACCGGAGTGCTTTCGACGAATTCGGTAAAGGAGCTTGACCATCGGGTTCGAGACTGAGCTGGCATCCTTGAGCTGTCGCATGACGGGGACGACATCGGAAGGGTGACAAAGCGACGAAAGAGTTGAACCAACGAGCTCTCTATTGCGATCAATATGGGATAGGTCAGATCAGAACTTCAAGTCGGGAAAGGGGATCTCTGCTTACCCAGGTTCGTACTCGAGGATACGGGTAACAGCAGGTGAACAGTAAAGTAGCGATCCTTTAAGACTGAGAACGTGAACGAAATCATCCGCCTGAAGGAGAAACGAATTTGTCAGATCTGACTGCGAATACTCAGGAATCGAAAAGTAACTCACTTGTCCGAGAAGCAGTTTGTGGAAAGCACGCTTGTCTGCATCGACATCGAGTCCTCCCGGTCCAGCTCGCAACACCAAGTCGAGGATTTGATCATCGGTCTTCTCGCTCAATTCACCCGATCCCGACATTCCAGCGTTCGCATTCAAGTAAGAGTAAGGAGCGGCGGAGCTCGCAGACATGCTAGTATCTTGTGTCGCAGCTTGTCCCGTCTGTGCTTCGTCGGTAGAGGGTTTCCATTCATCGACGTCTCCTCCAGATTGTTCGATACTCTGCATCGAGACGGTCTTGAAGGTCGAATCGGTCGCGATACTGGGATTTGATTGAGGAGGTGCATTGTTGTACGCGTTGCCGACGAGTGAGTAGTTGACGATGTAAGATCCATCTCGCATTCGATCGAGAATTGCATTCGGTTGATCAACGAGATCCACTTGGAATCCGACAAAGTAGGCGATTTCTTCCGTATCCCAGCAGATCGGAATGCTGAGCGAGGTCAAACGAACGAGGGAGGAGAGACGCGGGCGTAAGTTCATCGAAAGGAGAGAGAAGCGAGGGAGATTGGGTGTCAAGTAAAGGTCAGCTAGAATCCTGCGAGCGAGAGAACGAGATGGACAGCTCACATGGTGACGAGATTGATGAAAGGTCGACCAGACTTGGTGTAATTGATCAACGAAGATTGACTCTCTTTTCCAGCTTGAATATGAGTTCTCATGTGCCACTGCACGAGGAGAACGAAACGATCAGCCGGTGCGAACGAACAAGGACTCAGAGAATACGTACAGCAGCGTTTCCATCAGTGTATTTCCGAGGGGCTCCTTGAGCCGTTTGCCCATTTGGAGATTGCAAGAATCGACCTGTGTAAAAAGTCGCCGAGAAGTCAATTCTCTGCGATAAAGCCGTCACAGGAGGATGATAAGAGAGTGAACATACAATTGCGACCAATGATCTCCTCATTCGTGTAACCCGTCATTTTGACGAAGGTATCACTCGCAAACACTAAAGGTTGATCCCATCTCCTCGCATCGACAACCGCGAACGCACAACTCGAATCAACTGGTCCAATCTGAATCTGAGGATTCGGTCTCGCAGCGACTCGAGCTAGAACTCCGAGTAAATCGAATCCACTCGTCGAGTAAAGTCCAGCGAAATTATTGCCTTGACCTTCGGGAGGAGGAGCGGGGAGGCCGAGGGATGAAGGGTTGAAAGGAGAGGAAGCGGGCTGAGAAGGTGGGAGATGCATCGAAAGTGGAGGGAGTTTGTAGGAAGTGTTCGAGTTCTGGTTGACGCTGATAACGGAGGAACCGTAAGGAGCGTAGACTGGAGTTTCGGGGTCGTAGGGAGCGGCAGAAACGGTAGGCTGAGGGATAGGTCTCGGAACGGAAGGAGGGGCGTAAGGAACAGCTGAAGTCGAGGCGATAGCGGAAGCGCTTGTCGAGGCAGGTTGAGTAGAAGCGGGGTATTGATTGTTATTGTTGTTGCGGTTCGCAGTAGTGTGACTTGATTGCTGCTGTTGCTGCTGTAAAGGTTGAGGTGTAGTACCGGAAGAGAAGTTTTGATTGAAGAAGGAAGAAGTCGGTGTAAGTCCTCCTCCTGGTCGCTGACCCTGAGATGAGAGCATGTTCTGATTCTGGTTCGAGTAGTTGTAGTCGTAGGACATCGGTGAGATAGCTCCTCTAGAACTGTCAAGAGGAGGCAGGGGGAGAGAGACAAAGTGTGAGAGGGGGGAAAGACGAAGTGAACAACGAAGAGTAACTCACCTCGAAGTATCCATGACTCCTACACCCATTCCGAAGGGATCGTTCTGACCACCCGTAGCGAACCTTGGTAAGATGAACTGGCCGGAAAAGCTATTCGGGTCAAACGCCGAAGGGGAGAGACGAGTGTTTGCCATTGGATTGAATCCACCGTACTCTCCTCCATTAGTGTTGTTCTGACTACCGTTGCCTCCCTGTGTCCCACCATAAGATTGCCTCAAGTCTTCACTAGCAGTTTTAGCGAGAGGTCGCCCGTAATTCCCACTTGTTGTTGAAGATGAAGAGGCGTCTTGTCCCATCACTCCCGCTGCAGGCGAGTAACCTCCTGCACCTGGTGTAGTATCCATATCATCTCCTGCGCCTTCATAACTCCAGTAACTGTCGGTATTCGGTTGGTTCATGTAAAATTGGGTTGGTTTCAAAGTGGAGGATTTTGAATTGAAAGGCGACGATCGGAGAGGAAGTGGAGGATCGGCAGTCGTTCTAGTAGTAGAGGAGGGTACAGTGACTGTCGAAGGGTATCTTGTAGCTTTACTGAATGGTTTGGGGTCGGTTTCCTGCAGCAGACTCGGAGAGCGAGCGGTTCGAAGCGAAATTTCAACTCTCGCTGACAGTTGACAAAATGAACTTTCACAGGGTGCCTCTCTCTTCTCTCTCACTTGTTCCCCTTCTTCGCTCACCGAGTCTGACGGCATTAGACTTCTTTTCTTTCTTCTTTCCACCTCGTTTGCGCGCTTGAGACTGAGCTTCGTTCAAGTAGGCTCGACCGTTTCGCAAATTCACGGCAAACTCCTTGAAAGCTCTGGTTCCTTGTCCTAGACATCTCAAAAGCTCTTTGAGCATTCTCGAATTCGTCTCACACTCAGCTTTAGTCATGCTCTGAAGAGTCTTATCAGTCAACGCCGCGGACCGATTGCGGAGTCCGAGAAGAGGTTAGCTTTCTCCCATTTTCTCGCTCTCCTCAACCTCACCCAAACATGGAGACCTACGCTTCGAAGAGTCTTGATTCGATCAACTGGTTCAGTCGAGGTGAGATCCTTCCTCTACTCTCTATCTTTACTGGTTGACTCGGCTTTCGTCGCAGCCAACAAGGAATTATTCCCCAAACTTTGCAATCCGCACGGTTTTACCGACGTCGACGCTTACTGTGCGACCTCTATCGACGAACTATGTTGTGGCTATTGTCCCAACCAATCGGTGTGCGGATTAGGCCAGGCAAGTTGCCTCCTTTCCCCCTCGATTAACCGTCGTCGCAAGCTGATCATGCTCGGAAAGCACCTGTAGTTTGTGTGGGCTTGCCTCACTTACGCACTATCGGCATATGGGTTCAATCTCGCACCCTCAGCGGTCTGGGGAATCGGATTGATGCAAGTCTTGTTTGCCAACGCTTTCACGCTCACTGGCTTCATTCGCGTCAAGTCCGGTGCAGCTGAAGGAGGTATGACTCGATGGCACACAAAGTTCCTTTTCCCTCAAGCACTCGGGCTGATTGCAATCATGGGCGCTACAACGTTCGCGCCGCAATGGATGCGAGTGAGTTCTTTCGAGTCCCTCAATGCTTGCCCTTCTCTGCTGACTCGCTGAACTGGTCTTTCAGCTTGGACGCTCGGAAGTCTCGATCGAGAACGAAGTGAGGGCGGAGAAGGGACCGCATGCGAAACGATCGGATGTGCGAAGGAAAGAACGCTCAATCTTGCGAAAGCCGTATCGACGTTGGTCGTATTTCGTTTTGGCTTTCTGGTCCGTTCACATACGTGCACTATCATTCAGAAGCTCTCACTGACCTTCCGAGTGTTCGTTAGGTTCGCAAATCTGTCGTGTTGGACTGTAAGATCCGAAGTGCTCCTTTCGTTCAACTGCACTAACGGTTCCTCATCGATGGCAGGGTCTTTACTTCTGGTTCTCCTACGGCGATATCTCGTACTCTCAAAGTAACTGCGAGGATGTCATTGAATATGTCATGTCTCCCGACGTTGCGAGTGCGTCCACTTTTTGACCTCTCTCGACTTCATGACCTAACCTTCCAAATATCGGAACAGCTCTCGTTCTTGGTCTCGTAGCATGGCTTCTCTTCGTCTCCGACTGCTTCGTCGTTTACAAGGAGACTGGCTTGAGCGATTGGTGCGTTGGCTTTCGGAATCAAGCCCAAATACCGCTCGATCAATCTGACGTTACTTTACCTCTAGGCTTATCGACCGTTTCTACAAGAGTGGTCAAGATATACCTGCAGTCGAGCATCGCAAGATCGAACGTCGTCTGACCCAAGGAGTCACAGTCTTTCTCTACTTACTCTGGGTGAGCTCGTCTCGGCAACCTCGTTCTGCTGGGAAAGTTCATTGATCTCGCTTCTTTGCTTAGTTCGGCATCAACTTCACAATCTACTATGACGGTCTCAACTCTTTCCTCCTATCTGGAGCAGATCTGATGACTGTGAGCGCACTTTCGAATCTCAATTCGTTCGATTCGCAATGCTAATTTTGTTTTCCTCTCCCTAGTTCGGTCAAGTGAGTCACAAACACCTCCCTCCTGCGAGTTTGTGGCTCATACGCTGTGTACCTCTCTTCTCTATTTATCGGTTTCGCAGGTCGAGCCAAGGGGTGGTCATTTTTTGAAAATCTGACCGGGAGGCTGCCCCTGATAACTTTCTTCTTCTCCTCGTATCTCGCCTTCTCGTAAGTCTGTACTCGTTCTGAGACTCTCTATGGAATGCTACAAGTCGCATTAGCCTGCCTGGCGAAAGAAGGAGAGGGCAGCGCTTCTACTTCTCCTGACTTCACTCTCTCAGGCTTGTTACCCTTCTTCGGTCATAACTCCTCACTCACCTCAGCTTGAGCCCACAGAAGCTTATGGTAGCATCACGAAATACCTGCATATCCTGTCTCCGGCTTTACACGGCCATCAGCCGCTGTTTGGAAAAGCTAACTTTCTTCAAATAGCTCTCTCTCATCCCCTCCGTTCTCGTTGACTATCAGACTTACTGTATATGTGCAATAATAGCTGATAGTGCCCTTACAGCTTCTTTCAGTCCAGAAGATCTGACACAAGAGATGTGAGAGTTTAAGAAAATCAAGGCAAAAATAGGGGCTCCCTCCCGCGCGCGATTTTCATCAATTTTCCACCCCTTGGGTCGAGCAGGTCAGTCCTTTGAAATCTCTCGATAGCACTTTCACACCTGACGCCTGCCTCTACTCCTAGGTGACTGCACTCTTCCCCGACATCCTAGGTTTCGCAGTCGCGTGGGCTTCATACCTCTCAAGTCGCGATGAGCTCAATTCCGCTCGCAACGAATAGTCAGCTCAGCAGCTTCTTCCAACTCTCGCACCTTTGAGCTGACATTAAATACCACCCCTAGTGCTGCACGTCAACACGCAAGAAGCTCGAGAGCTCCTACTCCAACCTTCGTGAATGTCGATGATGAAGATTCCGAGCCCGACTCTCCGAAACTCGAGTTAGATATCGATAGAGACTCGCTTTGGCCCTCAGTCTACCATCGTCAAGGAGATGTCTCTACAGCTGGAACTAATCGGGAAATGCTGCGGTGAGCGTTTTCCCTCTTCTATCGCCGCGAAACTCGCGAGTTGACGAAATTCTGAGACCTATTCAGCTCTCCCTCGAATCGCTCTCGTTACTCTCCGTCGACACATCGTCCAGATACTACTCGCTCGACCGCCACTGCACGTTCGACAGTATCCTCGACCCGAATCGATCAGCCTCGACCGCAAGTCAACGATCGAAACGATGGATTCTTGCATCCTTCCGACGCTCAGCGTCGTACTACTGCGCGTAACGGATTGGCTCCATGTAGGAACTAGAACGACGGGCTAGGATGCGCATATAGATATCTCAGGGTATAATCACGAACAAACGAAGTCTGAAATTTACGAATTACCAACTTGCACGAAATAGACGAGAGGCGATCAGCGAGATCTGCTTCAGACGACATCAATACCGATGTTGTCGACGTTCAAAGTTCGGCGGATCACATCGACGGGACCTGTTCGAAAATGAGAAGAATCAGCGACTTAGCGACGTGAATGTTGCATCTCGGTGGAGACGTACTGAACTCATTCATATTCGCCTCTGCCTTGTCATCGAGATACTCCGCATGCTTCCGAATCGCGCATCTACTTCCACAGTTCTCGATGATTTGTCCCGAGATTTTGCTTTCGGGTTTGATGAAGATGTCGACACCAGCAATGACGGTCGACATAGGAGTCAATCGATCCTCCTTCTCTAGTCGCTCGATGAAATCTGGTGGTGCGAGGGCGGTAGCTACATTGAAGGAGAGAGAAATCGTCAGCATACGACGCAGAATTCGAATCGCTGTGGGAGAACGAACCGACGACAGAGGGACCGAAGCAGCTGTGAGAGTAGTATAGTGTCAGCAAGGCTCGTGAAGGTTTGAGAGGCGACGAGAAAAGGAAAGAAGCTTACTTGATCGTGATACCTTCGTCGAAAACTTTCGGTCCAAGAGCACGACAAAGCCCCAATACTCCATGCTTAGACGCGCCGTACAAGCAGTCGTTGGGGAAACAATAAACACAGTTTACGTCGAATACGAGGGATGGATCAGCTTCGCGCGCGAATTGACGGGATCACTTGTAGTATCGACGACTCACGAGCTGATTCGACGATTGAGAAAGCCACAGGGTCAGTCTATTATCGTATAGAGTATGTCAGTAGAAGGAGACTTACGCATTCGATCCAGTACAAACGATTTTCCCCCTCCACCCATCCTTATCCTTTTCCTGCTTCCTGAAATACGCTAGAGCCGCGTGAACGCAGTAAAGCACACCGTCGAGGTTGACACGGATCACGGCGAGAGATGGAGGTCTATCGACGAGGGTGTCGAGGTAGGAAGGAGCGGCAGTAGCGAAATGAGTCGGGTCAGAGGAATTCATTTCTTTCATTTGAGCGATACCTGCGTTGGCGAACTGGGACAAAAGGGTCGTGGTCGAGTCAGGGATACGCTTAGTTATGCTGCTGTAGAGTAGAGAGACGTTACATACGACGTAATCAATTCGTTGACCAAACTTGACATACGAGAATTGGAAAACTTCGCAAACTGACGCCCACGAAGTGACATCGCAAGCGCAAAACTCAGCTCGACCTCTTCCCTCACTAAGAGCTTCACGAAAGATCAGCTGAATTGGGTAACAGCGTGAGAGCATAACTTACGAAGAAACTGAATTCAGTTCATCGATGACTTTTGCCCCAGCAACAGCGTTCAAGTCTGCGATGACGACATTCGATCCCTGCTCGAGCAAATGCGTCGTGATGCCCAGTCCAATGCCTAACGGATGGGGGTATCGAGAGGGAGTGAGCGATCGAGTTGAGTGAAAGACACAGAGGAGACTGACCACTAGCTCCACCAGTCACGATTGTAGTCTTTCCAGAGTAAGCCATTTGTATATGATATTGTACAGAAGCAAGAAGCAGAAGCAAACCAAGCGAGTTGTGGAGAAGGAAGAAAAGGAAGAGGAGGAAGTCCAATTTCCGCTCACCCCTATTCGTAGGTGATCCCGAAATGGGGGTCAATTTCTGGCATTCTCCGTCGTCCACTGCCCACGACGACGATCGGTAAGCAGCCGGAAACACGAATTGAAACGAAAGTGCAAAATCGCAAGAATCTCGCAACTCTCGCTGGATGTCGCAAGTTCAGCTTTCGAGGACGGTTGTAAATAGCTTTCAGCTTTTTACATGTCCGACAACATAGCTTCTACGGCAGTCCAATAATCCTCGCTGACCTTTTCCTTGATCTCCTCTTTTGTCAACCAAGCATAATCGATTAATCCTTCCTTCTGATTAGGTACTGCTTGTCCCCTTACCACTCTCATAGGCATGAAGAAGACCTACAAACGTCACAAAGAGGATTCCGTGAGCTCAGACGGGAACAAGAGCAGAAGGGGAGAGTGTAGACGTACTCGTGCGGAATCTTTCCCAGGATTCTTCTTGATGTGTTCGGCCGGGAAAGGGTAGCTGTAGGCTCCTGCGGGGACTCGTCCTACTGACCATACATCCATGTTTGGTCCAGTCTCTTCTGCGAGTTCTCGACGAGCTGCTTCGACAAGAGATTCATCTCCTTCGACTCCTCCTTGAGCTGTAGCTCGAACGAAGCTCGTATCAGCTGGCAGCGCTAGTCCAGAATTGGTTCAATGATGACGTACGGAACTGCCACTGATGTTGACTACGCTTCTTCTTGAGCAAGAGATACACTGTTCGATCCGCTTTCCTCTCCAAACTTTTTACGTCTCCTTTCTTATCCGCCTCGGTCTCCTTCTCCATAACTTGACTAGCGCCCTCAACCTCTTCTCTCGCCATCTCAAACGGTCTCATATCATCTTCGTTGCCGATTTCTTTCTCTACTTTCTTGTCGAATTGAACAAACGATTTCTCTGCTGTTGAACCCTTCTTGAAGAACCAAGAGGTTGACGCCTCGAGTGGTTTTGATAGTGCTCGATGTATCTTGCGTTGGTAGGCGTAGTAAGAGCGTTCGAAGGGGGAGAGGGAAGGGAGGATTAAAGGTGGTCGAGAAAGAAGGGCAGCAGCTACGACGCGGTGGGAGGAGGAGGGAGTGGATTCTGTAGAGCTAGTAGATTGATACCGAGCTATTCAAACGAATTCACACGTGAGTTACACTCGACTTGAGAGATGGTGGAAAAGATTTGGGAACAGATCAAGCAAGGAAAGAGAGACGCACGAGAGGGGAACCGCAGGCCATTCTTGCAGGAGCATTGTGCTGTTCGTAGACCTGATCGCATTGTTGTTGTCGTTCGTGAGGCCATGTTTCGAGATTATGGTCAAGTTTCGAAATCTCTCCCGCAAAGTGATTTCGCAACTTTCGATCTGAGATCGCATTCGAGCCATTCGAGCACTTTGCCGTACTGCAGAAGATCGGTATTGCAGAAAAAGCCCTCGGAATAAACAAAATGAGGGTAAATTATTCGTCGTCTTCCGCAAGATCCAACAATTTCTCTTCCAACTCGAGATTCTTCGATCTCAACCTCCCCATCTCATCCCTCAGCTTGTCCAATTCACTCTTTGTCGTCGAAGCCGCAACGAGAGCAGGCGGGAGATTCGTCGATTTCGTAGGATCTCGAAGAAGTGCAAGATCCGCTTCTTTCGATCTATCCGCATAATCGAGTGAGTTCGAGATGCAGGATGAGTGAAAGTCTGAGATGTGGACGTACCTCAGCATCTCTCGTAGACCTTTCGCTTCTTCCTCAACCGCCTGTCTGAGCATCTCACTCTTTTTGTACTCTCCGACCAACAACTGAATCTCCTTCCTTTGCTGAACAAACTTGGCGAGGTCCTCATCGCTGCGCACAATGACACCAAATCAGTGTCGTAGAGAGGAAACTGAACAGAAGTGGAAAGCGCACCAGATTGCAAGAGTTCGAGTGAGAGCTTCGATTCGAAGTTCGTACTCTGCTATTCTCGCCAATCTCGGTTCATCGATCGAGACCTGATTCTTGAGATCATAGAAACTGTTCGTCGCCAAACGATCTTCTGAGGACGCTCCTCTGAAAGGAGACTGAGAAAAAGATGGAACGTACGCTGCACCTTCTCTCTCCAATTCCTTACCCTTCTTCTCGTACCGATCCTTCCAATCCTCTACTTCCGCCTTCAATTTCTTCTCTTCCTCGTCCCACTTCAATTTAGATTTCCTCAGTACCGCCAATTTCTCTTTCAGATCGTTGATGTGTTCTGTCCAACTATCTTTTGTCGACTTTTGCTCAGATCGGAGTTGATCTAAGGAGGATTGGGCGGTCGAGAGTTGAGCTCGAAGGGTACGGATAGTTCTCATCTGCAATGTCACCGTTAGCGAAAGTTCAAAGAAGAGAAAGGGAGAGAGGCGTGCGTACTCTAGATTGTCGTTCTGCTTCTTGACCACTCTCGAGGACTTTCTCCCGATGTACAGTTCCCATATGTTGCAAGTGAAGTTGTTTGAGGTAAGTCTGGAAATTGACCTCTCCCTGTAACTGGACGAGTTCAGTCTCGAGTTTCGTGATTTGACTATTGATCGCTCCGATTCCACTCCCACCTCCTGGACCAGGCGAGACTGATGCATGACGAGGATCGGAAGCGAGAGAGAGGGTTCGGAACTCGGGGGAGAGGAGTGGATTCGCGGATGATACTCCAGTGGTTGAAGCGAGAGAAGGAGCGTTCGACGACCTCCGAGAGAGGGAGGATGGACCGACTGGTGGGTTCGAGTCGTAGACGTTAGACCAAGTTGATGGATCTGATGCTTCGGGAGAACGGAACCTTGATCCAGATCGACGAGGGGACATGGAGGATGAAATCGATGGTGCAGATTGGTGAGAATTCCATTGGAGTACTTGGAAATTCGCGAAATGGGAATTGGCGGGCATGTGAGGAGTCGAAGTACGGCTTGAGGAGGGAGAGGGAAGACCAGAGGGAGTGATGTTGCGTTGTTTCGACATGGCGCGATCGACGGGAGAAATGGGAGGCGAAGTTGGAGTTTGTGATGGGTGATAAGGTGTCGTCGTCCCTGATGCTGGAGGACTCGTTGCTTGAGAGTCAGTGAGGTTCATAGATCGTTTCGAGCTGAGTTCCCGGGGTGGCCAGGTTGTTCCTTCTGATTGATGGGGTGGATTATCGGTGTCGGCGATAGAGGGAGCGGCGGTCATATCTCCTCTCCAGTCGTAGATGGGTAGATGAGTGTTGTTGTCGACGACGTTTCGATCACAAGCTGCCATGACGTCGGCAGCTTCAAGTCGTTGCCAACGAGTCGTGTCGGTCAATTCAGTCGAAAGATCGGACGTGAACAGATTCGGCGTCAGGGTGTGCAAGCGAATGATCGGCTGTGAGCAGGGAGAAGGGGAGTAATTCAGCCCCACTGTAACCTCGAAGATAGGATAGGGAGTGCAAGGAGATCGACTTACATGACTTCTTTCTCGAACCATCGCCGAATTCAGACCGATACCTCCATCTCCGACGGGATTCTGCCATCGCTTCTCCCGCAGATATCCAACTGCATCCTTGAGGAAGGCGGTAAAGTTACAAGGGTAGATACCGTAGAGCACTGTGAAGAGGATGGTAGGATCCGGAGGAGTGTTGTCGAGTTCGTCTTCGAGGTGTTCTACCGCTGTAGGACACTTACGTCCAGCTCAGCTGGAGATCACAGATGAACGACAAGAGTGTGCTTACCTCCTGATCGATCCGGACTAGGATCTCTCGAATCTGTTTGATCTGCTGAAGATTCCCAACTAACGACTCGTGCGTATGCAGCCATTACTCCAAACAGGCTTTCACCGATGATGACAGGAAGCGTGACGAGGAAGATGGCGAGACACTTGATAGCGAGACTGACGATTGCTGGACAAGGCGAAACGAGCGAAATCGTGATCAGGTTGGAGAGGAGAGGAGTTTCGAGTGCGTGGTAGGATTTGGCGGAATGCTTCGTGAGGTAGGAGAGTACGAGTGATAGAGAGGGGAGGCGGGATGGTGCGTTAGGTGTGATGAAGGGAGCGGTGCGAAGGAAGAAAGCCTAAGATTTCGTCGAGGGTTAGTCGCCAAGTTCGGCTCGACGGAAAGACGAAACGTACCTTTGGTGAATCCTCTCCCCAACTAATGACACACTCTTCGAGGTTCTTGACGCCGTACCCTTCATCGAGACCTTTCAATCTCGCAAGGGCTCTGTCCTCGTATTCGTGAAGAATCACCAATCCGAATGGTGAAACGTAATCTTCCCCTTTCGACTGTGCATCATCCTGTCGAGTAGCCATTCCCCATACGACTGTCTTGGTCGCGACCGTCAATCCTTGCCTCGAAACGTAGAGCGGTCTCATCGAACTCCCAGTCGACGGAGGTGAAGTTGCGATCGTTTCCTTTCCCTTCCGATTCGGTTTCCTTCCCCTCGCCTTGTCTTGACTCTTTTGTTGTTCTCCTTCTTTCGCCGTGCCTAACATAGTCCTCCTCAATACAGCTCCCCACCAAACTGCGCCAATATCCTTCCGACTTATTAATGCCGACTCTTCATCATCCCCTACGTCCGCGCTCAACCGGTGAAGGAGCGACAAGAAAGCTGAGACCTTTGCGAGTGATTCTCGTTCAGTCCCAGGTAAAGGTTCGACTAGTGCCCAAATTTCTAGCAATCCATCTCTCCACCTCGCTCTCTCACGCTCCCCTTCTGATTGACCGCTACTTCCGCCAGTCGAGGTGAGAGGGAATGAAGACGCAAAGGTTCGTAGGTGATTGTCGAGTAAGGCGTAGACTTCTTCGGGCAAGTCGAATTGAGAGAATGGGTTCGAGGTTGACGAAGATGAAGAGAATAATTGCGTGAGCAGTCTCAGGGTCTCCTTGGTAGACATACTGAGCTATGTGAAACCGTCAACGTTGTCCCCGAGCCGTCTTAGGAGGATCCTGACTCACCTTTGATTCAACCTCGAGTTATCCGTTTCTCTCTCTAACTCCTTCGCGGTCTGCTTTTGTACGCTCTCAACACTTGCGCTAGACTTCCGTAGTTGGTTTTGACTGGCTGGCCTTGAATCTGATTGTGCCTGAGCTGGGAGAGATGAGTGGGAAAGGGAAAGAGATGAAGCCATCATCGTAGCCCTCTTCCCTCCCACTCACTTGTTTCGGAGGCTGCTGGCTCACCTATCAATATTGTAGCTACCTGATCCGTACAGTACAGCAACAAGCAAAGTCCTCACTCTCCTCTTCACCTTTCTCGGCCGACTTCTCACACTCAAACTCGCTATCTTCACTCTGACAGCCCCTGAACCTGTTCAGAGCGATACAAGCTACTCAATGAGCTATCCGTAAGCCACGTTTCGACTTTTCGAAATGCTCAGGTTCAGCTCACTCCTAACTTTCCTCCTCCCTCGCGATAATGCAGACTCGGTTGAACACAGTAGTGCTTCCCGCTCCCTAGGCCCTGGACCAAAGGTACAGAGCTCTCGACCCGTCGTCGTCTTGCTTCGTCCTGAGCGTCGCTCCTCCCGAGCAAGCTTTCGACTCGTTAATCTCGCTCGCCCACTCTTGTCGTTGGACCCATGCGTATCAAGCGCGAAGTCCTGACACTCCGGCTATCAAGCTACTTATCGCTTCTTAGCCTCCGCGGGATCTACCGGAGACCGAAAAAAATCAGCATGCTGTCGAGCGGCTCACCGTTTGTTTTGGCTTCTGCTGCCTCGTATTCCTTCCAGTAACCTTCAGTCGACGTCAGGTATTCAAGTCGCTCTAGAGTACAATCAACTGCCAGACCCGATCTGTCTCTCAGGAGATGCCAGCTGCTCAAGATGCTTTCTCTTCGCTTTGCTCCCCTCTCACTTTCGTAAGTTCCCTACTGATCACCCTCGAACTCTTCACATAGGTAGCTGACTCGCGTTTTAGTCGGAGTATTGCTCTGCGCCATGGCAAGTCTCGCCGGAACAAGCCTGTTGCGGAATTTGTCGTTCGTCTCCCTTTTTCCCTTATCGGATCTCCCACCTGACTCTACCTCGACTGACACGCATACTCGTATACTCGTATACTCGTACGACAGCCTCGCCGGCTATCAACGCCTACGGAACGATAGCAGGGTTGATAATCGCTTCGTTTTTCAACTTGCTCAGTGTTTTGTTTCAACCGGCTCAGTCGGCACTCTATAGTTGGTTCAGCTTCTCCAATCATTCCTTGCGCTTGACTGATCATGTTCTCTGGCAGTCGTTGCGCAGCTGATGCTCGGGCAAATGTACATCTTTGCTGTTCTAATTAGGAACTGGATGGGAACAGTTTCGAAGGGTACGAATGGATTACAGCGATGGCATGCAGAGTAAGCTCATTGTCTCTCTCTTCGTCTCTCTTGATCCCGATATCTGCGGCTTGCTCACTCGCTCAGTCACTCCAGGTTTGCATTCTTACTCGCTACTTCGACAAGCGGATTGATCGTTGCTTGTCTGCTCTCGGATGTGCACCATCTTCACGTGCGTCGATATCTCCTGTTAAGCCCGAACCTGTTCTCACCTTTGCGCGATTCGACAGGGTTTCGGTCAAAAAGAAGCTCTTCACGATTGGCAAACGAAGAAAGCGATGCTGCGACAAGTTAAACGAGGGAAAAGCGAAGCAGTGGCGCCGAAGCACTCTCTCTTCCGGAATCCTCGGGACAGCAGCTGGCAGAGATTGCGAAAGTTCCTGCATCGCCGACAAGCTTTACTATTATTTCTTACTTTTACCGGAATCGAGGTATTCTGGTAAGCCTCGTTCCCGCTCTCTCGTCCTTACCTCGGGAGCTGACAATCCAGCTCTCGCGCGGACAGGTTCGTCTCGTATGCTGTGACGATTTGGTGGGGAAACTCGACCATATTTTGGCAAAGCAATTGTACGTTCTTCGCTCTCATCTCAACTGAATCATATTAAACATCAAGATCTGTAGGTACCGACCTCATTGGAGCGTCAAACACTTCGTTGATGACGGGCACCACTTTCCTCTTCACTTCCATCTCCCTCGTCTCGTCCGCTCTCATGGCGATTCCAGTTTTCACCTCCGTCTCCGCCGCAGAATTCCTCGTTCGACTCTTTCACCTGCACGACCGAAGCCCTCTACATCCCGATTCGTCACTACGACTCCGACTGAAGGTACAGGGTTTGATTAAGCGAGGGAAACTTCCAGAGCGCAACATCTTGACCCTCATTCATGTCGAGACGAAGGCTGAACATTATGTCAAGATATCACTCAGTCTTGTCACCTGGGTAATCTGGTTCGTGCTGGTGATCGTCATCCTGCTTCGAGCACTCGACGAGTTCTTGCTCGTTGGAACCGCTTGGTCAGTCTCGTTTCTCTCTCTCGCTCATAGCCTGGTCTCTGATCGTAACATCTGCGAGAAGGACGTATGCCGCTATACAGAATCTCATCTTTGGCTGCTTCCCCGCAATCGCTTTCATGATCAAGCCTTTACGAGAGCATCGTCAGTTGCGAAATTCCTTTTTCACCTCATTTCCCCGAGTCTCACTGATCCTAGATTGTGCCGCTACACAGTGAGTGCGCAACGTAAAGCAAAGCGTCTAGCTGTATCTCATCCTCATGTTCCCCCTCCTACTCCCCGCGAGATTAGTTCGTCGCCAAATCGACCGAATTCTTCGATCGATCGTCCTCCATACCTACCATCCCTCAACTTCTCGAGACGAGATAGCTTCATCAGCCATCACTCCGGCACTTCCCAATCGACACACCAGTCGGTTCACCTTGCCAACGATTCCTCAGACTCGACCGACGATAGCGACATCGAACGAACTCCGATACTTTCGCGACGGGCTGCAAGTCACAGTAGTTCAAGAATAACGCCTAGACCTATAGCTGATCAGACTCCCGCAAGATCAAGGGTAGAAGAGTGAGCTGTCCAAAGAGTTCTGATTTTCTGTATTTGTGCGGTTAGTCGCTTTGTAAAGATTCATTACATCGCGAGCAAAGAGCAACGAGATCGTAGAGACGACCTAACTGAGGTTCGCGACAATTGAATAACGACCAGCACGAAACAAGATTCGAAAACAAAGACAAATTGCAAACAAAACTCGATAACAGTAAGATTCGCTTGTCTAGACTCAACTACTATGTCTTCTCAAATTGATCAGCGAAACTCTCAGTCTCCTCCCTCTTCCACGCTCATTCTTCCCGTCAGATTACTCAGCTAGACTCGATTGTTTCCTTGCGAACCTTCGGGGAAATACTGCTTTCGTAGCGACGAGCTTGGCACGTATCCTCCATTGGTGTACTTGGAGTTGGCGGAAGAGGTCGAAGCGGAAGAGGCTCGGCGTTGAGGTTGAGCTTGAGGTGGAACTACCTGAGTTGCGAAAACGGGAGGAGAGGATGAAGACATTTGAGGAGCGTCGTAAGCCATTCCATTGTTCGAGGCGTAAGGCGTGACTGGGCCCGCGAACTCTCCTTGATCTCCGATGGGGGCGTATTTGGCGGTGGGAGGTTCTTTCGACGAACTGCTCGCTCGTTTCCTGCAAAAAGCGATGTCAAGGAATTGTCAGCTCAATGGGAGGAAAGGCGAGACGGGCGGGTTGGCCGTACCAGCAACAACGTCCAATGATAACGACGAAAAGCTGAAATGGGGAGTGAAGAATTTAGTTTCGTAGTCGGGTTGAAATCGGATAAAGACGAGACTCACAAGTCCGACAACAGCCGCACCTCCGATGATACCAACGTGAGCAGCTGTAGGGAGCTCGTTCCATTTATCCATACGAGACTTGCCCTCGCTCTCCTTCGATTCATCCTTACCTTCGGTAGCATGATCGCTAGGGGTCGAGGAAACAGGTGAAGAACCTTCGGCAGTTTGTTCGGAAGTGGGAACAGTAGCGAGCACTGTAGCCGCAACAAACAATAATCAGTTCCAGTTCCGAAACAGATTGCAGAAGAGTCAGCAACCTACTGTTCAAACCGGTCGCAGCGTCACTTGCGATAGTCGTTGATCCCTCCCAACCAGAAACTCCGATTTGACCATTCTCGTCGACAGCTGTGACAGAGATGATGATAAGTGATAGACGACCTTGAATCGAAAGATGCTGACTCACGACCGTAAGAGTAGGCAGAAAGAGTCGGTTCATCCCGTTTCTCGAGCTGAATCCATCGCCTCAATCGTCGAACAGCGGGTGTCCACCAGCTCTGTGCACTAGTGGTTGTTTCCGATGGAGCGAGACCCTCTTGCGGCGAAGGAGCGGCTTCGACTTGCGATGATGAAGAGGGAGGCGACCACCAAACGGTCGAGCTCGATTCGCTTGCAATCGCGCTAGAAGCGTCAGCTAAGGTCGCATTCGAGCCGTCGAGAGGAGCAGTTGTGTTGGTGAGGGAGGTGCCGTCTGCCAATGAGGAAACGTTGTACTCGGAGGAAGAATTTGCGATCGTCGAAGCGTTGGCGAAGGTGAAGTTGGCGAGAAGCGAAGTAGGATAGCACAAGACATTGACGGCCGAGACTGAAGGAGAAACATCAGCGCCAGATCGCGCATCAGCAAGACAAGTAGACCTACCGTAGGAAGCGGCGTAACCTTGTTCGACGAAATCAGTCGAGTTGTAATCGACCGGTCCTCCTGAAAAATCGTTGACGGCGAGCAGAGAATCGACACTTCCGCCATCGTAGATACTATCGCAAGTCTTCGAGTGTTAGTAAGCATTTTTAGAGGAGAAGGAACTGACGCACGAAAAGCGGATTCTTGAGGGAGTTTGAGGATAGTGGTAGAAGTCTCCGTCGAGGGTCGAGTCCTTCGAAACGTTTCGTACGGCGATACCATCGACGAGCCAAGTAATCGTTTCAGGCAACCATGAGATCGTACTGAGGAGGAAAAATAAGATCTGTCAGCTCGGACAAGGAGACTTGAAAAAGGGGAATTCACTTACTACTCATGAAATTCGAGAGTACGATCAGAGACGTTCAATCGCTCTCGAGTCGCAAAGTCGGAGGGCTCGCCCTCATAGTAGAACGCGGAATGAGCGACTTCAGTCGAATTCGTCGTGAACCTGCGAATCCGAGGCGTAAGTAAGATTCATCCTCGCGCACGAAGCAGAGACGCACTCAAAGTTGACTTCATCCTTTAC
>Ga0308160_10002871_pt1 | contig 20100 bp, 18 predicted proteins | sample PhyFR1_FD_201036 | JGI IMG/M metagenome (GOLD analysis project Ga0308160, IMG submission 201036) | Phyllosphere microbial communities from UC Gill Tract Community Farm, Albany, California, United States - DLSLF.R1 | ecosystem: Host-associated > Plants > Phyllosphere > Unclassified | place: USA...
GGCCGGCATGGGTCTGGCGCTGGTGTTCCCGTTCGTGTTCAGCGCCGCCGGCGCCCAGGGCCCGGTGGCACTGGCCGGCGTGGCCAGCATGGCCTACAGCGGCAGCCTGATGGGTCCGCCGGTAATCGGCGCTATCGCCCAGGGCATGGGCATGCAGGTGGCCATCGCCTACGTCGGCGGCCTGGCAGCGCTGATCGCCTTCGTGGCAAGCCGTTCACGCATGCTGAAGTGATACGGTGAAGTGATTCAGGGGCGAGCGTTTGTCTGCTTGCGCAAACGTTTTACCCAGCAGTGGCAGTGAGCAGTAAGTAGCAGCAAGCGTTTTCCTTGTAGTTCTCCTCCTTTTTTCGGGGCGGTCGCCAAACGGCGCCGCCCCTTTTTTTCGTTGATGGGTTATGAAAGTGATATCGGCCAGCCTCATTTGACGAAATCATGTGTTTTTGAAGCGACAACAGGTGTTTCCTCTTGGAAAAATTGACGAATTCAACGATAATCGCCGATTCCCTGCTCGATGCGTGTTCGTCATCTCATCCAGCACGATGTCTGGCGACGACGCCGTCTTCCAAGAAAGTTTCGACCAATGAGTCACATCAGTATCAAAACAATCATCCTGTCCGTTGTTGCTTTGTTAATCGGCATCATCCTGGCAGTGGGTGCACTGGGTTACTACAACACGCAGAGCGCGGTCACGCTGCTCGAAACGGCGGCATTGCGCGACACCCGCCAGCAAAGCATGATCACCGGCATCATGCTGCGCATGGAGACCAACCGCAGCCAGCTGCTGCAAGCCCTGCAACACAATCCGGCGACCGAATACGCCAAGCTGCACGACCACCCGCTGGCGGTCCACTTCAAGCAGATCGCCGACAACACCATGGCGCTGGAAAAGGCACGCGACGAATTCGACGCCTCGCTGCGGACGCCGGCGGCCAAGACGCTGGTGCGCCAGTGGTACGCGCAGAGCAGCGACCTGGGCATCGAAGACATCCGCAACGCGACCCGGGCGCTGGAAGCCGGCCAATGGGACGAGGCCGAGCGCATCCTGATCACCCGCGTCAACCCGGGCTACAAGAAAGCCGAGCCTGCCTACGGGGAGCTGCAGGCCCTGCTCGACACGCGCAGCAAGGCCACCGTCGACATCGCGCACCGCGCCGTCGACACCAACGAATGGATCATGGGCGCGGCCATCGTGGCCGGCTGCCTGGCCGGCGTCGTCGCCGCCATGTTCCTGGCGCGCAGCATCGTCAAGCCCTTGGATGAAGCGGTCGCGATCGCACGCAAGGTGGCCAAGGGCGACCTGAGCAGCGACATCCGCACCAATGCGCGCAACGAATTCGGTCAGCTGCTGCGCGCGCTGGGCGAGATGAACGCCAGCCTGGCCAACATCGTCGGCGAAGTGCGCGCCGAGGCCGACACCATCGCCTCGGCCTCGTCCCAGATCGGCGCCGCCACCCTGGATCTGTCGGGACGCACCGAGCAGCAGGCCAGCACGCTGGAAGAAACGGCGGCCTCGGTCGAGGAACTGAGCTCGACCGTGAAGCAGAACGCCGACAATGCGCAGCAGGCCAATGCGCTGGCCGCCGCGGCCTCGGCAATCGCCGTGAAGGGCGGCGCCACGGTCGGCGCCGTGGTCGATACCATGGGCGCGATCCAGGATTCGGCGCGCAAGATCGCCGACATCATCGGCGTGATCGACGGTATCGCCTTCCAGACCAATATCCTGGCCCTGAATGCGGCGGTCGAAGCGGCGCGCGCCGGCGAGCAGGGCCGCGGCTTCGCCGTGGTGGCGTCCGAAGTGCGCAGCCTGGCGCAGCGCTCGGCCAGCGCCGCCCGAGAAATCAAGACACTGATCACCGAGTCGGTCGAGAAGGTCGACAGCGGCAGCCGCATGGCCGACCAGGCCGGCGCGACGATGCAGGAAGTCGTCGACAGCATCCGCCGCGTGGCCGCCATCATGAGCGAGATCACGGTGGCCAGCCAGGAGCAGAGCCTGGGCATCGGCCAGATCCACCAAGCTGTCAGCCAGATGGACCAGGTGACCCAGCAGAACGCCGCCATGGTCGAGGAAGCCGCCGGCGCCTCGAGTGCGCTGCAGGAGCAGGCAGCCGGCCTGGCGCGCCTGGTGAGCGTGTTCCGCCTGGCCGGGCACGCAGGAACGCCGCATGCGCCGGCCTATCCTGCCGCGGCGCGCCGGCCCAGCCTGACGGCTGCCTGATCCGGCGCCGGCCACGCGTTTGCGCTGGGCCAAGCGCCGCATGATTGGCAAGAACTCCAGACCGCCTGTCGGCTCCAAGCAGAGTCGCCAGCCTGCCAGAACGGAGTTGTCATGCAGTCAGAACTCGACGCCGCATCCGTCATCGCCTTCCACGACCGCCAGTTGCATGAGCGCGACTGGCCGCTGCTGTCCCATGCCCAGGCTGCCGCCAGCCTGTGGCAGGCAATCGATGCCAACCACCGCTACAACGGCCTGCTCTGGCGCGAGGAAGACCGCGCGCGCCGGGTCGACGTGCCGCCGGACGAGATCGCCGCCAGCAAGCGCCTGATCGACCGCTACAACCAGCGCCGCAACGACGCCGTCGAGCTCATCGACGAAGCGCTGCTGGCCGAGCTGGCCGGCGTGGCGGCGCTGCCCGGCGCCCGCCTGTCGAGCGAGACGGCGGGCGCGATGATCGACCGCCTGTCGATCCTGTCCCTCAAGATCCACCACATGCGCGCCCAGGCCCGGCGCCCGGACGCCGACGCCGCCCACGTGCAGGCCTGCACCGCCAAGCTGGAACGCCTGGTGGTGCAGCGCGACGACCTGCAATCCTGTCTCGACGCGCTGTTGCTGGAAGCGCAGGACGGCCGCGCCTATTTCAAGCTCTACCGCCAGTTCAAGATGTACAACGATCCCGCGCTGAATCCCTACCTGAACGGGCAGGCGCAGGGTGCCGGCAGGACAGCGTCATGAACCGCCCCACGAACCGGACGACGAACCGGGCTGGCCATGAGACCATCGACGTGCTGATCCCGACCTGCGACCGGCCGGCGGCGCTGGCCGTCACACTGGCCACGCTCGGCAGCCAGAGCTGGCCGCGGCTGCGCATCGTCATTTCCGACCAGTCCGAGTGCGACGGCGCCTGCGAGCAGCCCGAGGTGCAGGCCGTGCTGCGTTACCTGCGCGCTACCGGACGCAGCGTCGACACCTTCCGCCGCCTGCCGCGCCGCGGCATGGCCGAGCAGCGCGCCTTTTTGCTGTCCCAGGCACGCGCCGCGTACTGCCTGTTCGTCGACGACGACGTCATCCTCGAGCCGGACCTGGTGGCGCGCCTGTACGCCGTGATCCGGGCGGAAGGCTGCGGTTTCGTCGGCAGCGCGCTGCATGGCCTGAGCTACCTGGGGCAATTGCGGCCGGCGCAGGAAGCCGTCGAATTCTGGAATGGCCCGGTACGCCCGGAAGCCGTGCGCCCCGGCAGCACCGCGTGGGCGCGCCACCACCTGCACAGCGCCGCCAACCTGTTCCACGTGCAGACCCGGCTCGCCACCGGTGACGGCGTCAACCGGCGCTACAAGGTCGCCTGGGTCGGTGGCTGCGTGATGTTCGATACCGAACTGCTGCGCGCCGCCGGCGGCTTCGAGTTCTGGCGCGAGCTGCCGTCCCAGCACTGCGGCGAAGACGTGCTGGCCCAGCAGCGCGTGATGGCGCGCTACGGCGGCTGCGCGATCCTGCCGTCCGGCGCCTACCACATGGAATTGCCGACCACGGTGACCACGCGCGCGGTGGATGCGCCTTATGTATTGCCGCTGGATCCGGCAGTGCCGGATCCGATACAGCAGGATCGCCTGCCGCCGGGTCGCCTGTCGCCGGATCGCCTGCCGCAGGATCGCCTGCCGCAGGATCGCCGCCTGCTGGACCGGCGTGCATCACGCGAGTCCGGTACGCTCGAGTGATCGATGGCGCGCATTCATCCAGCCCTCGGCGGCGTGCGCAGGATTGCCGTGCTGCGCCCGAACGCGGTCGGCGATTTCGTGTTTGCGCTGCCGGCGCTGCATGCGCTGAAGCACACCTATCCCGGCGCCGAGCTGGTCTTGATCGGCAAGGCGTGGCACCGGGCCTTCCTGGCCGGGCGCCCTGGGCCGGTGGACCGCGTGGTCGAGATTCCCGCAGTGCCCGGTGTCGGCATGCCGGCCGGGCTGCCATCGGCCGGATCCGCCGTCGCGGCCGGGGGACATGAAATCGCAGGTTTCATCGAGCGCATGCGCGCTGAACGCTTCGACCTGGCGCTGCAGATGTTCGGCGGCGGCCTGTATTCGAATCCCTTCCTGCTGCAGTTCGGTGCCCGGCTCACGGTCGGCATGCGCGCACCCGACGCGCCCGGCCTGGACCGCTGGCTGCCGTATCGCGAACCGGTCAACCGCAGGCTGGCGCTGCTGGAAATCGCCGGGCTGGCCGGCGCCTGGCCGGGACCGCTGCCGATGCCGGAACTGGCGGTCACGGACAGCGACCGGGCCAGGGCGGCGCAGGTGCTGCCACCGCGGCCAGGCGAGCGCCTGGTGATCCTGCAGCCCGGTTCCACCGATCCGCGCCGCTGCTGGCCGGCCAAACGCTTCGCGGCGCTGGGCGACATGCTGGCGGAGCAGGGCGCCCAGGTCGCCGTCAACGGCACGCCGGCCGAGGCGGCACTGGTGCAGGCCGTCGCCGGCGGCATGCGCCATCGTGCCGTGGTGCTGGCCGGTACGCCACAGCGCCCCAGCCCCAGCCCCAGCCCCAGCCCCAGCCCCAGCCCCAGCCCCAGCCCCAGCCCCAGCCCCAGCCCCAGCCCCGGCACTGGCCTGGATCTGGGCGGGCTGTGCGGCCTGCTGGAGCGGGCGGCGCTGGTGGTGTCGAACGATACCGGTCCCCTGCACCTGGCGCTGGCGCTGGGCGTGCCCAGCGTCGGCATTTTCTGGCTGACCAATCTGCTCGAAGGGATGCCGCTGCGGCCGTCCAGCCTGCGCGCGGCGCTGGCGGTGCGCACGCGCTGTCCCGTGTGCGGGCAGGACAACCTGGCGCAGCGCTGTGCGCATGACGTGAGCTTCGTGGACGAGGTCAGCCTGGATGAGGTGGCGGGTCTTGCGGGCGCGGCGCTTTACCAGTAAGGCCACATGCCGACCGTACGCTGGCGGCTCGGCGCCGTGCCCGACAGCAGGGCGCGCGCATGCTGCAGCACGACCGCCGCCCGTTCCGCGCCCGGGTCCCAGATGCAGCGGTGGGTGTGGCGGTCGAGCGGTGCCCAGCGTGCGATGTCGGCCTTGCTGAAGATGACCACGCTCTTGAGCTTCAGGCCGGCGGCGATGTGGGAGACACCGGTGTCGTTGCACAGCAGCAGGCGCGCATCGCGCATCAGTGCGGCCATGGCGCCGATCGAGATCGGCGCGGCGGCGTCGACCGGGGTCTGGTGCATGTGCTGGGCCACTTCGGCCGTCAGGTCCGCTTCCTGGGCCGAGCCGGTGAGCACGACCTTGAGGCCGAACTCGGACGCCAGGCGGTCGCCCAGTTCCGCGAAGTGGCGCGGCGGCCAGCATTTGTCGCGCTGGCGCGCGCCGGGGTGGATGCATATATATTTGCCTGGTTCGAGGCCGCGAGCGACGCCGCTGGCGGCGAGTTCGTCTTCGTCCTGGCGTGACAGCGGGAATTCCAGCTGCGTGCCGGCCGCCGCCGTTACCGCCCCGGCGCCGAGCTGCTCGACCAGCAGCATGAGCCGTTCCGGCTCGGTGCCGGTCTCGGGATAGGGAAACAGCACGGTACGCTCGCGCACGACCGCATCGCCGCGGCAGAATCCCGCCATCACGCCGGCGCCGAAGCCGCTGACGATGTCGTTGCTGACGTCGCCGCTGCCGTGCAGCTGGAGCGCCAGGTCGAAACGGCGCCTGCACAGCCCGGCATAGAATTCCGCCAGTCCCTCCTGGCGTACTGGCTGTTCCGGCAGCAGTGGATGGCCGGGGAAGGCGATGAATTCGTCGATGTAGCGCTGGAAGCGGTCGGCGAATTGCTGTGCCCAGGGCAGCCCGACCAGGGCAATGTGCGCGTGCGGCAGCGCAGTGCGCAGCGCGCGCATGGCCGGCACGGCACACAGCATGTCGCCCAGCTGCAGGGCGCGGAACACGATGAGGGATGCGGGATCGAGCCGGTGCAGCAGCGGTCGCCGGGACATGAAGGGCTCCTCAGCGCAACAGCGTGTCGAGCACGTTGCGCGTGATCTGTTCGACCCGGCGGTCGCGCGCGCCGTCAAGCACTTGCGCCCAGTCGGTGGTGCCGGCTGAAAACACGGTGCCGCCGGCGGTGCTGCCGCCCTCGTGCCGGAACAGGCCGAGCGTGGCCGCATGCACACCTTCGCCTGCTGCATGGCCTTCGCGCGGCGGCAGTTCCTGCCAGTCCGGGCCGAGTGGTGCCGCGGCCAGTACCTGGTAGCCGGGTGGGGTGCCGGTTTCGACGGCGCGGGCGGACAGCCGTGCGCCCTGACGGGTATCCGGCGCATCCGGTACATGCAGCGCATCTGCAGTATCCAGCGCATGCGAGGAATCCACGCCATCAAGCTCACCCAGCGTATCGAGCGGCGCGCCATCACATTCATAGCCGGCCAGCGGCGGCCAGGTATCGCGGCCGAGCGTAGTGCCGCGTGCCAGCCCGGTGCCGGCAAAGACCCAGTGCTCCGGCTGCTGGACACGGTAGCCGCTGGTGGTGCGCGGCCCGTCCCACCAGCCGCCGCCGTTGCGGTAGCTGACGCCACCGAGGCTGTCTTCCGGGCGCGCGGCGCCGCTGGCAGGCCACCAGTGGTCGCGCGCGCCTTGCGGGCCGCCCTGGTGGCAGACCATGGCCGCGGCACCGTCGACCAGGTGGATGCGCCACCAGCACAGGTTGGCGCCGAAAAAGGCGAGATTGCCGCCGCCCGCCGCGAACGCCTCGACCGCGTCGCGCGTGGCTGCGCTCCAGTATTCGTCGTGGCCGCTCGACACCAGCAGGCGCCGTCCGCGCAGCAGGCCGGGATCGGCGTGGATGTCGAGGTCGGTGCAGAAGTCTGCGCGATAGCCGTTGCGGGCCAGCCAGCGGATGAAGCGCGCGTCCCAGTGGGCAAAGGACTGGCGCGGCGAGGCGGCATCGTAGTGATCGGGGGCGCCCCAGACCTCGCCGCCGATGCCGCCGCCGGGGCGGCGCAGCGACACGCGCGCGCCCGGCGGGTCGCCGGAGCGTGGCGGGTTGACATAAAAGCAGCCGCCGCCGCTGCAGTTGTAGGCGTGGTAGGTCGCCAGCGGCAGTTTATACAGCAGGTTGCTGCGGTGGCCGCGCACCACGAACAGCGCGGCCCCGTGGTCGCGGCCGAGGTCGAAAGCGCGCTTGCGTCCTTCTTCCTCGAGCTCGGCGATGATCACGCCGGACGGCCAGCCGGCCGGGATGGCAAAGTCGTACGCCGGCCAGGACCAGTCCTCGTCCGCGCCGCGCTCACGAGCCGGCACGCCGGGCAGCCAATCCGAACGCAGCAGCAGTTCGGGTCCGTCGGCCCAGCGCTGGAAGGCGACGCGAAAGCGCGGGCTGTCGCTCGACACGTGCAGCGTCAGCGTGCCGCCGGGCCACACGCTGGCCTGCGCCGGATAGGCACGGATCATGCGGGCAGCTCCGGCTCGATGCGTTTGGTGACGAGGAAGGGCGGCATGGCCAGTGCGTGCAGCGGCATCTGGCGGAACGAGGCGACCGCCTCCATCGGGGTCTCGACGATCGGTTCGTCCTTGCCGTTGAAGGACGTATTGAGCAGGATCGGCACGCCGGTGCGCGCCTCGAAGCCGCCCAGCAGGCGGCGCAGCAGCGGATCGCCCTCCGCACCGACCGTTTGCAGGCGCGCGGTACCGTCGACGTGGGTGATGGCCGGCACCCGCGCCGCCATCTGCGGCCGCACGGGGGCGGCGAACTGCATGAAGGGCGAGGGGCCGGGCAGGTCGAAATACGCGGATGCGCGCTCCTCGAGCACGACCGGGGCCAGCGGCCGGAACCACTCCCTTTGCTTGACGCGGGCATTGATCCAGTCGCGCATCGTGGCGCGGCGCGGGTCGGCCAGGATGCTGCGGTGGCCCAGCGCGCGCGGTCCGAATTCGCTCGGTCCCTGCAGCAGGCCGAGCACGCGGTTGTTGCGCAGCAGGTCGAGCATGTGGCTGCTCAGCGCGTCGATGCCGGGCAGGTAATCCACTTTCAAATCGTCGCGGTCGAGCAGGGCGGCTTCGATGTCCTGGCGGCTCGGGACCGGGCCGAGGTCGTCGTGGGTCCAGCGGAAGGCCGGGCTTTCGTGGCACAGCTCGGCCAGGCCGTACATGGCGCAGCCCAGTGCCGTGCCGGCGTCGCCCGGGGCCGGCGGGATGAAGACCTCGCGGAAGGGCGTTTCGCGCAGCAGCCTTTCGTTGGCCGAGCAGTTCAGCGCGGTGCCGCCGGCAAAGCACAGCCGCGGCAGGCCGGTCTGGGCATGCAGCCAGCGCGCCTCTTCCAGCAGCGCATCTTCGAAGGCACGCTGGCCGGCGGCCGCCAGGTTGGCGCAATCGTCGAAGACGGTGCCGGGCTGGCCGTAGCGGAAGCGGTCGCGCTCGCGCAGTATGTCGCGCCAGGGCGCCGGGATGCTGACCTGGCCGGCTTCCACGTCGAGCGGCGGCAGGCCGAGTACGCGTGCATCGCCGTGCGGCGCCAGGCCCATGACCTTGCCTTCGTTGCCCTCGCCGGGAAACATGGTTTGCGTCAGCAGGAAATAGAACATGCCGAGGCCGACCAGGCGCGTGTCGTCGCGGTTCCAGACCTGCTTGTCGAGGCACAGCACGCGCTCGCGGTCGGCGCGGTAGAACGAGGCCACTTCGCGCCAGTCGCCCGGTACGTAGGCGCCGCCGCCCCAGTGCTCGGTCAGCTCGGCCACCGGGCTGCCCTGGCCGTCGACCACCAGCACCGCCGCGTCGCGGAAGGGAGAAGGGTGGAACACGCTGTAGACGTGGGCCAGGTGGTGCGAGATGCGCGCGCGCCGGCAATCGGGGGCGAGACGCAGGCTGGCGGTGAGTTCATCTTCGTACAGCGCCAGGTTGCCGGCCTCGGCATCCGACGAAAAACATTCGACCACGACGTCGATCGGGCGCTCGGGCCAGGGCAGGCGCGGGCCGTAGTGGTCGCGGAAATCGCCGACCTTGCCCCAGTGGTGCTTGCGGCGCGTCAGGCGTTCTTTCTGGATGGCCCACAGCAGGCGCGATCCCTGCATCAGGCACACGCTGGCATCCTGCGTCCGGTTGATGCCAAGTACGACGGGCGCCTCGTTCATCGCAGTCTCCTGGTGGGTACGCATTTGGGTGGTCATATGGTCCAGCAAAGTCTTGGAACACAGCGGGCCACTTTAGTTCGGCGTATCATCGGGCCATGATTAATGGATACTCAGCGGATATTTCCATGCTCCAGACGCCCGCCTCGTTCACGCCCCTGATGGCCCCTCGGCCCGGTTCGGATACCCTGTCCTTCATCTTCCATGGCGGCCGCCTGCTGGTGCGCGAAGCCGACCTGGCCCTGCCGGACGAGGCGGCCGTGACCAGCCTGCGCCTGGATCCGCAGCGCCTGCAGCCGGTCGGTTTGCTGGGCGACCGCTATTGCCAGGCCGGCTGGGTCGATGACGAAACGCTGGCGCCGCCCGGTTATGGCTGGCGCGGCCTGCGTTCGCTGTTCGGGGAGCTCGACGAAGCGCTGCTGGGCGTGGGGATGCGCGCGGTGCAGATTGCGGAATGGGCGCGCACGCACCGCTTCTGCGGCGCCTGCGGCAGCGGCACCGCGCTGGCCAGCGGCGAGCGCTGCTTCAAGTGCACGAACTGCGGCCACATGGCCTATCCGCGCATCTCGCCGGCGATGATGGTCCTGATCCGCAAGGAAGACAAGGTGCTGCTGGCGCTGCACACGCAGTCGGCCGTCCAGCGCTTCGTGCCGCTGGCCGGCTTCCTGGAAGCCGGCGAGTCGATCGAGGAAGCGGTGCACCGCGAGGTGTTCGAGGAGGTCGGCCTGCGCGTGCACAATTTAAAATACTTCGGCAGCCAGTCATGGCCGTTCCCGCATTCGCTGATGATCGCCTTTACCGCCGATTATCTCGGCGGCGAGATCAGGACCGATCCCAACGAGATCCTCGAAGCGCGCTGGTTCGGCCCCGGCGACGAATGGCCGGAGCGCGTGCCGCATATCTCTATCTCCAGCATCCTGGTCGACGCGCACCGACCAGGCGCCCAAGAGCAGCTGGACTAGGGCAGGCGTGCCGGGGAAGGCGTCGCCGCAATCCTGCCTTCCAGCCGCAGCCCGGCCGGTATCTCTTCCGGCTTGTTGCCGGTGTTACGCATGCGCACCAGGCGCTGCATCAGGTCGAACCAGAACGGCGCGCCGAACAGCGTGGTCGATGCGGTCAGCAGCCAGCCGGCCACCTGCAGCGCAAAGTCGGCGTTCAGTACCGGCGGGAAGCTGCGCCAGCCGATCGGCAGGGTCATCAGGGCATCGACCAGGGCCGGATCGACCGCATCCGGCACGTCCTGCAGGTGGGCCACCAGGGCGGGCTGCTGCCACAGCGTGCGGAACAGGTGGATGCTGTCGATATTGAACAGGATCGCCAGCAGCAGCGACAGCAAGAAGGAAATCAAGAGCTGGCGCCGTTTATAGGAACCGGACATCCGCGCCATCGCGTTGTCGAACCAGCCGGCCAGCATGTCCTGGAACTGCTGCAGGTCGCGCGCCCGCCCGTACAGCCCCTGCAGTGCGGTGCGTAGCTGCGGGTCGGGGATGGTGTCGATGGCGCCGCGCAGCGCCAGGAAGTCGCCGGGCGCCTTCCACAGGCTGTCGACCAGGGCAATCGCAAAATGCGCGGGTTCGATGTACGATGGTTTGGTGCGCAGCGACGCTTCGTCCTGCGCCGTGCCGTCGGTGTGCGGATTGACCAGCGGGTGGGCGTACACGGCGCGCGCCAGGCCGTCGAAACGCGGGTCGTTGAGCATGCTCTTGACGCCGGCCAGCAAGGTGTTGGCGCGCAGCCGGAACAGCGCCGCCAGCGCTTCCTGCAGGGTGCTCACGATGAGCGCGACCGTGCCATAACAAAACGTCAGGCCGACCGCGACTTCCAGGACAGTGCTGCCGAGCATGTTTGTCTCCCGAGTGGTGATAAGGACGTCAACAACGCTAGCGCATCGGTACAACGGATGCTCCCGTTTTGGTCAAAGAAATGGCCTGGAGCCTGTGGAGCCAGGGCATTTTCTATATACTCTCGGCAGTTTTCTGTACACATATTTTAGGGACCACCATGTCTGACAACGAACGCTTCTCCGAAAACGACTGGCGCCGCATGCTGGCCAGCATCGGCGAAGACCCCGATCGTCCGGGCTTGCACGAGACGCCGGCGCGCGTCGCCAAGGCCTGGAAACACTGGACTTCCGGCTACGACCAGGATCCGGTCCAAATCCTCAAGGCTTTCGAAGACGGCGCCGAGCAATACAACGAACTGATCGTGGTGCGCGGCATCCCGGTCTACAGCCATTGCGAACACCACCTGGCGCCGTTCTTCGGCAAGGCCACCGTCGGCTACCTGCCAAACGGCAAGATCGTCGGCCTGTCCAAGCTGACCCGCCTGGTCGACGTGTTTTCCAAGCGCCTGCAGGTGCAGGAACGCCTGACCGTGCAGATCGCGAATACGCTGATGGAAGTGCTGGAACCGAAAGCCGTCGGCGTGGTCATCAAGTGCCGCCACATGTGCATGGAAAGCCGCGGCATCCGCACGCCGGGCGAGGAAACCATCACCTCGGCCATGCTGGGCGAGCTGCAGCCGAACCTGGCGCTGCGCACAGAGTTCCTGGCGCTGGCGCGCGACTGAACAGGCATTCACTCCCGGAACAGGGCAGCTCAGGCTGCCCTTTTTTATGGCGGCCTGCACTGCCACGCGGCGGCGCGCACGCCTGCGCCGCCCTGGCGCACAGTGATGCGGAACGCATGCTACACTCGTATTGACGATCTTTAAACATCAGGCGCCGGGATGCCCCGTCAAGCTCCGATCGGGAACCTGTTCCGGATCCAACGTTCCAAGTCAATTTGAGGCGAGCGACATGTCCAGGCCAATATTCCCGAGCGATGTACCGCGTGAGCAGTTCGACCAGGTGCGCGACATGCTGGAAGCGGCGCGCCGCAAGACCCGCCCGCGCAAGCATGACCTGTACGACGTGTTCTGCGCCGTCCTGTACTTTCTCCACACCGGCAGCGCCTGGCGCAGCATGCCGCCCGAGTTCCCGCCCTGGCGTACCGTGCACGAGTATTTCACGCAATGGACTATGCTGCGCGAGGGCGACCGCACCCTGCTCGAGCAGGCGCTCGACCGCCTCGGGCGCACTGCCGAAGTCGCGCGGCTGCGCCAGCTGACCGGACAACGCTAAAGGAAAGTTCTCAAACGGATATGCAAACCACCGGACTTGGACAACACGGCCCACGCGTCTCGCGCCTGGGCCTGGGCTGCATGGGCATGTCGGACCTGTACGGTCCGGCCGACCGTGACGAAAGCATTGCCACCCTCCATGCCGCGCTCGACGCCGGCATCACGCTGCTCGACACCGGCGACTTTTACGGCATGGGCCATAACGAGATGCTGATCCGCGACGCGCTGGCCGGGCGGCCGCGCGAGAACGTGCAGATCAGCGTCAAGTTCGGCGCCCTGCGCGGACCGGACGGGTCCTGGAACGGCTACGACTGCCGGCCCAAGGCGGTGCGCAACTTCGTCGCCTATACGCTCAAGCGCCTGGGCACCGACTACATCGACATCTACCGTCCCGCGCGCCTCGATCCCGAAGTGCCGGTCGAAGAGACGGTGGGCGCGATCGCCGACCTGGTCAAGGCCGGCTACGTGAAACACATCGGCCTGTCCGAAGTCGGCGCCGACACCCTGCAGCGCGCCAGCAGCGTGCATCCGATCAGCGACCTGCAGATCGAATATTCGGTCATCTCGCGCGGCATCGAAGCGGCGATCCTGCCGACCGCGCGCCGGCTCGGCATCGGCATCACCGCGTATGGCGTGCTGTCGCGCGGCCTGATCAGCGGGCACTGGCGCCGCGAACGCGGCGGCGAGAAGGATTTCCGCGGCCTGGCCAGCCCGCGCTTCCAGGGCGAAAACCTGGATGCCAACCTGGCGCTGGTCGAACGCATGCGCGCGCTGGCCCAGGACCTGAACGTGACCGTGGCCCAGCTGGCCATCGCCTGGGTGGCGGCGCAGGGCGCCGACGTGGTGCCCCTGGTCGGCGCGCGCCGCCGCGACCGCCTGCAGGAAGCGCTGGGTGCGGCCGACCTGGTGCTCAAGCCGGAAGAGCTGGCGCGCCTGGAAGCCATCGTGCCGCCGAATGCGGCTGCGGGCGAGCGCTACAACGCCGCACAGATGGCGCACCTGGACAGCGAGATGGGTTGATCAAGGTTAAACTTACGGCAGAGCTCGCTCTTCCGGGCACGGCCTCGAGCGCCTATAAACAAGTGATGTCCCTCATCGAAACATCACTTGATCATGCTCGAACACCTGAACCTGCTGTGCTTTTCCCTGCTGAACGCGGACGCCGGCCTGCATGGCTGGCGGCTCGAGCTCGGCGTGTTCGCCGCCAAATATCTGATCCTGCTGGTACCGCTCGGCCTGGCGGGGCTGTGGATCGGCGGGCAGCCGCTGCAGCGTGAAGCGGCGGTCAGGGCGCTGGCCGCCACCGCCTGCGCGCTGGCGCTGAATGCGCTCATCGGCCTCCTGTGGTACCACGCGCGGCCCTTCGTCGGCGGCACCGGCCACACCTTCCTGCACCATGCGCCCGACAGTTCCTTCCCGAGCGACCATGGCACCATCATGTTCACCGTGGCGCTGGTGCTGGCAAGTTCCCGAGCACCATTACCGCGCCGCTTGGGCAGGGCGCTGCTGCCGCTGGCCCTGGCCGTGGCCTGGGCGCGCGTCTTCCTTGGGGTACATTGGCCGTTGGACATGCTGGGCGCGCTTGGCATCGCAATCGCCGTGACACTCTTGTTCTGTGCCGCGCCGGTGGCCACATCGTGCGCAGCCCTGGCGGAAGGAATGGCAACTCTGTACCGGCGCCTGCTCGCGCGGCCGATCGCGCGCGGCTGGCTGCGGCCTTAGCGCCACCGGCGCGTTCAGGTGGCGCCTTCGGCCTTCTCGAACACCAGCTTTTTCTTGTCGTCCATGTGGAACACGCCGATCGGCTGGGCCTGCACGTCGTTTCCCGGCGGCGGCAACTGGGTGCAGTTATTGGTTTCGATCTGCCACATGTCGTCGCCGGCACGCAGCAAATAGGTTTCCTCGCCGGTCGAGAACAGTTCGATGTTCAGGTCGGTCAGGTCGGTCTTGCCGAACTCGAAGCGGCGCTGGCAATCCGGCAAGCGCGACGCCAGCACGCTCAGGGATGCCTGTTTGCTCCAGAAATAATCCTGCGTCACCCTCACGATGACGGCATGGTCGCGGTCGTTGTTGACGGTGTAGCTGGCCGAATCGTTGACGCAGCCGGCCAGCAGCAGGGCCGGCAGCAGTGCCGGCAGCAGCAGCGGCAGATGAGTCAACGTGGTGAGAGGGGAGCGCATGGTCATTCCTGTGTGCATCACTGTCCCGAAGTATAGAGCGCTTCAAACACCCACGGCAACGCCGCACGCCGGCCGTCCTCCTAAAAGTTTCCACAAGTCCTTGATTTCCCAGTGGAATTTCCTCTGGCGCGCTCCGCGTTTTTTTGATTTCGGCGATGATCAATAACACACCGCCAACCTCAACAGCGAGACGAGCAATGCCACAAGATGACCAAATCCTGGACACAAGGCCGGCACACGATGCTGCGCCCTCCGTGCCACCTTATGTTCCACCCCAGGCGCTGACGCTGCGCATCAACGGCGCCGAGCACCAATTGAACATCGAACCGCGCGTCACCCTGCTCGACGCCCTGCGCGAAGTCGCCCACCTCACCGGCACCAAGAAGGGCTGCGACCGCGGCCAGTGCGGCGCCTGCACCGTGCTGGTCGACGGCCAGCGCATCAATGCCTGCCTGACCCTCGCCGTCATGCACGACGGCCGCGAAATCACCACCGTCGAAGGCCTGGCCCACGAGGGCGAACCGCACCCGATGCAGCAAGCCTTCATGGATTGCGACGGCTTCCAGTGCGGCTACTGTACCCCGGGCCAGCTGTGTTCGGCCGTGGCCCTGCTGGACGAAGTCAAGCAGCACCAGGCCAGCTCCCTCACCGAAGGCGAACAACTCGAACCCGGCCAGCTCAGCGATGCCGAAATCCGCGAGCGCATGAGCGGCAACCTGTGCCGTTGCGGCGCCTATCCGAACATCGTCAAGGCGATCCGCAGCGTCGTCCTGCGCCAGGCCTGAGGAGAACCCATGCACTCGATCTCCTATGAACGCGCGCTTGATGTCAACCACGCGATCGAACTGGCGCGCCAGCCCGGCGCCAAGTTCATCGGCGGCGGCACCAACCTGCTCGACCTGTATAAAAGCGGCATCGAAAAGCCGGTCCGCCTGGTGGACGTCAGCCGCCTGGCGCTGTCCGCCATCGAGGAACTGCCGGACGGCGGGCTGCGCATCGGCGCTACCGTGTCGAATACGGCGGCGGCGAACCACCCGCTGGTGCGCCAGCGCTACCGCATCCTGTCGGACGCCATCCTGAACGGCGCCACGACCCAGCTGCGCAACATGGCCACCATCGGCGGCAATCTGCTGCAGCGCACGCGCTGCTATTACTTCACCGACCCGACCTTCGCCCACTGCAACAAGCGGGATCCGGGCTCGGGCTGCGACGCCATCGAGGGCCATAACCGCATCCACGCGATCCTCGGCGCCAGTCCGCACTGCATCGCGACCAATCCGTCGGACATGGCGGTGGCGCTGGTGGCGCTGGATGCCATCGTCCACCTGCAGGGCCCCGACGGCGCGCGCCAGGTGCCGGTGGCCGAGTTCCACCGCCTGCCGGAAGACCGGCCGCAGGACGACACCGTGATCCAGCCGGGCGAACTGATCGTCGCGGTGGAACTGCCGCCGGCGAAGTTCGCGCAGGCCCATTACCTGAAGGTGCGCGACCGCGCCAGTTATGCATTCGCGCTGGTGTCGGTGGCAGCCGCCGTCGAACTCGATGGCGATCTGGTACGCGACGCGCGCATCGTGCTGGGCGGCGTGGCGCATAAACCCTGGCGCGCGGTGGAAGCGGAAAACGCCCTGCGCGGCAAACCCCTGACCGACGAGGTATTGGCCAAGGTAGGCGCGGCGGCGGTGGCCGGCGCCCACGCCTATCCGCACAATGCCTTCAAGGTCGAACTGGCACAACGCGCAGTCGTGCGCGCATTACAGACTGCAGCGGGAGGACAGGTATGAACGCAATCGGCGCACCCATCAACCGGACCGACGCCTGGGCCAAGGTCAGCGGCCAGGCGCGTTATTCGGCCGAGCACCCGGTCGAAGGACTGGCCCACGGCGTGCTGGTCACGTCCAGCATCCCGAGCGGCCGGGTACTCCATATCGACGACAGCGCGGCGCGCGAAGTGCCCGGCGTCCTGCTGGTCATGACGCCGCAGAATGCGATGCGCCTGCCTCAGGAAACCAAGGATGGCAAGATCCAGCCGCCGGTCGGCCGCCGCCTGACGCTGCTGCAGGAAGACGATGTCTATTACAACAACCAGCCGATCGCCGTGGTCGTGGCCGACACGCTGGAGCACGCACGCGACGCCGCCGCGCGCCTGCGCGTGGAATACGAACGCAAGCCGGCGGTGCTGGATTTCGAGGTGGCCAAGCAATCGGTGCATCCGCCCGAGAAGGTGCTGACCGAGGACACGGATACGAAGCGCGGCGATTTTCAGACCGGCATGCTGGCCGCCAGCAAGCATATCGACGTGACCTACACCACCCCGATCGAGAACCACAATCCGCTCGAGACCCACGCGACGATTGCAGAGTGGGACGGGGACAAGCTGACCGTGCACGACTCGACCCAGTACATCAAGGGCGTGCAGAAGATCCTGTCCGCCATCTTCGGCCTGCCGCCGGAAAACGTGACCTCGATTTGCCCCTACGTCGGCGGCGGTTTCGGTTCCAAGGGATCGATCTGGTCGCACGTGCCGCTGACCGCGATGGCGGCCAGGATGCTGGGGCGTCCCGTCAAGCTCTCGCTGGACCGCAACCAGATGTTCGGCCCGGTCGGCCAGCGCCCGGTCACCGAGCAGCGCATGCGCATGGGCGCGCTGGACGACGGCAGCATGCTGGCGTCAAGCCACGACACCATTGCCTACACCTCGATGATCGAAGACTGGATCGAGCCGTGCGGCTTGGTGACGCGCATGATGTACCAGAGCCCGAACCAGGAAACCTCGCACCGGCTGGCGCGCATGAACCTGGGCACACCGACCTTCATGCGCGCGCCGGGGGAGGCGTCCGGCTCCTTCGCCCAGGAATCGGCGATGGACGAACTGGCGTATGAACTGGGCATGGACCCGCTCGCGCTGCGCCTGAAGAACTACACCGAGATCGACCCGGGCAAGGAACTGCCGTTCTCCAGCAAATCGCTGCGCCAGTGCTACGAGATCGGCGCCGAGCGCTTCGGCTGGAAGGACCGCAACCCGCAGCCGCGTTCGATGCGCCGGGGAGATAAATTGGTCGGCTGGGGCATGGCCACCGCCACCTATCCGACCAACCGCTCGGCCGGCGAGTGTTCGGCCAGCTTGCAGCCGGACGGCACCGCGCTGTTCCGCTCGGGCACCCAGGACCTCGGCACCGGCACCTACACGGTCATGACGCAGGTCGCGGCCGACGCCTTGGGCGTGGCGGTGGACAAGGTGCGCTTCGAACTGGGTCACTCGCAGATGCCGGAAGCGCCGGTGTCGGGCGGCTCGACCACGGTGGCCAGCGTCGGTCCGGCGGTGCAGGCGGCCGGCCATGCGCTGCGCCTCAAATTGATCGGCATCGCCGCCGCGGACGAAGGTTCGCCCTTGTTCGGCGCGCTGCCGGATGCGGTCGGCGTCGAGCAGGGCGAGCTGTACCTGCTGGCCGATCCGGGCAAGCGCACCAGCATGCTGGAAATCGCCACGCGCCACCAGCAGAGCCACGGCGAGCCGGTCGAGGTCACGGCCAAGGCCGAGCCGGGCGACGCCTCGAAAAAATATTCGATGCACGCCTTCGGTGCGGTGTTCGCCGAAGTGGAGGTCGACGAAGCGCTGGGCGAGATCCGCGTGCCGCGCGTGGTCGGTGTCTATGGCGTGGGCAAGCTGATGAACGTAAAGACCGGCTACAGCCAGCTGATGGGCGGCATCGTCTGGGGCATCAGCCTGGCGCTGCTCGAAGAAACCGTGATCGACAAGCGCGAGGGCCGCGCGGTGAACGGCAACCTGGCCGAGTACCACGTGCCGACCAATGCCGACATCCAGGACATCGACGTCCAGATCGTGGACGAGGACGACCCGCACGTGAACCCGCTGGGAGCAAAGGGGATCGGCGAGATCGGCATCACCGGCGTCGGCGCGGCGATCGCGAATGCGGTGTACCACGCGACCGGCAAGCGGGTGAGGAATCTGCCGATCACGCTGGACAAAGTTTTGTAATCTGAAAAGGAAAAAGATGACCCGTTTCAAGGATAAAACCGTACTCGTGACCGGCGCAGCGTCGGGCATCGGCCTGGCGGCCGCGCGCCGCTTCCTCGACGAAGGCGCCCGTGTCGTGATGCTGGATAACGACGAAGCCAAGCTGAAGGAAGCAGCCGGTGGACTGCCGCAGGACCGCGTGCTGGTGCAGGTCGGCGACACCGCCGACAAGGCCACCGCCACCACCGCCGTCAAGGCGGCCGTCGAGCGCTTCGGCGGGCTGAACATCCTGATCAACAACGCCGGCATGGCCACCGAAGGCGACATCATGAACACGAGCGAGGAAGACTTCGAGCGCGTCATGGCGGTCAATGTCGGTGGCTACTTCCACATGGCCAAGGCGGCGATGCCGGAACTCGTCAAAACACGCGGTGCTATCGTCATGACTTCCTCGGTCTCGGGCCTGGGCGGCGACTGGGAGCTGTTCGCCTACAACACCTCGAAAGGCGCGGTCAGCAACATGGTGCGCGCGATGGCGATGGATGCGGCCAAGGATGGGGTGCGGGTGAATGCGGTCAATCCCAGCTTCACGGACACCGGAATGACCCAGGACATGCTGGCCAAACCCGAACTGGTTGCCGAGTTCAGGAAGCGCATGCCGCTCGGCGCGCCGGAGGATCCGGAAGGTGTGGCGGCGGCGATGGCGTTTTTGGCGAGCGAGGATGCGCGCCTGATCACCGGGGTGAATTTGCCGGTGGATGCGGGGTTGCGGGCTTCGAACGGACAGCCGCATCAGTAATCAATAGAGATGAAAGCAGCGCCGTCGTCCCCGCGTGCGCGGGAACGACGTTTTGGCGGTATGGGTACTATTATTTAGCGTACCCTGCGTGCTCCGCCTGCGCCACATGCTCGGCCTTGCCTTCCTTCGCCTCGCCGTGCCCACCTTCATGGCCCTCGCCATGCTTGGGCCGCGCATTCTCCCAACCCCCACCCAAGGCCAGGAACAACTGCGCCTGGTCCGCCGCCAGCTGCGCATCCGACGCCGCCAGCATGCTCTCGGACGAGGCCAGCGTGCGGTCCGCATCCAGCGTGGACAGGAAGTCGGTGCGGCCGAACTGGTACAGCTTGGCCGTCTGGCGTGCCGCCAGCGCGCTCTGGTCGCGTGCCGCGCGCAGGGCGCTGTTGCGGTCGAGTTCACGGGCGTAGACCGTCAGCGCACTTTCCGTCTCGCGCAGCGCGTTCAGCACCACCGCGTCGAAGTGGGCCAGCGACGCCGCGGTGGCGGCATTCGCCTGGGCGATGTGCGAGTGGGCCGAACTGGTTGCCGGCAGGTTCCACTGGATCAGCGGGCCGAGCGAGAACTTCCAGGTGTTGGCGTTGCCGAAATCGTTCATGAAGCCGACGCCGCCAAACGAGGCGCCCAGCGTGATGTTCGGGTACAGCTCGGCGGTGGCCACGCCGATGCGGGCGGTGGCGCCGGCCAGCTGGCGCTCGGCCTGGCGCACGTCCGGACGGCGGCGCAGCAGGG
>Ga0308160_10002872_pt1 | contig 20098 bp, 25 predicted proteins | sample PhyFR1_FD_201036 | JGI IMG/M metagenome (GOLD analysis project Ga0308160, IMG submission 201036) | Phyllosphere microbial communities from UC Gill Tract Community Farm, Albany, California, United States - DLSLF.R1 | ecosystem: Host-associated > Plants > Phyllosphere > Unclassified | place: USA...
GCCGTATCGGTATGGCAGAACCCAGCAGCTTTTACTTTGAGCAGGAGTTCTGTTGGCCGGATTATAGGGATAGGAACGGTCTGGATGATGTATTCGAGACTAGAGTGTCAGCGAGATCCTTGCAATGGACTACAATTCACTCACCTCTCGCCCGGAGTCACTACTCTAGCGGCTCGCATGGTCGTAGGCAGAGTCGAAGACATCGGATCTGCGTGAATGTGCGTGCACAATGGTGTTCATGTATATGGAAGGCGGGAGGTCGTCCGGGTGGTTGATGCCCGAGTTCTGGACCGGCCCCGCTTACAACTTGCCGGGCGGGCTTTTGATTCCTCCTTCACTTGCAAAGTCCACGCTCACGTAACATCATCTAAACAGCGGCATAAGATTACAGCGATACAGCTAGATACCAATGGTAAGATACAGCGATTACGTAGGCAAGGCCTTGCTTTCTTATGCCGACTCATTGTGAGCACCTATAATGACCGCAGACCCAGTATAGAGTTCAGGCGACCGGACACCGCCGCCTAGAGCGTCGTGCTGGCTCCGGAGTCATAGCTCATTGGCCAATCGGAATGAGCTAGCCCTACAGCTTGGCGCAACGGCGAGAACGCAAAGATTCGAATAGCTTAAGCTCTTAGGTGAAGTGTCCTTTTTATTGGCGACGATGTCGGCAAGCGGTGCTTCTACACAAGCAAACACATATTCACCATCGCAGACCCTGCATCATCTTCGAGAGAGGAAGCAAAGCAAAGCCATTCTGATATCAGCTTTGTGTCCCAAGCGAAAGAAGTAGACGAAGCAGAGGGTGAGAAATGTCTGATGAGCAAAGTACTATTGTCTTACATAACTACGTTGTGTCTCGGCCCCGAGAACGTCGAAAGGCTCTTCCCAAGCCGTCCGGAATCAACTCAAACGCTCCAGGCACCGGGTGGCAAAGGCCTGCCGTTTGCCAGGCCATACCGTGGGCAAAAGCATGACGAAGTCCGCGTGCCGTGAAAGGCTGCTACTCGCTCAGTCATTGATGGAACAACCCACCGAATCTTTGCCCCTTCAATTGGCAAGGCTCCTCCCGATATCTCAAATGAAGGACTCTCATGCCTTTGCCGGACTTATCTTCTCTTAGGGAGTGGACGTGAATGTTGCATGCATCTAGACCTCACACTGGTTACTTGCTACGGTACTCCGAATCTTACTGCTTCAGCCCGAGCGTTATCTGCAGTGTCTTGATCTCAAAGCATCGCATGTCCAGCTTCAGTTGCACTACGCCTTTGTCAGAAGTTTGCGTCACGTTGGAGTCCTCTTGAGGCAACGTGTCCTCCAGCAAGTTGGTCCATTGCACCGAACGGACATGCAGATTGGACCTTGATGGTTTTAGCTATGGGGACTGACGAGAATCGAGAAGTCTTACAGCTCAAGGACTCCCTGGACGCGGGAGCCTAGTGTCTCCAAGATTCGAAGAACGATTGTTGAGTGACCGCTGATCGCGTCCGATTCTCCACGCTTTACAGTCTCGATCCGTACGCTAGGTGCACCAAGCACTTTCCATCGCACAGTACGAAGAGCTGTGTCGGGATTCCTGCCTCGGAAGACTTGGGATCAGCATGAATCTCGGATTTCTCGCTCACCTCTAACGGGATTGGTAAACTTTAACGCTTGGAGTACCACTCCACTCTCCTGCATCCTGCCGAGATGGGGTATGATGGCGAAAGAGAATTGGTGAACGCCCATATCCATATCCGCATCCGGAGCTTTAGCCGAACGAAGAAGAGAAATGCTGAGCGTAAGTGACCGACGTCGTGTCGGGAGCTACTCTGTACTTACCGCATGGTATTGTTCTCTACTGCGTAGCCATATTTATAGTCTGAGGCTATGGCGACACCATAGCCGACCTCGCTCAAATCGGCAAGCATATGAGCGCAGACCTCGAATTTTGCCTGCTCCAGCCTGGTATTGCGATGCGTTGGGCGCTCGATGAGACCAAACTGCGTACCATAAGTGGCAGACGGGAAATGTATGTCGATGGGCAGCGCAACTACTTGTTAGCAAAGTGACCCATGCTTCCGCCTTACATTTCAGGAAGCGATGACTCTCTCGCCAGTCGGCGTCTACATCCACACGTATCGGACACCGTTCTGTCGTCCCAGGAAGTACGGCGTCGAGCGAGAACTACGGACCATTAGTAGATGTAGCGTGAGGAGAGGACTTGAGCCTTACAGTCAAAGTGACTTTGCTTTTGCCAAACACGGCAGTGGCAGCAATCGAAGCTCGTAAAGCGTGACTTGCGGTGACCTCCACACTAGTAAATTTGAGCTGGCGACATTGGTCTAGATGATAGATCTCCGCATCCCATGCATCGTAAGCTAGCGGGTAGTCGTCGTAAAGCATCAAGCCGGCATCGTCGGCTCCAGGACCCGGGAGAATCAACTCCCGCTGAAGTGGGATATCGAACAGACTTGTCAAACGGCCGCCTTTGATCTCCAATCGGAAAAGAGCATTTTCCAGCACGGCGGAATCGCCATTGGAAGTAGCGGTGGGTGATGTCCTTTGAGAGAAAGACTTGACAACAGTCCCCACACCAGAATTGTCAGTATCTACCAGATGATAAGTCCTGGTCGTGGAGTTTGTCGTCTTGTCGGGAGAGGACACGTCTGGCAGCTCGATGACTTCACTGCGTGCCAAACGAAGTGCGTCGATGACAGCGATTGGCTCCTCAGAGTCGCTAGCCGAGGTCTCGGAGGGTCGTACGAGCACGTCGAGGGCTTCGCCAATAAGCTGCTCCGCCTGTTTCGACCTGGTGTCGTAAATGGCCCAGGCATCCTCGTTTGCTAGGCGAATACTAGTCCCGGGAATGACATCATGGAATTGATTTAGCATGACATCCTTCCAGATGGCATCCAGTTCCGCTCTACAACAGTGAGCTAATGATCGTTTACCATACTTCGGGACTTACTTGGGATACTTGTAATCTGGCAAGGTTATCGAGGCAACGGTAGCGAAATACTCCAGCTCCCTCAGCAATCTCTCCATGGTGCGATTCCCCTCTTTGATTCGAGCTTGGGAGGTATAGGTCTGACGGTCAATTCTGATCCGAAGATTGTGTTCTTGACTCACTCCTCTGTGAAGCTCAAAGTAGAGCTCACCCCTCCAGGTCGGCAGTGTTCGCCCACCAAGTGTCTCCTCTCGAATTGTCTCGAAGAAATCTATAGGTAGTCCCACCTTCACAGCCGGGACTTCGGGGCTGACTTGAGCCACCGCACAAAGTCGTTGCAGCTGTCGATGTCAGTGTGTACTGCAATTGGGTAAATGGCTTTCACCTACCTTCTCCAACATACGTGGGGTCGGACCCCCACCACCGTCACCATTGCCGTACAGCAATAGACTTTTATCCGTCACAGCCACGTTCTTGTGGCCACGAACCCCTTTCATGAGCTCGGAATAGTCGCACTGAGCGTTGTATGTGTCTGTCGGTGTCATGTGCGCGAGCACCTGGGACCCGTCTATACCGCACCAATTGAATGTCGAGTGGGGAAAGGTGTTGATGTTATTCCAGGAAAGCTATCGTCAGTCGTCCGACTGTACTTAAAACTTACCTTCTGGGTGAAGAAGTAATCAATTCCGCAAAGACGCAAGATCTGGGGGAGCTGGCTAGCATAACCAAAGGTGTCTGGTAGCCACGCTTCTCGACAACGGGTTCCAAATGTATCTTCAAAGTACCGTTGACCGTACAGATACTGGCGGGCGAAGGATTCCCCGGACGGTATCATACAGTCATGTTCGAGCCAGGCTCCGCCTACTGGGGCGAATCGACCTTGTGACACATACTTGGCAACCCGCTCGAAGGTCTCAGGATAGAACTCCTTCAGCCAGACGTAATGCTGGGCCGAGGAAGCAGCAAATCGGTAGTTGGGAAATCGGTCCATGAGATCACACTGGGTGCTCCAGCTCCGAGCGATCTTTTGATGCGTTTGCGTGTATCTCCAAAGCCAAGCCGTGTCAATATGGCTACGCTGATCAGCGAGTATACTTACAAAGGTACCCACCAATGACCAATGGCCCAAAGCTTTGCTCCGGGAGCACAATCAGGGTTGTGGGTTGTCAGATCTTGGATAGCCTCCTTGTCGAGTCTACCCAAAACAGATTGGGAGATCCGCCGGCATTCGGATATCACTCTGGCCAACGAGCCATCTTCTTCATCGCCGTGCCATCTGGTGAAATGGTTCATGATATCGTTACAGGCTTTTAACGCTCGCTGGGAGATACCCGAGGTGCTCGCCTGTGGGTCCTGAGCGATCTGACGAAGAGACTGGAAATCCAGTGCGAGAGCTCGACCTTCGGTATTGACGAGGACCAGATCAGCCGAGACTAGCGGATAGTACTTGTTCATCTGGTAGTCAGCGTGAGTTGCGGAGATGTCGCCTTACATTTGGAGGATGATGCCGGTAGCCATCGGAGCCCTCCCCGAATACGGAGTTGGCCCTGAAAATCAGCAGCTGGCCAACGGCAATGTCTACGGCACTTACGACACCTCGATAAAGCACTCGTATGTGCCCGACTGCTTGACCTGATCAGGGAGAAGATGTTCGACCCTACGATCCTCCTGAGTTCCTGGGACACCGTCTTTACTTGAGTTGGGTCCACCAGTAATACCTAATGATCAGTGTGAATCTCGGTATCCGACTTACCATGAAGGACTTCGCCTTGTGTGTTGAAGATGAGGGCTTCACATCCCGGATCGAACTCAACTGTTGTAAGTGATCAGTTTCGCCAGGGGTGTACTAGTACTACTTACAGATGATAGGCTCGGGAGAGGATTTGAAAGATTCCGGGATTTGTAACTTGACGTGGATCCAATGATTCGTGAAACTCGGTCCCAAGACCGTCCCTTTTTCGTATTTCCGGCTCGATTGAGAGATTTCCGATCTCGCCTGGGAGAATGTGATCTTCTCATCTACTGGCGCCGACCATACTCGCATCCACACATGCTCTTCATCATGGACTCTCTCCACTTCAAGGGCCGACGATAGGTTTTCTCCCGCGAAGGGTCCATCCAGAAATCGGCCAAGTCGACGCGTCGTCTGCGGAAAATGAGCGACGCCAGCGAGGATAACAAAGTACTCACGATCCCCTCCAGTAACGATTGGTTGACGCTTTCGGTCAGACGTGGATAGTCGGTTTTGGACATAGTTGAATACAATGAGACGACTTCTGCTTAGGCCAAAACGAGATGTCGACTTCCTGAAGGTAGTCGTGACATATTCATATCGACCTCACCGGACCGACGACCGGCTTATCTGTACGTCTGATTATCACATGCGCAATGTATCATTGACAATTCGGAGACCGATACTCGTGTCCGTCGGGCAATGTGAAAAGCTGTTTGCGTTTCCACCTGATATCGGGATAGAAATTACCCGGTCGCTCTCGTGCCTAGCTTCGTCCGAACTTCGGTGCCAAATGAACCAGTCAGCTTGCTGTAATGTTTTCCTGCCACCGGCGCCGATGTCCGAGTTATCAGTGAGTGTGCGCTACAGTCTCCGCGTCCTACACATTGTAATGTAGAGACTCAAATCGATCATCACTCCCTGTTACTAATACCACTGATGCAGTTGCAAATCCTCGGCCCATTAAGTTTGAGTTTACACTCTGCAAAGTACGGTCCGGTCTGCCAAGCGACGGGTTGCAGATCTGTGACTCACCCAACCCCGCCTTCGCAGCGGATGCGCCATTTTCCCCGAGCTGCTGCCTTTTTGGTTTGCCCTCATCTAAATCGCCAAATGACGATCGCCCGCCGGAGGATCGGGTTGATCATCCGACTTTTTGCAATCATCCAGGACGTTCAACGGGGGCTCTGGGGGCTATATAATCTGCTGTGGGGCCTTCCAGGATCTCCTCAACCACTTCACCATTACTAATCAATCCAAAACACTCCTTTGCCATGAGCCAACCAAACGCGCTGGTTCAACAGAACCATGTAGATACCAAAGACACCGAAATCTACCTCGAAGACCAGAAGCACCTCGCTAATGAGGATGTCCATCACGAGCACGACCTCAAGGCAACCGAGTTCAGCGAGAACCAGCTGAAATCGGAACTCGATACCTTGCCGTTGATGAAAGCTATATGGGCTTTCCGTCGAGTCTTCCTTCTCTGCACCATTGCTGGATTCACCGCCAGCACAGATGGTGAATTTGCCAGCTGCCTCGTTGCGATTGTCTAAGCTCACACTTCGCAGGTTTCCAAAATCAGATCTCGGGCTCCATTTTGGCTAACAAGGGGTTCATCAGACACATTTCCAATGGTCAGTACATCAACCCGAAAACAGGGGCTTGGGCTCTCGACCCAACCTGGGTGTCTGTTTTCAACGGTATCTTTAGGTAAGTCTACAAATTTGGGCTGGTTGGGCAAGCTGACGGACACAGTGCCGGTCAAGTCCTCGGCCAATTTGGTGCTCAATACGTGTCTGAGGCGATCGGTCGACGATATGCCATGTTTGTCATCACTACCATCCTTCTCATTGTGAGTTGAGACAGACACCAGCTGCGCAGCACTGACCCTGTAGGCGGTCATCATTGAGTCGGTGACACCTGTCGGGATGTGGGGTGTCTGGGCTCTGGGTAAAGTGATCTGTGGCATGGGTATTGGGTCGGTTCAAGCTACTTTGCCTGTGGTGAGTGACACGATTATACGGGATTATGCAGCTGACGAGGCAGTACATCAACGAGCACTCGCCTGTACAGATGCGTGGATTCCTGATCGTCGCCTACTCTCTCTGGTTCAGTCTTGGTGGTTTGTTCGCCAACATCGTGCTCAAGGTCCGAAACGATCAAGCTCCTCTCGACTGGAGGACAACCATTTTCACTCAATTCGCCATGATCGGCATCAGCTATATTGTCTACTGGTTCATGCCTGAGTCTCCCCAATGGGCAGTGCGACATGGCAAAGTTGATTTGGCCCGCCGTATTTTGACGACTAGCTATAAAGGGGTGGACAAGTTCGACGTGGACAAAGAGCTCAACATCATGCTCTACACTGTCGAGGTGCAGAAGCAGCACGACACCGACGCTAATCTGCTCGGTCCTCTCGCCATATTCAAGGGATTGAATGGAAAGCGATTCCTCATCGGCGCATGGCCCAAAATCCTACAACAGTTCGTTGGGCTTGCGATCTTCTCGACGAATGCGGCCTACTTCTTCCAAATTGCTGGTAAGCATCCTCTGTACCTGCATAGCGAAACAGCCTTACTAATGCTTAGGTAACAAGGATCCATTCTTGGTCACACTCATCATCGCCATCGTCGGTCTCGTTGCTGTGATCTTGGATGCGCTTTTGATCGACAAGATTGGTCGAAGACCGATGACTATCATCGGATTCGGAGGAGCCTGCGTCGGCGTACTCATCATTGCGATCACGAGTCTATTCCCTTACCAGACAAACTCTTCGCTCGGGGCGGTCCTCGTATTCGGAGGTGTCATGGCGTCTTTCTTCAACACCTTCCAGTCGTCCACCAGCTATGCCTACTTGACGGAGATGCACGAACAACGATTCAAGGCCAGAGGTTGTGGATGGGGTCTAGCGTTCTGCAACCTGTAAGCAGATATACGGCACCTGGTACTGCGGCTGACACTCACAGTTTCGCTGTTTTGATCAACTTTACTCTACCCCTCATGCTCAAAGTGTGGAGCGTCCGGGCTGCGTGGTTCTTCGTCTGCCTCGGTATCCCAGGTACTGTCCTCGCCTTCTTTATCATGCCCGAGAGCAAGAACCGTTCGTCTTCCGAGATCCAGGAGATGTTTGTGGATCATGTACCACTCCGTAAGTGGAGAGGATACAAGACGGCTGTGGAGAGGGACATGGAGGTCCGAATGCAGCAGAGCGGCCAGTAGAGGGTGGCGGAATTCGAGAGCGATAAGAAGAAGGTGTGGCTCTGGATGTCAGCCCATCTTGGGTAGCAAAGTATTCCAAAATGTTCGTTGGGTTGTCTGGTTATATGCTATGTATATGGAACACATGCCGCACGTGGACAACTTTCAGGGATTTGGTATGAAGACGTCGGAACGTCTCGTGAGATACATGCAGTACTACAGTAGGCTCAATGTCGGTGACGATCGGGATGTAGAGATATCCCCACAGATCCTGTCACGCTCCGACATCGAAGGTATCGCGGATCTCGCTGCCGCCGGTCACAGCTTTGTCAACACGTACGAGGGAGAGGACGTGCAGTCGATCGTGGTATTGCTGTGATTAGCAGTGATGTATAGGTGTGAAGATCTCAGATGATCCTCGTTGTTGCATTTCATTGGTTTTGCCTCCCTTACATCATGTCTAGGACAAATATAATGGGCTATATGCTGACTTTGCCCTTACCAGCTCCCCCAGGCAATTAGCGACATAAGTGATAAGCAGGTGGACTGTGATTATCCTGCAGCTCGACCACGCCAAGGAATGGGCCGCATGACGCGTCTTCTCCCGAGTTACCGCTTTGGGCGTCTTGTTCGATGCCAAGCGGTGCCGGCCCGACGAACACCTTCTGGGATCGGTTGTTGTTCTATTGTATCTTATCTAATTACTAGAGCGGCAATCAACATGGACCAAGTCAAACAGGATCCCTTCTCGTCGCCCACAGGGCCTACCAAAGGAGGCCCCGACCCTCAATATGCACCTCCCGCTGGCGTTCCACCTCCTCCGCCTGCCTACATCAAGGATGTCAGCATGAAAGATACCGCAAATTATAATACCGATGCTCATCTTCTTGCCGCTTGTCGAGCCAAAGGCATTTCGCCTTATTTCGCAACTCAGATTACCCGACTAAGAGAGTACTCGTCCATTCGGCTGGTGCTCGACGATTCGGGATCAATGAAGGCCATGCTCAATGTTTACGGACAACCACCTCGGAGTCGATGGCAGTTGCTGCAAACAATGGTCAAGGAGATTTTCGACCTGATGACGGTCGCTCGTGGACGTGATCCTGTCGATGTGCATTTCCTAAACATGTTACCAGGAGGAATGAAGGCGGATTCGGTTGATCAGTTGCAGACTTTCTTCAACACCAGCCCCAACGGAACTACACCGACATTAGAGGTCATGCGGGACATCATGACTCCCGAACACATGATCCACGAGGAAGGAGTATTGACGCTTCTCATTACCGACGGAGCACCCAACTGTGGACATCAAGCTTTCCGGAACTTTCTGCTCGACGCCCAACGTCGATACCCTGCGAGCTATATCACCGTCGGCTTATGTACGGATGACCCAGCCACCGTCAACGAATACGAACAATCTCTCGATAACGGAGTACCACATCTCGACGTCATGTCGTCGTACGAGGAGGAGAGCAGGGAGATTAGGAGGATTCAAGGTCGGAGATTCGGATTCACGTATGCCGACTGGACCGTCAAGTTCCTCTTGGGCTCGAGGATCACAGAGTGGGACAGTCTAGATGAGCGGAAACTGTCAAAGAGGGAATTGGAGATGATTCAGAAATTCGGGAATGCCTACTTGGGTGTATCGGGTGGAGCGGGTGGAGCGACTGGGATGGACAAGAAGAAGAAGGATTGTGTCATCATGTGAGCGGACATGTTGAGCCAGTCATCTCGCTATCAAGATTCGGTAACAAAGGCTACAAACACAGAGACATATAATGCAATATCGGAATATAATCAGCTCGTGATATCCTCAGCCCTTCGATGACGACGCTGATATTGCTGATCTTGCAGTCCAAGAAAGAGATCTCAACTTCTACAAGCACAGCAAGAAGGAAGACAGAAGTCAATTGTCAGACTACATCAAACTTATGAATGACGCCAGACGCGTAGCGGAGCTGTCTCATTTCGACATGGTTTCTCTGCTTCAAGAAAGCAAGCCAACTTTATTCGCTATGTCGTGCCTGTGATCATTGCAGGGCTTGACGTTTCGTCTCCTCTCTCCTTTGGCGCATTTCGTATTTCAAACGGATGATCTGGCGCTATCAAGTCTCCATCCCCATGAGGGACAAACCCCTCCAACTCCGCGATAAACGTCTCGGCCGATGACTCCGACATACATATGGCATCAAGTCGGCGCAGCGACAACTGGTTCCGGCTCTTACATCGAATTCCCTATATTGCCTCTGTTGACCAAGATCAGCCCAGCCCGACGATCGGAGTCCGACCATGTGAGATAAGGCTAAAGTCACGTAAGAGGAGCGTCCAACGCACTGGTAGGGATGATACCCCACTTCGCATGGTGCGGTTGAAATGGTCTCGGACTTTGGCCGAAAGGTGGGGGATCCCAAATTGTAAAGTTGCTAAACTGCAACTAAAATGCCACTTGAACCCCTCAAATGATCGTGATTCACGCATACGAACCCGCTCCACAAAGTAATTTCCCCCAAGCTAGGCGATGGCCGAAGCGCCCGACATCGGCCAAAATCCGAGACTAGTACAACTTGTTTGCTCGGTATATACGGACCCCGGAAAACTCCGAGCGATGGAGTGGGGTAGACATGCTATATATATGAAGCCTGATAGCTCTGTTGGGGGCCGAGAGGTTCGAACCGACTACCATGCTCTCAATCTTACTACCGCTTCTCGCTTCGCCGGCTCAGGCTCAAAACTTTCAAACTTGGTGCGGAAAACAGTACGAGGTAGGAGCACCTCGTACACCCCCATCGCCCGAGAGTCGCTTCTCCTACCCTTCCTCCGGAGACCAGAAGCTACTAGACTTTAGATGCTCCACTGCCAGCTCGATCTATCTACCTGGCGACGATACGCTCGATCCACCTGCGATTGTGTTCGACGCAGCTGTAGCCTATGATTACGGACAGCCTGGTATGTCCGGTCCGTCTCAGCGTAGTATATCCGCTAGTCTAATTTGTAGTCTTTGGCAACGAGGGCGAGTATCTGACCGTCTCGGTGTCTCTTGGCAATTCGACCCATGTGCTTGAAGGTGTGCAAGTACCCATTGGGGCATCTGGTACATTGGCCAACTTCACCCTTTCCGAGCTAGGTCTATCGCCCTCCACCGACCCGACTTCGATCACGTGTACCGCTCAACATGGCAACACTTCTTATACCGATACCACCGAGCTAATGTATCTACCTGAGAACCCATACAATGGATCGTCCGTCAAGATCGATCGAAAGACGGGATACTTGAAAGTACAATACCAGGCGGGACAGGAATGGAAGCAAGTCTTGCCTTTCGGATTCTACGATGTAGGTCTTTCTCGCTTTATTACCTGGAGTCGAAGCTGGCTGACTGGTAGAGTATCAACACTACCGAGATAAACGGTCAGGGGTTTTCTGATCCGAACGGAGAGCCTATTCCATTGCCCCTGCAAGCTGATGAACGGGGAGAAGTGAGTCTCTGCGAAGATACCGATTGCTTATTACTGACAGCTCGTTTCAGTTTACGTATAGCAACAAGAAGAAGCTGCAAATCATGAGTAGACTTAATTATACCATGGTTCACCCTGTACCGCCAGGCGACTCGTACCGACTCAACGGAAACGAGACAGCTATCTACGAGTATTTTGACGAGGCCGAGAGACTGGGCTTAGGGGTCATGTACGACATGCGACACAGTATGCCAAACCATGTAGTGGGAGGATGAAGCACCACGCTGACATGACAGGTTTCGCAAATCTGACCCTAGTCAAGCCCCAGATCGAAGAGTTTAGATCGCGCCAGGGCCTTCTTGTCTGGTACACTGGCGACGAGCCAGACGGACCCCCTACACCCCTTAATACGACCAAAGATACCCGAGATCTCATTCATTCGGTTGACCCCTATCATCCGGTCGCCCTCGTTCTCAACTGCGCAGACTACCACTGGACCGAGTTTTCGTCCGGGGCCGACATTCTCCTTGCCGACCCTTACCCTATCGCTCTGAATGGTGCTTTCTCGAAGCGATGGTCTACCCCTATCACTTACGATTACGGTGTTTCTGGCTGCGATGGGTGCATGGGCTCGTTCTACGATATCACGAATAGGATTGACGACTGGAAGAATCGAGCGAGATTGAGCGGTAAAGCGAGGGATATGCCCTTGTGGATTGTACCCCAAATGTTTAGCGACCATGGGGACGAGTTCTGGTGGCGAGCACCGGAAGGTGACGAAGGGGCAGTACAGGTCGTGCTCGCTTGGAACCATGGTGTTACGGGACACTGCGCCTGGTACTTCTCCACCGCGGGTGTTGACGTACTATACGTATGTCTCTATATTCCTACATCATCATTGCATAGTTAAGCTGAGATGTAGAATGCTTCCTCGGTTGCTACCCAGCTTCGGGCTCAGACATCTTTCGTCATTGATGCCGTCAACACTCGACGCAGAGTCTCAACCTCATTGCCGAACGACGGAGAGAATGGTCTAGACGTTGCTGCCTGGACTCGAACGCGGGAGGATGGCGTGCAGGAGACCCTAGTACTCGCCGCTCAAGTATTCTACAACTTTGCAGGGGTGCCAACTGGTACCGTCGACTTCGAGCTGATGGGACTGAACGGCACGGTCAAGGAAGTCCTCTTCGGAGGTGTCAACGCGTCTGAGGCTGGTAGCCCGCTGTTCAGTATGGAGAGGACGAGTGTTGCGGGGGTGATTCTGGAAGGTTAGGAAGACAAGCTGGAGGGTGAGGGAGGGGTAGTTCGAAGGATATATGATAGGAGATGCCGGGGGTATGAGGGCTGAGAGGTGTATCGACTTACCGATCTTCTCCTGTGGCCGTGAGGCAATGGGAGGCAGTGGATGCGTATACAGTATATGTATAATAGATGTTGTCTTTTCAATCCCGTCAATTCACCGATTAGTCTGCCTGACCGTCACAAAATAGTTTCCGGAACTTACTTGTGGAGGGGCTCCTCGCCGACTTACAAAACATACCCTGTTGCTGCATATCTATTCACCACCCACTGTCTTGGGCCACCTGCAGCAATAATGGACTTGGAACGATTAACATGCGTTCCTTCAAAAACTGAATCAGTAGATTTCAGTCATGGCAGAATCTCGTGGTCGTAATCTCTCTCCGCCTCTGTTCTGCAGCGAGGAAGCAAAAGTAGATTCAGAAACACTGGTACATGCAATTGTAGAGATGTTTATCATGATGTATGGCCTGGATTGCATTGTCAGAGAAGTTCAGCTTGCGCATCCCAAAAACGCTTGAAGGTGATCACATTGATCTCTCCTGGAATGTTGGCGATGCAAGACCCGTCACCTACCGAACGACATTCAGTCTACTGTCTACCCCGTGTCGTTCCTTTCTTGCATTCTTGATTCAAGCTGATCCAAACAAAGGATACCTGGAGGCATGATGTGTCAGATGGATGATCTGCTCGCATCACTTTCACCTGGATTCCCCCAAGTCACTCATCGACTCTACTACTACCTATCGTTTTTGACGCTCCAACATCTGGTCGCAAATGGTTGCATTGCTGAACTACATATTGTTGGCAACAGCTGGTAAGTTTAGCTGTTGCTATCAGCTCCAGCAATCGGTCGTTAACACCATAAGCTCTGGCACTGTCGCCCACCGTCACTGTTCCCGCCGAAACGTCTAGCCAACCAGTTGGCGCTTCTACACCCTCGCTGTCAGCCTACACTCCCGACGAACAATCTGCAGTGGTATCATCGCCCAGCAACTCCTCCTCCTTGTCCTCCCTCGCCTCTACTACTTCTGCAATTGCAGGCGCGGACGGATACCCGATCCATTCGGATCTCGCGAAACTCTTTGGTTACAACAGTACTCCCACTGTAGACCATGTGGCAGGGAGTGAGGCCATTTAACGCGCTCCAATGAGATCGCCGAGCTGACATATCAGGCGTGGATGTGGCTCGCGATTCCACGGATGGCTTTCGTGAGTCCCTCGTCTGTTCTTTGTGCTCATATCGCCAGCGATTTTTCGAGCAGCAGTAACTGTGATCCTTGCCCTTACCAAGTGCTCACCTGGTGGACTGTGGATTAAATCAATGTTCCATCCCACGAATTCTAATCACTTCCTCAATCAAGGTGGAAATTACACAAGAGTCAAGCTCTTCTCCCAGAACAACGGTACTGCGTGGAGTAGCTGGACCAAAGAGCTTGATAGAAACAATCTTGAAAAGGTCGAGGACAAGGAGTTTGATAGGGATCCAGATGGGACCGAGTACGATAATCCCTGGTACGTGAACAAGCCGAGCAAGGCCCGAAACGGGACCGACCACATACGAGAGTGATGAGGAGCTCACTCAAATAGGTGGCCATGGGCATTGATCGATGGCGCTCTCGGAGCTGGCTGGTCACCTGGCCAGCCCAACATAACGGATTATCACTGGGATCAGCTATTTCAGACACTCACGGGCGAAGAAGTGGTGTTGAAGGACACTGAGGCCCTTGAATCCGAAACAATATGTGAGCTCGTAGCAGTCGAGGACGAGTAATTCCTGACACCCAAGGGAAGGATTATCTCTTGAAAGCCGACTTTACCCCAATCTTGATAGAATGGAACGGATCTTGGTCAGTGGTCATGTCACCATCAGTCAGGGACGGTGTCAACTGGTGAGTCGTATCCTGGGAAGGATAGCCCGTGGCTGGTCACCACACGGTCGCTGATACCGAACAGGCTTGGATGGGCCGATCCGTACCCGAGTCACGCCAGGGAATATGACGACAGCAATAAACAAGATGGGAGGCTCACGGTCTTCACCAAGTATGATACCTTCGCCAAGATCACCAAAGTGATGCACCTCAAGGACTTTGCCTCGTTCGATGGCAGGCCCGAAATCTTGAGCGGTTCATGAAAGTTGGCTTTACTAGAAATGGAGGAGCGTCGGCGTCGCTTGTGCATCAGCCATATGCGATTATAATCGAATTTCTTGTTCCAAGCGTTGGTAGATCATACGCATAGATTGGAAATCGTTGAGCTTGTTGACGGATGTCTGGGACTGACTCCTGGTCGTGGTGTGGCGCTAAGGTCGGCTTCGGTGACGGAATCCATCTTAGTTCCCATCTGCATGTGAAATTACCATGGGGACATTGTCTGCACAAGTATATGACATTATTTGGATGCCTGAATAGCTGAAGTGTAGTGAGAGAGTTTGCGGACAGGTGAATGTCTGTCTCATGCATTACCCGAGGACCGGTTCTCCTTATTTGGTCCACCTCTTAACACGCCTCGAACTGGCTGTTGCATCCCGTCTTCTTTGCCTGCACTCTTCTGCTGAGACATCCTGTCGTACGACATCCTTGTTCGGAATGGGTTCCCCTTGAATTGATCATTATATCCATTGATAGCTACGTCAATTCCCGATTGGTCAAAGGAATCACGTCTGGATGACTGGAGTTTCACCACTGTCTCAGGTGAGTTTCATCGCTGACATCCTTACATACCGCGGTGATCCTACTTTGGAGCTTACGCTTCGTATCAGGCAGTACGGAGGAGAAATCACAAGGGATAAGCAGCTTACGCTGATCCTCTTGGCGATGACCATTCCTTCATACACAGGGGCCAGGGTTTCGCAGCAAAGGATTTGAGCGATCAACATGTTTCGCGTCAAGGATCAGGAACAACTCACAATGGACGATCATCTTACGCTAATCCCCAGAAAGGATTCCTACAGAGATGTGAATGGTGACTCTGAGAGTTCATTAGTTTCCGAGGTTGGCTACCATACGTATCTATACCGTCGCCCCCTTTCTGATCCCTCAACTTACAACTCGAACTAACAATCTAGCAACCTATTTATAGCTGATATATTTACTACACTTCTCTTTCAATCACAATACAATGGTGCATCTCGGCACTGGAATGCTACTTCTCTGCGTGGCTGTCGGAGGTGAGTTCTTTACCAAATTCCACGGCCTGAATCAGTCAGTACTGATGACAATCAGCTCTCGGGAAAGGAGGTCGGGGAGGCGGCAGTGGTAAAGGCGGGGGCGGTGGAATAGTGGAACTAGGGATCGACTTCGTCGGAGGGCTGTTTGATGGGGACAACAGTGATGCCAGCAATGCCGAGTTTACTACGGCGACGACCGACAGTACCTACGTGATCTACACTCCTCCTTCCACCGATACCTACAAACCATCGACAATCTCTAGCGTTATCACCGAGGCTACGAGCGCTCCATCCTCCGCGGCCCCCGTCTCGACCGGCGGGGTTGACTTGATTCGTCTATTTGGACCTGATGAGCGACCCGACATCTTTCATTTAGAGGCCGGTAGGTATCTTGCCGTTATGCCTATGCTAGGTGGGAATCTGCTGACGAGATAGCCGGAGAGGTACATGGGCTTTCAGATACCAATAAAGGTAAGCAAACCACTTTCTTCTCCTCTTTGACTTTGCCTAATCGCTTGAAACTTTAGCTGATACTCCTCCCAGCTATCCTTCAAACTGCTTCCGCGGTGCTCTTGGCATTGACCAAGAGTACTCCTGATGGTCGATGGATCAAGTCCATGTTTGGCCTCCCCGGACAAATAGGATCGCTCGATGAAGGTCCAGAAATCGTGAACGTAACTCTCACTGGCCTGGAAGATGTGATGAAAGGAGAGCAGACAGTGGTCAAGGGTCTACAATCGTTGAAGATAGAGAAATCCAGCCTCCCGAAACTGGCCGAGATGGGCGTTGGAAGCGATCAGATCACAGAGCCATGGTACCGTCACGCACTTTCTGATCCCATCGATCAAGCTGACTATCAACAGGTGGCCCTGGGCACTGATCGAAGGAGCGCTTCAGGCCACAGGTGGCTGGGAAACAAGCAATCATATCCAGGAATATGAATGCATGAGCCTTCTAAAGTGCTTCACCGGCAAGGAAACAAAATACCAGGCTCACCCGATTGGCGGCACCTACCCGGATGGGAATGGCAAGTCGCTTTGAAACTCCTATTCATACCTGAACTGACTCGACAGAAGAGAAGTTTGCTGCCGCGGATCATACTCCAATTATCTTTCGGCAAGAAGACGATACTTGGGGAGTCGTGATGAGAGCACCCTTTACAAATGACAAGGGAGAAAAGCAGTCAGTAGTTGCAATTGACCAGTCTGTTGATCTAACGACGTAGAATTGGATGGGCCGGACCATGGCCCACCGAGAAAAACAATCGCGAGCAGGAATTCAACTCATTTAATGCCACTGCCGATTTCAGATTTGGAGCTTTGGTCTTTATTGAAGGCCTGCCCACTTTTGAGCAAACTCAGGAGTAATGGTCTTTACAGGGATGATTAGTCGGCCTACTAAGATTACTTACAATGATTGCGTGCTTTGGCGTGATGCCTCCATGTATCCACTACCTGCTCCTATGCTATCCTGACGTCCGTTCAAGCCGGCATTCCCAAGCATTTCTGTTATCCGCAACATCCCAAACCTCATCCCCAGTTCTATCCTCACAAGGTATATGCGGGTTTTGTCGACGATATTGATTGTGATAGAGGTATCGGGGCCGGGGACAAGGGTGGTACTCAGCCTTCGGGTAATGTCGTCCTGCTGTAAGGTCGAGGTGAGGGGCAATAGGCGTCAGCCAGATTCCGGTGTAATTGACGCACTGCAAGGCTGATTTGCTATTTCCTCAGAGCAGAATGTGACTGATAGAAGATCGCCAGCTGGCCGGGAGTTGCACACAGGACCCAACGAGGAGAAATCACTTTCTCGGTGAGTCCTCATTTTGATCGGCTCTGGTTTCCCTTGTGAGCGTTTAACCACGGGGTTAAGGCGATGCCAGGGAGAAAGCACTGTATCGCTCAATCTGTTTCGCGTTACAAATCAAGGGCCAATCACGAGCGGTCAGCAATCTGAAATAGACGGTTACAAGGGAGGTTGGAGCCATGAATAATCGATCAGCGGCTCATGACGATCCACATAAGGGACCTCGTGATATGAAAAGGGTTGATTAGTGAGTCACCCCAATGATCGCCAATGACTTCTTTTGTCAATGACGATCGTAACACCCGAGGCGATGCATATGCAATGGAGATCGAGAGTCCAATTGTTTCGCGCGACGCTAATAATAAGCGATCAGCTGGTCGGCCCCACATTGCAAAGGACCTACACGGGGTAATCAACCAAGATGGCTCATTGAGCTGTCACCTCGCAGATATATAACGTACGTCTCGTCGCCCTCTTTCTCTTCTATCAATAAACTAACAAACTATCAAACTAGACTTGCAAGCCTTACTTGCCATAATATAACTCGATCCTCAATCGACCTACATTCATTTAGAAAACTACCATACAATACAATGTTAAACTTTAGTGCAGCAATCCTCCTATACTTGGCTGTCGGCTGTAAGCTATTTATTCCCATCCGCTACGTCAAGCTGAACTGACCTTATCAGCTGTCGCTGCCCCGGCCTTTCAAGCTCGAGACACTACGTCAATAGCCGGCAGCTCTGCCGCTTCCAGTGCTCAGTCCGACCCTGCCCAGTCATCCGCTGCCGGTGAGCAAACCACCACTACCTCTTCGGCTCAAGCGTCTGGCGCCAGTGATCAGTCCACCGCCACTACGTCGACTGCGTCACCCTCCGCCTATACGCCTGGTGGTTCGGATATCTCACTTGGCACCGAGCCAAGCGTCCCGGAGGAATTCAGTCGAACCCAACTTTATGGTCCCGATGATCGACCCAACATCACCCACCTTGCACCTGGTATGTCCTCACAATCGACTATCTAGCTGATGTTCAGTCCAGGATGTTACGGCGGATACCAAGAACAGTGGCAGTAGGTGCTCCTAGCTTGTTTTACACCAGCCCAGGATTGACCATTGCAGTGTTTGAAGCGGCCGGCAGTATTCTCCTCGCATTAACCAAATGCAATGATCAGGGTTATTGGATCAAATCGATGTTTGGTCCTCCCGAAAAGAGTGGCAAAGAAGACTCAGACGAAGATCAGGAAAATATCGGGGTAATGATTCACACTGTTGCCTCCGATGGTACTTTGACCAAAACCAACATCACCGTCGACAGGTCCAAGTTGGAGAAAGTGGCCGGTTACGAGATTCCCATGGAGAAGATCTCGGCCGACCTGCCTTGGTAAGTTTATCGGTGACTCTTGCGATACAGGACAAGTTGATAAAATAGGTGGCCTTGGGCATTGTTTGAAGCTGGTCTACAGGCTGGTTGGAACCCCGAAGCTGAGGATGGAACGTACAATGTTCAAGACCTTCTTGCGATCTACACTGGTGTAGCAGTCAAGAACGTAGCACCAGATGACTATTACTGTGAGCTGCCCTTGATCCATTCCGTTCAAGCTGATAGCTTCTTGAAGATGGCGAAGTTATCGATCACTTGCAATCCACCCCTGTTTTCCTCCATCAGAAAGGTCAACCCGCTTATTCCGTTTTGATGACCCCAAGCTTCAACGACACTGAGGGACATCTCATGTCAGTTAATAGCGCTAGTGCAGAACCCTGCTGATATCTCAGGCTCCCATTGGCTGGCCCCTACAAGGATCAATCCACCGACGCCGACCTCGCCAGGAACTTTGATCTTGCCGAACTCAAGCCTCAGATCGACAAAGTCATGTACCTCGATGGCCTTCTCTCTCTGTCTGACATCGAGGACAAGGCCAAGATGACCAACGGCGATCCAGCAGAGTCATCTGTAGCCAGTTCAAACGCCTCTGAGTTGGCTTCGACTGGAACCGAGACCTCGACCGGGACCGAGCCGGCTGTTGCGGAGTCAACTTTGACCGAGCCCGCAGCCGGGTCCACTGGATCCGGAGCGACTTCAGAGGGATCTACCCAAGCCAAATCTACCGATATCAGTAGCGCGTATGCCGACGGAGAGTCTAGCGCAGCAAGTAGTGCGGCCCCGGCCGACGCCACGGCCTAGGGGCTGTACTATGTCGGCAGTGTGTTAGTGCACTGTCGGCATTGTATCATATGTAATACCATTGTTTATGATCTTCAAGTCATGATCGGCTGAATCCTTGGTCCACCCCGCTAGTCTAGGGTGGCAACTAATCCGAGCTGATCATCGTAATCGCCACACTTTGATAAGATGTCAATTTGCGTTGAGAAGAAGGCATTGCTGGAGTCCGCTCCGGTAAGGCCAGTCGTCGATCCTCAACGCTGGTTTTATGACGTTCAGGGGTGACGGGTTTCTCTCCCACTAGCTTGAATGATTATTGGCAATAACATCCCTTCGTGTAAACCC
>Ga0308160_10002873_pt1 | contig 20087 bp, 21 predicted proteins | sample PhyFR1_FD_201036 | JGI IMG/M metagenome (GOLD analysis project Ga0308160, IMG submission 201036) | Phyllosphere microbial communities from UC Gill Tract Community Farm, Albany, California, United States - DLSLF.R1 | ecosystem: Host-associated > Plants > Phyllosphere > Unclassified | place: USA...
GCTGCGAAAATTCCTGAGCTCCTTCGGCAGCTTTCGGCCTTACCGAGCGATAACGGCACCTCCGAACCGTGGTTCAGTCTATGGAGCTCCCTTGCGCACCAGGGGGACGTGTACTCGGCTTCGTTTGCGGCGGTTCCACACGTTATCGAGGCAATTACTAGCTCACCAGAAGATGTGACCGATGTATATTTTCACTTCCCAGCATTGATCGAAATCTGCCGGCATAAGAATAGCGTCGACGTTCCAGATGAGCTGGCAGCAGGTTACTTCGACGCCTTGAAAAGTGTTCCCGCACTGGTGGCAAGTGCTGCAGAAAAGCAGTGGAGCGCTGCTTTTACGGCCTGTGCCTTGTCTGCCACGGCTGCCGCAAAGGGTCAACACGAGCTTGCAGAGGCATTGCTGGAGCTGGCGTCACCGGACACTGTTAGCGAATTCTTGGAATGGTCCTACGACCGCTCAGGGTCGTTAGCGGACGCTACAATGCGTTTGCAATCGGTTGGACGTGGATGTTCGAAGCCCCCTTCTGCAATTCGTTCAAAGAGCAGCAATCATCTACGTCTCGCTGTCGACACGGGCGTCTGAGTCCCTGCAGTGTCATCGATTAGACCGTGGCAGGGTAGTCTGTTGAGGCTTATTATGGTGTTTGTGTGGCACGCATCTGTTTCCTCGTTCGAGTGGATGCATTGTCGCCAAGCAAGCCAAATAGTAATACTCCGGAATTCAACGAGTTTCAAATTTACTTCATTGAAGTACGAAGTAAATTTGAAACTTTTCTCCGACTTTAAATTAGGCGGTACTATGGGATCTGGAGATGTCCCGAGTTCCAGTTTTACTTCATTGGACGGTGCCGTTCGCGAACTTCAAGAGCAGGGACGTCTTCCTGACTTAACGAAGCTTCGCTCGTCAAAATATCTGAACAATCTGATCGAGCAGGACCATCGCAATGTCAAATCCAGACTTGGAACGATGCTGGGTTTAAAAAGCTTCACTTCCGCTACCACGACAATACAAGGTATTGAGCTCATGCATCGCATTCGCAAAGGGCAGTTCGACCTACGAGGTCTGGGAACTCAGGGGCAAACTCCGTCCGAAATCTGGGCAGCTGTTCTGGCTGCGTGAACTCAGCCGGCGCACCGGCAGGTTGGCGTACCTTTGTCCATAATTTGCACCAGAGCCGTCATTCAGTGCAGGGCAATACGCGGATGAACTCCGCAAAAATTTATTTTACCCAGATCAACCAGGGCAACAGCTTGATACCTTCTGCGCTGGAACCTGCCTTACCTAAATATTTGTTAAGTAATTCTTCAAGCTCTAGTGGATCGGTAATAGATTGATAGCTTTGCTTACCAAAGTCCACCTGTGCCACGTTTAATCCTTTGGCTAAAGCTTCATGTGTACGGCGTTTCCAAAACTCTCTTCCATATTCAATATGTACTTGATCTGAAAGAACAGCAAGCGGATCGGTCAGCAGTGCATTGCTCTGTTTCATCATTACGTCAAAAAATAGACTAGAACTGAACATATACGTTATCGGTAGCTCAGAATCTTTCCACAGAAATGTCTGCATAATAGAACTTACAGGCAAGAAGCTGTAGTGGTGAAATCTGTATTTGATATAAATTACTAACCGATCTTCATACTCTGCAAATATGGACCCAGATTGGGTTCCAGTACGCTGAAAATTTAAAGCTTCATTCGTTCTAAGCAGAACTTTTCCCGCTGCCGTAGCTTCCTTTTTTTTTAGAAAGGATAGCAGTGTTAAATTTTCTTTAGGATCATCGAGATGTAACTCGTCCTCCCCTACTAGAGAAGGAACGCCTGCTAAAGCTACTAGTCTAGTCACGGAAAAATCCTGCAGGGTCAACTTCACGCAAATAAACATGCTGTCCTGCCGAAATCTTCTCAGCATCACGTTTGTCGGTCAGACGGAAGCTGACGAGGTCGCGCCGGCGGGTGCCATCGGGATGAACGGCTTTCGTTGATGTGAGACTGGCAATCAGGCAACCGTTGAGACTTGATTCCACTCTCAATGCAAAACCCTGCCGAGGCCTCGCCACATACTGAGTAATGATGATGCCCTCGCGGGGCAACATCATTACCACTTGCAGTTCGATTTCGATCGACACAGTCATTCAGTGCACGGCAGCACGCGGATGAACTCCGCAAGTCGCGTCGCTTCCCGTGGCGTGAGGTTTGCAGGTAATCGGAGCGTTGAGTGGAAAGGAGTACGCAGTACGTAGCGATGTATGATTTCGTCATCGTCGTATCCCTCGTCTTCATCCTCTTCATCCCCGTATGGATCGGCGAACGACAAGGATTCGGCAAACTGGGCAAGACGGTTCGCTTCGATTTGGGTCAGGTTTGGCGGTAAATACAGGAACATTTTCCAATCGAGACGAAGCACAAAAGAGTGGCGTATTGAGGGCGCGTGTGGGTCTAGGAGGTATTCCTCTTCTTCTTCGCCGTCTTCTTCCTCGTCGTCTTCCTCGTCGTCTTCCTCGTCTTCTTCCTCGTCTTCTTCCTCGTCTTCTTCCTCGTCTTCTTCCTCGTCGTCTTGTTCGCCGACTACGTCAAGCGCATATGCGGCGGCCTGCGTCGACTTAACTGACCAGTAGAAGCGCGACGAGTAACCTTTTGAACCTTTTACGAAGGTTCCACATCCTGCTTCCTGCAAGAGGCGGAACGCGGCAATCATATCCCCCCAACTAACGACAATGCCCTCTCGCTTAAGGAGAAATTGAATCCTTTTGACGAGGTTAACCTTCGAGTTGTTGGTCCTCTCCGAAAAATGATCCAGGATGGCGCGGACGGTCGGGTTGCTTGCGTAGAGGTCAGCCAGTTTTGCTTTGTTCATAAAGTTCTTCTTATCAATTTTAGAATCGGTTGTTGTTCGATCGTTTTCTGGGCGTCAAGACCGCTTTTTCATTCGTCGTAGTCGTTCACGATCTGGGGCATTTCGCTGCCGAACAGGTATATGCCGGCACCACCACCGCGCGCCCAAGGACTCTGCACAAACGCCAGCTTGCCAAGCTCCTCTAACTCATGAGTAGCAGCGATGTCATCCCAGCGCTCAGCAAGGTCACGGTAAGTACGTGCAGCCAGTTTCTGCACGCCGTACCAAAGGTAGAGTTCGTTCCAAGCGATGAAGGTACATCCTTTGGTGACGATTTCTTCCAGCCGGGACGTCAGCAACTCATCATGACGCTTCTCTATTTTCATACCATCTCCGCTATTCGTTTAATCAGATTGTTTTAACAATAATCACAGTTTAAACAATAAATTTTGTTTAAACAAGATTTTTTAACGAAACAATCGATTATTCCGAACGGTGCCTAGTACGTCGTTACTATTGATAAAAAGCGTTATCGCTAGTACGGCCGAGCTCGTAGCGGGCGAAGTTGGGAGGATCAAGGCCTGGGTGGCGGACCGAGACGGCAATCAGGAAAACCTGCGGTTGCGTGCTTCGGGCGTGATGACATAATTTAGAACATCGACTCTCGAAGCCGAGTGTCCCGAACAACAAAAACCGCATAGCCCTCGCAAACATGTGCTGGAGTGTTTCGGCGACGAGAACCGGACGGTGCGCATCCCAAGGTCTGGTCAACCGCCTTACCGCCCTCTGTCTGGCGGTGCGACCTCTGTCCGCATCGAGCGGCAGCTCCAAATTTTGATAAAGGTATTCAGTTTGACGTCGAAGCTGCCCCTGACTGCATCCCAGCGCGCCCCATCGGGCAACCTCACGACCGTCCAGTTCCAGCAGCTGGCCGATGTGCCGCCGGCGATCGCCTGGTTCGCCAACATCGACAACGCGCGCACGCGCCGCGCGTATGAGAGCGATCTGCGCGAGTTCATGGCTTTTACCGGCATCGAGGATCCGACATTGTTCCGCAACGTCAGCCGCGGCCACGTATTGGCTTGGCGCCGCGACTTGGAGCGGCGCGACCTGAGCGGTGCGACGATCCGCCGAAAGCTCGCCGCGCTATCGTCGCTGTTCGATTACCTATGCGAGTCGAACGCGGTGACCGGCAATCCGGTCGAGGGAGTAAAACGCCCAAGAATGGAAAGCGGCGAAGGCAAGACGCCTGCAATTGGCGACCATCAGGCCCGCGCGCTTCTGCAAGCCGCTGATACGTCCACCCTGCGTGGTCGACGTGATCGCGCGATTCTCGCCACATTGCTGTACCACGGCCTGCGCCGCGCGGAGCTGTGTGCGCTGCGCGTGACCGACATCCAGGAGCGTCGCGGTGTGAAGCACTTACTGGTAAGCGGCAAAGGCAGCAAGATCCGCTACGTGCCGCTGCACCCGGGCGCAGCCGGCGCGATCACGGAATACCTCGAGGTCGCTGGGCATAGCGATGACGCGAACGGTGCGCTGTTCCGATCAACCAGCAACAACACGCGCGGTAGCACTACGTCGATCACACCCGACGGCGTCTACAAAATGCTGGCCGGCTATGCCAAAGCGCTCCAGATCGACGTCGCCGGCTTCGGCCCACACGCACTCCGTGCGACGGCCGCTACCAATGCGCTCGATCACGGCGCCGACATTGCCAAGGTCCAGGAATGGCTGGGCCATGCAAACATCGCGACTACGCGCATCTATGACCGACGCCAGAGTCGCCCCGAAGACAGCCCCACGTTCAAGGTCACTTACTAACTCGACTGTTCACTTACGCAAGAAAAAAGCAAATTTTTTTGTGCTGACCGTTACCTTTCGCACTTATCTATCCTCGCGGTCGTCTTCCGCACACGAAACAGATAACGTCGATCTCGTTTTGCGCCATCTCTGTCAGCTCCTTTTTCCTATTCAGTTCTCGGTCACCCGCTACGATTATTGTGGCTCGTCAGAGACCATGACTGCGCTTCCATCGTCGAGGTACTCCTTGATGCGAAAGCCACAGTTTGCAAAAAACGACTCGCGGCGGCTGCCATTGCAAACCAAAACCATCGGCATCGACTTCGCGTGGCGCGCTACCAGATGCCTAACAAAAGCCCGACCAATCCTTTTGCCCCGAGAAGCTCTCTTCACGACCAGAAGCCACAGAACAGCGTTACCGTTAATGGCACGATATCCCTCCGGGTGGATGATAGCGATCGCATCATGGTCACGCTCAATGATTGTCAACCCATCATCGACCTGACGCATAATCGAAGCTAAGGTGACATTTTGGCTCGTACTCTCATCTTCCAAGTCCTCGATCATCGCGACTACCTGTTCAGCCAACTCATAATTGGACAGCGTGCAAAAATCGATATCGTTGTTCATGCGCTCTTCTGCTTTACAGGTGCTTTGACGGGGGTGCCGAATTCTCCAAGAAGCTTCTAAAGCAGCTTCGCATCCTCAGATTCCCATTGCATATCTTGGGATTCGTGCACTGGACCGTATCCGTTGCACGTTTCCTCGTAGATTATAGTGAATACGTGATCTTGCGGGATCTAACGGCACTCCAGACGACCGAAATCCCTTCGTTGACTTCCTTTAAGCCATCCTTGCATACGCTTGGAAACGCTGAGGTTTCCATATTTTTCCTCACCCGGCCATTAACACCCTGACACTCGACGCCCAGCCTTGCGGTATGAAATTAGGCATCCACTCTTTCATCCAATCTCGAGCCAACAACGCAAATTGCATTTGTGCAATTTTATAGCTCCGAGCTTGTCAGATCCACCAAAAACTTACGAGAATTCACTATGCGATCGCAACCGAGTTTCTGTAGGTAACGCCACAGTGTCACCGTTGGCGTTCTCATACAATTGCCGCCTCACCGCGTGGCCAGCACTGACTCTCGGCAGCCCGATCTCCACCGTCCCAACCCCCACCAAACCCAACCAAAGCCGATTGACACATTGCTAGCCGTACTGCTATAAAGTTGCACCCCACACACTCGGATTAACGTGAATAAAAAACGTGTCCTCCTCGTTGGAAAAACTTTAAATGGATGAACGGTGGCTGTCAGTCGAAGAAATCGCGGAGTACTTAGGCGTCAGCAAGGACACCGTGTACACATGGGTCTCGTCCAAGCGAATGCCTGCCCATCGGGTTGGGCGCTTTTGGAAGTTCAAGACTACAGAGGTCGACGAATGGGTACGGACGGGTGGTGCAGCAACGAACGCCACGTCCGGTCGGGATCAAGGAGATCAGAGCTGATGGCGTTCCAGCTTCAAGATCAGATTGTCACGCAAGTCGAGAAAGCAAGTCAGCTCTACCACCGGCTCGTAATCGTCGCTGGCCCCCCTCGGTCGGGGAAAACTCGCGCACTGTGCGATCTGCAGAACGAGCTCGGCTGGCCACTCGTGAACGTCAATTTAACTCTTTCGGAGAGATTGCTTGAGCTTACCGCGAAACAGCGCGCACTTCGGGTTGCGAGGATTGTCGACGACATCGTGCAAGAGCACGCTGCTGACACAGTCCTTCTCGACAATATTGAGATGCTCTTTCATCCGGATCTGAAGCAAGACCCGCTACGCCTTCTCCAGAGCCTTTCGCGCAACCGCACGATCGTATCGACGTGGCATGGCATGTATCTGGGCATGTCGCTGACGCATGCGACACCGGACCACCCCGAATTCCGGCGCTTCGACGATCCCGAGGCGCTCATCGTTTCGAGCGGGACGACTTCCGCCCAGGAGCACTTAGCATGAAGTACGCAGACCTCATTCAGTTCGACCCGATCGAGTCCGTCGTTCAGCTCCATCATGCTGATCGCGCGGCGAGCGCTCGCCGCCTTGTCGAAACCTTCGTCATCTCGAACCGTATGGGCGAGCAACTCGTTGACCTCGTGCTCCCGCAGTTGCAGTTCGAGGCCCCGGCTGACAATAAAGGACTCCTAGTCGTCGGCAACTACGGCACCGGTAAGTCTCACCTGATGGCCGTCATTTCCGCGATCGCCGAGCACCCGGAACTCGCGGGCGCGCTGACCAACGCCGCAGTGGCGGAGCAGGCTTCGCTCGTAGCCGGGCGCTTCTTCGTCATCCGAGCCGAGATTAACTCGTCGATGCCGCTGCGACAGTTCGTTATGGAGACGCTCCAAGATCAGCTGTCGGAGCATGGCGTGCACTTCGACGTGCCACCCGAGGAGCAGGTCAAGAACCATAAGGACGTATTCGCCTCAATGATGGCGGCGTTTACCGCGAAGTTTCCTGAGAAGGGCCTGCTCTTTGTTCTCGACGAGCTGCTCGACTATCTCCGCTCCAATCGGGAGCAGGAACTGATGCGCAACCTAAACTTCCTCCGTGCCATCGGAGAGTTCACTAAAGGGTCGAGGTTCCGCTTCATCGCTGGCGTTCAGGAGAGCCTTTTCGACAACCCGCGCTTCCAGTTTGCCGCGGATAGCCTGCGACGTGTCAAGGATCGCTTCGAGCAGATGCGCATTGCTCGGGAGGACGTCGCCCACGTCGTCGCGGAGCGCCTCCTCAAGAAGGACGCCAAACAGCAGGCGCTCGTACGTGAGCACCTGACCAAGTTCGCTGCGCTCTACGGATCGATGAACGAGCGAATGGACGAGTTCGTTCGACTCTTCCCTGTTCATCCCGCCTACCTTGACACCTTTGAACGCGTTTACGTCGCGGAAAAGCGCGAGGTATTAAAGACCTTGAGTGCAGCTATCCGCCGCATGCTCTCCGAAAGCGTCCCTACGGACGGGCCGGGCCTCATCGCCTACGACTCATATTGGCAGAACTTAAAGGACAACCCGTCGTTCCGTTCGGTCCCGGAGATCCGTGACGTCATCGAGAAGGCTGATGTCCTAGAAGCGCGTATCGAACATGCCTTCACGCGGCCGCAGTACCGGCCGGCCGCGCTGCGCATCATTCACGCGCTTGCCGTACACAGACTCACGACTAGTGACATCTTCGCGCCCCTCGGCGCTACTGCAGAGGAGTTGCGTGACGATCTCTGCCTGCTCATGCCTCTACCGGAACGAGATGCAGAGTTCCTCAGGACGACTGTCGAGACCGTGCTTCGTGAAATTGTGAAGACGGTCAGTGGGCAATTCCTCTCGTCTAATCCCGAAAACGGCCAGTACTACCTCGACCTAAAGAAAGACATCGACTTCGACTCGCTAATTGATAAGCGTGCCGAGTCGCTCAGCAGTTCACAGCTAGACAGTTACTACTTCGATGGCTTGCGCCGCGTCGTTCTCGAGGATCCGGAGGCACCGTCCTACGTTTCGGGCTACCGTATTTGGGAGCACGAGCTCGAGTGGCGCGAGCGCCAGGCAGGTCGAAGCGGCTACCTCTTCTTCGGCGCGCCCAACGAGCGGTCTACGGCTCAACCTCCGCGCGACTTTTACATCTACTTCATCCAGCCGTTCGAGGCGCCTTACTTTAAGGATGAGCGCAAACCTGACGAGGTGTTTTTTCGTCTCGCCCAACGTGACGAGGAGTTCGAACAGGCACTCAAGCTTTACGCGGGTGCACGCGAGCTCTCTATCGCAGCCTCAGGAAGCAACAAAAAAGTCTACGACGATAAGGCGCTTGAGCATCTGCGAACGATGACCCGTTGGCTTCAGGAAAAGCTGACTACGGTCTACGAGGTAACCTATCAAGGCCAAGCTCGAAGCCTTGGCGAGCGGCTCCAGACTCTCTTCGCACGGGCACCATCACGTGGAGGGGTCCGTGATTATGTGGACGTAGCTGCTGCCGTGTCACTGTCGCCGCACTTCACGGACACTGCGCCAGATTACCCGATCTTCGACACTTCCATCACCCGTGCGAATCGCGGTCAAGCTGCACAGGATGCACTCCGCTGGATTGCTGGCGGTATCAAGAGCAAGCTCGGCGCCTCGGTACTCGACGCGCTCGAAATGCTCGACGGCGACCAGCTCCGACCGCGCGAGTCTCGCTACGCCAAGCACATTATCGAACAGCTAGGAGCCAAAGGCGACGGTCAGGTGCTCAATAGGTCCGAGCTCGTACAGGAACAGGCCGGCATCGAGTATTGGAACCGTTTTCGCCTCGAGCCCGAGTTTCTCGCTGTGGTTCTAGCAGGACTCGTTCACAGCGGCGATTTAGTGCTGAGCATCACTGGAAAGAAGATCGACGCCAGCGCCATAGACCAGTTCGCGAAACTGACCGTACACGACGTGGCCCAGTTTAAGCACCTCGAGCGGCCGCGGGATCTCCCGCTCGGCGCATTTCAGGAGCTCTTTGACCTGCTCGGCGTGCCCAAGGGACTTATCGTCAACCCGGCCAAGCGTGATGACGCGGTGATCCAGCTCCAGGCAAAAGTGGCCGAACTGGTTAACAGGACCGTCCTTGCCCACGCACATGTTGCCGATATGGTCCTGTGGGGCAAACCCATTCTCTCTGACCAAGAGCAGCTAGAGTGGCGTGGGCATCTTAGCGGCCTGAAGCGCTTTCTGGAGTCACTTCAAGCATTCAACACTGCTGGAAAGCTGAAGGGTTTCCCACATGACATTGCGACCATCCAGATGCAGCGTCAAGGGCTTGTACTCGTACGCGAGGTCGAGGAGCTCGGCGATCTCGTGCAGCAAGTGGGACCGACCACTTCATACCTCGGAAAGGCCGAAGCTGTGCTACCGGCTGGCCACAAGTGGGTGGATCAGATGAGGGAGCGCCGCGGCGAACTGATGGCCAAGATCACCAGCCCGAAGCATCGTGCGGATCCGGGCTTCCAACGGACCCTCGGCCAAGCGCTGGCGGAGCTTAAGATCGCCTACCAAGACGCCTACCTTGCCAGTCACTCTGAGGCGCGCCTTGGCGCGACCGACGATCAGCACAAGGCCCAACTCAGCCAGGATGCCCGACTTAAGCAGCTTCAGCAGTTGTCGTTAGTTGAGATGATGCCGACCCAGCAGCTACGCGACTACCAGAACATGCTCTTCGGATTGAAAACTTGTTTCAGCCTAACAAAGCAGGATCTCGACGCCGACCCCATCTGCCCGCATTGCGCGTTTCGTCCAATCGAGGAGCCATTCGCAGGCACCAAGGCTGGCGACCGCATTTCACAGCTCGACGCCGACCTCGATGACATGGTTGAAAGCTGGACGAGCACACTACTCGGTAACCTAGAGGATCCGACGGTGTCTGGGAACATTGAGCTCCTCGGCGTTGGAGACGGCCGTGATGCCGTCGATGCATTCCTGAAAAACGAGAGCCTGCCCGAGCTGGTGAGCCCTGCTTTCATCAAGGCGCTCCAAGAAGTCCTGAGCGGGCTCGAGAAAGTAGTACTGGCCGAGGCAAAGCTCCGCTCGGCACTCACCGACGGTGGTATTCCTTGCACGGTCGACGAGCTAAAAGAGCGCTTCGACGCTTTCGTGTTTGAGTTGACAAAGGGGAAGGATACTTCCCGCATACGTATCACTTTGGAGCGCTAAGATGGTTGAAACCACTGCCGTTGAGAGCTAGGTGGCACTGTACAGGGCCAAATCTGCTTCTGGCCGATTGCAGTCGTGCAATACGGCTCAGTACGGCTGTCGTTGCTCTTCACGCAAGCAACAGCCGCGTTAACGGATCATCGATCGTCGCGTGATCACAATGAGACTCCTTAACCACGGAGGTCTTATGAATTCGATCGCTAGCAAAGTTAAGTTTGTCGGGCCTTGGAATAAGGGGCGGCTTGTCGGGCAGAAGCTGCCGTTGAAGTTACGTGAAATCTGGGCGATTCGTATTCGCCTTCAGCTATCCGAACAGGTGCGGGACCTTGCCCTGTTCAACCTCGCTATTGACAGTAAGTTGCGCGGCTGCGACCTGGTCAGCCTTCGCGTCAAGGACATTTCGCAGGGACGAAGCATCTTTCACCGCGCGATCGTCATGCAGCGTAAGACGAGTAGGCCCGTTCAATTCGAGATTACCGAGCAGACTCGGCAGTCTGTGCTTGCGTGGATCGACCGGCGTCAGCTATCTGGAAGTCAGCACCTCTTTCCAAGCCGGGTAAGCGATTCGCCACATCTGTCTACCCGCCAGTATGCGCGAATCGTTTCCAGGTGGGTGGAATCGATCGGCCTGGATGCAACAGCGTACGGCACACATTCGATGCGAAGAACAAAGGCGACACTAATCTACCGGCGGACGAAGAATCTTCGAGTAATTCAGTTGCTCCTTGGGCATACTAAGCTCGAAAGCACCGTGCGATACCTTGGGATCGAGGTCGATGATGCCCTTGAGATCGCCGAGCAGACCGAAGTCTAACCTTCGATCGGCCGGCCGCGGCCGAAGCCCGCCGGTCGGCTGTTATGATCACAGGCAGTATTGGCGCAACGATTTCATGCATGTGTTGCGTCGACCGATTGAATGCGCAGTCGATTCCTGCCAGTCGTCCTGATCTTCTCCCGGAAAAATACTGTTAGCTCCGGGCCCACTTGTTTGGTGAACAGCCATCATGTCCTCGAACATGATAGGGTACTGTCTTCTCTAACGGCAACTACCTAGATAAAAATGCAAGACCTATCTAAATATTCCATCGCACAGCTCCGAGCTCTAGAGGTTCAAGTAATTGAGGAGCTGAAAACCCAGCATTTCCTCAGCATCAGTAAGGCACGTGAACAAATCCTGCACATTGCCCGAAATGCCGGACTGTCCAAAAAGGAGCTGCGTGCTATCAGGGCTCCTAAGACGCCAAAGCAAGGCACCGTTAAGGCCAAGTATCGTAATCCTAACGATCCTACCCAGCAATGGAGTGGTCGAGGACGTCAGCCGGCATGGGTTAAAACATGGATTGAATCTGGGAAGTCGCTTGAGGACACAAAAGCGTAAGTGAATAGTGCTCTTGGCTGGTTGCCGACAGTCGAGCTAGGTCTGCAATCGACCCGAAGCGGACCTTCAAGAGCTACTTCTTAGGTCGGTCGTATGCAGGCAGAGCGTCCTCCCAGTGGATATACTCCGCCAGTTCCGCCTCCACTGAGTTTCCTCCAAATCCGTCACGAGAAAGTTTGGCACTTGCTGCAGCTGCTCCCGCACGCATGCGCCAATACGTCTTCATGCATCGCATGTCATTTGACCGGATACATTGTTCCTCTTCAAGACGAACGAACGTCGCGTTTACATAGGCTGAGCGGCCAACGGCATCGTTCACGCCTGCGATGTAGGCAAAGTGACTTATTCCGCCGACAAGCAGCAATCCGAGTACAACGACGCCTAGCCTTCGCATGCCGTTTCCCTTAGAACTCAAGTGCAATACCTCCGGCTTATTGATGTCCACGCCACATGGTAAAACGTCCGCTCCTGGCCGATAGTAGACGTCTAGAATGGCTCAGTGTAAGGCGTTGCCGTCAGGACAAGCAAGGGGGTTTTGTTAGGCGCTCTTAGTCCACACGTTGTTTTGCTCAGGCGCAAAGCAGGAGGTGGTGTAGACACTCCAAAGCACCATTCGCGTATGGACCGCTACCAGCGAGCGATTACATACGACCATCCCAAAAACTTCGACAGGCTCGCGTGTCGGCCTTTACATCATCAAAGCGGTTCCTCTTCGGAAGTGATACAGCATCTAGGCGCTCGAGCCGATCCAATTTCGGATCATCGTTTCTGTCGGTACGTCAAGGACGATCTGTTCGCGCAAGCACAGCGAGCGCACATTGTTCGCGAACTTTGCGGCCAGGTCTGCGGCCGTGTTGGCGTGCTCTTCGAACCGATGCCCTCGGAATAACAAACCGCGTAGCACGAAATCGACATCCGCGCGGCTGACTGCTTCCCCGGCTTCACGGCAACGGTCGCGTACACGCTTGGCGGTGTCGAGGAACCCATAACCGTATTCGTCGAGATCGGCGGACAGCAGCGAGAACAGCGCGCGGTACTGTGCCGGAGAGAGGAGCGGAACGCCTGCGACCTCCTGGAGTTGCCGTGCGAATGCAAGCAGCGATGCATCGCCAGTCCATTCTTGATCGGCAGGCGTGCTGAACGTGCTTGTGCGCCCATGGCGTACGGGATCGTAGACGACGCCTCCCGCGACTTTCCAATCGAACTGCAGTGGCGCTAAGTCGAGCGACTCAAGAAAGCGCCGAAAACTCCCGTTGCCATACCAGTCAGTTGGCGTCGCACCTGCGTGACGGCTAATCGATGTCGCAAGCCGCGCGCATGCCACCGGCTCGGCCGACTGCTCGACTTCACGGCGCACGAGTTCGGCGAGCACCTGGGCATCCGCGCTCCGCGTGGGTGTCCCGGGTGTCGCCGTGTCGCCGGGCACGCCGTGCCGCGCCGGATCAAAGATAACTCCGCCGTTATATGCAGAGGTCCGGAGTGGGGCGATGTCGCTTGCGCGCAGGAGCGCACCAAAAGAACCGTGGCCACACCAGGAAGCATCTAAACCATCGATGCGATCTTGCGCCTGAGCCGCTAACGTCGCCAGCGACACGGGGGCTTCTGCACGGGCGACCGCCGTGCGTACCAACTCGGCCAAGGCGATGATCGACGCTGGCGGGCAGGCTGACTTCTGCGGTTCTGTTTCATGCGGTTTGGTCGTGCCCAGCGCGCCGCGCACGAATTCGTCCTGATCGATAACCAGATCGGCCGACGCGCGGTAAGCTGCCGACGGGAAGCCAATCGCCAATACCGTTGTGCGCCGGTCCCAACGGCGCAGCTTACGCAGCACCGGCGTAAAGTCGGCGTCGGCCGACAACACGATGAACTCGTCGTAATGGGCCTCATGCTGTAACAAGTCGATAATATCGAGCACCATATGAATGTCGGTGCTAGTCTTCCCACCCGTGGTCAGTGCCGGACAGTCGATGATCTCGAACCCTGCCAGATTGAAGTATGGTCGGAAGCGCTGATACGCCTGTGGATTCAAATAACAGCGCCTCACGAGAATACGGCGCTTTGGACCACCGGTAACGTGTTCCGGTAGGGCCAGCGAATTGATCATCCAGCTGACCCACTCCGTGGGCGCCTTGGCAAAGCGATCAGCGGTGGCTTGATCGAGCTGACGCAGCCCTGAATAGATATTGTCGAAGTCGACGAACAAGGCGCTTTTCATGACTGGCTCCAGCTGTCGGGTAGCCTGATGCGGGTGGCACCGTAGTGTGTTTGGGCCAGGTTTACCTGCATGGGGTACCTCGGGTAGGAATAAATGTCGAAGAAGTATATCATTGCTTTATCGCAACGTATTAACTGTGATACCCAAACGTTGACTCTAGGGGTGTCGGCCACGCGTGCACTGGAGCGGCGCACGCATTAGCGCACCACCATAGAGGGAATCACAGGTATGGATACAGTGAGCGCCTACTTAGGCATCCGGCTGCGCCACATAGCACAGGCGGAAACCAACCTTGAGTCCCTTGTACCGCATGGTCGAGTAGGCAGGGCATCGGTCACGTTCTAGTGGACCTGTCATGAGCGCCTTCCCAGTGGCCGCGTTTGCGGCGCAGGCGTAGCCGGATTCATAGTCGTCCAACCATTCTCCGAAGTCGACGACAGACAGGAACTGCACGCCTTCGCGGTTGGAAGACCAGACCAAGTCTTGGCCAAAGTGAAGCCAGCCGCGGTCTTGCGCGCATGCCTCAGCGAAGCGATGTGCAGAGCTAGTTCCTATTTGACCGTCGCCACCCTTGATTGCCCAGGTCAGGTCGCCCCAACCGTCTTTAGCGATATCGCGCCTGGGGACTGGCGCTATAGCGCGCCATTCCTCGACGTCGAGCAAGCGAACTGGCAAGCCCGTCGTTTTTTCGACATGGCGGCAGTAGGCGATCGCATCGAACCAGGTCACGCTCGCTGGAGCGTCGCCGCTGTCGTGCAGGTTGACCGCTTCCAGGTCCCTGTCGATTTTTAATTCTGCCTTGGCCAGGCGATCGACGCGGATTCGACGCCATTCGCTGTGCTCATAAAATCGCCAGAACTCATCAACTGTCACGAGTGACGAGATCATGAGGCAACGGTCATGTAGACGGTGCGCCGTAAAGGCATCGTCTTGCGGTGCGCCGCGCGGACGAGGAGGGAAATAGACAGCATCCGCGGTCAGCTCACGAAAAATGAGCTTGTCGTAGCCGGGCCAATTAGCAACCGTACCACCCTCGGCGTAGTGCCGCTGCTCGGCGAGGTGCTCGAGACGTTCCCGCCACTGCCCTTTGGTAAAGTACAGCCTAGCTGCCAACTTGGAAGACCGCAGTGCGGACGGTAGCTCGTCTGATTTAAAGATAGGGTGAAAGGGATTCTCCGTGAACGGCTTGTCTCTCTGATCCCGCACGACCCAGTCAAAAGCGCCATCGCGTCCTTTGAGGAAAACGATATCGTCGTTGCCGGGCATTGGCATCACGTCAACCCAACCTTCAACGGACTGTTCGATCTCGTTGCGGAACATTGCAAAGATCTGCCGATTCAGGGCGTCCTCTTCTTTACTCGTGTTATAGGACGTAAAGACGGCGGGCTGCTGCATCCGATCGCATAAATTGTCGCCGAGTAGGTTGTACATTGAACCGACATATTCGGAGACCGCGTTCAACAATAACATTCTTCCGGTGAGATCAAGGAACTCGGGCGCGTCTGGCCCTTTTATCCTGAGTTGGTTGGCGCGTATGAGGACCTCATTCTCGCGCCGGGCGCAGTATGCGAGCCGCTCTTCGTCGTAGAACATTGGTTTGCCTGCGAGCGCATCGATATCCACCCGCCCGTATCCACTCGCAGCGAACAACATCGACCCGACTCCGGTAAAGAGTCGCCTTGGGAGCGGCAAGCCGGAATTGAAGAAGCGCTCAGCGAGACGTTGCGCAGTCAGCGCACTGGCGAACAGCGGGCGCGGCGACCAACTGATGAGATCAGTCGGAGTCGTCATGCCCTGATCGCGAAGAAAAGCGGATATCCGGGCAAGCTCGGTCTCGCGCCAGTGATCGTAGGAACGCACTCCGAGGCTCATGGCCAGCGCATTTTGCAGAGCTGTGGTCTTGAGCGCTTTGATTTTGGAAAACGGGACCTGTTTTTTTTGAAGGTCTTGACGCAATAAGGTAACGGCGTCCTTGATATGTTGATCGCTGAGCCCATCGAGACGCATCGTCCAATACGACGCGTCTTCAGACGCAGAAACACCAGGTTTTGGGACGAGTAAACAGACGTTGCGCGTTGCACGCAGCAAGTTTTCGGTGATCATGCATTTCTCCAGGTAATGCCACGGCGCGAGCCGTGCTGTCGAAGGCTACAGAATCGAGCTCAAGGGGATTTGGAGAATGCAGAGGATCGGAATCCTGTTGAACTTTCAGCCGAGACGACAGCTTCCCCGACCGCGGTGTTCGCACGCGCACGCTATAACGCCATCACAGAATACATGAAAAATAGCGGAATCGCAAGGGGCCGCTAGCAAGCGATGAGAACAGCCACGCCCTTCTTTATTGCCTTATGGACACCAGACCTGCAGAGGCTTAGACTTGGCGTTAAACAACGTCAACGCGCACCTAAACCGGTCGCTCACGTTCAACACTTCTGATCGGGGTCATGATGAAGCCAACATTTGAGCAACTCAGCAAGCTTGCCGCGCGGGTCACGTCGGCGTCTTCCTTCGGGTACTCCGTGGTTCAGCACCAAATAAGTGAGGCAGGCACCTCCGCTTTGGAAGGCGGAAAATCTGTACGGCAGACGGCGTCACAGGTAGTCGACCAGATCGATACAACGAAAGCTGCTGCCCTGGCCAAGGAGCTGGCACAGTCTGCTAGTGCTGGGAGCCAGAAATTGACAAATCACATTGTCGATATGGCTCGGAAAGCCGATGCGAATCATAAGGAGATTGCGGACGGAATCGAAACAGTATCGATGGGGGTTGGCATCACTGCCGGTGTCGCAGCTGCAGGCGCTGCCATTGCAGCACCGACGGGACTCAGCGCGGTTGGCGTTGCGCTCGGAGTAACCAGCGTACCCTTAATCGTGGCAGCGGCACCGGTGGTTGCTGCCGCTGCTACGACTGTCGGGGTTGTTTCGGGTGGCGCCTACTCTTACTCAAAGTGGCGTTCAAAGGGGGGTGACGTTGATAGCACATTCACGGCGCCGCAGACACCACCAAGTAAATCTCTATCAGAAACCGATAAGTGTTAGTTCAATGACCCCAATCCCGGTTTTTCTGGTTCAATTTATGAAAAATGCTACTTCGGCATTCACGCTAGTCAAATAAAGTGAGCAGCACGTGCAACTCTACGAAACGTTACCGGGTGCAATTACATATTCTCTTCATCAGGAGTCTATTGAGGACCGCCGTATCGGAAAGTTGTATTATCTGTTCAAGGGGCGCAATGCTTGGCACTCGACTTGGATTAACCGGTATTCAGATGGCTGTATGCACACAAGCTTAGTAGCCGCAAAAAAAAGTGCTGAAAAGCAAAGAAAGAGCGGAACGCGGTTTTTTATCCAGGAGCTTCCCGTGCTGATCTTGGCCGCACAGGAAAATGTTTTACTTGTCACGCAGATTAACTGTGAGAACGTTCTTTTAAACTATCATCCCGACGGAGCGATGAGGTACCGAGACAATGATGAGCTAAAGTCATGCAATATCGATCTGTTCAGTCCTCTCAATGCTGCTTACGATACGTTTTGGGTTCACAGTGATTACTGGGACGTCAGACCGCCGACGTCTAACTCAATTATTCGTTTCGTGCTTCCTCGCGAACAAGCCGAGTTGGAACCGTATGATGGCAACAAGTCTCAGCTATACACGTCATTTTCTTTCGGTACGAATTATCATCTCGGCTGGTCAGCAGCGAAAGATAGGGATCGCTCCACTCATATAGAGCACGTGCTTTCAATTTCCTAATGGTTAGAGCTACATACTAGCCAAAACGCTCGTGATAGGCGGAGCTGGCGCTGCTCCTTATCTCATCAGTGCTAGGGGCAGCAGCCCGTTGCAGACAACTTGAATGGATGCAGCTTCATCTCGCTTCTGGCGCAGCGCCTGTGCGCCTTTACAAGAGCCGGCTGCTGCTTAAGAACGCCTAACAAGACCTCGTATTTTCCGCTGCGGCAACGGCCCCGTACACTGAGCTGACGTCCACTATCGGCCAGAAGCTGACCTTCGGGCTCTGTCGCATTGACGACGAGCCTGTCTTGATCGAGTAGACTGTTGCGCCCTAATACTTGACACATCTACATGCTCAGCTTCAAAGGAATGCGTTTCCCGATCGACGTCATCCTCGACTGCATTCGCTGGTACGCGGCCTACCCGCTGAGCTACAGGCACTTGGAGGAGATGATGGAAGAGCGAGGCGTATTTGTCGACCATTCGACGATCAACCGCTGGGCCATCCGCTTTCTGCCACTGATCGAAAAGCTGTCACGTAAGCACAAGCGCCACGTCGGCACGAGCTGGAGAATGGACGAGACGTACGTCAAGATCAAAGGCGTCTGGAAGTATCTCTACCGTGCCGTCGACAAGGATGGAAAGACCGTCGATTTCCTTCTGACGGCGCACCGCGACACGGCGGCCGCCAGGCGATTCTTCGAGAAGGCTATGCGTGAGAACGGCACACCCGACAAGATTGCGATGGATAAAAGCGGTGCCAATAAGGCCGCCATTGATGATATCAATGGCGGTATGGCCGTGCCAATCACCGTACGTCAGGTCAAATATCTCAACAACGTCGTCGAACAGGACCATCGTGCGATCAAGCGCGTTACCAGGCCGATGCTGGGCTTCAAGTCTTTTCGAGCTGCCGCTAATGTGCTCGCTGGCATCGAGCTCATGCACATGATCCGCAAGGGCCAATTCGCGATCGATGGTACTCACATGTCGGCCGCTGACCAATTCTATGCGCTCGCGGGACTGGTCCGTCCAGTTTGAGGAAGGCCACTGTTGGCTAGGCAGATCTTGACCTCAGATTGCTAACGCGACAAAACCACTTTTATTACGAGTTAACATTGCGTAATTGAAAGTAGTATAATAACGATTTTTCTTCTGCGATAAACGACCCAATGAAATTTGTCCTTCCTCTATTACTGGTTTTCGGTACGTTTGGCCCAGCGCATGCTGGAACTGTGAATTGTAAGACCATGTCCGGAGCCGGTGAGTTGATGCCGGATATTTTTAACTATGTAGTCGCAGGAACGGAGCGTTTGTATTTTCATACAGTTCCGGACAGCAAATGTCGGGAAGAAGGCGTTTTTGTAATTCCTGGCGACAAGCTCCAAGCTGAGGTTGAATATGGCCCCCATGGAGAATGGACCTTAGCCAAGTTCACTACAAAAAAAGGTAAGGAAGTGATCGGTTGGGTACGCACAGATCGCCTTCAGTTCGTCGAGGCATCGGGCATCAACCTTGAAGACGATAAGGTGGAGGGCTACCTGAAAGCCGCAGCGGCGGCAAAGGCAGGCCGACTAGGTTCACCGATCGTTCGATAGCTTCGTTTTGTCGAGTCAAGTGAAGTTGACCACACAGACGTCACTCCATCAGTTCCCTTCGACCGTTCTGTCTATCCAAAGAAGGAGCTGACGTCGTGCATGGCCGATTGCTGCCTGTAGCAAGCGCTCAGTCTACCGGATGAGGTGCCGCCACGGAAATTTTTGTAGGTGACCGAAGGACAGATCGAAGGGTAGCAGCCGCTCCAAAGCGGACCAGCAGCTGCCACCCTGAACGCCTGAGCTACTGTTTTAGAAAAGGGAGCTTTTCCACCCAACAGAACGCGTTCCATCGAGTATCCCGCCCTGCGATTCACAGGTGCCTCTGGTGGCGAAATGACACCCGCAACCATCAAATTCTACGAGAAAGCTGCTGAGGCAGCCAAAAAAGGAAAACTCGGCCGCCCAGAATAAAGCCTACTGTTTACAATCGAAATTCTTCACTAACATCTTGCCGTCATTTATCAATAATTTTACCCTTATTATGAAATCAAAAATTGTACTCGCTTTCGTTGTTGTTAGTTTGGTAGCTTGTGCTTCGACCCCTGTATTTGACTATGTCAAGGAAGGTGTTTCGCAGCATCAAAAAACAGACGCCTTGTCAGAATGCCAATATCAAGTCAAGCTCAATAAGACTCCAGTCGCTGAACAAAAGGAACTTATCAAGTTGTGCATGCAAGGAAAAGGTTTCCGACTGAAACGCATTAACTAATAGTATGAATCGCCACGAGTTTTCTAGACACTCGCGAGCCGCTTGAAATACTGCTTTTCATACTCGACCGGCGACAAGTCATTGCTGAAGCTGTGCCGGCGCTTCGGATTGTAAAACA
>Ga0308160_10002874_pt1 | contig 20084 bp, 17 predicted proteins | sample PhyFR1_FD_201036 | JGI IMG/M metagenome (GOLD analysis project Ga0308160, IMG submission 201036) | Phyllosphere microbial communities from UC Gill Tract Community Farm, Albany, California, United States - DLSLF.R1 | ecosystem: Host-associated > Plants > Phyllosphere > Unclassified | place: USA...
CAAGACCGAAGGAGACGACCATGCAGCTACCCACCGATGTCCGCATCACCGAAGTCGGCCCGCGCGACGGCCTGCAGAACGAGCCGCACAACCTGCCGACCGCGCACAAGATCGACCTGATCCGCCAACTGGCCGCAGCCGGCTGCAAGGAAGTCGAAGCCACCGCCTTCGTCAGCCCGAAGGCGATCCCGAACCTGGCCGATGCGGCCGAGGTCATGCGCGGCACCGCCGGCCTGGGCATCACCCGGTTCGCCCTGATCCCCAACGCGAAAGGCTACCAGCGCGCGCTGGACGCCGGCGCCGACGGCATCACGCTGGTGATGTCGGCCACCGACAGCCATAACCGCAAGAACCTGAACCAGACCGTGGCCGAGTCGATGGCCGAGCTGGCGCCGCTGGCCGCACGCGCGCGCGACGACGGCCTGGCCGCGCGCCTTTCCATCTCGATGGTGTTCGGCTGCCCCTTCGAAGGCGATCCGGGCGTCGACCGCATCCGCGCCATCGTCGACCGGATGGCCGGCCACGGCTTCACCCGCATCGGCCTGTGCGACACCATCGGCATCGCCAGCCCGCAGCAGGTGCACGACCAGGTCGGGCGCCTGGTGCGGGAATTCACCGGCCTGGAATTCGAGCTGCACTTCCATAACACCTACGGGCGCGGCCTGGCCAACGTGCTGGCCGGCTTGGAGGCCGGCGTGACCCGCTTCGACAGCTGCGTCGGCGGCCTGGGCGGCTGTCCGTTCGCACCGGGCGCCACCGGCAACATCGCCACCGAAGACCTGGTGTCGATGCTGGACGCCAGCGGCGTACGGACCGGCATCGCCCTGGACGGCCTGCTGGCCGCTTCGGATTTCCTGGACGCCCAGCTTGACACCCGCATCCAGAGCAACCGCTGGCAGGTGCACAACGCCCAGCGCCAGCTGCGCAAGGCCGCCTGAACAGGCACCGGTCATAGAGGAGACAGACATGACAAGCACAAACGACACCGCGAACACCGAACGCAATACCGAACGCAACCCCGGCCCGCTGGCCGGCATCAAGGTCATCGAGATGGGCACGCTGATCGCCGGCCCCTTCGGCGCGCGCCTGCTGGCCGAATTCGGCGCCGACGTCATCAAGATCGAGCCGCCCGGCAAGGGCGACCCGATCCGCAACTGGCGGGTCCTGCATAACGGCACCTCGCTGTGGTGGTACGTCCAGTCGCGCAACAAGAAATGCATCACCCTCGACTGCGGCTCGCCCGAAGGCCGCGACGTATTGAAATCGCTGCTGGCCGAGGCCGACGTGCTGATCGAGAACTTCCGCCCCGGCACCCTCGACAAATGGGGCTTCTCGCGCGAAGCGCTGGAGGAAATCAACCCGCGCCTGATCATCTCGCGCATCTCCGGCTTCGGCCAGACCGGCCCGTACAGCAAGCGCGCCGGCTTCGGTGCGATCGGCGAATCGATGGGCGGCATCCGCCACCTGACCGGCTACCCGGGCATGGCGCCTACCCGCGTCGGCATCAGCCTGGGCGATTCGCTGGCCGCAATGTACGCCGTGATCGGCATCCTGATGGCGCTGTACCACCGCGATGTACGCCAGGGCGGCGGCCAGGAAATCGACGTGGCCCTGTACGAAGCCGTGTTCAGCCTGATGGAAAGCATGGTGCCGGAATACGACCAGAAGGGCGTGGTGCGCGAGCGCACCGGTTCGATCCTGCCCGGCATCGCACCCTCGAACGTGTACCCGACCCGCGACGGCAAGTACGCCGTCATCGCCGCCAACGGCGACGCCATCGTGCAGCGCCTGCTCAAGGCGATGGGCCGCGAAGACCTGGCCGATGACGAGCGCTTCGCCAGCAACGAAGTGCGCGTCAGGCACATGGACTTCATCGACGGCCTGATCGGCGCCTGGAGCGCCACCATGGACCTCGACACCTGCCTCAACGTACTGAATGAATACGCGATTCCGGCCGGGCCGATCTACAGCATCGAAGACATCTTCCGCGACGCCCAGTACCAGGCGCGCGAGATGATCCTCGACGTCGCGCATCCGGAATTCGGCACGCTGAAGGTGCCGGGCATCGTGCCCAAGCTGAGCAAGACCCCGGGCAGCGTGCAGTGGCTGGGCCCCAAGCTGGGCGAACACAACCTCGAGGTGCTGAAGCAGATCGGCCTGACCGACGACCAGATCGCGCAGATGGCCGCGCAGGGGGTGATCTGATGGCACGCACGCTGTACGACAAGCTGTGGGAGCAGCACCTGGTGCACGAGGATGAACACGGCACCGCCTTCATCTACATCAACCGCCACCTGATCAACGAAGTCACCAGCCCGCAAGCCTTCGACGGCCTGCGCATGGGCGGCCGCCCGGTGTGGCGCCTGAACGCCAACCTGGCGGTGGCCGACCACAACATCCCGACCGAAGGGCGGCGCAGCGGCAGCGACGCCATCGTCGACGCGGTATCGCGCAAGCAGGTCGAGACGCTGGAACAGAATTGTGCCGCCACCGGCATGGACTACGTGGCGCTGGACGACGTGCGCCAGGGCATCGTCCACGTGATCGGCCCGGAACAAGGCGCCACCCTGCCCGGTATGAGCGTGGTCTGCGGCGATTCGCACACCAGCACCCATGGCGCCTTTGCCGCGCTGGCCTTCGGTATCGGCACCTCGGAAGTCGAGCACGTGCTGGCGACCCAGATGCTGCGCACGCGACGCTCGAAGACGATGCTGGTGCGGGTCGAAGGCGAACTGGCCCCCGGCGTCGGCGCCAAGGACGTCGCGCTGGCGATCATCGGGCGCATCGGCACCGCCGGCGGCACCGGCTACGCGATCGAATACGCCGGCTCGACCATCCGCGCGCTGTCGATGGAAGGCCGCATGACCCTCTGCAACATGACGATCGAAGCCGGTGCGCGCATGGGCATGATCGCGGTCGACGACACCACCATCGACTACCTGCGCGGCCGCCCGCAGGCGCCCCAGGGCGCGCAGTGGGAACAGGCGGTGGCGCAGTGGCGCGGCCTGGTCTCGGACCCCGGCGCCCGCTTCGACAGCGCGGTCGAGATCGACGCCACCACCCTGCGCCCGCACGTGACCTGGGGCACCTCGCCCGAGATGGTCGCCACGGTGGACGGCCGCGTGCCCGATCCGGCCGCCTTCGACGATCCGGTCAAGCGCGACGCCGCCGAGCGCGCGCTGGCCTACATGGGCCTGCAGCCGGGCACGCCGGTCGGCGAGATCGCGCTGGACAAAGTCTTCATCGGCTCGTGCACCAATTCGCGCATCGAAGACCTGCGCGCCGCGGCCAGCGTGGTGCGCGGCAAAAAGGTGGCGGACAACATCCGGCTGGCGCTGGTGGTGCCCGGCTCCGGCCTGGTCAAGCGCCAGGCCGAGGCCGAGGGCCTGGACCGCATCTTCGTCGATGCCGGCTTTTCGTGGCGCGAGCCGGGCTGCTCGATGTGCCTCGGCATGAACGACGACCGCCTGGCCCCGGGCGAACGCTGCGCCTCGACCTCGAACCGCAACTTCGAGGGACGCCAGGGCGCCGGCGGCCGTACCCACCTGGTCAGCCCGGCGATGGCGGCGGCGGCGGCGATTGCCGGCCGCTTCGTCGATGTGAACGCACTCTGAACGCGGGAGAAAACATGCAAGCCTTTACCACCCTGCACGCTCTCGTGGCGCCGCTCGACCGCTCCAACGTCGACACCGACGCCATCATCCCGAAGCAGTTCCTGAAGCGGGTCACGCGTACCGGTTTCGGGCCCAACCTGTTCGACGAATGGCGCTACCTCGACCACGGCGAAGCCGATACCGATTGCTCGACCCGGCCGCTCAATCCGGACTTCGTGCTGAACCAGCCGCGCTACCAGGGCGCCGGCATCCTGCTGGCGCGCGAGAATTTCGGCTGCGGCTCCTCGCGCGAGCACGCCCCCTGGGCGCTGGCCGAATACGGCTTCCGCGCCATCGTCGCGCCGAGCTTTGCCGACATCTTCTACAACAACTGTTTCAAGAACGGGATCCTGCCGGTGGTGCTGGATGCGGCCACCGTCGGGCGGCTGTTCGACGAGGTCGAGGCGACACCTGCCTATGCGCTCGAGATCTCGCTGGCCGAGCAGGTGCTGCGCACGCCGTCTGGCGAAACCATCGCCTTCGAGGTGGATGCCTTCCGCAAGCATTGCCTGCTGAACGGACTGGATGAGATCGGCCTGTCGCTGCAGCATGCGGACAAGGTGCGCGCCTACGAGGAACGCACGCGGCGCGCGTCGCCCTGGCTGGTGGCCTGAACCACTTTTTCGCGATCAAGCCGCCCGGTTCACGCCGGGCGGCTTTTTTTTCGTCCGGCCGGCCCGCCTGCGGGGCGACAAAAAATGCGCGCCTGGTTCAATATGCGGAACGCATGGAACAAAGCACAAGGAGGTTTACATGAAGGTATTGATGGTACTGACGTCGCACGACCAGCTCGGCGACACCGGCAAGAAAACCGGCTTCTGGCTGGAAGAGTACGCGGCGCCCTATTACGTGCTGAAGGATGCCGGTGCCGACATCACGGTGGTGTCGCCGCAGGGCGGCCAGCCGCCGCTGGATCCGAAGAGCGATGCGCCGGACGCGCAGACCGACGCCACCCGCCGCTTCAAGGGCGATGCCGAAGCGCAGGCCGTGCTGGCCTCGACCGGCAAGCTGGCGGACGTCAACGCCGAAGACTTCGACGCCGTGTTCTATCCGGGCGGACACGGCCCGCTGTGGGACCTGGCCGAAGACCGGGCGTCGATCGCCCTGATCGAAGCCATGGCTGCCGCCGGCAAGCCGGTCGCCCTGGTCTGCCACGCGCCGGGCGTGCTGCGCAATGTGAAAGCTGCCGACGGCACGCCGCTGGTCCGCGGCAAGCAGGTGACCGGCTTCACCAACACGGAAGAGGACGCGGTCGGCCTCACCCAGGTGGTGCCCTTCCTGGTCGAGGACATGCTCAAGCAGAACGGCGGCAATTATTCCAAGGGGCCGGACTGGCAGCCGTATGTGCTGACCGACGGCAAGCTGGTCACCGGGCAGAACCCGGCGTCGTCGGAACAAGGCGCCGAGGCGCTGCTCAAGCTGCTGGCCTGACCGAAAATCAAGGGGTAAACGACAACGCCGCCCGGCTTGCACCGGGCGGCGTTGTTTTATCTGCGGCAGGGAGCGAAGCTCGGCTTATCGATTGACCAGGCTACGCGGCTGCAACAAGGCCAGCAAGGCGCCGAGGAACAATGCACCCGACACCACATACATCCCGGCATTGGTGCTGTGGGTCACGTCCTTCATCCAGCCGATGATCGACGGGCTGACGAAACCGGCCAGGTTGCCGAAGGAATTGATCATGGCGATGCCGGCAGCGGCCGCCGTGCCGCCCAGGATCGAACTCGGGTAGGTCCAGAAGACGGGCATGGTGGCCAGCATGCCGGCGGTGCCGAGGCAGAGCGCCACCATCGCCAGCGCGACGTTGTCGCCATAGACCGTGGCCAGCAGCAGACCCAATCCGCCCAGCGCGCTGGCAATCGTGAAATGCCAGCGCCGTTCGCGGGTGCGGTCTGCGCTCTTTGCGATGGCCAGCATCGCGATCACGGCGCAGCCGTAGGGAATGGCGGTCAGCAGGCCGACGTCCATCGCATCCTTGACGCCGGCCGCCTTGATCAGCGTCGGCAGGTAGAAGCTGATGCCGTACAGGCCCATCATGCAGCAGAAGTAGATCGCGGCCATCAGCCAGACGCGCGGATTGCCGAACACACCCGACAGCGCGTGATCGACCTTGCCGGTGTTTTCTTTCGCAATATTCTCTTCCAGCAGCTGTTTCTCTTCATTGCTCAGCCACGACGCGGCACGGATGCTGTCGGGCAGATAGAAGATCGTGACGACACCCAGCACCAGCGAGGGCAAGGCTTCGATCAGGAACAGCCATTGCCAGCCTGCCATCCCGTGCGCGCCGTGCATGGCGTTCAGGATCCAGCCCGACAGCGGACCGCCCACCACGCCGGCAAACGGGATGCCGATCATGAACAGCGCATTCATGCGGCTGCGCCGCTGCGCCGGGAACCAGTAAGTCAGGTACAGCACGATGCCGGGGAAGAAGCCGGCTTCGGCCACGCCGAGGAAGAAGCGCAGCACGTAGAACACCGTCGGGCTGCTGACGAATATCATCGCCGCGGACAGGATCGCCCAGGTAATCATGATGCGGCCGATCCAGACGCGGGCACCGACCTTGTGCATGATGATATTGCTCGGGACCTCGAACAGGAAGTAGCCGATGAAGAACACGCCGGCACCGAGGCCATACACGGTTTCGCTGAACTGGAGGTCGTTCAGCATCTGCAGCTTGGCAAAGCCGACGTTCACGCGGTCGAGGTAAGCCGCGACGTAGGAGATGAACAGGAAGGGCAGCAGCCGGGCCGTCACCTTGGCGTAGGTAGTGGTTTCCTTCTGCTCGCGCTGCGCCATGCCGGCACCCTTGGAGAGAGTATGGGTAGTCATGTTCGATCAGAACTTGCCGGACAACAGATAACCGGCGTCCGGCACGATCGGTGCCAGTTCCAGTTTCCTGAGGATGCGGTAGACCGTCGCGGTGGCTGCCGACAGCACCGGCTTGCCCAGCATGTCCTCGACCTTCTGGATCGCCGGCAGCGACGGCATCTGCACGCAGGCCGACAGCACGACCGCGTCGGCGTCGCTGATGTCGAGGCGCTTGGCGTGCTCGATCAGGTTCATCGGATCGAGGCGGCCGACGGCCAGGTTGTCCGAGACTTCCAGGCTGATTGCATCGGTTACCTTGATGCCGGTGTCTTCGATGTAGTCGACCACCTGCTGGGTCAGGGGCTTCATGTAGGGTGTGATCAGCGCCACCTTCTTGAAGCCCAGTTCGTGGATGGCGTCGACCAGGGCGCCGGCCGAGCTGACCACCGGGGCTTGCGCCTTGTTCTCGCGCACCATGTCGGACAGGCGTTTCTCCGATTGCAGGTGGTAGCCGGGCCCCTGGCACATGATCGCCACCAGGCAGGCATAGGCCAGCACGTCGCAGCGCGCATCCGACAGTTCCAGCGCGCAGCGGTCGCTGTCGACGTCCATCTTCTTCAGCTCTTCCGGCGTGACGTGCATCATGCGCATGCGCGCCGAGTGGAAGGTGAAACGCTCTTCCGGAAATTGGTTGAGTCGCGACTGCAGCATCGCCGGTACTTCGGTCTCCATCGTCGTGTTCGAACTTGGCACGATCTGGCCGATGCGATAGGTTTTCATGCTTGATTCCTCTGTTGTTTCAATTAGTTGCCGCTGGTAAGGACAGTGCCCTTGGTTTCCTGCAGGGTGAACACCATCAGCGCGGCGGCGAAATACGCCACCGCCGCGAGTGAAATCGTGGTCGTGAAGCCGATGATCGGGATCAGCACCGGCACCAGCTTGATGCCGGCGATGGCGCCGACGCGGCCGAAGTTGAAGCAGAAGCCGGAGGCGGTCGAGCGGATGCTGGTCGGGAACAGTTCCGAATACCAGGCACCGAAGCCGCTGAAGTAACCGGTGAAGAAGCCGAGCAAGGCGGCCAGCGCGCCCAGCGTGACCACGTTCTGGGTAGTGAAGGCCAGCTTGCCGTCGGTCAGCGGCATGGCGCCGGCGCCGAAGGTGAATACCGGGACCATGATGGTCATGCCGATGAAGAAGATCGCGAACGAGATGCGGCGGCCGACCTTTTCGGCCAGGTAGCCGTAGACCACGTAGCCGAGCATGGCGCCGATGCCGGTCCAGACCAGGAACACCGGGGCCTGGTCGATGCGCACCTTGAGCATGCTTTGCAGGAAAGCCGGGGTGAAGGTGAACACGATCCAGTAGCCCAGCATGCCGAGCACGGAAATGGTCAGCGCCAGCAGCACCGGACGGCGGTACTCGGGCTTGAAGATCTCGAACAGGCTGCCCTTGCCGCTGTTCTTCTTCATGAAGTCGCGGTTGGCCAGCCAGACCGGCGATTCCTTCACGTAGAACAGCACGAACAGGAAGGTGGCGTAGGCCGGCAGGCTGGCATAGATGAACAGGTCGCGCCAGGCTTCCGGATTGGCCGGGTCGAGCATGTTCCAGGCGAACACCGCGGCCAGCAGGTTGCCGCCCGACCAGCCGGTCTGCATGAAGGCGATCGCCTTGGCGCGGCCTTCCGGCTTCCAGACTTCGCAGATCAGCGATGCCGCCGCCGACCACAGGCCGCCGACGGCGATGCCGACGATGAAGCGGTAGACGTTCAGTTCGAACAGGTTGGAGGCGAAACCGCACAGCAGCGTGCCGGTGCCGTAGGCGAGCACCGAAGCGAGGATGGTCTTCTTGCGGCCGATGCGGTCCGAGATATTGCCGAGGAAATAGCCGCCGATGCCGGTGGCCAGCAGGAACCAGGCCACGGTCGAGACCACGTCGCCCATCTGGACGCCGAAACTGTGGGCGATGGCCAGCATGACGAAACCGAAGATGCCGGCGTCGAGCGCGTCGAACAGCCAGCCCAGCCAGGAGCCGAACAGGGCCGTGTACTGCTGGCGCACGGTGAAGGTGGTTGCGGCAGGGGCCAAGGCCACCTGTGGCTTGAGGTAAGCGCTTTTCATGAAGTCTCCAATGTTGTTTGCCGCCAGGGGCAAGGCCGGTTCACGCCTTCGATGTGCGTGTAATTACCTGGATGGCATGTTCACTCCGCCTGACGCGCACGTAAAGAAACCAATCGCGACCCTGCCATCGCGATTCGCGATGGCGGAATTGACGGATGAATATTGGACGGCAAGGCCAGCTGCGTGGCCTGCCAGGGGATGAAGGAAGACGGCGGCGTCGAGCTGGACGGGCCTGGAGAAGACGAAAATGAAGGACTGGCCGGGACGCCGGCTAGTCCGCCTTGAAGTTCTGCCCCAGCGACATCGGCTTGTTCAGCAGGATGGTCTGCGGATTGCGGCAGATGATCACCAGCACCACGATGGTGGCCAGGTAGGGCAGCATCGACAGGAATTCGGATGGAATCGCGATGCCCAGTCCCTGCCCGTGGAACTGCAGCACCGTCACGCCGCCGAACAGGTAGGCACCCAGCAGCAGGCCGCGCGGCTTCCAGGTGGCGAACACCACCTGGGCCAGCGCGATCCAGCCGCGACCCGCCGTCATGCCCTCGACCCACATCGGGGTCAGCGCCAGCGACAGGTAGGCGCCGCCCAGGCCGGCCAGCGCACCGCCGAACAGCACGGTGGCATAGCGCAGCTTGATGACCGACATGCCGATCGCGTGGGCCGAATGCGGCGCCTCGCCGACCGCGCGGATCAGCAGCCCGATGCGGGTGCGCGCCAGCACCCAGCCGACCACGGCCACCAGCACCAGCGACAGATAGACCAGGATGTCGAAGCGGAACAGCAAGGGGCCGACGAACGGCAGGTTGGACAGCACAGGGATAGACAGGTGCGGCAGCGGCGCCACCGTCTGGCCGACCAAGTCGCGGCCGAGGAAGGCCGACAGGCCGAGGCCGAACAGGGTCAGCGCCAGGCCGGTGGCGACCTGGTTGGTCTGCAGGGTCAGCACCAGGAAGGCGAACACCAGCGCCATCGCGGCGCCGGCCGCCAGCGCGGCCAGCAGGCCCAGTCCCATCGAACCGGTGTGCAGCGTGGCCGAGAAGCCGGCCACCGCCCCCACCAGCATGATGCCCTCGAGGCCGAGGTTGATCACGCCGGAGCGTTCGGCCACCAGTTCGCCGGTCGAGGCCAGCACCAGCGGGGTGGCGGCACCGGCGGTGCTGGCCAGGAAGGCGATCACATAATCAGGATTCATGGGCGGTCTCCAGGGGAACGGCCGCGTCGGTGGTGGCACCGGTCTCGCGTGTGCGCGGCTTGAAGCGGTAATGGATGAACAGGTCGGCGGCCAGCAGGTAGAACAGCAGCAGGCCCTGGAACAGGCCGGTAATGGCCGAGGGCAGCTGCAGTTCGATCTGGGCCGATTCGCCGCCGATGTAGAGCAGCGACATCAGCAGCGACGCCAGCAGCACGCCGAGCGGATGCAGGCGGCCGACGTAGGCCACGATGATGGCGGCGAAGCCGTAGCCCGGCGACACCGAGGGCTGCAGCTGGCCCAGCGGCCCGGCCACCTCCCCCACCCCGGCCACGCCGGCCAGCGCGCCGCTGACCATGAAGGCGAACCAGACGTTCTTCGGCTCGGAAAAGCCGGCGTACAGGGCGGCCGCCGGCGCCATCCCGCTGACCTGCATGCGGTAGCCGGCAAAGGTGTGGCGGCAGAAGAACCAGGCCCCGGCCACCGCCAGCAGCGACAGCGGGAAGGCGGCGTTCACGCGCAAGCCTTCCTTGAGCAGCGGCAGCAGCGCGGCGTCGCCGAACATCTTCGATTGCGGGAAGTTGAAACCGGCCGGGTCGCGCAGCGGGCCGTGCACCAGGTAGCCCAGGAACAGGTAGGCCACGTACACCAGCATCAGGCTGACCAGGATTTCGCTGGTGTTGAAGCGCGTACGCAGCAGCGCCGGCACCGCGGCCCAGGCCAGGCCGCCGAGAGCGCCGGCCAGGATCATCAGGGGCAGCACCCACCCGGCGTCGACGCCGTCGAAATGCAGCGCGACCCAGCCGGCGGCCACCGCGCCCATGGTCAGCTGGCCGTCGGCGCCGATGTTGTGGACATTGGCGCGAAAGCCGATCGCCAGGCCGACGCCGCACAGGATCAGCGGCGTGGCCTTGAGCAGCAGCTCGCCGATCCCGTATTCGGTCGTGAGCGGCTTGATGAAGTAGACGTAAAAGGCATGCAGCGGCGCCTGGCCGAGGAACAGGAACAGCAGCGAGCCGGTGGCCAGCATGGCCAGGGCCGCGATCAGCGGCGAGGCCAGCATCATGGCGCGCGAGGGGGTGGGACGGGCTTCAAGCCGGGACATGGTCGACTCCTTCGTTGACGGGGGCGTCGAACTCGCCGCTCATCCACACCCCGATCTGGTTGACGCTGGTGGACGCCACCGGCACCGCGTGCGACAGCCGGCCCTTGGCCAGCACCGCAATGCGGTCGCACATCATGAACAGTTCATCGAGTTCCTCGGACACCACCAGCACCGCCACGCCCGCGTCGCGCAGGTCGATGATGGCCTGGCGGATCAGCATGGCCGCGCCGATGTCGACGCCCCAGGTCGGCTGGGCAAGCACCATGAGCTTCGGCGCCAGCTCGACCTCACGGCCGACGATGAATTTCTGCAGGTTGCCGCCCGACAGGCTGGATGCGGCCGCGTCGGCACCGCCGCACTTGACCTTGAACCGCTTGATCACGCCGGCGGCAAACGCGCCCACCGCGCCGCGCCGCAGCAGGCCGCCCTTGACCATGCCGGCGCCGGGCGACAGGTAGCCGGTCAGCAGCGCATTGTCGGCCAGCGACAGTGCCGGCACCGCGCCGCGCCCGAGCCGTTCTTCCGGCACGAAGCCCAGGCCCAGGCGGCGGCGCGCGGCCGGATCGAGCCGGCCGGCGTCCTTGCCGAGGATGCGGATGTTGCCCGCCTTCGGCGCCGCCAGTTCGCCCGAAATCGCCTTCAGGAGCTCCTGCTGGCCATTGCCCGAGATGCCGGCCAGGCCGACGATCTCGCCCGCTCGGACTTCCAGACGAATGTCTTGCAGGCGCGTGCCGAACGGATCGCTGCTGGCCAGGTCGAGGCGATCGATGGCCAGGCGCACCTCGCCCGGCGCGCGCGGCAGCAGGCTGCAGGTCGGCAGGTCGTCGCCGATCATCAGTTCGGCCAGCGAATGCGCGGTCTCCTGCTTCGGCACCGCGGTACCGGACACGCGGCCTGCGCGCAGCACGGTCGCCTTGTCGCACAGCGACTGGATCTCGTCGAGCTTGTGGCTGATATACAGGATGCTGACGCCCTCCGCCGCCAGCTGGCGCAGCGAGACGAACAGCTTCTGCACCGCGTCCGGCGTCAGCACCGAGGTCGGCTCGTCCATGATCAGGAGGCGCGGCGACTGCAGCAGGCAGCGCACGATCTCGACACGCTGGCGCTCGCCCACCGACATGCTGTGCACGCGCTTGTCCGGATCGAGCGGCAAGCCATATTGTGCGGAGACGGCGCGGATGCGCGGCGCCAGCTGGGCCGGCGTCGTCTTTTCGTCGAGTGCCAGCGCGATGTTCTCGGCCACCGTCAGGGTCTCGAACAGCGCAAAGTGCTGGAACACCATGCCGATGCCGAGGCGGCGCGCGGCGGACGGCGACGGGATCTGGACCTGCCGTCCTTCCCACATGATTTCGCCGGCGTCCGGCCTGGTCACGCCGTAGATGATCTTCATCAGGGTGCTCTTGCCGGCGCCGTTCTCGCCCAGCACCGCGTGGATCTCGCCGGGCATCACGGTCAGGTCGACGCCGGCGTTGGCCACCACCGAGGGATAGCTTTTCGAAATGCCGAGCAGCTGCAGCCGCGGCTCGACACGTTGCGCTTCTGTGTTCAAGGGATGCTCCATCGTGGTGGACTCGACATGCAAGCATTGCAAGGTCCGTGCCATGAACGCCCATTCACAGTGGTTTGCATCCACTCGACGCCAAATCTTGTATACAAAACGCACCAGCCCGAGTCGACAATCTCACCAGGAACGGGCACCCACGCGCCAATATTGCGCACAGACACTCTTTTCCGATTGTCAAACCTGAGCACGATTCCTGCTACATCCCCGGGACGAGCGGCGGAACCCCTGCCGCGACACCCGGAGATCGACCATGACACGACACACCGCTGCGCCACGCCCACAAGGCGGACGCCAGCCGGCCGCGCCCGCATCCACGACAGCATCCACGCCGGCAGCCGCCCCGGCCAAGCGCGGTATCACCGCCATCGACCTGCGCATCTACCGCGCCGTGGTCAGCGCCGTGATGAGCCACCGCCTGCCGCCCGGCACCCGCCTGGGCGAAGCCGATTTCTGCGAGCTGTACCAGGTCAGCCGCACCACGGTGCGCAAGGCCCTGCAGCGCCTCGCGCACGACCACATCATCGAACTGCGCCCCAACCGCGGCGCCGTGGTGGCCTCGCCCTCGCCCAAGGAAGCGCGCGACGTGTTCGCTGCGCGGCGTGCGCTGGAACGCGAGATAGTGCCGCTGGTGGTGGCGAACGCCACCCCGGCCTCGCTGCGCGCGATCCGCGCTGCGCTGGAAGCGGAAGAACAGGCGCGCCACAGTGGCGACCGCGCCGGCTGGATCCGCCTGGGCGGCGAATTCCACCTGCTGCTGGCGGAACTGTCGGGCAATGCGGTGCTGCAGCGCTTCATGGGCGAGCTGGTGTCGCGCTGCTCGCTGATCATCGCCCTGTATGAAACGCCGGGCGCGCCGATGTGCGGCAACGACGAGCACGGCGACCTGCTGGCGCTGATCGAACAGGGCAAGGCCGAGCAGGCGGTGGCGTTGATCGAGCACCACCTGCTCGAGATCGAAGCGCGCCTGCAGCTGGATGCGCCGGAACGCAAGGTCAACCTGGCCGAAGCCCTGGCCGGCTGCTGAGGCGGGGACGTCCTTGCGCAGATTGGATACAACCGGGCGTGCGATTGGATGCACTTGCACCACGACAGCGCGCCTGGCGACGAATGCAGGGCAAGCGGCGGGCGTTCGTGGTGCGCTGCATCAAGGCCAGAGGCGATGCGACGCAAAGCCGCCACAGTGCAGACGCGCTGCGCGCTACGAGCTCTGCGGTCTGGCCCGCTATTTGCTAACCAGACAAGCTGAAGATTGCATGCAACTCGCACCCGGATTGCATGCGATCGAATACCGCCGTGTTTCGTGTCTCGCCATACCTATATCTATTACACCAATCTGAAAGGGACTTGCATGAAGCCTCACCCGTTTGCCCGCACCGCCCTGGCCGCCCTGCTCGCCACCGGCGCCGTCGCCGCCCACGCCGCCGACTGGAGCGACACCTCGCTCAGCTACCGCTACGGCACCAAGTTCGCCGAGCCCTACAACAGCGACGACATCAGCAAGCACGTCGTCAACTTCAGCCACGTCAGCGGCTACAAATACGGCAAGAACTTCTTCAGCGTCGACTTCCTGCTGTCGGACGAGAACGACCCGTCGGCGGTGGGCGCGGACAGCGGCGCGCACGAGGCCTATGCGGTGTACCGCAACACCGTCGACCTGGGCAAGGTGACCGGGGCCAACCTGGCCTTCGGTCCGGTGCGCGGCGTCGGCGCGACCTTCGGCTTCGACGTCAACAGCAAGACCGACGCCGGCTACAACTCCAAAAAGCGCATGCTGGTGGTCGGTCCGACCCTGATGTTCGACGTGCCGGGCTTCCTCGACGTCGGCCTGTACGCCCTGCACGAGAGCAATGCGCCCTTCAACGGCTTCACCCAGACCGCCACCAGGCGCTACCGGTACGACACCCACGCCATGCTGAGCGCGGCCTGGGGCATCCCCTTCGACTTCGGCATCCCGCTCTCCTTCGAAGGCTATGCCAACTACATCGGCACCAAGGGCCGGAACGAATTCGGCGGCCCAACCGCGGTCGAGATCAACGTCGACATGCAGCTGATGTATGACCTGAGCCCGGCCGTCGGCGCGGCCAAGAACACCTTCAAGCTGGGCATCGAATACCAGTACTGGAAGAACAAGTTCGGCAACCCGTCGAAGACCGTGCCCGGCGCCACCGCCAGGACGCCGATGGTGCGTGCCGAATACCACTTCTGAGCCACTTTCGAGCGCCCACAGTCGTCTCCCCTACCTTCACACCTGAAAGAGGAACACCATGAATCGTCGCACGCTGTTCGCCCTGGCCGCCGTCGCCGCCCTGTCCGTCACCGCCGGCCTGCCCGCGCACGCCGCCGACCCGCTGAAGGTCGCCTTCGTCTACGTCGGCCCGGTCGGCGACGCCGGCTGGACCTATGCCCACGAGCAGGGCCGCCTGGCGCTGGAAAAGTCGATGGCCGGCAAAGTCAAGACGACCTACGTCGAGAACGTGCCGGAAGGCGCGGACGCCGAGCGCGTGATCCGCAAGCTGGCCGCCGACGGCAACAAGCTGATCTTCACCACCTCGTTCGGCTTCATGAACCCGACCGAGAAAGTCGCCAAGGCCTTCCCCAGCGTCGTCTTCGAGCACGCCACCGGCTTCAAGACCTCGAAGAACATGGGCGTGTACGAATCGCGCCAGTACGAAGGCACCTACCTGCAGGGCGTGATCGCCGCCAAGATGAGCAAGAGCGGCACGATCGGCTTCGTCGGCTCGTTCGCGGTGCCGGAAGTCCTGCGCAACATCAACGCCTACACGCTGGGCGCGCAGAGCGTGAACCCGAAGATCAAGACCAAGGTCGTGTGGATCAACAGTTGGTACGACCCGGCCAAGGAGCGCCAGGCCGCCGAGACCCTGATCGCCCAGGGCGCCGACGTGCTGACCCAGAACACCGACTCGCCGGCCACGCTGCAGGTGGCCCAGGAAAAGGGCAAGTTCGCCTTCGGCTGGGATTCCGACATGGCCCGCTTCGCGCCCAAGGCCCACCTGACCGCCAGCACCAACTACTGGGGCGACTTTTATACCAAGACCGCGCAGGCCGTCATGGCCGGCACCTGGAAGACCGGCGAAGTGCGCGGCGGCCTGAACGAAGGCATGGTCAGGATGTCGCCGCTGAACGCCGCGATTCCGGCCGACGTCGCCAAGCTGTTCGAGCAGAAGAAGGCCGACATCATGTCCGGCAAGCTCAAGCCCTTCCAGGGTCCGGTCAAGGACCAGTCGGGCGCGGTGCGGGTCGCGGCCGGTGCGCAGATGGCGGACAAGGATGTGCACGGAATGAATTTCTACGTGCAGGGGGTGGAGGGGTCGATTCCGAAGTAAGCCGAAACTCAATGCACTCGGCACGTCGTCCCGCGACGCAAGCACGTCATCCCCGCGAAGGCGGGGATCCAAGTTCGCGGGCATATCGAAAAACTTGGATTCCCGCCTGCGCGGGAATGACGAGTTAGTTGTTTAAAGAGGATTCACAATGCTCGCGCCAACACCCCAAGACCACGACCTCCTCACCCGTGTCTTCGCCCTCGCCCAACGCTCGCGCGACGAAGGCCACCACCCCTTCGCCGCCATCGTGGCCGGCGCCGACGGCACCATCATCGCCGAAGCCATGAACGCCTCCAGCACCGACCGCACCGCCCACGCCGAAATGAACGCCCTGCGGCAAGCCTCGCAGCGCTTCAGTCCCCAGCAACTGGCCAGCGCCACGCTGTACAGCAACGCCGAACCCTGCGCCATGTGCGCCGGCGGCACCTACTGGAGCGGCGTCGGCCGCGTGGTGTATGGGATGTCGGAAAAGAGTTTGTTGGAACTGACCGGCAGCGATCCGGAAAACCCGACGCTGTCGCTGCCCTGCCGCCAGGTGTTTGCGGCGGGCCAGCGGCCGACGGAGGTCATCGGGCCGCTGCGCGAGGAGGAAGCCCGGGTCGCGCACGCGGGCTTCTGGCAGAACAACTGAGGGATTGACGCTTACAGGAAGCGGTCGAGGATCTTGCGGCTGCCCTTGTCGATCCCGAACATGTCGCGGATCAGGAAGTGGATGCCGTGGCTGTCCGCGATCAGCAGCGAGTAGGTGCCCAGGCGGCGGATGTCTTCCTCGCCCTTCAGCACGAACTCGGTGTCGCCGCGGTCGGTGCTGACGGTCCAGGTGCACGGCGTGGCGAAGCTCGACACGCTCTTGATCGACAGGATCTCGGGCATGAATTCGCGCCCGTCCAGTTCCTCGGTCACCAGCGCGGCGATCTCGGCCGGCACGTCGGCCAGGTCCTCGATCCAGCCGACTTCCTTGCCGCCGTCGCGCACCAGCGAGATGCCGCGCGTGGGCGCCTGGACCGGAAAGGCGCGCACCGGCGTCACGCCGACGAATTCCTCGCCGTCGGGATTGGTCAGCACCAGCTTGCCGAAGGCGTCGCGGCGGAGTTGAAAGTGCAGCTTGAGTTGCTGGGTTTGGAGTTGCGTCGTCATATCAGTCTTCCTTGCTGCCGTCGTCGTCCGGGTCCTGGTCGACGTTGCGCGCCTGCGCTTCGTACAGGCGGTAATAAGCGCCTTCGGTTGCCATCAGCTGGTCGTGGCTGCCCTCTTCCACCACCACGCCGCGGTCCAGCACCACCAGGCGGTCGGCGCGGTGCAGCGTCGACAGGCGGTGCGCGATGGCGATGGTGGTACGGCCCTGCACAAGGTTGTCCAGCGCCTTCTGGATTTCCTTCTCGGTTTCCGAGTCGACCGAGGAAGTCGCTTCGTCGAGGATCAGGATCGGCGGGTCGATGAGCAAGGCGCGCGCGATCGAGATGCGCTGGCGCTCGCCGCCGGACAGGCCCTGGCCGCGTTCGCCGACCATCGAATCGTAGCCCTGCGGCAGGCGCAGGATGAATTCGTGGGCATGCGCGGCCCTGGCCGAGGCGATGATCTCTTCGCGCGTCGCGTCCGGCTTGCCGTAGGCGATGTTCTCGGCGATCGTGCCGAAGAACAGGAAAGGCTCCTGCAGCACCAGGCCGATGTGGCGGCGGTAATCGGCCACCGCGAACGAGCGAATGTCCTTGCCGTCGAGCAGGATCGCGCCTTCGGCCACGTCGTAGAAGCGGCAGATCAGGTTGACCAGCGTCGATTTACCGGAACCGGAGTGGCCGACCAGGCCGACCATCTCGCCGGCCTTGATGTTCAGCGAAATGCCGCGGTTGACCGCGCGGTTGCCGTAGCGGAAGCCGACTTCGCGCAGTTCGATGTTGCCGGCCACCTTGTCCAGTTTCACCGGGTTGACCGGGTCCGGCACGCTCGATACGTGGTCGAGGATGTCGAAGATGCGCTTGGCGGCCGAGGCCGACTTCTGCGTCACCGAGACGATGCGGCTCATGGAATCCAGGCGCACGTAGAAGCGGCCGCTGTAGGCGATGAAGGCCGACAGCACGCCGACCGTGATCTCGCCCTTGCTGACCTGCCAGATGCCGAAGCACCAGATGATCAGGAGGCCCAGTTCGGTCAGCAGCGACACCGTCGGCGAGAACAGCGACCACACCCTGTTCAATTTGTCGTTGACGGCCAGGTTGTGCTTGTTCGCGTCGCGGAAGCGGACCGCCTCGCGCTTTTCCTGGGCAAAGGCCTTCACCACGCGGATACCGGGGATGGTGTCGGCCAGCACGTTGGTGACTTCGCCCCAGACGCGGTCGATCTTCTCGAAACCGGTGCGCAGCTTGTCGCGCACGACGTGGATCATCCAGGCGATGAAGGGCAGCGGCACCAGCGTGATCAGGGCCAGCTTGGCGTTGATGCTGAACAGGATGGCGCCGGTCATGATGATCATCAGGACGTCGGACAGGAAATCCAGCAGGTGCAGCGACAGGAACACGCAGATGCGGTCGGAGCCGCTGCCGATGCGGCTCATCAGGTCGCCGGTACGCTTGCCGCCGAAGAATTCCAGCGACAGGCGCAGCAGGTGTTCGTAGGTTTCCGAACGCATGTCGGCGCCCATCCGCTCCGAGACCAGGGCCAGGATATAGGTGCGGCCCCAACCGAGCGCCCAGGCCAGGATCGCCGAGCCGAACAAGCCGCCCATGTACAGGTAAACCAGCCGCGTATCGATGCTCTTGCCGTTCTGATACGGGATCAGCACGTTGTCCATCAGCGGCATGGTCAGGTAGGGTGGAATCAAATGCGCGCCGGTACTTGCCAACATAAGCAAGAATCCAAGGGCCAGTTGACCTTTGTAAGGACGTGCGAAGCGCCACAGCCGGAACAGGGTCCAGGTGGACGGCGGCGTGTGCAGTACCTTGGTGCAGATCGGGCAGTCTTCCTGGTCCGCTTCGAGCGGCGCCTTGCAGCTGGGGCAGGTATGCTGCTCGGGCGGCTGGATGGCAAGGCCGGTGACGTGGCTTTCCACCTGGTCGGTGAAGGCATCGACCACGCGGATGGCCTGCAGGTTCTGGCCGAGCGTGAAGCGCCAGGCGGCCAGCAGGCCATGCTCGTCGACCAGTTCCAAGTAGCCGACGCCGGCGTGGTCGTGGTGGCGCAGGTGCATGCCGGCGCGGTAAGGCCAGTCGCGCCAGTCGCTGTCGCCGGGCGCGCGGGTCAGCAGGCGGCGGTTGGTTACAACCAGTAATCCTTTTGTAAAACGTAATTTCGCATCGAGGTCAACCTCAACGCTGCTTAAAACGTTTTCCCCTTGCGCAAGCTTTTTCTCGACGTCCGCCTGCCAGTGCTCGGGCAGGAAACTGGCGGCGATCGCCAGCGGAACGGAAGGAACAAGTTGTTGATTCGTCATGTAGTACCGCCGGTGAAGGCGAGGTTTCCTTGGCTATGCCGGTTGTTGGGAATCGAGCCGCTGCCGGCACCGTCATACGGTGAACGCCGGGACCGGCGCTACGGTTGACAAGCGTGTGTGTAGCGGAGCGCTGGTGTAGTTACGGTATTCTAGCGAAGGGGCGAGACTGGCAGAAATCGGTACGGCACGGTAAGCTTCGTTTCGGCAAGTATACAACATGTACGCTATGGAAAATTGGGTCGGACCAGCGTACGAATGCAAGGCAAGATATTCTTCATGACTAAAAAGAAAGACATCGACATTCTTCGAGTAACGCATCTGCGTGGACCCAACATCTGGACTTACCGCCCCGTCATCGAAGCCTGGCTCGACATCGGCGAACTCGAAGATTATCCCTCGAACACCCTTCCCGGCCTGTATGAACGCCTGACCACCTGGCTGCCCGGCCTGATCGAGCACCGCTGCGGCGTCGGCGAGCGCGGCGGCTTCCTGGAGCGCCTGCGCGACGGCACCTGGCCCGGCCACATCCTCGAACACATCGTCCTCGAGCTGCAGAACCTGGCCGGCATGAAGACCGGTTTCGGCAAGACCCGCTCCACCGCCGACCGCGGCATCTACAAGATGGCCTTCCGCACCCGCGACGAGGTGGTCGGACGCGCCGCCCTGCAGGCCGGCCACGCGCTGATCATGGCCGCCATCAACGACACCCCGTTCGACCTGAAAGCCACCGTCGACGAACTGACCGACCTGGTCGACCGCTGGTGCCTGGGCCCGTCCACCGCCCACATCGTCGATGCCGCCACCGAGCGCCGCATCCCGTCGATCCGCCTGACCGAAGGCAACCTGGTCCAGCTCGGCCACGGCGCCGCGCAGC
>Ga0308160_10002875_pt1 | contig 20082 bp, 24 predicted proteins | sample PhyFR1_FD_201036 | JGI IMG/M metagenome (GOLD analysis project Ga0308160, IMG submission 201036) | Phyllosphere microbial communities from UC Gill Tract Community Farm, Albany, California, United States - DLSLF.R1 | ecosystem: Host-associated > Plants > Phyllosphere > Unclassified | place: USA...
CACACCACCCTTTCATCCCAGGTACCGCCAACCCACCATCTCTCCTTATCGTCCCATCCACCTCCCAATCATCTAATCAACTCGGCAAAGCCCAGGAGTTAGCAATTGAACACGGTACACCCGCCATCCTCTGTTCAGAAACATTATCAGCAGTCGTTGATCCAGCTGGACGAATCTTATTTCAACAATTCGGTGGTTCAACTTGGTCACTCAGCTTAGCCCTTTGGTTTCAAGAAGGAGAAGATAGGCAATGGACGGGATATGAGAGTGGATTTGGGGGATGGTTATTCGGTACCGGTGTCGCAATCTTATCGATCTGCGCGACTATCTTCTACATCGCCAAGATTAATGTAATCGAGGAAGAGATAGTGGCGGGGTCAGCCACTGAGAATGATGTTTCGGAACGAGACATGTTAAGCCCAAATTCATGGTCAAGCCGTAATATGTCATGGTCAAGCCGAATGTATCTTTGGTCAAGCTCAAGCCGAAAGTAGATATCAACAGGAATCATAACGCCGCCGACGTGTCTGTGAGTCAACCTTGTGCTGAGGTCATCATGGCTGATCCGAATAGGCGCTGCTTCAAGTATCCATGTCCGAAAGGATCCAACCCCCGATGTTGATAGATTTGCATGCATCGAATGTTCCAGCGCATTAATGACTACTTGTAGTGTTTTATCAGTAGGAATCAATTCAGGTCCATATAACTTAAGTGAAGCGAAAACGTGCGACGCCATAGGAACCGAATACTGTAAGCCATAAAAGCTCACCTAGAATCGGACTTTACGTTGCATTTTTCGGCCCAAAGACGGTGGAGCAACTTGCTTGAGTGGTTGCCCGGTCGTGATGATGATGATGATAGACGTTACTGATGCACGTAATATCTCGATCACTTAATTGGGATGACCATTCACCGCTGTCTATAATAGACATGTTACTCCGAACCGCCGAAATGGCCAGACCATAGTGATGTGTGCCTGTCGATCACCATCGGCGCTTCTTGGTACCTGTCTTATGCATGCCGACAGAGAAGTCGGTGCCTTTGCGTTTTTCACCTGATCTGCATTCAGTAACATCGCCCTAATCAGGTCCAAGGCGTTGTGTAGATATCACGGAATAATTATTCGGTATTCGGTAGCTCGGTCACCATGAAAAATAATCAGGTCCACCCATTGAATCTACTAAATCCGTCAAATGACAATCCGGTAGGATTCCAGGTACAATTCAATAACGTAAAGGGGGAAAGTGCGTAGATCTTTGATATTTGCGTTCCTGTCCTGATTGGCGTTTTCTTTAGGTAAGCGGTGGGATCCGAGGTAATGGTACACCCCTCGTCTCATGCATGGCTTTTGTCATGACTTGACGGATTCAGCAGCTCGGGTCGATAGGTTGGAGGCCGTTAATTTGGGCCGATGAGATATATGAGTTGACCGAGGTCATTGGCCCGGTGATCTTCGCCTTGATAGACGTTTCATACAATCTTGTAGCTGCTGGTCATGTCTACTCTAAAGTATGTTCCTCAAATTTTCGCGATCGAGTATACTGACAGGATCAGTCGTCAACGCAGATCAAGTCCTTATCACCTTACTCCCAATACCGCCCAAAGTATCATTGACACCTTCTCTCGACCCATGCCGGACATGGACGAAGATCTACCTTCTTCTTCTTCCCAATCGCCTGATTCGCTCTACTCCGAATCATCTCATCTACCAGACAACATGGACGCCTTCGAATTCGATCACGACGACTATCAAGAGCACGATGTGAATGAATATGAAGCTCTGATTGAAGAGGACGTAGAAAGCGAAGACGGACGTGCTTCTCCAGCTTGGGGTCGTTGGCCACAGAATAGTAGTCTTGGTGGACCTGGATGGACGCCTCTACCTTCCCATGGAGCCCGGCATGGATCTATCATCTCAATCTCGCCAAGGGGGAGTGTGGGTAGAAGGGTCTCTGCGCCAATCAGTAAATTTTCAGCATCGCCTAGTAATCCAAATCTACTCTTTCCCGATTTTCAAGACCGCCGCCGATCAAGTACGAAAAGTATGTCTAGTCGAAGACGTTCTAGTGTTTTCTCAAATGGTTCTTCTGCAGTCGACTCGGTTGAAGCGGATCGTTTACGAAAATTTGCAAGTATGTCACAGCTCGCTCGACGATTTTCAGAATTGGTCCAAGTCATCTCCCCCATGGTCGGTGATGATGAAGAAGAAGGACGAGGGGATGTGGATATGGCAAGGGAGATGATTAGTGCTTGGTCCCCATACTCTACCGAGACGGATCAATCGGAACTTCTTACAGCCCCCTATGTCCCTACACCACAACGTCCATCTGTACCGGTATTACTATCGAACTTTCCATTATCATCTGTCGTTCGGGAAGTCAGCCTCAATACACCAGAAATGGATGTTAGTCCCTTCCAACCTGCCACAAGGGGTTTAGCGATCCAACAACCATCTTGGCCTGCGACTCCACCACAACCTGAGGAACCTAGGCGAATTCTGCGAGCAAGGGTACGACCTAATCTCGGAAGGACTGCCACTGGCTATGAGTTCCCGGCGCAGAATCTCGATACAATCGCAGCGATTGGACCGCGACCATCACTACGGAGAGCGATTAGTACCCCTCAACTATTCGCTGTTCTTCCTATACCCATACCTACCCCCGAACGGAGTGTTCTCCAAATCAACAGACCAACTGGGTCATTCCCCCTTGCCAGATCCCAACCGCTTGGTCTTTCACCCCTTCGAGAATCGGCAGCACCTGTCCGACCTGTTGTCATGCCGGAACTCAGGCGCCCATCGTTCGTGGCAGAGAGGAGGATATCGATAGTCGAACATGGTGTCAGGCGGATGTCTGGATCGAGGAAACCCTCACTCACTCTATCCCCGGCCAAAAGTGACAGGAAGCTTTCCATTGACTCCAGAAAGGTTTCGACCTCTTCTCGAAAACCGTCGGTGAACATGCTCGACGTTCAAAGGGTCTCGATTGATCGATCTCGAAAATCCTCATCAGCATCGAGACATTCTTCAATCGTCAGTTTGGGGGAGTATGGATACCTCGCTACTGAAATCACCAACAAAGACCGGGCGGAGGAGGATGTAGGTAAAACCCCAATCGCACCAATCACACTTCGCGAAAGAAGGAACGCACCCCCTTCAATCGTTTTGCCAGCATACCAATTCCCCGCCAAGTCTCTCCAAAGCCCTGGAACAGCTACGCCACGATACAATCCCCTCGACTCGTTCTTTGGTCGGTCAACCCCAGCATTGAGTGATTCAAGTTCACATTCGGTCGATCCCTTATCCCCCTCTTCCGAATTGTTGAAAAGCCCATATAGCCCAACTGGAGTACTCGATCGTGGTAGACCGGTCACTTCACCTCAATTGGCATATGCCTTCCCACAACGTCGTATTGAAGTGAAGACTTCACCAGAGATGCAAGTTGGAAAGGCGGCTCATCGATCACCTTCGTACCGATTCCCAATTCAGGGAGATATGGGTCTACTTCCCCCTGCCCCGATCTCCCAGGACTCGCCTAGAGTTGTCCCAAACTCCCCCGGTCCACGGGTTACTTTCGATCAACTCCCCCTTAAATCGATTCTGGTCCATAAAGTCTCTGATAGCTTCACGCCCGCTAGTCCCCCTCCTCCAACTCAAATGCCAATAAGCGATATCCATCTTTCTGAAGATATTCAAGCACACCTCAGATCAAAAAGGGAATCTCGGATCGAACAAGCTCAGGGAACAGGAGTCGAGAGTCCAAAGAAACCACCCATGGCGAGGCAGTCCTCGTTCACTAGGTTGTTTCAGAGGGCCAAGGCACAAGCGTCTAGTCCCCACTCTCTTGCCAAGTAGTTAGTCTGCTTCCGAATGTAATATAGGTTTATAGTATCACAAATTATGCAACATGTACAAGGATGCCACCTTTGCCACTACTTGTGCCACATTTCGGGGAGGCCCGTTCTTGGCACCCCACTCCCCACTTTGTACTCGGCGTATTTGACCGGTATCATACCTCGTGCTCACTTCTTCTCTATATCGGATAGGTTGCGCCACCATATACACTCAGGCAGGCTGTATCCTTGACCGTCGACAGAATCACCGCCATGTCTGTCTCGAAAGCGATCAATGTCGTCGTCTGGGCTTGTGTGTGAGTGCCTTCACGACCAATCATCCCTCTTCACTGCTTGTCTGAGCTGACTTGCAGATCCTCATTCTATTGTCTGCCTCTTCTCCATGACCTGATGCTCACCGAGCTGATGTATAGACGGATATCATCTCTCCGAGCTCAACTTCCCCGTCGCTTCCATTACCTGCACACCTTGCCCCGACGATACCTCCTTCCTACCAGCCTGCCTTGGGATCACCGACGGGATTTACTCCCTAGTAACAGCTGTATTTACAGTCGGTGGTCTAATTGGATCATTATCGTCATCATGGCTTGTTGAGAAGCAGGGATTGAAAGGTGGATTAGTATGGGTTGGATGGTTGAATATGCTGGGAGTTGGGATGATGGCTTTGGCACCTTCTTGGATCGTACTTGCTCTTGGAAGGTGAGTTGTTCACTCGAGAAGAGTAGCTGATAGACTCAATCCAGAGGAAATGGAAATGAGCTGATGATGAGATTCATAGTCGGGATGTCTTCGGGATTGGCAGTATGTATGGTACCCCCCTTCCTTTCCGTGATTGCTCGTTCCACACCGGAATTGGCTAGTAAGACCGGACTTATCGGGACAATGAACCAGATTGGGATAGTCACTGGACTCTTCTGTGGTCAGGTGGCTGGATTGATCCTTACTGGCTCGGTAAGTCCACCACTCTAGCTCATGATCTTGGCTGAGATACAGAAAGGAGACATCCCAGGAAGGTGGAGGTATATAGTCGCCATCACTGGTATCATCTCTGCTGCTCAAATTATCATCGCCCCAAAGATCCCGGATGTATCTTCGAAACAAGTACGTGAACCGGATGAGGAGAATGAGGATACAGAACGTAAGTCTTTTAAGAAAGTGACCTGACTTGGGTAGAGACCGAAATGAATATACACTCATTAAATGTAGGATCCCCTCTTCTCGACCCTTCCTCTTCGACCCCCGATACTCAGCTCCCTCTGAGGGCCCTACTATCGAACACATCGCTACGTGGTCCGACTATACTATGCGCAGTCATCATGGCTCTACAGCAATTTGGAGGGATCAACGCCGTCATGTTTTACTCTACTCCAGTACTTCGACCTTTATTGCCGAATGCTGCTGGATTGCTGGGAATTGGTATAACGTTGGTCAATGCTATCATGACTCTTCCAGCCATCTTCTTGGTCGATGTAAGTCCATTGAATTTAATGTCAAACGAAGCTGACGAGTAGCGCCTCGGACGGAGACCGTTACTGATAGGCTCTTGCATCGGCATGTCAATCATGTCTGCCCTCCTCGCCATAGGTCTCAATAATAGCTATCAGGTCCTCTCAGCAGTAGCGATAATCAGCTTCATCGTCAGTCTCCCCTCTTCTTCAGCTTCCCAAACAGCAGCTGAAATTATAGGCATCATTCTCAATAGGCTTAGGACCAGTCCCATTCCTCCTAGTCTCTGAACTTGTTCCTTCGCCAGCTATACCCGCTTTATCATCGCTCGCACTATCATGTAATTGGATAGCGAATTTCGTAGTCGCCATTTCATTCTTACCATTGAGGGATATGTTGTCGTCTCGTGATCCGGCTGGGGGCAGGATAGGAGAGGGAAGGGTATTTTACATATTTACTGTTCTTGGAGTTGTCACTGCTTTGCTATCTTGGAGAGGACTTGCTGGACGAGCTCAACAGTAGGTATGCATGCATACATCGCACGATCCAATTTGTGGTCTTGGGGGTACGAGTAATGTAGAAGCTGCTTACATAATCATCTGACGCGTGTGATTTCTGTGTAAACATGGATCAACCTCTCATTCATCTACTCTATACATACCCATATCCAAATAGCAACAATGGCGACGGCATCCAAGTCTAGGAGCCGGATGGTCACTCCTCCTCCTAAATCGAGTGTGAAAGCAGGAGGACCTAAGTTGTACTCTAGAGAGGAAAAGCAGCAGCTGTTGGATAACTTTGATTGTGAAGGTATGTCGATTGTGTATATCGCAATCCCGGCCGCCTTGCCCTCTCTCGATCACTCTAGATATCCATTGGGTTCTAGACGTAAAGAAATCGCTGACAAGTAGTGCAAGACAAGATCCGCTCCTTCGAGGCATACCTACAAATGACAGTCCAATCCCTAATCATGCACCAAAATTCGGAAATGTTTAGAATCCCAGCGGACCTACGTAAAATGACAATAAGAGAGATCCAAGATAAATGGGGAGGAAGTCTAGGGGGGACAGTAATGAGGATGAAGAGAGAAAAGATCGAGGAGGAAGAGAGGGAACGAATGAGGCTGGAAGAGGAGGAAAGGAGGTTGGCTGCTAAGAGGTATGTCAGCTTAATCGATCACGTCGTCCCATAGCTGATTTGGTAGGAAAGCTGAGGAGGAAGAGTTGAGTCCTGGGAGATCGAAGAATGGTACGCGAGCTCATCTATCTTCATTGATCCTATATTGACGAATAGCCCGGAAGGATGGATTAGGGAAATCAACGAGTGGGAAACGTAAACCAACGATCAAGAAAGGCAAAAGTGCCCCTACCCGAGGATCCTCAGCTCAACCAAGTGTACGTGCACTACCCTACTCATACTCGCACATAAGTAGACTAACAAACAGACCCTACCCCAGAACCACATATTCAATCCCCTCCTACCACCTACACCGAAAATGCCAAGACCCCCTCGACGGGGTGAATCTCTCTTATCAATAAACGGATCGCCCCTAGCTCCCGAGAACTCGGATTCAGAGAGTGGAGAGGACGATACGGAATTACCAGATCCCAAAGCGTACGAAGCGAAACTTGCCAAATCACAATTATCTAAATCAGTCTCTAAACCTGTACCAAAGGGGAAAGGGAAGAGAGCACCTTCATTGATGATTCGACAATCACTAGCTCCAGCCAGGGAGGAAGAGGAAGAAGAACGGGATGGAACGAGATCGATCATGTTGAGTGATGGAAGGTGTATTTCCTATAATCCATTCATGGTTGATCCGGCGGGGATGGAAGCTGAGATGCGGGATTGTGGATTGAAAGAGGAAGATATCGAGCGGGTCAGTAAGCAGATTAGGGCCGAGGCTCTGCAGGCTTTGACAGAGAGGATGGGGATCTGGAAGATGTGAGGCTCGTGCTGGAGATTCTTTGTGTACTTTAATTCCTATTCATATTCTTGTATCCTATGCCATAATGCTCGAGCTCTATCCTACTCTATGAACAGAACTGACGAGTGCGGCTATAGCTTGCATGGTACTGAAGTAGGTATCTACATTGGTTTCACACTACGATCCTTGAACTCTGTACACTGTCTCTCTTGATCTCTCTCCCCCGTAAACACCCTAGAGAGTCATGGAATCAATCAATGTCTTGAGGTACGCCGACTCGGCAGCGTAATCAGGCAAAGCAGCTTTCCTACATTGATACCTGACCCTAGCTTGATCCTAAAACATCAGCAGTTACACGGGCTCGGGGGAAAAGGAGACGTACCTGATAAGTATCCTGCTTGGCCATCATTTGGAATGTAAAAGTCTTGCCAACACATGTTTGGAAGTACTTGTTGAATTCCACTTCATTCCCTTCATCTTTCAATGCGTGTAGGTCGTTTGCAGAGATTCCCATCATTTGCTCTGCTACCTCGTTGAATGCCGTTATCCACATCTGACCAGCGTGGTCCATCAAGTTGATCTGGAGGATGTATCTGTCCATCAGCTCTGAGCAGGAGATGGGAAGGGGGACGTACCGGTAAATAGGAGCTGGCCATGTTCGATCACATTTCTCACATAACCACCCATCGCCATTATCATTGACTTTCTTGTTACATCCCTCAGGGTTTGCGCATGCGGGATAATCGAATGATTCCTGCTTGAGGAAAGCGATGGTTCCCTGGGTGGTGAAGTAATCGGTTTTCTCGCCATAACCGAGTTGTTCAGTTTTAGCTTGACCGATCGTCTTGAGTTCTGAAGGCTTGATGACGGAGTTGTCGGTACGTGTAGTAGATTGATTGCTGTATGCTTGGAAAGTCTGGTTTTTGCCATTGGCGTCGTACCTTCACCTCAGCACAGAACAATCTCTTCAATAGAAGACTCACCACCCTCGTAGTTCGTGACATTCCTGAATATCGGGGTTGACAACCATCGTAGCATTGCTAAACATCGATAGTGATCGTCCACCAAAGTCTCCAACTTTAACACCTTTGAAGGCGACAACGGGACAGTCGGGAGCGTCAAACGTTTCGGCCTGTTTACCCCATAATGTCAATCTGACACTCTGGCCAGATCGATCAACGAGCTGGATATCTCGCTTGGCGAACTGAGAGTAAGCATTTTTCTTGGGGCGCAGGGGAGTCGGGGGAGCGTACCGGCTTCTGAGTAGCCTTGGAGGTGACTGATCCCAACTCCATGACCTCCTGGACGATACCAATGACATCTATACGTCAGCTCTGCTCATACCGTGTGGACATCAGCTGGACATACCAGTCATCTCGTCCTTCTGCAACTCCCCAAGCTCGCCAATACCCTTGAAGTTAAACTTGACCTGGGGGACGCTCTCGTCATCACACTGATGGTCAGCTTTCATTTCTGAAGAGCGCAGGACCGGGCAGCTTACAGGTTCGACCTCAGAGTTGCCGTCAAATGAGATTTCATATTCATTATTGACGTGGTTGAACTGTTTCTTTGCGATTTGAACTCGTGCTCGTGAGACGAATACGACCTGATTGTCAGCTTTGCATTGAATGAAACGGTGGTACTCACTTTACCCTCTTCGAGCTTATCGAAGAATTTGTCGACTTGCTCATTGAATCCTGTTGCTCGGATCTCTCCCTATTCATCAGCTTGCGTCTGTTTCGACTAGAAGACTTACACTCTCATCCATCAATGTAACACTGAATAACTTTCCCTCTCCTCGCTGATTCGACCAGTGCTTGACATCACTCCTCTGCGTTACTCGAGCTTTGATCGTCCACCTACCTGTTAGCTAATTTCAAGTATAAGGACGGCAGCTTACTTGTTCTGATAAGGGCTCAATCCCTCGATAGGGAAGATAGGACCCATATCCTTCCCACTTCGTCCAGCAGCTCCTGCTCCACCAGCTGCTCGAGCGGGAGCGGGCCTAGACGCTCCTCCTGCCCCTACACCAGCTCCGGTCGTAGGGGCGGGTGCAGCTGCCGCGGCTGACGTTGTCGATTGTTCGAGATTCGAGGGGTTTCCAATCTTGTCTCCCTTCCACTCCACGATATCTAATCCGAGGATGATAATGAGTCTGAAGCGTCAGTTTGGGCTTCCCTGGGAGCAGATACTGGGGAACTTACTTTCTACCTTGAACGGCATTTGTGACGAATTGAGTGAGTTTAACAACTACATGCTTATCGAGTCGTTTATCTTCCACGTATTCGTTGAGCTGGGTAGCCAACATCGACTGGATGAAATGAACACCATCTGATAAGATGATTCTATCATCAGTACCGCCCTCCTTACCAGGGGTTAACTCACCGGAATCGATCCTGACCCGATTGACCAGCTGCATTGATCTTTTTCACGCTCAATACCTGAACGATCGGTTCTCCTTTATTCGTATCATCATCTGAGAATGCTCTCTGACAGAATCCGGATGTAAGTGGGCTAGCCATTGTATGTAATGTAGTGAGAATGTATAGAAGGAAGGGAAATGAGGTGAATAGTAGTAGTTGAGTCATCTTCTCTTCTCTTCTCTTACGCGTCGACGCGTTTCTAATATAGGTCACGTGATTTAATGTTCACCTTCTCTTGTATGACATTACTTTCCCTTCTTTAAGTGATATATACATTAAAATGGCAGCAAGATATGGACAGTCTTCAATGCGAAGAGGAGCACCTGCTTTGGATTTATCCGATTCCGAAGAAGATGATGACATCAGGTCAGATCCCGGAAACAGAGCTGGGGGTGGGAATGGGGATGATGAGGACGACGATTTATCGCAATGGACGCTGGATACCTTCACTTCGAGGCCAGTCGGAGGAGAAGGCGCTAGTAGTACTGTGAGCTCGTGTACTCTCGCTTGTGTAGAGATGAAGCTGATAGGTAGATACGTGGGATGTACACCAAAATGGAGGAACCGCTGAGTAGGATTGATGAGACATTGAGGTTATTTGGGGAGGTAGCAGCAGCAATAGCGGATTGCGATGAGAAACACCATGTAAGCTGTGTGTCGCATTTGGAGGTCACATAGCTGATGGGGTAGATGATTCGTCAAGTTCAACAAGAGTTCCTATCGACGCTGGAAACGAGATATTTCATTCAAATCAAGATTGACGTCCTCAAAATGCTAGAGGAGCATCTAAAGGCAGGAGAGAATATCGTACGCTGCTCAAAATCAAAGTTGAAGTCGATGATTGCTGATCACATAGGAAAGGATAGAAGAACAGTTCGCACAAGAATGCGCATCAAGAACGGAAGAGTGGTCCAAGAAATCAGATCGAGCTAAATGTGTGTCCAGCTACATAGTTTCTGGTACGAGAGCTGACAATCAGATAAAGCCGACAAGCAATTTGAAGCATTCAGACAAGCTATTTGGGTACGTCACTCCATACATGATCCGCGACTGATATGTTAGGACAAAAATCACGATGAGCCATTAGGGCCCGTTAGTTTATATCTCGAGAAAGGAGAGAATGATGAGGAAGGATCGGATGATGAGGTTGAAGTTGGGGGTACTGTCAAAAACTACATCTGTCCCCTAAGTAGGACTTTGATCAAAGACGCATATACCAGGTCAGTCTAAATCCCTCTTTCTCCATCAAAGTCTCCCACCCAGTAGATCTATACTGAAGTACCAGTCAACTTTGCGGTCATTCGTTCACTGGACCATACATCATCGATATGATCAAGAAGAACAAGAAAACCCCCACGAAATGTCCTTTTGTAGGATGTCCCCATAAATTACGAATGGAGGATATCAAACCCGACCCCGGGTTACAGAGGAACGCAGATGCCCATGCGCAGAAACAGAGGAAGAAGGAGAGGGAGACTGCTAGGGCTCATGATAGTGATGAGGAGGTTCTGTCGGAGTAATTCCCTCAAGTGGGTATGTTGTATATTTGTAGGGGAATGTAAACTACATGGTGGGCTCCTAGCGTGACCAATATATGTGACCTGCCACCATCGGATATAGTCTTAAGGGGATACATCTGAGAGGAGGGTGTGGCGAAGATCCTTTCAACCGACACTGTTGCAGACCGGCCAGATCCTTTGATATCACGGAGGCGGGAGGGACAAGTGGTTGACGTGAGTCCTGGATCAGGACCAAGAACCTCCTTCCTCTTCCTCATCAATCATCTCGTCTCGCCACTTCCACAATCGCTACTCATCACAACTACTTTCTCTAAACATTTTCATCATGTCAGAGCCCCCATCACACAAAGCAATGAAGCACATAAATGACGAGCTGGATGAAACGTCCTCCCTTTGCCCAAAGGAAGGGCTTTTTCAGCGACTCGGCACACAATTGTGGTCAGCCATTTCTAGATCCAGCGCTGGATTTCGAGACACAGCACTATCCCACAGAGACGACTCGGTCGTTCCGCATACCATACCAGGGACCTTTCCCGACAGCGACCAATCCCAACAAGCCGGCCAGTCGAGGAGCGGCGTGGGAGAGCGGTTTGACAAAGACGAATCTGGTGATGAGGGCCATGATGGCGATGAGGTCTGGGATGATCCGGAGGTTTTTGGGAGTCGCCGGGGCGGAGCCTTGCCGACTTCATATCGTTACGACACAACAAGATGCTTACGCGACCTTCCTCATCTTGCCCACCGCGACAATACGAGCTATTCCCATACCGGGGGTATTGAGCGTTCCGACGAAACCAAGGCCGATGCCTGATTCGTTCAAATTCATCCATCCCCACAATTCACCAACACTTCTCCCAATGCTTTGCTTTGCAAGTCCATATCAAATACTTATACTAGTCCTTTATACACACCCACAGCCATATCCACATGCTACGAGTAAATACTCATTTTCAAGCTACCTCTTGTACCCAGAGCCTCCATATATTTCTGCGAAGGCCTCCTAAGATGTGTGGCAAAATCCGTTCAGCCGTCACTGTCGCAGATGGCAGGGATCCTTTGATATGTAGGGGATGTCAGGGGACCTGCGGGACGTAGCCTACATAGGGCTGCAAGTCCTGATGCCTCTGATCAATTACATACTTCCCCTGTACTTGCAGAAACAATCTTTACTGAATCATCAGACTTACAGCATTACACTATTGTACGGTTTCATTATGTCTGACAACCACTCTATAACCGGCAGCACAGGGCAAAACTCAGCTGCCGCAGAGCATCAGGAGCCATCTTTTGGGGACCAATCCGAGGGCGGCAACTCAAATGAATACAACTTCCTCAAGCAGGATCAGGAGAGGCTTGACTCCCTGCGTCTCAAAGGTGAACGCCTATTTGCAGAGGGGATCCAAGCCCATTGCACAGCGGCAGGAAGTGTTGAGGGAGGAGGCCTAGAGAGGGAGAAAGAAGAGGCGGCCGATGGGGCCACTGCTCCCAAAAAGAGCGCCGCACAATCACTGTCCAAGCCCAACAGTACAAACGCGCATCCCCCCACCGATGCCCCAAGCCTCACAGGATGATAAGGTCTTGGAAACAACAGACAACACTGCCAACCAACAATGATCCTGTTCAAATCTACTTTCCCCTCAATCTTTATCCCCTCCTTTCATTCTTTCCCCCTCGCCCCCGTCCCTTCTCACCATGTCAACATTTCGCTCTTGTGGTCCAAGCCATTCACTTCACTCATTCATTCCTCGCTACACATACACATACGTCCTATGAGTAGTTGTCATTTGTAGGATCCTTCTTGTTTGTAGCTATCATGTATGTCTTCCTGCAAAGGCCCTTCAGGGTATGTGTCAAAGATCCTTTCAATCGTCATTGTTACAGACCGTCCGGTTCCTTTGCTATTACGGGGTTATCAGGGGACCAGTGATCAATACTTATATGGGATCAGGACTCAGGGGCTGGCTGTTCTTCTTATTAATTATATCATCTCTCACCATTTGCACTATCACTTAAATATTACAAATTTAAACCCCTGCACAATCTCATCATGCCACCAGACTCTGACGAATGCAGCCAAGCTTCCAAGGGGCAATACGGCGTTGAGCGTGCACCGTCCCCAATCCCCAGCACCAAACCACAATCTTACGACTGCAACGGGGCTTCGGTCATACCTCCAACCATACAAGAACCCCTTCCCAGCGGCGGTTCCCGGAAAGACGGAACCGACAATGATACCTCTTTTGGGGGGCCTGGAGTATTGGGGCTATCCAGAGCAAACACTGCACAGTGGATGAAGCGCTTTGAAATGTCAAAGCTTCCACAAAGTGACAATGGCGTCAGCTGCATTCCCTCCACAGAACTCGGCCCATCCAACAAAACCGAGCTCGATTGATGATTGTTGTCAATTTGTCCTTCCCCCCACTTCACCAATACCCCTTCCCCTACTTTGCTCTCCATATTCACCTCACCTCACCGCATCCCATCCCAGCTCCCTATACATATTCATATCCATATTTTACCCATTGTCGCCATTTGTAGGATAATCCCTGTATATAGTCTTCATGTATTCTTGCGAAGGCGTTCCAGGATGTGCCACAAAGATCCTTTCAACCTGAATGTTGCAGATCGTTCGATTTCCTTTGATTGTGTAGGGACAAGCAGTCTGTGGACCACATAGAGTACGTGTTGCATGACCTGCCCTTTTCACTGCCATCACACAACTATTGTCGACTGCCCAGTTCATCCCACACCCAACCCAACATATCAGACTGGGATCCCTCGCCAACTATCACAATCCATCATGCCAAACCCTGGTCCCGCCCTTGCATCAGAAGCACCGTCTGTCCACAATATCTGGCCTCTCAGTGAACACTTGACCGAAGCCGATATAAGATTCATCACGTCCAATCTTCCAAATCCAGCTCGAACGGAGTTCATCAACCTAGCAAAACTATCCCAACACGCCAGTCAGACTTGTAATCTGTCTCTCGCTAAAGCTGTGGAACGCCAAATTCGAATTTTCTTTGAACGAGAGGCCAGCAGAATATACCATACCACCAGCGCACCTCACCCGGGCCAAGTTCAGTATGGCATTTCGAGCGTCCAGGGGATCAGAGACAACTAGACTTGTGTGGCTGCCAGATAGCGGACCCGTAACACCAGCAGCCGCTGGTCCCGAAACTGGTTGTCGCCTGTCTTGAGTCATACATCATGTCGTCACTCTGCGTGCTCCCCACTCTAGTCGTCACTTCCCGTCGTACCCCTTTCCACGCCCTGTGCCCCTACCTCTGGTGGATCACCTCCCGCTCGACCCCATCCCCTTCCACCTCACTAGTCATTGCCACTTGTAGGAACCTTTGTTTTTCGTACGGTCATGTCTCCTCACAGATGCAAGGAGATGTAGCCAAGATCCTTTCACAAGTCATTGTTACAGACTGTTGCATCCTTTCATGTTGTGGAGCTGCTCAAATTCCCTGCGATTTGTATATAACGAATGTAGTGAGACAAAGCCTTCTCATAGCCGTCACATCACATCTCAACCACTCAGTCGAAACATTTACCGATTATATCATCATTTATCCCACCTCAAATCCATCACATCATGTCACAAGCCCCATCCATCCCTCCTTCCCTTGACAACATTCACCCTTTCAGCCCGAACCCGACCCAGGCGCAAATGGACTTTGTCAGGAGGCGGTTCGGACCCAGAGCTGAAGAGGATTTTCGCGGCCTGAGCCAGCTGAGCACCGCGGTTTGCGACACTGGAGACAGATTTCTGATGAGATCCGTAAACGGACAACTTCTGAGTCTTTTCCAAGAGGAGGCTGAAAAGATGTGGCGACGACACAAAGAGGCCTCACAGACCGCTGCGGCATCTAGCCAGCCCAAGACTGGCCAAGGGTCACCCACCGATGCGGGCCAGACTCAAGACGGCGCAAGCACTAAAGCTCCGGAGACCGCTAATCATCAAGAATGATCGAGTCCCGGTGGTGTGCCCCATACCGCCCACCCCCACCTCACCATGTTCCTACACTTCGCGTTCGCATTACAAGCCAGCCAGAATCGCCTTCACCCCAATCCGTCGCACACATATCTTATGAGTAGTCGTCTTATGTAAGATCCTTCTTGTCTATAGCCGTTATGAATGTCTTGCTGCCGATCTTACCACTGACGGGTTCCTCTCCTAGATGTCTATCCATCAAGACTTTGCTTCGTTCATGTACCGTGATCGACATGTTGGACGGTAAGCTGATATGAATAGAATTGCGGATGAGTGAGTGAGCTCAGCGCCCTGACCATGTACCGAGCACTATTTGCTACATGTAACAATTAACCTGATTCGTCCAATACAACCTCCCTCCCTTCCCTCAGCGCCCTGGTAATCCTCCACCTCTACTCCAATCACTAGCAATCCCAGCCCTACTCCCCAACCTCATTCCCATAACTGCATCTTCCTCCTCCTCAGTCCGTATCGTAACAGGAACAACAGTAGTTCCTAATTCCATATATGGAATTTCATCTTCCTCCTCATTCTGAGCTGGGGTATGTTTGTAATGTGGTAATTCGCCTAAACCGAATGATTCAGAGTCAAGGTTTATTGATGCAAAAGAGGGATTGCGGGTGATTGGTCGTTTGTGATGTGGTGGTTGGGGCATTGCTATTAGGATTGTTAATTCTATATTTGTTGATTTATTCTCTTCACTTGGTCCTGGTGCTGTTATCGTATTAGGCGTCATGGTTGGTCGTTTGGAGGGATCAAGGCCCATACGTATTGGCTAAAATGTCAGCACATCATCTATCGATCGACCCCTATTCCCCTACATCTGGACTAGGTGATTGAAGAGTCAAACTTACAGTCCAATCATCCCCTTCACCACCTATATCCACATCCCACAACATTGGTTTCTCCCCTATCCCTGCATCTCCCCCTGTCTCTGGGAACCCCTGTCTGAATCTTGCCCTCTCGATACCTGCCCTTACTGTTCTTTCCCATTCGTCCCTCCTACGGCGACGGTAGCAGACTGACATGACTCCTATGGAGATGATACCGGCTGCTACGAGGGCGATGACGATTGCTTGATATGTCGTCGCGGACGATAGGCCTGATGGATTTCCGGACATTTTGCTGTGCGCGTCTATCGGTGGTTTAGCGATGGGTCAAGAGGCGTGGCTGAAGTGGATGTCCTGATGTATCTCAAATACTCCTATCGATGATCGTGCTGTGTATGTTGATCGAGGACTGTATATTGTGTGGATGTAGAGTAAAGTGGAATAGATGACAAAAGTAACTCCCGGTTACGTCGGTCGATCGGTTTATCGTTTAAATCTAGATTCCAGAGGATTGATCCTACTAATGAGTCATACACCGGTCTAAAGGCGATCGACCATATGCTAATCGTAGTAGTGTAGTATGATATCTCTCTCTTGAGCCCGGAGTAGTCTAAGATATGTAAGTGGAACAAGGTTTAGATGCATTGACATGAACAAGGACATAGGACAATGATGACTTTGTCACTTGCATGACTAATATAATCAGGGGGTGGCAATACATCAGCCATAGAACCGGCCTTGGCGCCGTTAACATAGAAGGCGAAGACACCGGGAAGCACATGTAACCATAGGTCTAGGATCACCTCGTGTTCTATTGTTCTTTGTCCCGACTTGCGGAGGGACTACATGATACATCGTTGCTTTATATGAAGGTGTCCTTCAACCCTAGCTGATTCGATCTCTTTCAAGGGATATTGCAATGGTAGCTAATTCGACTTCAGGGATCTCATCTCCTTTCCAGTACAACTCGAACTCTGATGGTGCATTTGACGCTTCACCCAGATCTGGTAGAGAGGATGAAGGCGATGTCCGCCTCGATCGGATTGGGGTCGGGATTGGTGAGGGCATAGCGATGAGGAAAGTCATCTCCACTTGACTTGGCTCTGTACCATTGTTCTGGCGCGGTTCTAGTATCGATGTAGCGGACCACGAGGATGATGATGATTTCCGAGTTTGGATTGGAGGTGAAGGTGTATAGGATTCACGGCGATACGTAACAGCTACTGGCTACTTATCAGTCTATCTCGGGCAGGGTGAGACATACCCTCTCATTCCGATCCATAATCACATCGCGAACCTCCTCACGAACTTCAACTTCCCACATCCCCGGCCCTTCCACCATTACATCCTCTTTCTCTCTTAATACCCTCCTCCTCTCGAAATCCCTCCACCAAACCCTCTGCCTTCTCTTGTATCCTACGAAACAGAAGACTCCTATACCTATACCTAGCGCTATGAGGGTTATGGAGAGTACTAGTGGTATTAAGACTGTTGTTGAGCCTACTGCCCCATGGGAGGAATTCGATCTGGAAGATAGAGAAGAAGATTGGGCCGGAATCCCCATTGAACCTCTTTTAGCGGGATTGATGGTCGGCATTCTCTAGCTTAGCGGTCGACCTGGGCTGTAGAGTAAAGTGGGTTTCGGAGTGATTAGGTTCTACACGGGAAGCATACTCATTCTGCCCGGTATCCACCGAGCCCCACATACGTAGGCGGAGCGATGTTCCATGGCCAAGTAGACAAGAGAAGTAGGACTTAGCGACCAGTGATACTGGGCATTATAATCTCGGAAAGACGAAATCGAGGAAACGTGATTATCCTGACTCAGTCTTGGCATTCCTTCTTCCGCTTCCCCCCCTTACATGACGGAACGGTGATACTCGGCTTAAGTATCCATGGGGCTCATTGTATCATGATATAAATGCATACAATCTGACAAGTATTCCTACATATTCAGCCCTAAACATTCTTATCTGCTAATTTCCGTAGAGCGTCCTGAGCTCCACTAGGTCCAGATTGGGGTATGGAAGTATCTACCAATTCACCAGTTTCCTTCTCCTTCTCCTTTTCAATATCGATATCGTCGTCTGGCTTGGTGAGACTTATAATCTGATTCGGCTCGGTGATTTCACCTGACGGAGTCGAGGGAATAGGGGCAGAACCGGACCGTTGCATCTCAACCCCTAGTTCGCTCGTATCGGGTTTCTTGGGTATAGGAGGTGGAACTCCCGGTCGATCAGATTCGGCGCTTTTCCGAGGTCCCAATTCTGGAGTCTTGCTTGCAGAGGGTGTAGTGGAGTCATCGTCCGCAGCCGAGATCCTCCTAGTCAATCCTTGACCAGGACTATTTCCTAATCCCGTCACTTCCCCTGGCCTCTTGACGACTCGTGGAACTACCATCCCCCTTCCTGCTGAAGGCTGCATTAACACAGGTACACTATCCCGCCGTGGTTTTTGGTCTGATAATGTGAATGTCGGTTCGGAGATTGATGGGCCAGCTACAGCCCCGGATTTGGAAGGTGAGGCTAGTAAAGTCGGTCGTGAGGAGGATGATGTATTGGAGAGATTTGAATGTGATCGTTCCCGATTTGTTGTGGTAGTGGCATTGGCGATAGCAGCTGCTTTGGCTGCGTCATTCAGCCTCTCCTGGAGTGTCCGATTTGGACTATGTCCTAATGAGGTGGACGCTCCAGCAGAGGTCGAGACGGTAGATTGAAGTCGATCATCCTCTTGTGGTCGATAAATAGCCTGGGGTTGCGTATGTTGTCCTTTGATGCCGGTCCCAATTGCAGGAGCTTGAAAATCCGCTCTGCGCTTAGCAGCGAAATCAATCCCCCATTTCCGAACGACACTCTTGGCACTACTGACCTGAGCCGCTATTGCTTGTTTATCCCTCGCCCTGAATGATTCGAGGAGTGAAGCCGAGTGGGCGGCAGTACCGGGAGAAGCTGAACGGTCGATCTCGGCGCCTGGCGTTTCTGTATGCGCGGTGGACGATGAGGTATCATTAGATTTGATAGAAGCGGGCTTTGGGAGTGGGTGGAATCCGGATGTGATGGTAGGTGGGCGATCGGAAGCAGGCGAGGAGGTGACCGCATCGCTCCCTTCGAGATGAACGAGTGTCGGCGCAGAAGCTGAAGCTGCTTCATTCCCTAGAGCCGAATGATCAGGTTTAACCTTAGATCCCACTTCAGTTCGAGATCGATTCGAAGCGTTCGAACTAGACCTCGCCAACCCTGATCCCTTCTCACTTTCCACATGCTGACCGTGCCCTAGTTCAGTTTGGAATTTCGATAATACCGATTCGGCCTTTTTCGTATCCTCAGATCCAGGTTTACCGATATCGCCAAGTATCGATGTCCTTTTCTTGGATACCTCTGAGCTTTCCTTGGCGACTACACCAGGCTGAGATGGTGTTCCTTTCTGTAGCGTGACATCTTCCCTTTCTGCCTTGGCATTCATCTTGGCGGCTTCACTGAATATTCCACCTCGAACGTTGAATTTCGAAGTATCAAAGAATGCTAGATCATCAAAGTTTGGCGCAACTAGCACTTCGGCAATCTACCATTAGCCCCATCTTCATTTTAACTGAGACGACTTACAGCCTGTTTCAAGAACTTTTTCAATTGATTCAAGATGAACGAACTCTCCACTTTCCACTCCGCTCCCATAAGACTTATTTCAATATCCATAACAGGTTCCGTGGTGAACCCGTACCAGATCCGATTACTAGGTGCAGGCTTGATTGTGAAGATCATATTCCCCTCCATTGCACGAACGATTACAGCAGCCACGACGGGTACTTGGATCGATTTGAAGCCTACGGGGATGGTAGCTAGGAATGCCATTGTTAAGCGGATTTTAGAATTGGGTTGATTTTCACGGGCGACGTAGCGGAGGTAGGCTTCGAATGTGATTGAGCCGTCTGATTTTAGGTCTTTGAGCATTGGTTTGGAGAAACTGGGAGTCAGCTATGGCAGCTTTGAGTCAGGGGGCTCACAATGGCGGGAAGGTTCCGATATTGACTTCTTGAACTGTGATGTCGCTTAACCAAGTGGGTTTGACGACCTTATTCAACTTCTTC
>Ga0308160_10002876_pt1 | contig 20068 bp, 21 predicted proteins | sample PhyFR1_FD_201036 | JGI IMG/M metagenome (GOLD analysis project Ga0308160, IMG submission 201036) | Phyllosphere microbial communities from UC Gill Tract Community Farm, Albany, California, United States - DLSLF.R1 | ecosystem: Host-associated > Plants > Phyllosphere > Unclassified | place: USA...
TACGCGCAGGGCGACGGCGTCGAGTACGTCGGCGGCTGGGCGCGGGGCGGCAGCACGGTCGAGCAGCAGGCCGCCGCCGTGCAGCCCGTCGCCGACGTCGACGTCCTCGTGCTGATGTCGGGCACGAACGACGTGCGCACGGGAGTCTCGTTCTCGGCGGCCCGGGCGTCGTACGAGTCGATCATCGACACCGTCGGCGCGCGCGAGGTCGTCGTGGCCGCCATCCCCCCGTACGACCGCGACCCCTCGGCCGCCGCCCGCTACGAGCGCGACCTCGAGCGCTGGGTCGCGACGACCGACCACGTCTTCGTCGACCCGTGGCGGGCCGTCCGCTCGGGCGAGGCCTGGGTGCCCGGGGCCAGCGTCGACGGCATTCACCCGACCACGGCCGGCTACGAGCGGCTCGGCCAGTCGCTCCGCGAGACCATCCTCGACGTCGGCGCCGCCCCCGAGGTGCTCCGGGCCGACGAGGGGCCCGTCGAGGGCACGCCCGACGGGGTCGCGCCGGGGAGCGTCGACGGCGGCAGCTGACCCCCGGGGAGGCGCGGTGCGGGTCGCGCCCCGCCCGCCCCTAGTGCTGCAGGTAGGCCAGCACCGCCAGCACGCGGCGGTGGTCCGTCCCGCTGTCCTCCAGCAGGAGCTTCTGGAAGATCGACGTGACGTTCTTCTCGACGGCGCCCGTGCCGATCACGAGCTGTGCGGCGATCGCCGCGTTCGTGCGGCCCTCGGCCATGAGGGTCAGCACCTCGCGCTCGCGCGGCGTGAGGGCCGAGAGCGGGTCGCTGCGGCGCCCGAGCAGCTGCGAGACGACCTGCGGGTCGAGCACGGTGCCGCCGGCCGCGACGCGCTCGAGTGCGTCGCGGAACTCGTCGATCGACGCGATGCGGTCCTTCAGCAGGTAGCCGACGCCGCCCGAGCCCGACTCGAGGAGGTCGCGGGCGTAGGCGACCTCGACGTACTGCGAGAGCAGCAGGATGCAGGTCTGCGGGCGCCGGCGACGGATCTCGATCGCCGCCCGCACCCCCTCGTCGGTGTGGGTCGGCGGCATGCGGACGTCGAGCACGGCGACGTCCGGGGCGACGGCGTCGAGGTCGGCGAGCAGCGAGTCCGCGTCGCCGAAGGCCCCCACGACCGCCACCCCCAGCTCGTCGAGCAGCCGCACCAGGCCCTCGCGCAGCAGCACGGAGTCGTCGGCGACCGCGACGCGGAGGGCGGGGTCGAGGGGGCCGTCGGTCATCCCGGCAGTCTAGGGAGCCGTCGGCCCGCCCGTCGCGCCGCGGCCCCGCCCCCGGCCGGCCCCGCGGGGCAGCGGCTCGGTCACGGCCGTCGGCGACACGTCGGGCAGTGGCTCGGTCACGGCGGCGTACGGGGGCAGCGGCAGGGTGGGCGACGTGCCCGGCGTCGCCGCGGTCGGCGTCGGCTCCGCCGTGGTCGGGGCGTCCGCCGAGGGAGGCGCGACCGAGCTGCCGAGGTCGGTCACGAGCGGGATGCTCACGGTCACGATGGTCGGGCCGCCCTGCGGGCTCGAGATGTCGAGGAAGCCGCCGAGCCCCACGAGGCGCTCCTGGACCCCGGCGAGGCCGTGCCCGTCGCGGAGGCCCGCGCCGCCGCGGCCGTCGTCGGTGACGACGAGCTCGAGCAGGGTGCCGACGCCGTCGGGGGCGGTGCGGGTGCGGAGCGCGAGGTCGGCCGAGCTGGCCTCCGAGTGCTTCCCGATGTTCGTCACGAGCTCCGACGCGATGAAGTAGGCGTTGCGCTCGATGTCGGCGGGCACCACCACGTGGGCGGGCACCCGGTTCACCAGGGTCGTCGTGATGACGGCGCGGTCGACGAGCGACTCGAGCGCGGCGACGAGCCCGCGGTCGAGCAGCAGCGGCGGGGCGAACCCGCGGGAGAGGGCGCGCAGCTCCTCGAGGGCCTCGCGGGACTGCACCCGCGCCTCCTCGATCAGGGCCTTGCTCTTCTCCGGGTCGCCGTCGACGGCGCGGGCGGCGGCGGCGAGGTCCATCTGGAGGCGCACCAGCCGCTGCTGCGGCCCGTCGTGGATGTCGCGCTCGAGGCGGCGGAGCGCCGTGCCCTCGGCGGAGAGCGCGGCGGTGCGCGAGATCTCGCGGTCGGCCAGCTCGACCTCGAGCTGCTCGGAGCGGAAGCCTCCGAGCACGGCCGCCGCGATCGCCTGGTGCACGACCACGACGGCGTGCACCACGTACGGGTAGACGAGCACGACGCCGGCGAAGAGGGCGAGGGCCACGATCACCAGGGCGGCGGCCCCGCCGGTGCCGATCGCCGACGGCCAGTCGGTGAGCTGGAACGGGGTGACGGCGCCGAAGAACAGGACGATGCCGAGGACGAGCAGGAGGGGGCCGCCGAGCAGCAGGGCGAGCAGGAAGGTCGTCACGCCCGCGACGGTCGGGAAGATGACCAGCGCGTAGAGCAGGTACAGCCAGTAGTGCGGGTTCGCGAAGACCGACACGGCGCGGACGAAGCGCGAGCTCGACCGGCCCCAGGCCGTGTTCGGGGTCCAGTCGACGGGCCGGATCGGGCGGTCGCTGGCCCAGCGCAGTCGCAGCACCTCGAAGGTGCCGAACCAGCGGGCGAGCCAGAGGGCGCCGAAGACGACCACGGCGAGGAAGACGAGGGTGACGAGCGAGTCGCTCGACCCGCTCAGCACGTGGAAGAACAGCGCGGCGCCGAGCGACACGATCACGACCAGCACCGCCGAGAGGGCCACGTAGCCGAGCTCGCGGGGCAGCTCGCGCCAGCGGCGCCGGTAGCCGCCCGGGCGGGCGGGCGGCGACAGGTAGGGGTTCTGGACGGTGATGGGGCGCTCCTGGGTCATGGGTCGAGCCTCGCGGGTCCGGGCCTCGCTCCCCATGGTGCCAGCGCCCGGACGCCCGGTGGGGTTATCCCCCGCTGCGGCCCGCGCGAGCGGCCCGACTGGGCCGCGGACGGGCTCCTGGACGGCGCCGGTGAGGGCAGGCGACCCTCACGAAGTGCAGCCTCAGCTTGCTTGCGGAATCCCCTCAGCCGAATAGCGTTGCACCCATCGTCTAGGAAAGGACTCGTCATGACCGATCTCCGCATCACCGTTCCCCAGGGCTCCGTCGACCCGGACGTCGCCGCCGGCGTCGCCCAGTTCCTCAGCCCGATCGTCACCGACCTGACCGCCCTCTCCGTCAACGGCAAGCAGGCGCACTGGCACGTCCGAGGCATCGCCTTCGTCGCCGTGCACGAGCTCATCGACGTGGTCGTCGACCACGCCCGCGAGTGGGCCGACCTGGCCGCCGAGCGCGTCGTCGCCCTCGGCCTCCCCGTCGACGCACGCATCGAGACCGTCGCCGCGAAGACCTCGATCCCCACGACGTCGCCCGGCTTCAACCAGATCGACCGCACGATCGCCGAGCTGGTCGCCCAGATCGACGCCGCCCTGGTCGGCGTCCGCACCGCCATCGACGAGCTCGGCGAGCTCGACGCCTCCAGCCAGGACGTCGCGATCGAGATCTCGCGCGGCCTCGAGAAGGACCGCTGGTTCCTCGCGGCGCACGTCGCCGGCTGAGCCGACGTCGGCTGACCCCGGCACCTGCCTGACGAGAGGCCGCCGCCCCCACCGGGGCGGCGGCCTCCGTCGTCAGGGCGTGCGGTGCGTGAACCGGCCGCCGACGAGGGTCGCGGCGACCGGGAACCCCCGGAGGTCGTCGGCCGCGAGCGGGTCGGCCTCCGTGACGACGAGGTCGGCGACACGGCCCGCACGGACGAGCCCCTGCCCGTCGACCGAGGCGAGCAGCGCCGCCCGCGCCCCGATCCGCTGCTCGGGGTGCCAGGCGGCACGGCCGTCGCGGGACCGCGAGACGGCGGCCGCCATCGTGACCCACGGGTCGAGCGGAGCCACCGGGGCGTCCGACCCGAGCCGCAGCTCGACCCCGGCCGCGACGAGCGAGGCCAGCGCGAAGGCACGGTCGGTGCGGCCGGCCCAGAGGGCGTCGGCGACGTCGCGGTCGTCCATCGCGTGCTCGGGCTGCACGCTGGCGACGACGCCGAGGCCGGCGAACCGCGCGACGTCGGCCGCGCTCAGCAGCTGCGCGTGCTCGACGCTGCCGCGGCAGCCCACGGCCTCGAACGCGTCGAGGGCGCGCTCGGCCGCGCGGTCGCCGATCGCGTGCACCGCCGGCACGAGGCCCGCCGAGGAGGCGCGGCGCATCCACGCGACGAGGTCGCCCTGGTCGTAGCTCGCGACCCCGGTCGCGCCCGGACCGCTCAGCCCCGGGTACGGGTCGTGGCACCACGCGGTGCGCGTGTTCAGCGACCCGTCGGTGATGATCTTCGCCGGCCCCACCGTGACGAGCCCCCGGGTGCCCGGCACCACGTCGGCCGTGCGGAGCCCCCGCTCGACGGCCGCCTCGAGGTCGTGGGGGTAGACGCCGCAGCGCACCCGCAGCTGGTCGACGCCGCCCCGGACGCGACGGGCCCAGCGGTCGAGCGAGAACGACATCTCGAGGTCGACGACGCCGACCACGCCCCTCGCCGCCGCGGCGGCGACGGCGTCGCCCACCCAGCCGTCGAGCACGGCGTCGCTGACCGCGCTGACGGCGGTCGACACGGCGAAGGCGTCCTGCTCGCGCAGCAGGCCCGTCTCGTGGCCGGCGTGCCCGTACGCGGCCAGCGCCGCGCTGTCGAGCCACGCCGCGTGCAGGTCGGCGCTGACCAGCACGACCGGCACGTCGCCGCTGACGGCGTCGAGGAGCGCCCGGTGCGGCTGATCGGGCCAGAGCGCGTCACGGAAGCCGTAGCCGACGAGGGTCTCCCCGGGCGCGGGCGGCGCCTCACGGAGGCGCGCCCCGACGAGGGCCGCGGCCTCCGCCGCGTTGGCCGCCCCGCCGACGTCGAGACGGCGGCGCACGAGCGCCCACTGGTCGAGGTGCGCGTGGGAGTCCCAGAGGCCGGGGCCGAGCCACCGGCCCTCGAGGTCGACGACCTCGGCGCCGACGGGCGACGCGAGCTCGCCCCGGGGCGCGAGCTCGACGACGACCCCGCCGTCGAGGAGGGCGTCGACGGGAGCGGAGCCGTCGGCGCCGACGAGGCGGGCGTTCGTCAGCAAGACGGCCCGCGCCTCCTCGGGCTCTGGGCTCATCGGGGGTGCACCCGGCGCATCTCGGCCGCGAGCGCCGGCTGCGCGTAGTGCTCGCCGTGCTCGAGCTCGGCGACGATGCGGTCGACGACCTCGGGCGGCTTGTTCTGGCTGAGCTTCAGGCGGGCGTCGAACCGGGTCACGCGGAGTCGGACGCCGACCGTGCCGCGGGCGACCCGGCGCGCCCCCTCCTCGTCGAGCTGCAGGGAGCTGGGCTCGGGCATCACGCGCTCGAAGTGGTCGACGAGCTCGCCGAGCACCCGGAAGTTCTCCTCGTCGGAGAGGATCTCCGGGGTGGCCCACAGATGGGCGGTGACGTGGTTCCAGGTCGGGATGATCTGCTCCGCCGGGTACCAGCCGGGCGAGACGTAGCCGTGCGGGCCCTGGACGATGATCATCACCTCGCCCTGGCCCAGCTCGAGGCTGCGCTCGTCGGGGCGGCCGACGTGGCTGACCAGCGACAGCGAGCCGTCGTCGGTCTCCTCCAGCACGACCGGGTAGTGCGACGCGACCAGGCCCTCCTGCGTGTGGGCGACGATCGTGGCCCAGGGGTTCTCGCGCACGAGGCGGGCGACCTCGGCGACGTCGGACAGCACGAAGTGCGGGGTGTGCCTCATGCGACCGAGCCTGTCAGACCTGGTCGACCGGGCACCAGTAGAGCTTCCGCCCCGCCGCCATCTCCATCACGACGTTCGTGCCGCAGACCCGGCAGGGCAGGCCCTCGCGGTGGTAGACCCAGTGGCGGTCGGCCCGGCTGCGCAGGGCCTTCGCGTGCTGCGCCTTCGTCAGGCCGTCCATCGTCATCATCTGGCCGAGCTCGACGCCGCTCTTCAGGAGCTTCGTCCAGTCCTTGTACAGGGCCCTCAGGACGTCCTCCGGCACCTGGTTGCCGGGGGTGTGCGGGTCGAGCCGCGCACGGAAGAGCATCTCGGCCCGGTAGATGTTGCCGATGCCGCTCACGACGCTCTGGTCCATCAGCAGCAGGCCGATCGGCGTGCGCTTCTTCCGCACCGTCGTGACGAACCGGTCGCTGCCCTTCTTCGGGGAGTCGACCAGAGGGTCGGGGCCGAGCTTCGCGACGGCGGCGTCGACGCCGGCGTCGTCGAGGACCTCGCACTTGGTCGGCCCTCGCAGGTCGCCGACCGCAGTCTCGCTCAGCAGGCGCACCCGCACCTGGCCGACGGGCTCGGGCGGGAACGACTCGATGTCGTCCTCCGCCTTCTCCTGCTCGGCCATGCGCACGCGGCTGCGCCGGGGCGCTCCGATGCTCGCCATGGAGTGCTCGCCGTCGTCGTCGGGGGCGTTCTCGACCCTGCGCGTGGCGGAGCGACGCGTGCGCGACTCCGCCATGGAGGCGCCGGTCGCGATGTCGCCCGCGAAGTCCCAGGCACCGTAGAGCCCGAGGTGCACGTGCAGCCAGAGCCCGTTGTCGAACTCGAGGAACATCTGCTTGCCGACCGCCTTGGCGTCGACCATCGTCGCGCCGTCGAGCTGCCCGGCCCCCTCGGCGAAGCGGCCCTGGGGCGAGCTCACCGCGACGCGGTGGCCGACGAAGGTCTGGGCGAACTGGTTGGCGATGCGGTGGACGGAGTGGCCCTCGGGCACGCGTCGCCCCTAGTCGACCGGGTGGCCGGCGATGGCCCCGGTCGTCTCGTACTCCGCGAGCTGGGCGATGCGGCGCACGTGCCGCTCGTCGTGGGTGAACGGCTCGGCCACGAAGGCGTCGATGAAGGCCAGGGCCTCCGCCTCGGTGTGCTGGCGCGCACCGATGGCGATGACGTTGGCGTCGTTGTGCTGTCGCGCCAGCTTCGCCGTGGAGTCGTTCCATACCAGCGCGGCCCGGACGCCCTCGACCTTGTTCGCGGCGATCTGCTCGCCGTTGCCCGACCCGCCGAAGACGACGCCGAGGGCCTCGTGCCCCGCCCGCTGGTCGCGCACGACGGCGCGCGCGGCGGCGATGCAGAACGACGGGTAGTCGTCGAGGGGCTCGTAGCTCGTCGGCCCGTGGTCGGTGACGTCGTGGCCGGCCCGGCTCAGGTGCTCGATGACCGTGGTGCTGAACTCGAGACCGGCGTGATCGGTCGCGACGTGGATGCGCATGACCTCGATCCTAGGACGGCGTCAGTCGAAGATCGGACCGACGGTGCGGGTCCGCTTGATCTCGAAGAAGCCGGGGTACGAGGCCGCCGCGACGACGCCGTCCCACAGGGTGAGCGCGACCTCGCCCTTCGGGGCGGGCGAGATGACCGGGCCGAAGAACGCCGTGCCGTTCACCGCGATGACGGGCGTGCCGACGTCCTGCCCGACGCGGCCGATGCCGTCGAAGTGGCTGGCGCGCATCTGCTCGTCGAACTCGTCGGTGTCGGCGTGCCGGGCGAGGTCGGCGGGGAGGCCCACCTCGGCGAGCGCCGCGGGGATGACGACGTCGGCGTCGGTCTCGCCGCCCGGGTGGATGCGCGTGCCGAGCGCGTCGTAGAGGGGCTTGACCACCTGCTGGCCGTGGAGCTCGCCCGCCGCCGTCACGAGGCGCGTGTAGCGGAGCATCCGGGCGAACATCGAGCGGTACTCGTCGCTCACGTCGGCGTCCTCGTTCAGCACCGCGAGGCTCATGACGTGGAAGGTGACGTCGAGGTCGCGGTGCGCGGCGACCTCGTCGACCCAGCGGCTCGTCATCCAGGCCCAGGGGCAGGACGGGTCGAACCAGAAGTCGACGGTGGTGTGGGGGGCGGGGGCGACGGTGTCGGTCATGCGCCCAGTCAACACCTGTGCCGGAGGGCGCACCTCCGGGGCCGGCGGCGCCCGCCGGGCCGCGGGCCCCAGGTCTAGGCTCGTCGGCGGACCACGAGTCCGCCATGGACACCTGAAGACGGATGGAGCAAGCGTGCCCGGAGAGAACCTGACCCGAGTCGAGGCGCAGGAGCGCAGGAGCGTCGTCGACGTTCAGTCGTACGAGATCGAGCTCGACCTCACGCGGGGTGCCGAGGTCTTCGGCAGCTCGACGACCGTGCGCTTCACCGCGACGCCCGGAGCCTCGACCTTCATCGACGCGCTGACGCGCACCGTGCACTCGGTCACGCTCAACGGCGCGGCGCTCGACGTGGCCGCGGTGAACGACGGCGTGCGGATCCAGCTCGCCGACCTCGCGGCCGAGAACGAGCTCGTCGTCGTCGCCGACGCCGAGTACACGAACACGGGCGAGGGCCTGCACCGCTTCGTCGACCCCGTCGACGGCGAGGTCTACCTGTACTCGCAGTTCGAGGTGCCCGACAGCCGCCGCGTCTTCGCGGTGTTCGAGCAGCCCGACCTCAAGGCCACGTTCCAGTTCACGGTGACGGCGCCCTCGCGGTGGGAGGTCGTGAGCAACCAGCCGACCCCCGAGCCCGCCGTCGACGGCGAGGTCGCCACCTGGGCCTTCTCCCCCACGCCGGTGCTCTCGAGCTACATCACCGCCGTGATCGCGGGCCCCTACGACGTCGTCCGCAGCGAGCTCACCAGCTCCGACGGCCGGACCATCCCGCTCGGCATCTTCACGCGTCGCTCGCTGACCGAGCACCTCGACGCGGACTACATCTTCGAGAAGACGCGACAGGGCTTCGCCTACTACGAGGAGAAGTTCCGGTACGCCTACCCGTTCGAGAAGTACGACCAGCTCTTCGTGCCGGAGTTCAACGCCGGCGCGATGGAGAACGCGGGCGCCGTGACGTTCGTCGAGACCTACGTCTTCCGCAGCAAGGTGACCGACGCCATCAAGGAGCGCCGGGTCGTCACGATCCTGCACGAGCTCGCCCACATGTGGTTCGGCGACCTCGTCACGATGAAGTGGTGGAACGACCTCTGGCTGAACGAGTCGTTCGCCGAGTGGGCCTCCACGATCTCGACGGCCGAGGCCACCGAGTGGACCGAGGCCTGGACGACCTTCCAGGCGATGGAGAAGAGCTGGGCCTACCGCCAGGACCAGCTCCCGTCCACGCACCCCGTCGTCGCGACCATCAACGACCTCGAGGACGTCCAGGTCAACTTCGACGGCATCACCTACGCCAAGGGCGGCTCGGTGCTGAAGCAGCTCGTCGCCTGGGTCGGCATCGACGCGTTCTACGCCGGCGTCGCCGCGTACTTCCAGAAGCACCACCACTCGAACACCGAGCTGAGCGACCTGCTCGTCGAGCTCGAGGCCACCTCGGGCCGCGAGCTCACCAGCTGGAGCGAGAAGTGGCTCGAGACGGCGGGCGTCAACACCCTCCGCCCCGAGATCGAGACCGACGCCGACGGCGTCGTCACGGCGTTCGCCGTCCTGCAGGAGGCGCCCGCCGACTACCCGACGATCCGCCCGCACCGTCTGGCGATCGGCCTCTACGACCTCGACGGCGACGCCCTCGTGCGCCGGCACCGGGTCGAGATCGACGTCGACGGCACCCGCACCGAGGTCCCCGAGCTCGTCGGCCAGCACCGCGGCGCGCTGGTGCTCGTGAACGACGACGACCTGGCCTACGCCAAGATCCGCCTCGACGAGGCCTCGCTGGCCACCGCCCTGGAGCACCTGGCGCAGATCAGCGACCCGCTGGCCCGTGCCCTCGTCTGGGGCTCCGTCTGGGACGCCACGCGCGACGCCGAGACCGCGCCGCGCGACTACGTGCGCCTCGTGCTCGACAACATCGCGACCGAGACCGAGTCGACGACGATCCGCACGACGCTGGCCCAGCTGGCGCAGACGGCGCGGGCGTACGTCGACCCCTCGACCCGCGCCTCCACCGTCACGGAGGTCGGCGACGGCCTCTGGGCGCTGGCGCAGCGGGCCGAGGCCGGCTCGGACGCGCAGTTCCAGTTCGTCAAGGCGTTCGCCGGCATCGCGTCGACGCCGGAGCACGCGGCGACGCTGCAGGGCCTCACGGACGGCTCCGTGGCGCTCGACGGCCTCACCGTCGACACCGACCTGCGCTGGGAGCTGCTCGAGGGCCTCGTGCTCGTCGGCGCCGCGGGCACGGCCGAGATCGACGCCGCGCTCGAGGCCGACAACACGGCCAACGGCGCCCAGGCGGCCGCTCGTGCCCGGGCGACCATCCCCACCACGGAGGGCAAGCTGGCCGCGTTCCGGTCGATCGTCGAGAGCTCGGAGCAGCCGAACGCCATCGTGCGCGCGACCGCCCAGGGCTTCGTCCACACGAACGACCCCGCGATCCTGCAGCCGCTCGTCGAGCCGTACTTCGCGGCGCTGACGACGATCTGGGAGTCGCGGAGCTACCACATCGCCGACACGCTGGTCTCCGGGCTCTACCCGTCGCCCCTGGCCGACCAGGCCCTGGTCGACAGCAGCCGTGCGTGGCTCGAGGCGAACCCGGGCGTGCCGGCCCTGCGCCGCATCGTGAGCGAGAGCGTCTCCGGCGTCGAGCGTGCCCTGCGCGCCCAGGCGGCGGACGCCTCCTAGCCGCACCGGTCGCTCGCGGCCACCCTCGACGGACGGCGGACCCTGCTCACAGGGTCCGCCGTCCGTGCGTCCAGGCCGCACTCGGCCGACGTCGGACGGGCGTGCTTAGATCGTCGGCGATGATTCAGACTCTCCTCCTCGCCGCAGCCACCGCTCCCGACGCTCCCGTCGACTTCGACTGGGACGCCTTCTGGGCGATGTGGGGCGTGCCGATCCGCATCGCCGCCATCCTGCTGATCGCCGTGCTGCTGCGGATCGTGCTGCACTTCGCGATCCGACGCGTGGTCGACCAGGTCGTCTCGGGCATCAAGCGCAAGCAGAACGTCGACGACACGCAGGCGCTCGTCGCCTCGCCCCTCGCGGCGGTGCGGGTGGTGCAGCGCACGCGCACCCTCGGCAGCGTGCTGAACAACGTCGTGACCGTCGTCATCTCGGCGGTCGCCCTGGTGCTCGTGCTCGGTGAGCTCGACTTCGACGTCGTGGCGATCGTCGGCGCGGCGAGCGTCGTCGGCGCCGGTCTCGCGTTCGGTGCCCAGAACATCGTGAAAGACCTGCTGAACGGCATCTTCATGGTCGCCGAGGACCAGCTCGGGGTCGGCGACGTCGTCGACGTCGGCCCGGCCGTGGGCGTGGTCGAGGCCGTGGGCATCCGCGTCACCCAGGTGCGCGACGTGAACGGAGTGCTCTGGTTCGTCCGCAACGGCGAGATCCTGCGGGTGGGCAACATGTCGCAGGGGTGGAGCCGTGTCGTCATCGACCTCGCCGTCCCCTACGACGCCGACGTCGACGCCGTGCAGGACGCCATGCTCGCGAGCGCGAACGAGCTCGCGGCGACCCCGAAGTGGAAGCGCTCGGTGATCGACCTGCCCGAGGTGTGGGGCATCCAGTCGATCTCCGACGAGCACGTCGTCATCCGCATCGTCGTCAAGACGCGCTCGGCCGACCGCGACACCGTCGACCGCGAGCTGCGGGCGCGGCTCAAGGCGGCCACCGACGCGATGGGCATCACGCTCCCGTCGCTGACCAGCATCGTCCTCACCGGCTTCGACAGCGCCTCCTCGGTGCAGGGCTCCAAGCCGCCGCACACCGTCCCGACGCCGCACCAGCCGACTCCCCGGGGGCGTCGGCGATGAGCGGCGGCATCCCCCTCACCCCTCGGCCCGCCGGTGACGGTGCGGCGCAGGAGGCCGGCGGCCCGGCGCAGCCCCGCGACCAGGCTCAGCCCCCCGGCCCGGCACAGCCGGTCACGCTGCGCCGTGGGCTCGGCGACGACGCCGCGCAGGGCGTCTTCTGGGAACAGATCGGCGGTCGGGCCACCTTCGAGCGGCTCGTGCGCCACTTCTACGAGGGCGTCCGCACCGACGAGCTGCTCTGGCCGATGTACCCGGAGCACGACCTCGAGGGCGCGATCCAGCGCCTCACCGGCTTCCTCGAGCAGTACTGGGGCGGCCCGACGACGTACAGCGACGAGCGCGGCCACCCCCGGCTGCGGATGCGGCACATGCCGTTCACGATCACGCCGGAGGCGCGTGACCGGTGGCTGCACCACATGCGCGCCGCGGTCGACGAGCTGCAGCTCCCGCCCCTCCACGACGCGACACTGTGGGCGTACCTCGACCGGGCCGCCCACGCCATGGTGAACGCGATGCCCGCGCCGGGCGACCGCTGACGCCTGACGCCTGACCGGGAGGACCTGCGCCGGAGCCGTGCCCGTCCGCGGCTGAGGGTGCGGGTGCGGGTGCGGGTGCGGCTACGGCTAGAGCAGGCCGCCGCGGCGCTTGACGAGCACGTGGCCCCGGCTCGTCGTGACGCGGGTCCACGGGCCGGTCTCGAGCACGGAGACGGGCTCGTCGTCGCCGAGGAAGCCCAGGCTGAGCGCGGCGAAGGCCGCGGCGGCGGGCAGGTGCTCCGCGCCGGGGACGGGGCGCGACCACACCTCCGAGCGCACGCGGGTGACGATCTGCTCGCCCGTCTCCGACCCGAGGGCCGTCGCGACCTCGTCGATGCCGGCCGTCGCGGTCTCGCGCAGCTGCGTCTCGTCGGCGGGCTCCAGCCGGCTCCAGCCGCCGCGCGGCGGCGAGATGGCCGCCCAGGTCACCGTGTTCACCTCGACGGGGAGCGTCGCCGTCACCGCGGCCGTGGGGTCGACGACGTCGTTCTGGAGTCGCACGAGGCGCTCGGTCAGCGACCGCACCGGCACCACCGCGTCGAAGCTCGGCCGGTCGACGAGCTGGAAGGTGCGCAGCCCCAGCACGGTCGGGCTCTGGTCGAGCAGCCCCGAGGGGTAGAAGACCGCGACGTACACGGCGAGCACGCCGTCGCCGGCGATCAGCCGGACCGAGCCGTCCTCCACGCGGGCGGCGCGCCCCAGGAAGGTCGCGAGGTCGCTCAGGGACAGGGAGTCTGGGAGGGTGAATGTACGGCTCATCGGCCCCCTAAACTACATCGGATGACCGCCTCTCCCCTGCAGAGCCTCCTCTCGACCCTCGACCTCGCGCCGGCCGGCTCGGTCGACGGCCAGGACGTCTTCACGGGCACGTCGCAGCCCGAGCCCCTGGGTCGGGTCTTCGGCGGTCAGGTCATGGCCCAGTCGCTCGTGGCCGCCCAGCGCACCATCGGGCCGGAGCGCCCCGTGCACTCGCTGCACGCGTACTTCCTGCGCCCGGGCGACCTCACGATCCCCATCACGTTCTCGGTCGACCGCATCCACGACGGTCGGTCGTTCGCGACCCGGCGCACCCAGGCGAGCCAGGACGGCGTGCCCATCCTGTCGATGATCGCGTCGTTCCAGACCCCCGACGACGGCCTCGACCACCAGGTCGACATGCCGGAGGGGCTGCCGGGGCCCGACGACGTGCCGAGCGACTCCGAGCTGCTCTCCGTCGTCGACCACCCCATCGCCCAGGCCTGGGCGAACGACCGCCCCTTCGACATGCGGCACGTGCCCTCGCCGGTGTACTTCCGCGTCGACGGCGCCCGGGTGGCGCACCAGGCCGTGTGGCTGCGCGCCACGGCGCCGATGCCCGACGACGCCGACCTGCACCGCGCGGCCCTGCTGTACGCGAGCGACTACTCCATCCTCGAGTCGATCTACCGGCGCCACGGCGTCGCCATGGTCGCGCCGGGCCTCAAGGCCGCGAGCCTCGACCACGCGATGTGGTGGCACCGCGAGGCGCGCGTCGACGAGTGGCTGCTCTACGTGCAGGAGTCGCCGAACGCGATCGGCGGCCGGGGTCTCGCCCTGGGCCGCATCTACGACCGTGCCGGGCGGCTCGTCGCGAGCGTCGCCCAGGAGGGCATGGTCCGCGTGCCCCGCCGTCAGGTGGCGCCGGAGGCCTGACCTCCGGGTCGGGAAGGCGCCAGGGCTCAGCACCCCCGGGGATCTGTGCCCGCCAGGGATCGGTGCCCGCCAGGGATCGGTGCCCGCCAGGGATCAGCGTCGCCGGAAGCTGAGGGGCTCCTCCAGGTACGGCGACCAGGCCTCCCGCTCGACGTCGGAGATGCGCCTCGGCCGGTTCGTCGCCGAGTCGACGAGCACGATGGTGGTCGCCGCGCGCGTGAAGAGCTGAGCCGGCTCGACGCCGACGGGCGACCAGACCTCGTAGCAGACCTCGAGGCTGGCGCCCCCGAGCCGACCGACCCAGAGCTGGACGTCGAGCGGCGCCCGCAGGTACGGGATCGGCACGAGGTACTCGAGCTCTTGGCGGGCGATGAGCGTCATCGTCGCCGCATCGGGCCGGCCGTCGAGCACGGCGGCGCTCGACAGCTCGTCGATGGTGCCGTCGGGAGACCAGAACGCGTCGATGCGCGCCTCCTCCAGGAGGCGCAGCATCGACGCGTTGTTCACGTGCCGATACCCGTCGAGGTCGCTCCACCGGACCCGGGTCGGCACGTGCAGGCGGGTCATCTCAGTCGCGCGTCAGCTTGCGGTACGTGGCGGAGCTGGGCTTCGCCGCGTCGGCGCCGAGACGCTCGATCTTGTTCTCCTCGTACGACTCGAAGTTGCCCTCGAACCAGTACCAGTTGGGGGTGCCGTCGTCGTTCAGGCCCTCCCACGCGAGGATGTGCGTGGCGATCCGGTCGAGGAACCACCGGTCGTGGGTGATGACCACGGCGCAGCCCGGGAACTCGAGCAGGGCGTTCTCGAGGCTGCCGAGCGTCTCGACGTCGAGGTCGTTGGTGGGCTCGTCGAGCAGCAGCAGGTTGCCGCCTTGCTTGAGGGTCAGCGCCAGGTTGAGGCGGTTGCGCTCACCGCCGGAGAGGACGCCGGCCTTCTTCTGCTGGTCGGGCCCCTTGAAGCCGAACTGCGAGACGTAGGCCCGCGACGGGATCTCCGTCTTGCCGACCTGGATGTAGTCGTGCCCCTCGGAGACGACCTCCCAGAGGTTCTTGTTCGGGTCGATGCCGCCACGGCTCTGGTCGACGTACGAGATGTCTACCGTCTCGCCGACGCGCAGGTCGCCGCCGTCGAGCGGCTCGAGGCCGACGATCGTCTTGAACAGCGTCGTCTTGCCGACGCCGTTCGGGCCGATGACGCCGACGATGCCGTTGCGGGGCAGCGTGAAGGTGAGGTCGTCGATCAGCACGCGCTCGCCGAACTGCTTGTGCAGCTTCTTCGCGTCGATGACCTGCGAGCCGAGGCGCGGCCCCACGGGGATCACGATCTCCTCGAAGTCGAGGACCCTCGTGCGCTCGGCCTCGCTCGCCATCTCCTCGTAGCGGGCGAGACGGGCCTTGGACTTCGCCTGGCGGCCCTTGGCGTTGCTGCGCACCCACTCGAGCTCCGAGGCGAGGCGCTTGGCCAGCTTGGCGTCCTTCTTGCCCTGGACCTGGAGGCGCTCGCCCTTCTTCTCGAGGTACGTCGAGTAGTTGCCCTCGTAGGGGTAGAGGCGACCGCGGTCGACCTCGGCGATCCACTCGGCGACGTGGTCGAGGAAGTACCGGTCGTGGGTCACGGCGAGCACGGCGCCGGGGTACTTGCTGAGGTGCTGCTCGAGCCAGAGCACGCTCTCGGCGTCGAGGTGGTTGGTGGGCTCGTCGAGGAGCAGCAGGTCGGGCTTCTGCAGCAGGAGCTTGCAGAGGGCGACGCGGCGCTTCTCACCGCCGGAGAGGTTCGCGACCTCGGCGTCGCCCGGGGGCGTGCGGAGGGCCGACATCGCCTGCTCGAGCTGAGAGTCGAGATCCCACGCGTCGGCGGCGTCGATGTCCTCCTGGAGGGAGCCCATCTCGGCGAGCAGGGCGTCGAAATCGGCGTCGGGCTCGGCCATCGCGGCCGAGACCTCGTTGAACCGGTCGAGCTTCTGCTTGATCGGGCCTACGCCTTCCTGCACGTTCTCGAGCACCGTCTTGGTCTCGTCGAGCTCGGGCTCCTGCATGAGGATGCCGACGGTGTAGCCCGGCGAGAGCTTCGCCTCGCCGTTGCTGGGGGTGTCGAGCCCCGCCATGATCTTGAGGATCGTCGACTTGCCGGCTCCGTTGGGGCCGACGACGCCGATCTTCGCGCCGGGGATGAAGGACATCGTGACGTCGTCGAGGATCAGCTTGTCGCCGACCGCCTTGCGGGCACGGACCATCGAGTAAATGTATTCGGCCATGGTGTCCAGTCTACGGGTCGCGCCGTGGGGCGCCGGGGGCGGGATGGGAGGAGTTCATGGGTCGGCCCCGTCGGGGGCCGGAGGGCGGAGGCGCGGGTCGTCACCAGTCGATGGCGCGCGTGGTGCCCACGAGGCAGCTGCCGTTGCCGAGCACCGGGGCGAGCTGGCTGCTGTAGCCCGCGCCGCTCGTCTGGCCGATGAGGCAGTCGCTGCCCCAGAGCACGGAGAACTGCACGGAGTCGGCGGCCCGGCCGATGGACGTGGAGTCGGAGGTGACCTCCATCGCCGCCTTGTCGAAGCCGGCCGCCACGAGGGTGTCGACCATCGCGCGGCCGTCCTTCGGGCCACCGGCGTCGACGTGCCCGCGAGCCACGAGGTCGAAGTACGCGTAGGCCTCGTCGCTCGTCGAGTCGGGGGTGATCGTCGGGTCGGCGGAGGGCTCGGCGGACGCGGCGGCCGATGTCGTCGGCGCGGGGGCCGGCGCCTCCGTGGTGCAGCCGGTGAGGGCCGCCGCCAGGAGGGCCACGGCAGCCAGTCGGAGGGCGACGGGTCGCGATCGGCTCACGGAGCACCTTTCTGGCCGGTGACCCGGGCCGGGTCGGACTCGACCGATCGTAGCGGTCGCCGGTGGCGCGGGCCCCCGGCGGCACGGTTCGGCGTCGCCCGCGGCCCGAGCTAGAACGGAGGCTCGCCGCCGCCCTCGGCCGGGTCCGACGTGCTCGCACCCGTTCCGACCCCGGCCGGGACGAGGGGCTCGCCCTCGCCGTCGGTGCCCCCGCCGGCCGGGGACTCGTCAGGGCGCGCGGCGGCGGCGGACGCCCAGCCGGGGGCCGCGGTGCCCCCGGCGACCGCCTCGGGGTCGGCAGGGGCCGGTGCGTCGCCCGCCGCGCCTCCCGCCGGCGTCGCGGAGGCGAGGGCCCTGCTCCAGGAGGACCGGCCCCAGCGCAGGTCGTGGCCGACCGCGTCGGCGTCGACCTCGACGGTCGTGCCCGACCTGTCGCTCGTCTCCCAGGGGCGGATGCGGAGGCGGCCCGTGACGACGAGCCGCTCGCCCTTGTGCACGGAGGCGCCCACGTTCGCGGCGAGCGCCCGGAAGGCCGTGACGGTGTACCAGTTCGTGTCGCCGTCGACCCAGGCATCGCGGGCCCGGTCGAAACGGCGCTGCGTGCACGCGAGGCGGAAGCTCGTGATGTCGAGCCCGGCCTCGGTCGTGACGAGGCGGGGGTCGGTGGCGACGATGCCGGTGAGGGTGATGGTGTCTGTCATGCCGGGAGTCTCGCGAGGGCGGGCGGGCCCCTCGGGCGGGCCCGCGCCTCCCTGGGGACGACGCGGGCCCGGGGCGCCCCGGGGAGGGACGGCCGGCGAGGGCTCCCCCGACGGCTAGTGCTCGCGGAACTCGGGGTACTCGGCCCCCGGCCCGAGCGCGGCGAACAGCGCGCTCTTCGCGACGGCGAGCGTGGGGTACTCCCCGCTGAACTCGTCGCGGCCGGCGAGGCGCACGGTGAAGCCGTGGCTCGTGCGGTGGACGGAGCCGACGGCTCCGGCGGGCCCGAGGGCCAGCCAGGACTGCCCGGTCAGCTCGACCCGGTCGGTGGTCATGTGGTCGCTCATCGTCGAGCACCCTTCTCTCGGTGGCGCCCCGCACGGCGTGCGGGGCGGGTCAGGTGGCCAGGGCGTACCGGGCGTAGGCGCGGCGGACGGCGATGACCTTCGGCCGCGCCACCGCCACGCAGTACCCCTGGCCGGGGTTCTTCTCCGCGAAGTCCTGGTGCTCCTCCTCGGCGGGCCAGAAGCGGCCGAGCGGCTCGACGGTCGTCACGACCCCGCCGCCCCAGGTCGCGTCGGCCCGCTCGCGGGCGCGCTCGAGGACCTCGCGCTGGGAGTCGTCGGCCGCGAAGGTCGCCGACCGGTACTGCGACCCGACGTCGGCGCCCTGGCGGTCGAGCTGACGAGGGTCGTGCACCGTGTAGAACACGTCGAGCACGACGTCGGCCGGCAGCACGGCGGGGTCGAAGGCGACGCGCACGGACTCCGCGTGCCCCGTCGTGCCCGTGACGACCTCGTCGTACGTGGGGTCGGGCGACGAGCCGCCCGTGTAGCCGGAGACGACCTCCGTGACCCCGTCCAGCGCGCGGTACACCGCGTCGAGGCACCAGAAGCAGCCACCGGCCAGGACGAACGTCGTCATGGGGCGCACGGTACTCCGCCGACCCGCGATCGACCAGGGGGCGCCGTCCCCCGGTCGCTCGGGCCCGCGGGCGGGGCCCGGCCCTAGGGTGAGGTCATGAGATCTCCCTTCACCCCCTACGTCGCCGACGACGAGCGGTACTCGAAGCTGGACTACGTCCGCACCGGTCGCAGCGGGCTCAAGCTGCCCCGCATCTCGCTCGGGCTCTGGAACAACTTCGGCACCGACCGTGCCCTCGAGACGCAGCGCGACATCGTCCTCCGCGCGTTCGACCGCGGCGTCACCCACTTCGACCTGGCCAACAACTACGGCCCGCCCTACGGCTCGGCCGAGGAGCAGTTCGGCCGCATCGTGGCCGCGAACCTCGTGCCCTACCGCGACGAGCTCGTCGTCTCGTCGAAGGCGGGCTACGACATGCGCCCCGGCCCCTACGGCGACGGCGGATCGCGCAAGTACCTGCTGAACTCGCTCGAGGCCAGCCTGGAGCGCACGGGCCTCGACTACGTCGACGTCTTCTACTCGCACCGCCCCGACCCCGAGACGCCGATCGAGGAGACGATGGGGGCCCTCGCGACCGCCGTGCACCAGGGCAAGGCGCTCTACGCCGGCATCTCGAACTACGGCCCGGAGCAGACGCAGGCGGCGATCGACGCCCTGGCCGACGAGGGCGTGCCCCTGCTGATCCACCAGCCGCGCTACAACATGTTCGACCGGAAGCCCGAGCAGGGGCTCTTCGAGACGCTGCTCGACAACGGCGTGGGCTCGATCGTCTTCTCGCCGCTCGCCGGCGGCCTCCTCACGAACCGCTACCTCTCGGGCAAGGCGCCGGCCGGGTCGCGGGCGGCCGAGGGCCGCTGGTTCACGGAGGACGCCCTGAGCGAGACCTACCTCGAGCGCGTCCGGGGCCTGAACGACATCGCGGAGGCGCGGGGCCAGTCGCTCGCCCAGCTCGCGCTGACCTGGGTGCTCCGTCAGCCCGCCGTCACGAGCGCCCTGATCGGTGCGTCGTCCGTCGCCCAGCTCGACGACAGCCTCGACGCGCTGCACGGGGCCGAGCTGACCGACGACGAGATCGCGGCCATCGAGCCGTTCGCCGTCGACGGCACGGGTCGCTGACGGAGCGGACGGGGGCCTGACGGGCTCGTCGTCGGAGGAGGGGCGGGCCCGGTCGGGTCCGCCCCTCCTCCCGTCCCCGGCGCCGTCGTCCGGCTCCCGCCTCCGGGTCGAGGCGATGTCGGTGGCAGCTCGTAGCGTCAGCCGTGTTCTCGACAGCATCGGCCGGATGACCTCAGGAGCACCTCATGACCAGCACCTCCGCGACCACCCTCCTCACGCCCCCGGCGACGCGTCCGGCGACGCACCACCTCCCGCTCGCCGAGTCGCGGGGCGGCCTGCGCCTCGTCCAGGTGCGCGACGACCTCTCCCGCGTCACGACGGCCTCGGGCGAGGTGCTCGGCTACGTCGAGAGGCACGACGACCCGCAGGGCGACCGGTGGCGGGCGAAGAGGTTCCTGGCCCGTCAGCGGCGCTTCGTCGAGATCGGTGACTTCTGGAGCCGTAGCGACGCGACCGACTGCTTCCGGTTCGCCTGAGCCGCGGCTCGCCCGCGACCGGGCCCCGGCAACCTTCGACCTCGGCTGTAGAGTTCGCGCATGCAGTGGTGGAACAGTCTCGTCCGGTGGGTCCAGAGCGACGACGGGTGGCGCGTCGTCTCCGAGGCGGTGGTGCCGTTCGTGGCG
>Ga0308160_10002877_pt1 | contig 20062 bp, 22 predicted proteins | sample PhyFR1_FD_201036 | JGI IMG/M metagenome (GOLD analysis project Ga0308160, IMG submission 201036) | Phyllosphere microbial communities from UC Gill Tract Community Farm, Albany, California, United States - DLSLF.R1 | ecosystem: Host-associated > Plants > Phyllosphere > Unclassified | place: USA...
GTGGGTGAGTTGTTTATTGCGAGCGAGGGTTGCGAGGTGAACGACAAGGAGTGAAAACGAAGAAATGCGGTGCGAAAGTGGAGTTGAGTGAGCTACAATATTAGAGGAAAGAGAGTGATACAACATTTATAAAGAGATACATAGTAGTTCAGTGACGAATCAAACACGAAAGAGGTCGAGCGTAGATTCCTAATCCCTCGCAATCCTCCCTTCTTCCTCCCCCTTCGCCTTCTCCACATATCCTTGTCGTTCAGCTATCAGCAACACTCGTTCGTAACACCAAAACATAGTGACTGCGTTAGGAACGACCCTCAATAAATGAGGACTCATTCCTCCGTACAAAGCTTTCCAAGATTCTTCTCGGAGGATCAGGTTGAACGATTGAACTAGAGAAGTATATTTTGGGATTCCGGATGCTGGAGGAGGTTGTCTCAATCGTGTACGAATCACCTGCACTCACAAGAAACTTTGTCAGTGCGTCGTGGGACAAGGGAGAAAGAAGGGGGGGAAAACGGACCTCATGAGGATAAGTAATGACTGTAGCAACTAATTTCGCCATTCCCGCTGCCATACTCACCCTCCATCCCTCCGTAGCATCCCCTCCACTAGTTCCATTCGATTTGATTTGTTCAGCTTTCGCAATCTTCTTAAACTGTTCGTACAAACTCCATTGAATCGTTCCTTCTGTTACCCCTAACAGTGAGGCTGAGAGACCTTTGTAGAACCCTCGAATACCTTCTGTACGGTAGATTTGGAGCGTTGTGGAGTAGGACGTGGGGCGAGGTGGTGGTGAAGCGAGAGGTAAGGGAGGGGAGGTGAGAGATCGGAAAGAATGAGAGAAATGAGGAGAGGAATGTGGGTTTGGTGGGGTTGGGAGAGGTCGCGGTGTTGAGCGAGGTAGAGAAGAGGAAGAGGGACGCGAGGAGGATGGAGAGGAGTGAGTTCGCTCTTGTTGTTGAAGTTGCATGACGGTTTTGATCACCCAAATTGGGTTCGTCGCCGCCGCAGTAACGACGCCTAGAAGGAAGGATTCACGAATCTACATCAGTATTCCTCACGTCCGAGGGATATCGAAGCGAAGTAATCCTTTACCTGCAGTAGCGGCCGAAGCTAAATGAACAAAAGTATTCTCTTTCCCATCGTTGAACCATTCTGCGTACAGATGCTTCCCGTTCCCATACACGAAGAAGTTTATTGATCTAGCGAGCAAATAAACAAAGGTCAGTAAAGATGAAACGAGTTAGGGGGAAAGAAAGGGAAATGAGAGCTTTACCTTCCCGGAACTACTCCTGCTAACGTCGGTCCTAGCCCTTTAAACAGTGCTGTCGGTCCCTCGTGTTTGTATACGTCTCTATGAACAGTCAACAGTGGGAGTCAGTGAGAGAGCAAGAGGAGGAGAGGGGGAGAATTGAAGATTTACTTGAGGATTTTACCAGTATCTACGAAATTATACAGTAATCCTTTGATCCCTTGCCTCGTCGCTTGTTTTGTCGACTTTTGTTGGAACAAGTCTGATTGTAACCTAGTCTTTACGACGTCGAATGGAGCAGTAACGACTGAACCGCACATTCCTCCCAAACTATTCTCAACTCGAATATCAGATCTGATGAGCAGCGTCAAGGCGAGGAAGTGAATGCTTACCCTCCTGCGATCAAATGTACTGCCGGTTTTGGTTTATTCCGTTTCGATCGAGTTGGAGTTGAAGTTGTTGAAGTTGAGTTAGTTGAAGTTGGAGGAGGGAGAGGTTGACCTAATGGTACAGTGAGAGCTGGATTTGAAGGATGAGCATTCTTTGTCAGCTCCATCTTGCAGTTGACTGAGTATTGAGAATGAGTCGAACTTGTCTGAAGAAAGGAAAGGAAAGATTGAAATAAATTCACAAAGACAGGTTCTCTCCACCTCTCACCGCCGATCCACTCAGTTAGGCTACAACAAGTATGGCATTACAAGTACCTAGAGGAGGGTCTTCCCTCTTCAAAGAAGGTTACAACGTACGTCTCTCTCTCTTCTCTTCTCATCTCCATCTCGTTTCATCAATCTCATCAACTAACTCACTCCCACTCGTACAATGAATACAGATGCACTCTGGTATAGAAGAAGCTGTCATCCGGTACATTCCTTCGAACCTCTCCCTCTTTACTTCATTCCCACTCACGCTCCCCTTTCTTCAAACTTGTGTTTCTAGCAACATTCACGCAGTAGCAGAACTAGCAGAGATTGTCAGAACGTGAGCATTCTCTACTCCACTCATCTACTCCTCGCGTTCACTCGCTGAAGAAAGAGGATTGAGATGACAAGTTCATTCGGACCCAATGGACGCAACAAAATGGTGATCAACCACCTCGAGAAATTATTCGTAACCTCGGACGCAGCGACCATCATCAGAGAACTCGAAGTCGTACACCCAGCAGGAAAAGTCCTCGTCATGGCTTCGCAACAACAAGAAGCCGAGATGGGAGACAGAACGAACTTGGTCATGATTTTGGCGGGAGAGTTGTTGAGGAAAGCAGAGTATTTGTTGATGATGGGTTTACATCCTAGTGAAGTCGTGTTGGGGTACGAATTGGCGAGGGACAAGGCAGTCGAGGAATTAGAAAGTGAGTTTCTTTCGCATTTCCACCCTTTTCTCTTCGGTTGATCTTCGTTCACTCATTTTTAAGCTCTCCTCGCTCGTTGCAGAATTGACCGTCAAGACTCTCGAAACTCCTCTGACCGAAGAATCTCTCAAACTCGCACTCAAACCCACTCTCGCAGCGAAGCAGTACGGTTCGGAAGACCTCCTCGCTTCTCTAGTTTCCGAAGCCGTCCTTGCAGTCATGCCAAAGAACCCTACTGCCGTAAGGAAAAACTCTGATTCATCTGTCCAGAGAAGGGATTCGCTGATCCGGACAAGCTCTTCCTTTACAGTTCAACGTCGATAACGTTCGAGTAGTCAAGATTATGGGAGGAGGATTAAGCCAGAGTCGTGTCATTCGAGGAATGGTATTCGGTCGTGAACCCGAAGGTAAGCTCATGCCTCTGCTCTCTTGCTCCCTTTCCTCCCTTCTCCCATCGTTCTCTTCCTTCGCGTCGCTTTCTCTCTTTCGTGTGTACTCTCTTGACTGACACTCGGGCTCAATCGAATTAATAGGTACTATTCTCAAGGCTGAGAACGCCAAAGTCGGAGTCTTCACTTGTGGTATCGATATCGCTCAAACCGAGACGAAGGGAACAGTCCTCATGAAGAACGCTGAGGATCTGTTGAACTTCTCGACTGGTGAAGAGAAGCACATGGAGAAGGTGCGTAGTCTCGTTGGGATCCGATCGCGCTCTTTCAAGCACGAGACTGATCCATCGATCTTGTCCCGCACAGATCTTCCAAGAACTCGCTGATTCAGGGCTCAACGTACTCGTCGCTGGATCTACCGTTGGAGAACTCGCCCAACACTACTTGAACCGCCACAACATTCTCGTGATCAAAGTCATGTCAAAATTCGATCTTCGTCGACTGTGCCGAGTTGTCGGCGCTTCCCCTCTCGCCCGATTAGGCGCACCAACTCCCGACGAAATGGGACAGTGCGATGTAGTCGAAACTGTCGAGATTGGTGGAGACCGTGTCACCGTGTTCAGGCAGAAAGAGGAAGCTACTCGAACTGCCACCGTTGTAGTTCGAGGTGCTACGACGAACCAAATGGATGATATCGAACGAGCGATCGATGATGGAGTCAATGTAGTCAAGGGTTTGATCAAGGATTCAAGGTTGGTTGCCGGTGCGGGAGCGACGGAATTGGAATTGGCCAAGAGGGTAGCAGAGTACGGAGAGAAGACTCCCGGGTTGGCTCAACATGCGATCAAAAGGTTCGCGGATGCTCTCGAGGTCGTACCGAGGACGTTGGCCGAGAACGCTGGATTGGACGCTACTGAGGTGCTGAGTCGATTGTACGCCGCTCATCAGGGTAACGACAAGGGTTCAATCGGTGTTGATGTAGAGGTACGTCTCTTGCTCTCTCTTCTCTCGATTCGATTTTGGCTTGTTCGCTTAATATGCTTGTTTGCGCAGGGTGAGAATGGAGGAATTTTGGATGCTACCGAACACGAGATTCTTGATCTTCTTGCCGCGACTCGATGGGCTCTTCGATACGGTACCGATGCAGCAATCTCTGTACTTCGAGTCGATTCTATTATGTACGTCGAACTTCTTCGCTATCTCCCAATCTTTCGACACTCGGAACTGATAGCGACTCTTTCCTCGTACAGCATGTCCCGAGCGGCAGGAGGACCTGTACCTAAACAAGGTGGAAACCCTCATTGGGATGACGATTAGTCTGTTTGCCTTTGCCTTCGTTCTTTCTCTCTCATTTCGCATACCCCTTTTCTCCCACTCCGATATTTCGCACAAAACTCCCCTACCCTCACGATACCTTCCCCACCTCCTCGCTTTCTCTGTTTCCTTTGCAAGTAGATCCCCTCCTCCCCTTCGCATGCTCTCCTAAAACCAAGTCTCGATTCGGACTTGCTGAAACACTCGATATTGAATCAGTTGAACGTCATTGCTGTTGATCACTCAATGGATAGAGGATGCGAGTCTGCGCGTGAGTGCGCGTCCCGACCCGTCCCGGACCTCTGAGGGTGTTTGCGAGTCAAGATGAGCAGAGAGACGAGGAGAACGTTCTCTCGAGCTTTGTATCTCCGCAACTCCCAATCCAATCGGGTGAGGCACGGTGAGGGTTAAACGTCCATCTCGTCGACTTTGTAAGTGAAATGCAATCAACTCTTTGACTGTCATCATCTCCGAACCGAACTGAGTTTATCCGCTTTTCATGCTCGACGACTCACCTTGGAGTCACGAAGAGAAGTAAGATAGAAGGATCTTACTATGCAGTGCTATACAATCTGCGAACTATATGCTACCCAATCAAAAACGACAACGAGATATGATATATGTATATGCGAGTGAAAACGAAACAACCCGAGAACGAAACAGTGTCTATCCAACCTCCCGAGTTAAACCATGATCTCCTTGAATTCCTCCTTACTGACGTCGTTGGTCGAAGCTGTAGGGCCTGGGTTGATCGGCCTGGCTTTCTCTGTCGAGGCAGCATGTTCCGCTTCGAGTCTTGCGAGTTCTTTTGCGAAGGGAGATCTTGCTCGGAGTGTCGCACCGTATCTGAAGAGGATAAATGGAGTGATACTAAGGAGTGTGCCGATACCTGCCGTGAGTCCTCCTGCGCCTTGTACGCCGAGAGAATCGTACATATTGGTGGTGAAAAGCGGGAAGACGGCCTGTCGAGAAGCGGAAAATGGTCAGCAACAGTGACGACGACCACGCAGCGAGACATAAGACTCACGCCGACGACATTGCGGACGAACGACATGGCTGAAAGAGCAGAGGAGGCATCTAATTGGTCGGAAAAGCGAAATTAGTGCGGAAATTGACGGTTTCGAATCCTGAGAGAAGCCCTACAGAGTGAATATGAGTCTGCGAGGTAAGAGAAAGTCGAGAGATAACAGCTGAACATCCCTACGTCTGTAGGGGCGGTACAAGGTCAGGGAAAGAAGGCGGCGTGCGTGAGCGAACGAACGTACAAAGAATGGTAATTCCGACGCAACAACCGATCCAATGGCATTGGGGGTAGGCAGTGAACGCGTAGATGAACGCTCCGAGGGGCACACAAACTCCTCCGACAAAAGCCGTGAACAGCCTGGCTTCGGGGCCTCGTTTCGCGACGTTCTTGAGGTAGAGTCGATTGCAGTACCCATCGGCGATAATACCGATTGCTGATCCGAGGGTCTGAGTGATGTACACGAGCCCAGCCTCGCCGGTGTTGAATCCGTAGATCTGCTTGAAGACGATAGGGATTGAGACGAGGGTAAGGTAGAGCACACCCTGGAGAAGTTGTTCAGAGGAGTCAGTTTCGCTACTTCTCCCGATCTCACATACGTCGGACATACCCAAGTAAAGCTGTGTCGCGAGGGAAAGAGTTCAGTCTAGAGATCAGGGCGATGAAAAAGAGGAGTCGACTCACGAGATCCAGACAGTAAACGCGATCAGAACCGGTTCCTAAAAAGCTCGATAGCACAGAGTCAGCGCGAGAAGCGTCGAAAGGAACTGATGCAGACTCACCCTCGTCAACATGCGTAGCGGCCGAGCCAAACTGGTCTTCATCATTTGCGTCACAGAACCTCTCTCGTACTCCTCCTTCGCGACATAGCGATCGTCTCCAGTCTCTTTCCGTAGTTTGGCTGCCTTGCGTGACAGGAGGACCGAGCCACGAGTTTCATCGACGATGGGAATGAGCGCGATCGAGAATGTGCTCGCGAGGGCGAACATGATCCAGTTGATGGGGCGAAACCCTTTCTCTTGAGCGAGGTATCCGAACATGATTGGACCCAGTCCGGTAGCTGGAAAACCGAGAACTTGTCAGTGTCAATCAAGCGATGACGGCGAACGAGAAAGATAGACTCACATCCAAACGCTGCGAACGAGAAAATACTCATACAGAACCCTCTGTCTCTCGCCGACCATACATCACTGAGTGTTCCTCCGACCAGAGATACCGCTGATGATCCCGCAATACCCGAGATAAAACGAGTGATCAAGATAGTTTCGATGTTCGTTGCGAGAGCTTGAGGGATGAAAAATATAGCAAAGATCAATGACGATGCGAGGTAGATGTAGGATCGACCGTAGACTTCGGAGAGAGGAGCAATGAGGAGAGGGGCAGCGCCGAACGTAATGGTGAAAGTCGTGATTCCGAGGAGGGAGAGTTCTGTCGAGGTGTCGAGTTCCTCCCGAACGCTTGCTTCTGCTATCGAGTATGCGCTGACCGATAAAGAGACGAGAGCGCAGAACATGATGCCGCAACTCGAGATGATCCATCTGCGAAGCGAGGGTGGGTGAGATTGATTGATCAGCTCAGCAAAACTGAATTCGAAAAGCGAGAACGCCGCTTACTTCCGTCGTCTCGACCAATTGAAAGGATTCGCAGGATCACTGTGGGGGAAGCGCTGAGGTGAGTCATCAAGCGACAGGAGAGTCAACGAAAGCAAAAGCGGGATCAAACTGACTCTGGTCCATCCCATTCAACGAATATCGGTTCTGAGCCTGCCTTCTCTGACAGGTTCCCTTCTATTGAACCTGCCGCGGTACACTCGTGTAGCGACGGTACCCTTCTCGACTGATCCTTCTTCATTTTCCGTTCCGGCGATGAAGAGCAGAGAGTCGAGGCAGTTGAGGATCGTGACAGGTTTGCTTTCGTTCTTGTTGTTGTCGTTGTTCGTGTTGGTCGCTCAGAGCTCATCGCGTAGAGGAGAAGTGGAGAGAGAAGGGAAGAAAAAGATGGAGAAGCGCTGCCGAAAAATCGGCAAGGAACCGGGTCCTTGACGCTGAGTGAAGTGAGAGCTGGAGCAGGCAGAGTCCCGCTTTGATCTGTTCATTGCGTTTCGAAACGAACGGAGGTGAGCCGAGATATTCGAGAAAAAGCAGCGAAAATCAAAGCTTTCGCAAGGCGCGACTGAGTTGCGCTGGTTTCGAAGTCGCACGCTGCCTTCGCTCGAGTGGTACCGCGCTTCAGCAGCCGATTCAACTCATCCAGCCTTCGTATCTGTAGGCTCGCTTAAACGCAAGCAAGCATAGGGCAACTCGATGTGAACGAGTTCGCTTCGACTGTTCTCTTCGTTCTCATCCTCATCGTCCAAAGCGCTCGATACTACATGCGAAAGCGATCTATAAGAATATATACAACAATACTATGCAATGCTACAGACCTACATTCGTCAAACCTTGTCAATCATCCCATCTCCCTCGACTGCTTGTATCGTAGAAGTCGCAGAACTCCCTCGTCGAGCCTCCAGATTCCGTAGCTCAACTAGCTCTTGAGCAAACTTTGAACGAGCTCTGAGTCTAGATCCGTATCGAAAGAGAACAAAAGGTGTTATACTCAGAATTGTCGCAATTCCAGCGGTCAATCCTCCTGCACCTTGAATACCGAGATTCTCATACATCGCCGGAGTGAAGAGAGGGAAAATAGCTCCTGTCATGTTCCGGCAGAATCCCATTGCGGCCAATGCGGATGAAGCGTCTGCGAGCGAGCAAAGTCAAAGAGGTTAGAATCCGCAAGACAGCAATGATCCCTATCCTCTGAGACGTACAGAGCGCATACGAATCAGCGAGATAGCTGTAGGTGGCAACAAAAACGAGGTAGAGGCCGGTATCTGCAAAAGTAGATGTCATCAGTTGCGAAGCGATCATACGAAAAGAGACTTACTCACAGAGAAAGGTGAGGCCAATCGACGGGACGATCCAGTGTACTTGAGGGTACGACGAGAATGCGTAAATCCAGCATCCGATCGGAAAGAGAACTCCTCCATAGACTTTTGTTTTTGTGCGAAAAGAAAGTCAGCTCGGATGGGAATCCAACGATAAATCGATGAACAAGGCACTCACAGGCAGTGAAGAGACGAGCTTCGGTCCCTTTCTCTGCCTCGTGCCGTCGATACAGCCGATTGCAGTAGACTTCTATCCCAAATCCGATAAAGCTTCCGATCGTTTGAGTGATATAGACCAGTCCGCTTTGACCCGTATTGAAACCATACACCTCGCTATAGGTCAGCGGGACCGAAACGAGGCAGAGGTACATGACGCCCTATCGACGAAGCGCGATCGTCAGTCAAGATCCGGTTGTGAACTCAAGCTCAAAGCGAGACGAACCCAGGTGAACCTGTATCAGCACCTTGAGCGTCAGCATCTCCAATTCAGACGACAATAGAAGAGAGCTAGCTCACCCAATCCAAGCGGTGAAAGAGATTAGAACCGGTTCATGACAGAGCAGCGAAACCGGTCTTCGAAGGTTCGTTTTCCACATCTCAATCAGACTTGTCTTCTCCAACTCCGCTTTCGACATGTACCTATCATCTCCAGTTTCCTTCCGTATCCTTTTGGCTTTGCGAGTAAGGAGCACCGACGCTCGAGTTTCGTCTAGTAGGAAATACGTAAATATTGCGACGAGTACCGCCATTCCGAACAGAACCCAATTGACGTGGCGGAAGCCTTTCGTTTGTGATAAGAATCCGAAAGCGACAGGTCCTAAACCGGTAGCTATGTCGACAGGAACGTAAGTGAGTTCCGCAAGAAAACATCAGAGGGAACGATCTACTCACGAGCTGTGGCTGATAGACTGAACAGCGCCATACTTGGCCCTCGGTCTTGATCGCTCCAAACTTCCGCTAGGACTGAAATGATGAGGATTGGTCAGTGCGTTTCGTCGAGTAAAGGGATGAAGGCGATTCGAAGCTCACTTCCTCCTCCGAGTGCTACTCCTGTTGATCCACCTATACGTTGACGTTGTTTCAATCAGTGTACGTTCGCCTAGAGCGCAAGAGTCGGGTTGGAAACGTACAAGCACCATAGAAGAAACGAGAAATGATCAAGGTTTCGATGTTTGTTGCAAGTGCTTGAGGTATCAGGAAGATGGCGAAACCGACAGACGAGACGATCAGAATCGTTGATCGACCGTAAAGTTCCGACAGAGGAGCGAGGATCAAAGGAGCGACCTGTAGCAGACGACTGGCGTCAGCACCAGAGTTTCAAACGAAGACACCTCGCCCGCCATCTCTGACGACCGCTTTGACGGGACCTTTACTATGAGAGTTTTTTAAGTTATGCAGGTGAGGTGAGACTCAAGACTTACGCCGAAAGCTACATTGAAGGATGAAAGGGCAAGGAAAGCGAGAGTTTTGCTGACTCCGAGCTCGTCTTGAATTGATTGCGAGGTGATCGAATATCCCGAAGTCGACATCGAACATAGACACAGATTGATGCAGCCGACACTTGAGATGAGCCACTGTGGTCGAGGAGAGTTTTCGGTGTCGAAGAGAATCACGATTTCGAAACGTCAGCTCAAAGCTCGACGTCTCGCTCAACTCGAACAAGATTCACTCACCTTGCGTTTCGTACTCCAATTAAATGGATTCTGTGGATCACTGCAAGCGAGTCGTCTATAAGTCAGCTCTTTGGATTGCCTCGCACTTTCGCAATTTCGAAAAACTCACTCTTTTCCTTCCCAATCTACCCATCTCACATCCGGCGCTGCATCCTCTTCAGCTTGTAACTCTTCCTTCTGCTGTTTCGCTGGATCCAAATTCGGTTGAACCTCCATTCGAAATCGGATTGTGGGGAGTCAAAAGGAAAGGGAACCTTTTCAATCGAGTCAAAGCGAGTGCAGGGTAGACGAGCTGACGAGAGAGGCGTGTTTCTGGTGTTATAGAGCCGTCAAAGATGGGTCTGAGGTAATCAGGTCATGAGATGGCGCAAGAGAAGCGTAGCGACTTTAAGGGGCAAAGAAGAGTTCGATTCCGTGCCGAGGCAGCGGCACGGTGAATTGGCAGAAAAACTACTCTACCAAACAGTCGGTCGAGAGTCGCGTGAGTCGTCGAAACCAAGCGGCATGGAGTGAATTGACATCGAGACAAGTGCGATTTCTCGAGGTCCTTGCTTCGAACTTGCAAAATTCTCGTCGACGACTGCTCAGTCACGGCTAAAGCAGCGAGAGCGACTGATAACGACTGTGCATTGGCTATGTACAACAAAGCTTGACTATTTGCTCCTGACAGAGTTATGAAAACAGAAAGCGGAAATTCTACGATGCCTACTCGAGCTTGGTGAGCTGAGGAGCTCCAGCAGAGGGAGGGCTCGAGAAGCGAGTAGTACTGAGCAAAGACCGAGTCATTAGCGGGAGTTCGCGAGACTCAGCAATAAAAAGGAAAAGTGAGCGAAACTCACACAAAGGGTTTCATAATCTTGTACTTCTCGTCGTGCTTGTCTTGAAGGTAGTAGCACTTGGCGATGTCGTCAATGGAGATACTGAGAGAGTCCGAGAACAGTCAGTGATCAACTCGAACGAAACAGAGTTTCTCGAAGCGTACCGGTGAGAAACGAAGAGCTCGGTAGGCTTGACCTTTCCAGTCGCTACCCAGTCGTTCATGACTTCTCCCATCCACTTATGACAAGGTGCTTGTCCGTTACCGATGAGTCGAATACCTGCGAACGCGAGAGAAGTCCAAAGTCAGAACGAGAACAACATCGCCGAGAGAGGAAGGAAACAAACCTCGTTCCATCACACTCCCTATGAGCGGGAAGAGAAACGTCAGTTTAGAAACGTGAACGAGGACAGCAGAGTTAGCACAAACCGATGTTGAAGTGATTGGTGTAGGCGCTGTAAACTCCAGTGATTCCGATTCTTCCGAAACCAATGACCGACTCGCTGTGAGAGGGAATAATGTCAGCTCTCAGCTGATAGAGACATGGCAGAAAGAGTGAACTCACATCATCTCGTTCAAGATCTCACTAGTATCGGTTTCGAGACCGATGGCGATTTCAATCTTGTGAGCGATACCCTTTGCGTATTCTCCGGCAGCACACTCGAGAGCAACGTCGACACCAGCAGGACGAGTAGTATCGAGTCCGTTGGTACCGGGAGCAGTGAGTCCTCGAACTTTCTTCGGGACGTCTTTGACCTCGTTGAAATTGATCGTATCGATTTGAGCGTTCGCGTGTCCTGTTGCTCGCATCTTTTCGACAACAGAGTCGAGTCGCCACTGAACGTTGTCAATGAGAATTACGTGCTTTGCTCCCTTGAGTAGAGACCATTTGGCACACATCTGTGAAGATAGCTCGAAATTAGTCGATAGTTCAGTCTACTAGCGAAGAATTCAGGCTCACCATTCCAATAGCTCCAGCACCCCAGATAGCGACACAATCTCCTTCTTTGACTCCAGTATCCATAACTTGATGGTAAGAAGTGACGAGAATGTCGGAAACGTAGAGCGCATCTTCGTCCGCGACCGATTCGGGGACCTTGATAACGTTGGCGTCACCGTGGGGGATTCGCGCATACTCAGCTTGAACTCCTGCAAATCCTCCGGTGAAGTGAGAGTATCCGAGCTGCAATCGCACCGAGACAGTCAATTTGTGAATCATCAAAATCGAATCGACGTCGAAGTCGAATAAACGGGCTCAACTCACCATTCCGCAAGTTCGATTTCCGTACATTGAAGCCATGAGAGCCGAGTTGTTGGTCTTGGTGCAAGCAGACGAGAGCTTTTGCTTGCACATGAAGCATTCTCCGCATCCCAAGTTGAAACCGGAAACGACACTATCGAAAGACGCAGTTCGATCGGTTGAGTTCGGGAGATACGATTGTCGACACCGCAGCACCGTATAATGAATCAGAAATTGCTCACCGGTCTCCAACCTTCAGTTCCTTGACGGCAGATCCGATTTCTGTAACAATTCCCATACCCTCATGTCCCAAGATATCTCCATTCTGTAGTTCGATGATAGCTCCGTGAAGCAAGTGCATATCTATGACGGTATGAATTGAAGATCAGCGAAAATGCGACGATAGAAGCAGGAGTTTCGACTCACCTGAACCGCAAACAGTTGATCCAGTCACTTTGATCACAATGTCATGCTCATCGATGAGGGCAGGTTTGGGACACTCTTTGACTGAGACCTTGTTCTTCGCTTCCCAAACGAGAGCCTGTTGTCATCGTCGTCATCGTTTCGAACGGAGAGTCAGTTTTCGAATTCTCACCCCTCGAATCTTCACCCTTCTTGGCTCTTTCGCGCTCGTCTCGCTCGTCTCAATAGCTTCGTCTCGATCATGTAAGAGGAAGTAGAGCTCACCTTCATGGTCTCTCCACTTGGGTCTGCGAATTTCGCATCATCGTTTCCAGGATTTGCGACGGCGGTAGTATCGAGACCTTTAGGGTCTTTCATGTTGGCTTCGAGGACGTTTGATGCAGAGTTCATCTATATCAGAACGAGTTGATCCAGAGAATAAATGGAGGTGGGGCCGATTGAATGAAAAGAAGAAGGAAGAGAAGGGAGACCAAGAGGGAGGAGAATCGAGTCAGCTCGTGAGATCGTGCAGATAGCGGTAAATGAGTGTCCTTACGTTATATGTTATACTTCCGTTGAAGGTGAGGTGAAGAGGAAGAGAGCAAGAAGATGCAGTGGAGGTTTTTTGAACGTTGAGCGAAAAAACAGCGAACTTTTTGACATCACTAGGAACCTTCTTCGGGATCGACTCCCATCTTCCCGCTCTTCCTTCCTTCCGAAGAATCTTACCAACCTTCTCGCTCGCCCCGTTCGAAAGAAAAGAAGTTTGCACAATGCGAAATCAGAAGAACAAGAATGGAGCTACAGTGAAGAAGAAGAGGGGCGAAAACGAGTAGAGAAACTAAATGGTATCATCCATTCCAGAAACTTGAACTTTTTGACCAGGTTCAAAAGCGGGCATACCTGAAGAAGAACGGGACACAGTCAGCGACGAGAGTATAGAGCTAAAAGGAGAGGTGAACTGACCGAGATAAGGACAACTTCCACACCGGAAAGCGTCTCCCAAGTAACAATTTCCACACGAACTCGTCACTCCCGATTTCATCTTCCTCGCTCCTTTCGTACTCGATGACTGTGCCGTAACGTTCGGTGCCGCCTCGAATCCAGCCTGGACCAGATCATCCGGTTCCTTCTCATCGAGCAAGATCTCTCTTAATCCACAAGTGCAGTTCTTGCATGCCTTGCGAGTTCGCTTGACGTCGCAATCTTCACGTTTGACGAGGGTTGGTCGTTCGAGATCGGCATCGGTGAGGAGGGTAGATTCATCGATAGTTGGCGTAGCGGCTCCGGAAGAAGTTGCGGCAGTCGTGAACGCCCAAAGGGAAGCTTTCGCTGCTCGAGAGGTTCGGGGCGGAAGGGCGACAGCTCCACTCGAGGAAGCGACGGGGGCGGCAGAGGAGTCGATATCGGAAGCAGGGCGTTTGAGGGAAAGGGGAGCGGAAGAAGGAGGAGCAGATTTCGTTGCGAGGATCTGTAATAACGTGAATCAGCTTCCTTCCTTTATACTGTAGGGTGGGTAGACTCACGACACCACCTTCAGTCTTGTTCACACCTGAGAATCCAACCAATCTCAGTTCACTCAAAGTTTCCTCGCTCTCTGCCGCTTCACCTTGAACTTCGAAAGTTCCGCTGGGAGCCAATGCCGGCTCGAGGATTGCGAGTAGGGATCCAGTGACGTAGATGGCGGGTAGGAGAACGGAAATGTGAGAGTACTGAAGGGGAGAGAGAGTGGTTGCTGTGGATTGAAAAGAAGGATGAGTCAGTACTTTTCTACTAGCTCCGATAACCTCTATTTTGCGGTATAAAGTCTTCTGATACATCTAGTATCCTATCTAGCCAAATCCGGTCCCCTCAAGCAGCGTTGTTGTTGCTTTTGCTTGATCATCTAATCATCTCATTCCTGATCTCTCTCGACTATGAGGAAGCGTGAGACTCACCGCCTTCGACGATCCTATCCACCATTTGCATCTCTACCCTACCCTTGATCGATAGTTGGCTCACGAGAGCTTGGTAAGATCCATCTTGAGCGGCTTCTTGAGATGCGACTACCAAGATAGTTGCTGGTTCAACGGGAGCTGGAGTCGGGTTGAAAGCGGGTGCGGGTACTCCTGCGATATCTAGATCATCGTCAAAGAGCTGGATTGAAGTCATGATAAAGTTGGATGAAGGAACGAAAGGTCCGAAATTGCAAGTTTTGATTACAGTTCAATTCATTTCACTTTTCGCAATTACATCTCATTCGATTGGCTCTCGCATCGTGTTTGATTCTTCGTTGGCTGGCTGGTTTGTTGATTCGGTCGAGTCATTGTGAGTGGCACCATTTCTGTCGCGACAGTCGAGAAGCAGTGCTGAGTCGATACCTCAACCTCGACGAAATCGTCGCATTTCGAAAGCTTCGTCGCCCCGATTTATAGTACCCTCCGTTTCCAGGAGCTCTCACTCGTCTCAGATCATAGTAGGCTTAATTGAGCTGACTCGGGATCATTGAGAGCGCAGAAGGGCGCTGGTATAGCTACACGAGTCTGTAGCCGAGAACTCTCGAAAAACGCTCGTTTCCAAGGTCCGTATTCTCGCCTCCTAGACAGCCTGGACGTGACGAGATTGATGATTCCCAACCATTCAAAGGCGACTGGATTGCTGGTATACGAGAGTTTGCACAAACTCGGCACAGGCTTTTGCTCGCTTACTCTTTGCACAACGCCGTTCCCCTACCCCTTCAACCTTCTCCGCCCAATAAGAGCGGTCGGGCGCTAGTTGATGGTCTCTGCTCTACATTGACTCGCTGTCGTCATCTCACCCACTCCAGCTGAAGTCGATCGACTGCACTTTTCGCATTGCGACTGCACTTTTCGCAATGCGCGCCAAACCAGAAAGACCGTCCAGTATTGACATGCTCCCTCGCACGGCTACACCTTCTTGCTCTTCAGGGCTGACGAGGTAGAGTCTACGAGCACTGACAGCTCTGACAGCTCTGGTGATAGAGCTCTGGCAGAACTTCATCGAAAGCAAGTCACGTTCCCGGGGCTGCTTGCTCTTCGTGGGATGGAGCCGTCCTTGCTGGCAAATTGACAGCGACACCTCAACCTGATGAGCACCGTCAGAGCCGTCAAACAGACTCTATCGCGGCGGACCTTTCGTTTACGGTACTGTACCTACAATATTAAGCCGCTTATTTTGCCGTGTATGTATTGAGGCCTTCGAAGATCGAAACTTTGCAGCCTCGTGGCCTGGGAGTGACGCTGTTCTGGAAGAAGAAGAGGGAAAGAAGTTGGATTTGCCTTCTCAAGCCGATTCTTGTGATGATGCGTTGTTTTCCTGCTTCCTCTCCAAAGAGCACTCTATCTTCCGAATTGCCCTGTTGTTTCACAAGGTTCAGGAAGATGTTCGGAATATCGGTAGATCTCTGTATCACTCTGAACCAACGCTATTGTTCTTTTGTTCAACTCACGGCTATAGGGCTTCCTCCAAAGTTTTCGCTTTCCTCTGCTCAGAGGTTAATGAGCTGCTTTGACGTGTCAAGCTCAGGATAGGAGTGTCAAGAGATAAGCGGCGATGTCCGCTAAGTATCGGTTCTACCCTCGAGGAACCTTGAAACGAAACCCTGCATCGATGAGAGGCATTCAAGTTTTTCTTCTTTTCCTTCCCGTTGCACGCCGCGCTTCACACGTCTCTTGCTTGCCCGCGAGCGGATCTTCTCCCTCTGTTGATCATTCGAAAAAGGTCCAGAACAGAGCGATAGGGAGAGATTTGAGAGATCAGCAAAAGTCGAAAGCCAAAAAATGACGAGGGTCAGAAGTCAATTCTCGGTGCCTGTCTGTGTTTTCGACCCTCGAGAGGTTGAGAGGAAGAAGGCGACGTTGACGAGAGGAGGTAGAAGGTCGGCTAGTATCGCGGGACAGCTTAAGATCCTCGAAAGCAGAAAGGAGAAAGCCAGACCACCCTCTCAAAGTTTTTTTGCGGAGCGATTCCGTCGATCAATGTGCAATGAACGCATCGTTTTCCCTTCACAAAGTTTTTCACGAATTCTTCTCTCCTTGAGGCCGTCCTTCCTTTCCCTCCCAAATTCGCCGTTTGCTTTGCTGCAGTAGCTAGTTTGCCTTTCTCCGTGCTGAGCCTTTGCAAGCATGGAGGAGGCAGAGCGAGAACGTTACCGTCAGTGGTACTCTCAGCAACAGGGCGACTCTGCAGGAAACAACCACCCTCCTCCTCTTCCGCCTCCTGTTCCTGTTCCGCAGCCTCAACTGAGTCGACCACAACTCGTATCTCATCACTCTCATCCTCAGGCTTATTCTTCGCATTCGCAACATCAGCAGCAGCAGTGGATCCCCTCCCTTCACAACGAGCAACAAAGATCATTCCCTCATGCTTCCTCCTCGTCTTCTTCTCAAACACAGCAATTTCCCCCTTCTTCCTCTTCCTTACCGCATCAGACTCACCAGTTGCAATACCGACGTCGATTACCTGCTCATCCCGACGATTTCCCTCCTTCTTACCCTTCCTTCCTCGATTACCAGTACCAATCTTCGCCCGAAATTTCACCGCTCACTCAAACAACGTATCCTCTTTACCCTGCCCCTTCCTTCTCTCAGCATCCATCTAGTAATGGTCCATCCCCCACGAATAGCGTCGGAGCGACTCCTTCTCCCTACACGACTCCGGGAGGGACGATCGTTCCTCTTCCTCCGATGAATCCTTTCTCTCCGTATCAACCAGTCACAACACACGACATGATGTTCAACGCGGTAGAGTCTGCTAGATGGATGGCAACAACCTCGGGACCTTACGAAGATCCGAATCGACACCTTCAACAACAACATCATCAGTATCCGACTTTGTTGAGACCCGTCGCAACGAGACCTCCTCCAGCCCCTCCACCTCCCATTGCCGCTCCTCTCTCGACTATAGCAGCTATAACGACGGAAGAGATGGATCGGAGAGCGTCTGACACGAGTGTGATTTCGGAGACATCGAGTAATGCTGGATCGATTGGTCAAGGCGTATCTTCTTCGATGAGCTTCGGTTTCCCCCAAGTACGTCTCTTCTCGCTCGTACCCATCTTGCGAGTAGCTGACGTCGAGTTGACTGTACTTGCGAATAGACCGAGGACAGAACGGGAGATGAGGAAGCAGGACCGAATGCCTTGGTCAAACCCTTCATTGAGAAACTTTACAACATTCTGTCGAGACCGAGTACTTACGGAGACGTGATCAAGTGGAGGTGAGTCGTATTCGGATATTGTCAGTATGGGAGAACGAGGAGAGTTGACTCCGAAGAGTGTCGTTTCACAGCGATGCCGGAGACGCTTTCTTCGTAGCTCATACCGACAAGCTCACGAGCGACGTACTTCCCGAACACTTCTCACACTCCAACATTCATTCTTTCACTCGTCAGCTCAACGTAAGTTGTCGTTCTTCTCCCTCGTCTTATTTGGCGAATTCGAATCCAACGAGCTCAATTCTGTGAAACTCGCAGGTTTACAACTTTACTCGAATGTCGGTCAAACAGCTTCGGGACGGTCTCTCAATACCAGGCGCCACGACCGCAGAGTACAGCGGGTGGTCTCACCCTCAGTTCCAAAAAGGAGAAGTTGCGAAACTCGCTCTTCTCGCCCCTCGACCATCTCGAGCCCGACTCCTCAAGAAGCTAGAGAAGCAATACGGTGGAGGTGCAAGTATGTCGAGCTCGAATGCTGGATCGGGATCGGGAGGGAGTGGGTCGGATAGGAGAGGGAGCGGTGGAGGAGGGAGAGAAGGGAATTCGAGTGCTGGCAGTAATGGCTCGATGGGCAGAATCGACGAGTATGGCTAGTCAACTAGTATAGGATATCGCATCGTTAAAGAGGAATGGAAAGTCGTACAGTTCAGTCATTCGTTTTCCTATTCATCTTTCATCATCGCATTCTTCGTTTCCTCGACACCTTTGCTCACGCAGACGAAGACCCTTCTCCCTCACCCCTCAACCTAATTCCTTGTAGTACTGCTTTCCTTCTATTCTTCCTACTTTCTTCTCTCTCATCCGCCCGCAAATAATCTAGCTCTCCCGATTTCTATCATTCTCTCTTTCTTCCCTCGTTCTTTTGTAGCACTCATTATACCACTGATAACCCTAGTCGTTCGTTTCACGTTGCTACAACATAACCAAGTTCGGGGTATCGCGAGAGGAACGACAACAACACTTGACCAACAGAACAGCACTTCGGGTACGGACTAGAGTTCGGAATCGACGACAGAGTTCAGTCTCATCAGTCTTCTCACACTCCCGGGCCTGTCGAGGGATAAGCAGACTCACTAGTCTTCGAGCACTTCTATCGCGATTGACTCGCTCACTCAAGCTGATTCACTCCACCTTTCACATTCTCGGTTCATCCTTCGCACTCCCACCGATCCCACCTTGTTTCCAAACGAATTTGACCGAAGGTTTCTTCTTCTCCGTTTCATCTTTTTCTCCACCACTCGCTCCGTTCGAAGAGAAGAAACTAGCAGGAGGAATCGCACTGAAAGCGGTAGGAGTCGAAGAAGGGATCGATGGAGGGAGAGAAGGAGCTGTTGATGGATGTGGCGGCGGTTGTTGTTGAGGAGAGTTCGTGTTCGAGGATGAGGTAGAGAAGGAAGGTGGCATATCTGCTAGTCCAGCGTAATCGACCCGTTGCTTCCGTTCCCTCAAACCCTGTCTCGGACCTCCTCCTCCTCCTCCTCCAGTGACTGAACTCGCGACGGCGGGTAAAGACTTCGGTCTCGCTTTCGAAGGCGACGACGAGATCGTCGAAGGTGGTGAGACATATTCGAAAACTTCTTTCGTTCGTTTGATCCATTCCTCCTCGATGTCCTCTTGCTTCGCTCCCTTCTTACCTCCTTTGCCACCAGTCACCTTCTCTCCCAACCCACAAGCTTTCACAATTTTCTCAAATGTCTCATCATCATCCCCCATCTCTCGGTTCGTTCCATCGAGTAATCCCTCCAGAATTCCCATACTACCACTCACTAGAGCTTTATCACTATACCCACCTTCCAACACAAACAAAAGTCGACCCTGTGCGAACTCGTCCGAGAACTCTTTGATTCGGTTTGAGAAGAGGGAGTAGAAAGAAGTGGGAACATTGAGACCGTGTCGAGACATCGATTCGTACTCATGAGGTGACGCATCGAAGCCTGTACGATTCATCACCGCTTTCCTACTCAGCACAGAGAAAACAAGAGTAGAACAATAAGCGGGAAAAGACGTACCTGTTGAAACCAACACCAAAGTTTCCTCCTCCTCCGCTTTAGTCTTGCTCAAGAATTCCTCCGCTTTCCCTCCCAAACCCTCCCAATATTTCGGCCACAACCTCTCTTCGAAATCTTGTTCGCAAGAGTAAGGTTCGAGGTGAAGGTTCGAGATGTATTGATTGTGAGGTCCTGAAATGTTCAACGAGGCGGCTTGAACCATTGAACTGTCTCCTGATTCACAAGCTACTCAAGAGAGAATCATACCGATTTAGTTTGAGGAGTAGTGAGGTAGGGAGAGAAAGAGCAGCTTACGGAATGAGAGAACGTCGTGTAATGATCCATACATGATTTGTAATGGTTTCGGTCTCTTCTCTGTCTTTGGAGGAGTGGTTTTCAAAGGTGAAGATTTCCTCGGTGATCTAGAATTGATTCGTTGTTGTTCTCGTGCTTCGTGAGTTAGGAGGATAGAGTTGGCAGT
>Ga0308160_10002878_pt1 | contig 20061 bp, 27 predicted proteins | sample PhyFR1_FD_201036 | JGI IMG/M metagenome (GOLD analysis project Ga0308160, IMG submission 201036) | Phyllosphere microbial communities from UC Gill Tract Community Farm, Albany, California, United States - DLSLF.R1 | ecosystem: Host-associated > Plants > Phyllosphere > Unclassified | place: USA...
AGACACCATCTTGCACGACGACGGGACGCTCGGCTACTATCCCATGATCTCATGTTTCGGTCGGGGCAAGGTTCAGTGCAATTTCGGCCCAGATTGGCGTTATCCACCCCGTAGCTCCGCTCGCCCTATGTCTGAGCGATTCGACGAATTCAGAACGGAAGAACTACCTCTCGACGAGAGAGACGAGGCGAGGGACGCAATTCGATTACAGAAGGAGATGGAGGACTACGAGCGCAAGCGGGCGGCAGCAGAGCTGCGCGCGTCTACCACGATGAGAAAGAAGTCAGCCGTCAAGAAGAAGCGCAAGGACACTGAAACGCCGATCAGCACTCCAGGACCCGAAGATGTCAAGTCGGAGGTCGGAAGTATGGGCTTTTCCAGGGCTGGCACCGAGGAGGCGGTGAAGTATGAAGACGTGAAGATGGAGGAGGGTGAGGCGGAGGCGGACGCTGAGTGTATCACGCTGATTGTGGCGGATGCGACGGATCCGGAAGAGGGAGTGCAATGGTGAGGTGGGGGTACGTCGACAGATACGTTACATCTTTATACTACTACTATACCACACAAAGCACAACCACCTCAACCTCATGCCAACTTCCCGGTGGACTTGAGCTCGTCCTTGAACTCTTGTACCGCCTCGGCGAACCCAGTCTCCTGTTTATCCACTTCAAAGCCCATCGCTTGAGCTTCTGAAGAGTCGTAGTCACCTGCCCAGGTTTTGCAGATGTTGATGACCGCCTGGTCTTTCTTGAACTTGACCAGGTTCATCTTGTCTTTCCCGCCATGTTCCACCCTAGCGTCAGATGGGAAACGTGTGCGACTGAAGTGATCACGAGGCACGATCAACACCGTTGACCTCGACCAAAACCACTCACAATGCTTTGAGGATATCCCGGGGAGTGATCCGTATACCCGGAAGGTTGATACTCCTTCCCATGCCCGGTTGGAACTTGCTCTCCGGCATGCACAGAGCGTACGCGATATTTCGCACCACCGTGCTAGTCTTCGCCAGGTAGACTGCCATGGTGTCCAGAATCTCGTCATCTTCGGAATCGGCAATCGGACAAACCGACTCTTCACCTTGGAGCGGCTCCCGAATCAACCCGGAAATGAACGACGAAGCGGCGGAAGACGGCGCGCCAGATCTGACAGCAACCGTTGGCAAGCGGACAGCTCGAGTGTCGAGATACCCTTTGCGCCCATAGTCGTAGACGTACAGCTCGGAGATCTGTTTCTGGATTCCGTAGCTCGATTGGGCCAGGACAGGCGTGTCTTTCGGCACAACGTAGCTCTCCGGCAGACATTTAGGACCGCCGTAGACGGCAAGACTGGAGACGAAGACGTAGACCGGCTTGGTACCTTTCTCCTTTGCGTGTTCGTGCGTCGCCTTGAGGAGGTTGGTGTTTGAGTCGACGTTGACTGCCCAGCCGAGCTCGAAGTTGGCCTCTGCGCCGCCCGACATGATTCCGCTGAAATCAGCTTCGTCCCATCTGAGGCTCGGGGCTCTGTACACGGACACTTGGTGGTCTAGGACTCTGTGCGCGGGGACTTACTGCAAAGCGTAGACTCCGCCGATGTTCTCGCCTTCAAACAATGCCTTGACCTGAGCTTTGTCGCCAAGATCGGCCTTGACGACTTTCAGTCGCTCCTCATCATCGACCAGCTTAGGCGGTACGACAACATCAGTCGTGATGATCTTTACGCCGGGACACTTGTCGAGTAACAGTTGGGTGAGTTGTTGCCCGACGAACCCTGGCGTTAGCGTGGGGCGCAGAGTGCGGGCGCAGGGCGTGTCACGTACCTCCGGCTCCGGTGACCAAGATCGTCTCGACTCCCGAGGGAAGCTTGAGCGCATCGTAAGTAGGTACCATCACGTCTGATGTTCACGGGGCGGATGCAATGGGGAGAGTGAGGAGGGCGAGGGGCTTAGCATCGTAAGCTTATATGATACCAAGCAGGCTTCGATAGCCGCGGATTACCGGCTAAGTTCAGGCCCGGCCGGCTCCGGTCGTTGGCTATAGCCAAGATCTCCAATGTCCCGTGGCCCGGCAATGAATTCTCGATACATTCCGTTCCAATTCACGTTGGACTCTCGAGGACATCCTGATACTGCTCTTGCTGCGTTGGCAGTGCTTACCACTGACCAACACAGTAACGCACCTGGTGGTAGGACTACGAGATATGATCTCTGGTCGGTTGACTGTATACGTAAAAGTACTTACCCCGGCCGCCACACTTACGGTGCTTTGCCAAAGCGAACGTGATCGCTGAATAGTGCAGCCTTGGTATTCGACACAACTTTGAGAAGGCTGAGAGGACTGTTTCTCATCGCCATCCGGATGTATCGTGAAAGGATCCGTGCGGTAATGATGCATACAAACAAAATCCCAAGCCCTTGCAAAACCCTCAAACCTTGTACACTGTTCCCTCTGCCAACATGATCTCGTTCTTGTCGTGCATCTTCTGCGCCGCCTTTCTCGCTTCGCCACTGCCGAACATGTCGGCAATCTCTAAGCTTTCGTTGACGAGCGGCAGAAGATCTGACAGTTCCAACACGCCTTCTGCGCCGGCAGCGGTGGTGAAGACCTCGTCGAGTCTCGCGCGGAATAGGTCGAGTCTGCTGGTTAGTTGTCTGTAGACGGCCCAAGCGGAAAAGGTCAGCGGGAGTGGAATTCGGTCTTGTTGTGGTCCCGAACTCGTGGTGGCAAAGGATGTGTCCATTGGACAGCGCAGACTCACCTGTCAGCTCCAATCTCTCCCGAATCGTCTGCCTCGACCAACGCCTCGGCGCCTTCCATATCATCGTCGTCCTGATCTCTCGCCCGTGATTCCGACCGCTCGATGCGGTTGGCTTTCTCTTGCGCTTTTTGCCTCTGTGACTTGGTGACTGTGGTCACTTCCTCCTCCGCCCCCGCTCCGTTCACCTCCACGTCGACCTCTTCATCCTCCATCTCCTCGTCGTCAGAGTCGACGTCGACGACTTGCCCGTTATTGAGCCTCCTCTTCTTCCGTCGGGTTTGCTTCAGCACCTCTTTGAACAGGGCGAAACGGAGGATCTCTTCCGCTGCCATAGCATCCCGCTCGTCGACGCTGGTGCTGAGGCGCGCCTTGGCGTGGGCCGTGGCGAGACGGATGAGCGTTTCAAGCGTACGCGCGGTGAGTGGGGAAGTTCGCTTTTGGTTCCCGGCGAGGTCGTCGTTTCGCAGACCCGAGTAGACGCCGACGATGAAGTCTGCAGCGCCTTTGGTGAGGGTGGGGTGGATTCGACTCTTGGAGTATTGGATGTACTTTTTGACAAAAGCGATCGACAAGACTTCCTTTTTCTTGTTCGACCCTCTCCCGGTTGTTGTAGTGACACCACCGTGGAGGAGCGCGTTGTACTTTTCAAACACTGGCGTTTCGTTGCTGCGCGACTCGGCTTCGTCTCCTCCGACGTCGAGGTGTTGGACGAGGTTTTCGATCGGCGGTGCGCCTTCCTCGACGCCGGGTTGGAGGTACCTGTGCATCCGCAAGACGTGTTCGGAGATCGCGCGATCTCGCTGCTCGTCCGTGTCGTCCGTGACGACAAAGAGAAGGTCAAAACGGGACAACAGGGAGTCGGGGAGGGCGATGTTTTTGTGCGGGTCTTTGTGCACGTCGTATTGGCCGTAGATAGGATTTGCGGCGGCAATGACGGAGCATCTAGCGTTGAGACTTGTGTGGATGCCCGCCTTGGCAATGGTCACCGTCTGCTGCTCCATGACTTCGTGGATCGCGACTCGATCGACTTCGGACATTTTGTCAAACTCGTCGATACACACGACACCTCTATCGGCGAGAACCATGGCTCCGGCTTCGAGACGGCGCTCCCCGGTGTCCTTGTCCGTGGTTACGGCGGCTGTCAGACCGACACCGGAGGATCCTCGACCTGTCGTGGCGATGGCGAGCGGGGCCGTGTTGAGGACGAATCGAAGCATCTGCGACTTTGCGGTGGAAGGGTCACCGACCATCAGAACGTTGATGTCTCCACGGATGTGCGCGCCGTTTTTCAAATTCTTCTCCTCTCCGCCGAGCAGCAACAGGAGGATTGCTTGTTTGATGTAATCGCTGCCGAAGATTGATGGGGCGAGGGATTGGGACAGGAGGGTGAAGATGTTTCGACGCTTGGAGAGTTTATTGATGTTTCGAATATCCGTATCGGTCAGCGGGGTCTGAGCGATCCCTCCGCCCTGTTTCGACGACAGGAGGATGACGTTGTTTGCGATGATTTGGGTGCTGTTGTCAGCGGGTTCGCAAGAGTCGAGTCAAAAACCTCACATGAACCCCCGAGATGATTGACCACCGCCCGACGACTTGTACACGCCGACAAGTTGTATCCGGTCACCTGGCTTGCAGCAGTCGACCAAGTCGTCCGAGAGCACCACCTCGACACCGCGCGGTAGCTGTCCGGCGGGAGCACGTTCCGGCATCTCTTGGATGTTGATTGTTTGGTGGTCGCGGAAAGTCGACAGTCCATACTCCATGAGCAGCGGATTCCCATCTCCGTCGTCCTGGGGGATGACAGTGGTGGATCCGGTGAGCGCGGAAGACGGGGCGATCATAGAGGCATCGTGGTACGACCGAGAGTGGAACTTTTGCGTCGGCGGGCAGTAGTGTATCGACTTGAGCATTTTCGGTCGGACCAGAGAGCCTTGGGTCAGTTCGATCGCGATGCAGCTTACACCTCGTGACGATGCCCTCGAGAGAGATCATCTTGCCGATTTGGTGACTTCGCAGCGTGCGCGGGTTGCAGTGTTGCTGGCCGAATGATCCGCGCAAACCGATGTAGTCTGGTGTGAGTTAGGTTCGTAGAGTCGAACTATAGCTTACACTCGTTGCCCCCGATTTTGTGTTTCGCCGGGTCGTGCAGCGACTGCACCAGCTGCAGCAGCGCGGCGTCGAATGCCGGGAGGTAAGATGTAGGTTGAAGCAGCAATCTACATCAGCATGATCGGTAAGAAAACCCACCCGTCGGCATAGGTCCGGTCGTAGTCGCGCAAGTCGTCGAGGTTGACAATCAGGCGGACCTGTTCCACGTCCAGCATCCGTCGGATCGAATCGCGATAGTTGTAAGTCGCTTGTCGCTGAGGTTAGCCCCGCAACACGCTCTCAAGACCAAACTCGCATCGTCGTCCAGAAACTCGACAAATTGCCTCGCTCTGTCTCGCATGAGGTCGTCAGCGAGGACGCCTCCGGCTTCTTGGGTGGACATTTCGGCCATGGTGATAGATGGATGAAGAGTCTACGCGACGCGTTTCGACATTTGGAAACGCGTGGGAGGGGAAGGCGGAAATGGGGAGTCACCGTGAGAAAGTCATGACCGGTTCGGCACTTTCCAGACCTTTCCACAGTCAGCATATATATCTCAACGGCGACTCCAACCTGACATTAAACATCTACCATCATGTCAGACGTATGTGCGCTGTTCTGAACTCCACTAACGATAGGCCGTAGCAATCAAAGCCGAAGCAAACAAGGCTTTCTCCGCGAAAGACTACTCAACCGCCTCAAAGCTCTACTCGGACGCCATCGCCCTCGACTCGAACAACCACGTCTTGTACTCGAACCGATCGGCATCAAAGGCCGCGCTGAGGGATTATGACGGAGCTCTAGAGGATGCTGAGAAGGTATGCTTGAACCTCCCACCTATACTCGACATGCTAACGACAGTGCATTGAAATCCTCCCGTCGTTTGCCAAAGGACACGCCCGCAAAGGCGCCGCGCTGCACGGCAAGCGCCAATTCCCCGAAGCCGTCATGGCGTACGAGGAAGGTCTCCAAGCCGACCCATCCAACGACGTGCTGAAGCGAGGGTTGGAAGAGGTCAAAAAGGCCATGGAAAACGACGAAAACGGACCGTTCCAAGGCGGGGATATGGGGCTCGGACGGATGTTCCAAGACCCGGGATTGATGCGAAAGCTCGAAACCCACCCAAAGACCAAAGACGCCATGCTCGACCCCGGATTCAGGGCGAAGATTCAGCGAATGCAATCGGGAGGCGGACAGATGGATTTGCCGGGAATGATGGGTGACCCGCGAATGCTGTCGGTGCTGGGTGTCGCGATGGGCATTGACATTGTTAGTTTAGCCGGATTCAATAGGCGTGGCGAAGACTGACCGCAGGACGCAATGGAGAGGACAGAGGGATCGAGTGACATGCCACCAGGTATGGGCGGCTCTTCCGCACAGGAGTCTCAAGAGTTCAAGCCGGAGCCAGCGGCGCCCAGAAAGCCCCAGCCAAAGCAAGCCGAACCGACCCCCGCCGCACCGGTCGAGGACGAGCCGATGGAGGTGGACGAAGATGCTCAGGCCAAGGAGACTGCGATCGAAGAGAAGACCAAAGGCAACGCCGCGTACAAAGCACGCAAGTTTGACGACGCGATCGCTCACTACTCCAAAGCCTGGGATACTTGGCCGAAGGACGTTACTTTCCTGACCAACCTCTCCGCGGTGTACTTTGAACAAGGCGAGTACCAACAAGCCATTGACACGTGCCAGAAAGCCGTCGACGAGGGTCGAGAACTCCGCGCCGACTACAAAGTCTACGCCAAAGCTTACGGACGTATCGGATCCTCGTACTTGAAGATGGACGACTTGGAAAACGCCATCAAGTTTTTCCAAAAATCCCTGACGGAACACCGCACCCCAGACATCCTCACCAAGCTGCGCGAGTCGGAAAAGGCCAAGGCGGAAAAGGACAAGCAGGCCTACATCGACCCCGCCAAGGCCGACGAGGCGAGGGAGGCTGGCAATGTGTCGTTCAAAGCGGGTCAATACGCCGACGCCGTCAAGCACTACACCGAAGCCGTCAAGCGTCTTCCGTCCGACCCGAAAGCGCTCAACAACCGTGCTGCGGCGTACACCAAACTCCTCGCCATGCCAGAAGCTTTGCGTGACGCGGAAGCAGCGATCAAGATCGACCCGACGTTCATCAAGGCTTACATCCGAAAGGCGTTGACCCAGCAAGCGATGAAGGAGTTGACGTCGGCGATTGAGACGCTTCAAAAGGCCACCGATATGGACAAGGAGAAGAAGGTAAGACGCCATCCTTACTGACCGCTAACGACAGCACACGCGAGAGCTCGAGTCGAATCTCCAGAACATCATGATGGAGCTGCAGCAGCAGCGCTCGGGGGAGACCGACGAGCAGATCTACAATCGCGCCATGCGTGACCCAGAAGTCCAGGAGATCATGGCCGATCCGCTCATGCGACGTGAGTGGCTTTTGACTTTGTGCTACAATCCTTTCTGATACAGCCCGACTGACTGCAGAAATCCTTGCCGACTCGCAACAGGACCCAAGAGCGCTGATGGACCACATGAAAAACCCGATGATCGCGGGCAAGATCCAAAAGTTGATCAACGCGGGTATCATCAAAACGAGATAAGTCAAGGCGGCGGTGTTGGAGCGAGACATTTTACGATTTTCATCAATGCATATAGGCGTGTGTACCACTGGCCCTCTTATCGCGACTGCTACTGCTCGTCCCAGTACCTGAAGACGCGGCAGACCAGCTCAAACTTCGCCATGTCGGTCATCATATCCGACCTTCGCTTGCCCCTTGCGTTCTCCGATCGCCGAGCCGAGGTCTCGTTCAAGATGCAAATGAGCGCGCCGTTCTGGTAGACTTCCACATCGATATCGCAGCTGGCCATGGCATCGCCTTTGTCGACAAGCTTCATGTTTGCGGCGCCAGTGCAGTGTTGAAAGGCTTTCGGAAGGTAAAGCCGGATGGCTTTGGGGCACGTGGACTCAATGTCGCCGGCACCCGCAATGTGTCCCTCCGATTTCACATGAGCGATCGCTTCTTTCGAGGCTGTAAGTGTCGCGGCACCCTTCGTCAACGTCAACTGTGGGTCAGTCTCGAGGTCGCGTGATACCTGTCCGCCAGCCGATCGATGTCCCCTGCGCGCCGGCTGTACCGCGAGCTCTTCACACTGGCAGCCTCACTCACCTTCTTCTGACCCGAATGCCATTCGGTGAGAGCTTCTGACGCGAACTTCTTGTAACCGTCATGACCAGCTGTCGACAGTTTGTTCCTCCACACCTCTCATCAGCCGACTACGGGTACGGCATCAAACGATATAGACTCACATCGTTCTCCTTTGCAGTCTTCGACTTGCTCATGTATGTGTTCAAGGAGAACTTCTCGTCATCCTCCTGGCCAGACTTCTCCCTCATGACTTGTATGCCCTTCAGTCGGGCTTGGTTGGCGGCATCAGACAGCCGGGAGACTGAACCGCTCCCCGGCTCTTCCAGATCGGTCTGCCTTGCCCTGTGTTTGCTCAGCCCCCGACCGTGAGTTGCGGGCCTCTCGACATACAGCGAAGAGCTTATACAGGGAGGGAAGGGGCAAAGCAAGATGGGGCGCTTTGCGGAGGTGGGGAGCCAGGCTCAATTACTCGGCGTGCGCGGAAGAGGGTAGAGGATATAGGGTTTCCACTTACCTAGACTTTGAGATAGTAGTCGAGCCTGTATCCTTCTGGAAATGAGCTATGATCGTGTATATGACATACATTGGAGGCGTTAGTTCTGGCAGAAGAGGCAGGACGTTTCGCATCGGATGGGCAGGGGAGTGGAGGGGATTGGCCTGAGGACGTTAGATGCCACACTTGACCCAGCTGATCCGCATCCCTGGCTCACCCGGCGAAGGGGAAGGCGATAGCTCAAGCTTTCGCTTGGGCATCTTGAAGTGGAAGATGACAGAATGAGTGACAGAGAGGATGGATGAACCAGAAGAGGATGAGTCGTCTGGTTGACGTGGACACGGACATACGGACAGGGGTGTTTCATGTCTCCGTGGACGGATCGGATCGCCGCCACACCCAATCTTCACCTCCTCACTGCGACACTGCATCGTCTCTCACTCACACGAACTCGAAACTTCGCCGAACCCACTTTCAATGCGCTCCTGACCAGCATATGATCGCCTTGGCGTGATGCATGTGCATGGGTTATAGTCATTAGACTACCTGAAATCTTCTCGCGCCTCACTTACAACCCCACCTCCCCCTCCATCCCGACATCCTCGAACAGGTGCTCGTTGACGTGTTCAGAAAAGTCCTAAGTGTCAGCTTCAGCCCCCTCACTCCACTCACGACCTTGTCGTCGAACATGAGCACGCATTGCGCCTCGCCGACTCGCCACTTACATCTAAAACCCTTCCCACCCTCGACGATCGCCTCGACCTCGTTCTCGGCGCGATGGTCCGCTTCCGGTTGAGCAAAGGGCGAGCTGGGCGAAACCAGGGATCCGAGCTGACTTTCTCCAGGGATCAAATCCGACCCGAAACTGCGGGTATGATATCCCAAACGCTTTGCCCCGACCGATCCGTTGTCGGTCATATCGTCTTCCGCATCCCCCTCGCTCCAGTCACTCCCGCTATCGCCGACTTCCCCTCCTCCAAACGCGCCCATCTTCTCCCCTCGCAACGCTGCATTCATATCCGCCAACTCTTCGTTTCGCTCCTGCAGCGATTCGTACCGCTTGTTGAGCGCATGATTTTGGTCCACCAGCCGGTCGTTGTGCTCCTTGTACCTGTCGTACAGCGTCGCCTTTCTTCGCACGCTGTCGTCCGTGCGGCGTGACTGCGCCAAAAGGAAGCCGTTCGACTTGATCAGTTTCTCCATCTCCACCTGGCGCTTCGCGTGGATCGCTTCGTAGTGCATATTGCGCTGCTTGAGACCGATGGTGAGCTGCTTCTGCAGCTTGTCCACCTGCGCCTCGAGATCGCTGACTTGGCGCACTGACGCTACGGCTTGGTTGGACGCGAGGGAGTATTGAGTGCGGAAGAAGTCATTCTCCTCGGACAGAGTTTCGTTTTTCTCGTTAGCGCGCTCAAGAAGGGAGCGAACGTTGTCGAGTTGCGTTGTGAGATTGTCGCATTCGGTGATGAGAAATTCGATCCGTTCGGATTTGGTTTCGGTGTCTGCTTCTGAGGAGTTGTTGGTCCCTGTGGATGGTGCGAGGGTGGAGGCGGGGAGGACGTGGCGCTCGGCGAGATCGGCACGCAGCTGGGTGATCGTTGCGTCCTTTTCGGCGAGCAAGGCTGGGTCAACAGTTGGGGATGCTATAGCCGAGGCGAGTTGTCGTTGCAAATCGGCAGCTTGGGCTTCCAGCCCGGCGATCTTTGCGTCGTTTTCCGCCGTCGCAGGATCGATCGTGTCGACTCTTGTTCTGAGCTCTTCCAGCTGTTCTTGCAAATCGATGATTGCGGCGTCTTTCTCGGCGAGCTCGCTACTCAGTGCGGCTCGTTCTGCCGCCGCGTCCTCCTCCCGCGTGTCAGATGTCTCTTTGGAGTTTGGTTCTGTTGCTAGTACACAATCGGCCATCGGTATTCGAGGCTACATGTCAGCTTGAGCACACCTACCGACTTACCGAGGTAAACGCGTCCAAATCGTCATCATCAACGTCGTCAACTGGATCTTCCCCCTGGTCTCCATCTTCCCCCTGATCTCCGTCTCCTGCCTGGTCCCCGTCTCCCGCCTGATCTCCGTCCTCCCCGCCCGCACCCATTTCTCCCTCCGTCTCTTCCGACTGGGTCTCAGTCACCCACATCTCTCCGTCGATGATTCTCTCCACGAACCGAACTCTGGGAACGATAGGTGGCTCGCCATCACTCTCGCTGCTGTCGTCGTCGTCATTCACTTCGAATTGGACTCGGTGGAGAGTACCTTGAGTCGTCCCCTTGGGATCTGGTGAAGACCACTCGACGATTGGGTCGATTTGCGAGATTGGCAGGCTCTTTTCTGTTTGGCTGCTTCCTGGCAGACGACGAAACGCGGAAGGTGAGGGTTGTGGCACGGTACCTGGAGCCTTAGACCGCGTTGCGCGGCCTTTCGTCGGCGCAGGGCCGGTTTGCGGCAGTCTGGAAGACAGCGCAATGACTCGTTTTGGTGCTGCGGCCGCGGGGTCCTCCGATGCCTCTACGCCTGACGCGATCTCGGCTTCAGGCGCTGCATCTGTGGCCGAGGTAGGCACTTTCGCTGTTGGCCCGGTGTCGTTTGGAGCAGGTGAATCGTCGCGCTCAGAACGCTGCGCCGGGTCCGGCTCCGCCTGATCATTTTCCGGGGCGGGAGACTCGATCTCGTCCGGGTTGTCCAAGCCGTCGCGACGCCCTTTGCTGGATCGAGGTTTCGATGGGATCACGACCACTGGCTCTCCTCGCGATACCCTCGGTCCTTTCTTGCTGACGACTTGTTCAGGACTACTTTCGTCTGATATAGTTTCAGGAGGCACCGTCTCCTCCGGGATAGTCCCCTCCACATCCTCTTCCAGCGCAGGTTGTTTCCGAGCTCCAGTCGGCTCGTCTTCCGCGGCTTCCGAGGTTGACTCTGTCGGTGTGCCGCGCTTTGTCTTTGGCTTGCGAATCGGCCTCGTGGCAGGCTCACCGGCCGCTTCGTGCGCTGCCTTCTCGGCGTCCTTCTTGCCGGCGGTCCGCCTGGGTCCCTCTGGCGAGACTGTATCTGATTTCGCTTTCCTGTCCTTCGGCTTTCGCGGAAGCAGCTCCTCGTCCTCCATCGGAGACCCCTCGTGAACCGCCTTTTTGCTCTTCGAAGCCTGCCTGGACGTCCTCGCAGCATCGCTCGACTGTCGTCGGCCGCCCGTAGAATTTCGGTTCCTGCCCATTCCGTCGTCGCTAGCGCCGGATTCCACATCAGACTTCAATTCGACGACTTTCCGGCCGCGTCTCGTCTTAGTCTCCCTGGTGGGCGCTTTAGACGCGACGGACGGAGTGCGCGAGGTAGATCTCGCAGCTGCCGTCAGATAACCCTCAACTAAAACCTACCATCCCGCTTCGTCCTCTTAGGACTGTCTCTCGAGACTGCACTTCCTATCCGCTTCCGCTTCCCTCCCGCTTTCTGCGCCGCCTCCTCGGCCTTCTTCGCCTTCTCCTGCCTCGACCATCTGCCCATCAACCCCGGGTCCTCCTCCTTGCGAGATTTCCAATCTTTGATCAGGTCGTCCGTCACATTTTGTTTCGGCTCCCACGATGGCTCCCAATCCTCCCCCGTCATCGGGTCTATGCCGGCCCATTTGACCAAATATTGCCCGCCCCGCTTCAACATCTTCTCGTCGAGAATCTCCTCGGCTCGGAACATGTTATCCGAGTCGTCATCTTGCGGTTTGAATTGCGTTTCGAACGGCAAGTCGGGAGAAGCGGATCTCCGTGGCATCTTGCCGCCGTTTGGCTTGGGTCAGTCGGTGAGTCGAGGTACAAGTGGTTGAGACGATGAATCCAGACCCCGAAGTTAAGTAATGTGAGTCTGACACGTGATTATGAGGCTGACACGTGATGACGATTTCAACCAGAAGTCGAGTTGAACAATTCACAAATCAACCTCTCACCTGGCTATCCATCATGCCGCCGAAATTCGACCCAAAGGCGCCTGAAGTCAAGGAGCTGACCGACTTGTTCGAAAAAGTCGGTTTGACGAACAAAGCCGCGACGGACCTTGTCCGACAACCCAAATCCGCCGCCCCGTTCAAAGCGCTCGTGGACGAGTTCAACTTGTCCAGCTCGACGCTTGATGAGAAGGTTGCGGCCACGCTGGTCAAGTTGAGCGGGGGTATGAGCAAGCTGGGTCCCGCGGAGAAGGGCTACGCGGTGGAGAGAATTGTCGCGGGCGATATCAAGACTCCCGACCAGGTGTCAGGTGGGTTGATCACGGGGCGTGGCTGATGACAGCCGCGGTGAAGTATCTCGAGAAGAATCCGGCCGGGACTCCTGTCGACGCAAAGGCGTTTGACGAGGCGTGTGGTGTTGGTGAGTCATTATACGCATCGCCGCTGACCGGGCAGGGATTGAGATTGGGTTGGCGGATCTGCCAGACTTGGTGAAAGGCTATGTCGAGGGATTACCCAGCGCCCCGGAGAGTTGGTCGAGCTTGGGTCCTTTACTCGGCGGTATCAAGAACAGTGCTTCGAATCTCAAGTAGGCGGCCCCACCTCCAGCCCGACCGCGCTGACAATAGATGGGCAAACGCTGCCGAGCTGAAATCCTCGCTGGAAGCCTACTTCACTTCGGTCTTCGGAACGAAAGAAGAGGCCATTGCAAGGTCTAAAGCCGCTGCCGCTGCGTCTGCTTCCACAGCAAAACCCACCAAGCCGGTCAAAGCCAAGCCCGCCCCTGCTTCCGCCGTTGCCAGCTCTTCCACCGCACCTGCTATCCCGACCAAGATCTTCCAAGAAGGCTTCTTGTCAGATTTCCACCAGCCCGGAGAGAACCCGCAGAGCGATCCAAAGCTGAAGGAGCAACATTTGGCCTGGACCAAGGGCGCCGTGTACACACGTTTCCCGCCAGAGCCAAATGGGTATTTGCACATTGGTGAGTCACCAACCTCGACAAGGCTGATCCCAGGTCACGTCAAAGCGATCATGGTTGATTTCGGCTACGCCAAGTTTCACGGTGGACGAACCTACTTGCGGTTAGCTGCGAAATCTTCGCACTGCGCACCCATCTGATGAGCAGATACGACGACACCAACCCTGAAGCGGAAGAGGGCCGTTTCTTCCAGTCCATTCTCGAGACCGTCCGATGGCTTGGGTTCGAGCCGTGGAAGATCACCTATTCGTCTGACAACTTTGACCGATTGTACGAACTCGCCGTGGAGCTGATCAGGCGGGGCAAGGCGTATGTCTGTGATTGTGACGGTAAGCTTTCACCTCGTTTCCCGCTGACGACAGCGGAAAAGATCAAGGAGGATCGAGGGGGAGGTAAAGGAAACCCTGTCGCTTGCATTCATCGAGACCGACCCATCGAGGAGTCGCTGCACGAGTTCCAACGGATGAAGAACGGCGAATACCCGGAGAAGACGGCATGTTTGAGGATGAAGATGGATTTGAGCAGCGGTAACCCTTACATGTGGGACACCATCGCGTACCGTGTCAAGCTCGCTCCGCACCATCGTACCGGCGACAAGTGGAGTGAGTCGGAACTTGTCTGGCTTGGGGTTTCGCTGACAATAGAAATCTACCCGACCTACGACTTTACCCACTGCCTCTGTGATTCGTTTGAAAACATCTCGTAAGCGTAATCAAAGGCTCCACTCACCCCTAGCCATTCTCTCTGTACCACTGAATTCGTGCCCGCGCGAGAATCCTACGAATGGCTGTGCGACGCGTTGTCAGTGTACAAGCCCCGTCAATACGAGTTCGCCCGTCTTAACTTGCAAGGAACCTTCTTGTCCAAGCGTAAAATCGCCAAGCTCGTCACGAAAAACCACGTCAAAGACTGGGATGACCCGCGTCTCTACACCATCATCGCGCTTCGTCGACGCGGTATCCCACCCGGAGCGCTCTTGTCTTTTGTGAGCGAACTCGGTGTCACTACCCAGCTCGCCACGACCGAGATCAAGAAGTTTGATAGTGTCGTCCGAGGCTACCTGGAAGACTCTGCGCCGCGCCTGATGATGGTGCTCAACCCTGTCAAGGTCGTCCTGACAAACGTTCCAGATGACTACCGTGTTCCCGTCGAAGTGCCTCTGCACCCAAAGGTCCCGGCGATGGGCACTGTCACCACCTCGTTCACAAAGGAAGTCTTTATCGACGCGGACGATTTCCGAGAAGTCGATTCCCCCGACTACTTCCGTCTCGCCCCCGGCAAATCGGTCGGCCTGTTTAAGGCGCCATACCCGGTCGTCTGCGAGGGATTCACCAAAGACTCGACGGGCAAAATCACCGAGATCCAATGCCGACTTGAAAACGACGGTACGGCCAAAAAGCCCAAAGCTTTCGTGCAGTGGGTCAATGCGCCCGACGCGATCAAAATCGACGAGGTCCGATACTTCCACCCATTGTTCAAGACCGAGCCACCTCCCGCCGACTTTGAAGGCGACATCAACACGTCTTCCCTCCAAGTCTTCACGGACGCGGTAATCGAGCCGGCCTTTTATACCGTCGCGACGAAAGCTATCCGCGATGCAAAGAAAGAGTCCGAGGAACGGACGACCAAGGCCAAGGAGGCCATGGCGACGAACGATTCCCCTGCAGCGGCTGGTGCAGAACACAAAGAGGACGAACCGGTTGTGGAGGCCAGTGGGCTTGTGGGACCGGAAAACGTCCGGTTCCAGGGTATGCGCCTGGCGTACTTTACCGTCGATAGGGAGAGCCGCGTGGCCTGTTTGGAGGACGGAAAAGTGGATGGGAAGCGCGAGGGGGATAAGATTGTGCTCAACAGGATCGTCAGTCTCAAGGAGGACACGGGGAAGAACTCGTAGGGATGGGTGAGGGACAGTCGTGCCAAAGTAGAGTCCACCTGCATATATGATACAATCGTCCAATAAGCATTGAGATCGCCCTTCCTGTGGTGTGTTGTTGCGAGAAGACAATTTCTGCTTGAGCAAGCCGCCTTCCATTGGAAATTGTGCGACTAGTCGCCAGAGAAGCGCCGCAAGCAAGCAAGCCTACCGCTACTTCTTTCCCCTCCCCCGCTAAATGCGATGATGATTGCATGTGATGCGATGATACATATACACAGAGACCGCCGTGTCTCGCCGCGTCGGCACGGGATCACTCTCGACAGACCGGCCCGTCCAGCTGAGATGTGCTGGCAATCCGGTTGCCCGCCCTGGCTCACCCTTCCCCTTCCCCTTTACCCCTCGGCTCATGCGGGAATCCCCATATCTACGTCCATTCCCTCACTCTGTGTCGACTGTGCGCTGGCTTTTGTGACTGGAGGAGGTAACGGTGCCGACTCGAGCATGTAATTCGATTCGCCCGAGGATAGTTCCACGGGATTGGCGTCGTTGCCGAATGACGGGGCGCCCGAGTCCCAAGGGTTTTGAAATCTGGTATCAGTGGGTCTGTGCAAGCGCGCCTTCGGACGGCCTCGGTCGTCGCTTCGAAGCTCCTGCCCCCCTCGGAGCCACAATCTTCGCGACGGCCATGTGCTCGAGTCGGAGCAATCGAAGAACACCAACGCAAACGACAAAAGAGCCTAAACCCACCTCGTGACTTTCGGCTTTTCAATCAACACATTCCTCATCAACTTTTCCCACACGACTGGCCGGGAACGTTTCTCCTCTGCATCTTTCTCGACCTGCGCGTTCATCTCTTCGTCGTCGTAATACGTGTTCACGTAGTATCCCACGCGAACAAACTCTTTCTCGCGATACGAAGCCGAGACGATGATTACCGTGACGCCAAGGATCTCGTCTGTCGGAAGCAAGTGGGGTTGGGGCGCTGGGGCGACAAAGTCGAATGCGTTGACACCCGCCGGTATCGGTCCGACTGGATGTCAGTGGGGTTTTGTTTGGCGTGCGTTGCAGGCTGCGTGAAGCTTGAGGAAGGGCACGTACCCATACACGAGTCTAATTCTTGGTCGTACTCTTCCGACTTTGCTGATCCGACGTATATTAGTCTCCAGTCGAGGTCTGGCGTGAGATCGATCACCAGCAAGGCCACGCCGACTCACCTTCAGCTAACGGTGCCATGGCCTCAAACTTGATCCGGAAGTGGTATTCATCCTGAAACCTAGCTGGGTTGTTGACGAGCTCGATGTTGCGTATATTGACCTGGAGTCAGGTGAGTCACTGGTTTGTTGGATATTGTGGATGAAATGAGACTCACGATAGACTGTACAAAGAAGCAAGATTCGCGAAAAAGGGAAGGGCCGTGTCAGCTTGGCTCGAAGCGAGGGGGAAGGCCTACCATTGTGGATGATTGCCGTGCTGCTTTATTCAATGTGCGATGATAGGAGTGGTCGTATCAAAGCTCACAATTGCTCTGGGAGGTATGATTGCGTGTGAAGAGGAGAGCGAGTTAAGGCGGGTCTGACGAGTGTCTGATGAACAATGTGGTTCATGACCGTCTCATGTCTCGACGCGCGACGCGACGGGGTGAGATCAACTTAGTCGAGTTACCCGCTTGACGTGATCACCCGGCGGTCTTCGCCGCCCACTTGCAGTCTCGCCACCCACCTACAACCCCGCCACCCGGTATCCTCCGCGTTCTCGCCACCCGCCTATAATTAGGCCCCTCGGGGAATGATCACCGGCGAATTAACCGCCAATATCGCATGCATCGTCTCATCACCACCACGCTCACGAGATCATGCCAACATGACTACAATCGGCACTTCCCCTTCCAACACTTCGAACGGCCAATCAATGCAGTCTTCCAACGGCACGGATATCCCCACATCCACCGTCGCGGCTATTGGCGGTGGGTTCGTCGCTTTCGCCATTGGCATTCTATGCGGCCTCACCGCGCTGCGAATGTTTCGAGTGTGGAGGGAGGCCAGGACGAAACGGCGCAATGGGGAGAATGTCACCTTCAAACAGCTTTGGAGGAGTCGTGGAGGGTTTTGGGGTTTCGTCACCGGTTATAGCGGTGAGATGGTCATTGTCGGTGCTGGGGGGCGGATGAACGATCGGACGTTCTTGAACGGATGGACGCGGTGGGAGCAGGAGCTGGAACGACATTTACGCGATCAAATCAACGAGGGGAAGCATTCGGGCAAGACGCCGATCATGTGCGAGGTGGAGATACCGAGGGGTGGTATGAAGGGGTTGCAGGAGTTTCAACCCGGTCAAGATCAGGTGCGTTGGGTCGGGGGACTGTTGTGCAGCGCTAACGGCAGCCCGTTGGCGCGTTGGCTTGGTCGAGAGATCTCAAGTCAGACCCTGCGCCGACGCTAGATACGTCTGTGCTGATACTGTTACCGACCTCGGACGACCGCGGGGAGCACGACGAATACGACGATCTGCCAGAGATGGCCATTGGCACGTTAAGTTTGCGGCCGGTAGTTCCGCTACCCGCTGCAACGACGAGCGCGGTGACGGACAGCGTTCCACCTGGGATGACAAAAAAGGACGGCGAGACAGAGACACTCGAATACGCGCCGGGACAGGATAAAGCGGCACAGTGGACGAAGCAGAACGGCGTCTGGGTAGTCGAGGGACTGTAGCGGTAGTTCAACGTTTACTGCGGGCTTGGGTGTTTATAATGACCGCGACAGCCTGTTGTATGCATGGCGATCTTGACGGCGGAGCGCGGCATCAGGGTGTGGGATGTTTGATCCGCACGGCGGGCTTCGTCGCGTCGCTATCTGAGGCGTATCGTTCTTCGCTGTCGCTCTAGGCCTATGTCCATCGCCGCTCGCGGCCACGTTGAAGCACATACTATGCATGAATGGTGTCGTCAACCCACATTACGTCGCGCACTATCACCGCGGTATCGGCCTTGACCCGTCTACGACCCCACCACTTGCCTCCACCATCCTTTCACCCTCGTCTCCACCCCAGTCAAGTCGTCCAGCGCGGGCCGGACGTCGAGGTAGAACGCCGCATTCCGCGGGTTCTTCGGATCCGCCTTGCCCGAGTAGAAGTCAATGACATACCGCACATGCGTCCCACACCGATCGATCACCCAGTCGTGTCTGTCGAACGGCGCCGTATAGCTGAAGTTCAGCAAGACATCCTTTTACCCACACTCACCCCATGGCCACATTGATCCAAGCCTTCGGCGTACGGTCCTTCGGCTTACCCGCAAAGCTGATCAACCGCGGTCCGCCGCATGCATCGCTGCCCATGCCTATTTCCCACATCAAGATCTCCTCCCATGCCTTCTCGTTCACCGCGTTATGGATCGGCACCACCGACTTCATATCTTTCGCCTGCGGGTTGTGTTTTTTCCGCTGCATGGCGTTGTAGAATTGCTGTTCCGAGGGGTAGACCCATTTCTCGTCCGTTTCCAAACCGGATCCCTCGCTCGAACCCATGTGAGACGAAGTAGAAGCGGTCGCGCGGGGGATAGAAGAGATCTCCCGGTCGGCGGATAAGTAAGACTTGCTCTTGCTACTTCCTGATGTGGATGTGGATGCGTGGAGAGGATTGGTCGACGGAGTCGATGCGAGGTATTTGTGTCGGACGGACTCGTCGACGGGGCAGGAATCGGCGGAAGCTGGGATGGGCGGGTGGTCGGGTGGGAGCGCGGAGGAAGTGATCGGATTAGCAGGTCGACTCAATAAGCTGCTGCTTGATGAGGCTGGCGCGGCGGGGCCGAAAGTGAACGAGACCATGGTGGTGATATGAGTGAGCGAAAGGCGAGGTTCGGCCTGTCATAATCTAGACTTTTCGACACATCGGTCGGGACATCGCGGCGGTCGCCGAAGCTGATGAAACGACGACAATTCGAGCGTCTCGGGTGGCTAGGCTGGACATCTCGGCTCAATTGAGCATTAGGTTGACTCTCCCTTCATCTAGTCGCGAAGATGTCGACAAAATATCGCATGATGCTTCACTACGCTTTTACAACAATCTTCCATCCTACGCGCCTCCATCGGGCGGCCACAATCGCCAGCACCGATATCAAAATCATCCCCGCGCCAAGCATGATCGCATGCGGGAAGCGACTCCTTCGCGAGGCTCTATCGCCGTTGCCCAGCAGCGCACCGAACACCGGGCTGCAAATGAGCTGGCCGAAAGACTGAATGACTGTCGTCAGCTCCGATCTGACGGGCTACCTCCCCGGACCAACTCACACAGCGCTTGCCCGACCATTGTCCCTCCGAAGCGCATATCTTTCGCGGTCATCGTGATCATCGGCCCTTGTAGACTGACGAGCGCCCCGCTGGAAATTCCGATAATCACCACAAGTACCACACATGCGGGTATAGTAGTGCAAGCGAGCCAGACCCAAAACATCACAGCGATGATCGAAGATCCGATCAAGACCGTATTGTAAATCCCGATGGCATCGGCCATGAACCCAGAGCTGATACGGCCAAAAGTCGATGATCCGTTTTGAATGATCAGCAGGTAAGGGGCAAACGTCCCGAAACCCTGCAACTGGCCGTATGTACCGATGAAGGTCAACATTGAAAAAAAGCCAAACGAGAAAGTCTGTCGTCAGCGGGTACGAGTCGACCACTCACCCAGTAGATGACGCAAACGCAGATATATTGGAAGTCTTTAAACGCTTCAAAGTAGAAAAACGACCCGGCTGGTTTGGGCGGTAAGCGTGTCTTGAGCAAAAAGTACGCCGTCACCCCCGCAATCGCGGCGATAAGAGCCATGACACGGCATGTCCACCCAAAGCCG
>Ga0308160_10002879_pt1 | contig 20060 bp, 22 predicted proteins | sample PhyFR1_FD_201036 | JGI IMG/M metagenome (GOLD analysis project Ga0308160, IMG submission 201036) | Phyllosphere microbial communities from UC Gill Tract Community Farm, Albany, California, United States - DLSLF.R1 | ecosystem: Host-associated > Plants > Phyllosphere > Unclassified | place: USA...
GTCTCTCTTCATCGACATCACCTCGAATGACGGTATGACCCGCCGCTTCGGCTCTTTCGAGGAAGTTGATCTGTCGCTTAAATTCATTGTTGGATCGCAGAGATCCGGTCGTCGTGCTTGTGATTGCCGATTTCTCATGTGGATGAGGTGGATAGAACTCTTTCAAGCTGACCGTCAGCTTTCTCCCATTCTGAGTTTGCAGCTTACGTCTCCTGACACGCCGCAACAAAGCCATCGAGCTTCTCTCGTACACACAGGATGTAATCCGGCGAGACTGGCTGTCAATATACGCCAAGCGGGACCGTCAGGGGACTGACCGCAAATTTGAGATCCACTGATCGGCTTGATACTCATCATCCTCCTGGCCGTGAGTCTCATATTGGCATCACTGGCCACGATGGTCGGACTCTTGCCACCGAGCTACACCGTCAGCTCATCCATGGTCTACTTTTCAGGAAGCTGACCTCGAGGGTGGTAGGGGTGAGTGTTTTGGCAGCAGCCGCAGCTACAATCTTGCCAACTCGTCCCGATCCGGTGAAGAGGACTGGGGTCAGCTTGCAACATAATCAGCAACGCGTAGCTTACTATGTCCCCATTGCTTTTCGAGCAACTTGGAGGTCTCGTCGACTGCACCGAGAACGACGGCGTATCCTTCGGGATCGAGGTACTTGGGGATCAATTCTGCCAGAAGGGCGGAGGAAGACGGAGCTAGTTCAGAAGGCTGTATATCAGCTTGAGCAATAAGATAAACAAGGACAGCTAGCTGACCTTGATGACAACCGGACAGCCTGCTGCAATAGCATTGACCAGGGGAGAGATAGCGCACAACCAAGGGAAGTTCTGAATTCAGCTAGATCTATGAAGTAGTCATACCCATGGACTGATGATCTGTCCGATGAGCTGTTTTCAAATGGGTAGGTCCTGAAGCTCACTAGTGAAACCCCCTTTGGCTGCCTCATGACTTTGGGTCCTTTCCATCAGCCCGGCCCTACTTGAGAACTTACTCATAGGTTTGAAGAACAGCGTAGCATCCCAAATCCTTCCTTCGTCCTTCATCCACTTTGGTAGTTTGCTCAAAGCAAGTTCGATTTCACTGAATATGGGAAACACCTTGCCATCAGCCCGTTTTCGCTCGGACCTTGCATCACATAGCTTACCTCGGTCATTGCAGTATCGAATTCCCCTCTATCTAAATCCTTTCTCAGACATTCCTGAATCTTTGCTTCGTTGTCTTTGATCATATATGCAAGCTGCTTGAGGTTGTACGTCCTATACTCGAGTGTCTGAGTGACGCCTGATGCAAAGCGATTTTGAAGTCTCTCGTAAACCTTCCCGTCAGAAGCTGGACAAAGCGAGCAAAGGATGGCTTACATCCTCAATCTCCTTCAAGGAGGTGTATGACTCTTTAATCATCGCCATGGCTATCAATGACAGCTATGCTTGTTGGTAAGAAGAAGAGTGATGGTGAGTGAAAGGGAGAGAGGGGCGGATTGTGACCGGGCATAGCGAGAACGATCCCCGAGATGTTTGTCGGATCTCTCCGATGGTGCTTCTTCTACAGAGAGCTTCTGACCGGCCTCTATCATGCATGTCCAACTACTCTGCCCACTCCGGGTCATCGGCCACGATCGGAATCGAGCTTGTATCAGCTCACGTAGAGATGTCGATCCTCGGTTATCTATCAAAGGACTCAATCCGCTCAAACTGACCGATTACGCTGATCGACCCGCGACGGAATTCACATCCTTTGTTCACCTCAAAAGCATCAAACATCCGTACAGATGACTGTTCTCTGGCACTGACTGGCACTAACCGTATTTCTCACCGATGTTTATCTCTTGGCCTTTGGCCGCTTACGCTCTCTTATACGCTCATTTACCGTTCATCGTCAAGGGCCAGACTACCAATGCGGTCTGCGTTAGTAACTCCGAGACGGAATTCACGTTCAACAGCGCCGGAGAATCTCCTTGGTAAGTGATTGGACTATTGAGCTGGCGAAACACATGCGCTGACAATTTAGTCTGGTATGGTCCAAACTGCAGTCGCTCTGTATACCCGATTCAGCGTTCGTGAACGTGCCTCCACTGGTGGATAGTACATACGGCTACAATGCCCCTGGGAATGGCGGGACGGCCTGCCAGTGCAATATCGCCGCGTACAATCTAATGGTGAGCTAAGCTTTGAGAAGAGTCATGGCTAAGCTCATTTCAGGCTGCATGTAGCTGGTGAGAAATGATGGGGACTGAGAGCTTAGGTGTTGAACTGACGGCAGGTGTCAAATCGGGGGTGATAGCACTTGGTCAAGTCAGCAGGTGTATGGCGCCCAGTGTAGCGGATTCCAGGAAGACGGGTAAGCACTGCGTATATTCCGAGAGACCAGTATCTGATATCTGTAGACTAGGCTTCAGCCAGGACGCAGTGGCTTTGCCACCGTTCGTAAGGCGCAATTGGGGCCGTAAGTCCGGAAATCCACCATTTGGTCGAATTAGCTGATTTCAGGTGATCGATTCGATCCTGCCCTGGCAGCCGCTGCTGCACCCAGTTTTGCAACTACCACCCTCGCCCCTGCTCCTACTACCCTCTCTCGTTCTTTCCCTACGATCAGCTCGGCCAGCACATCATCTGTTTCCTCAGGATCAACTCGTCCGACAGTGTCCCCCACCAACAGCTCCGCATCTGAACCCTCTGCTACTGATCAGCCTGGACCTGAACATGGTAGCGAGAACCAAGATAGCGATACCCCATGGGCGATCATATTGGGCAGTATTGGTGGAGCAGTCGCCGCAGTCATCGTCGTTGCCATGTTGGTCTTCTTCTTATTCCTACGACGCAAACGGCGTAGGGCAGAAGAGCAAGTCGAGTCACCAAAATCGGTACCACCCGAAGGTACAGGAAGAAGATTCGACCCGTCATACCATACTTCTACCGATTGGAAGAACAAACGAAAGTCATTCCTAGACATTTTGGCCAATCCCAACGAGAAGAAAGGGAGTGGAAATGGGAAACGGTCGACTGGAATGACCGAGTTGTTCAATGATCCCAAATCGTTATTTTCACCACGTACCCCACCTCGCCCATTCGCAATGGCGCAAAGCCAGCGTCAGCGTAAGGATAGCAACGACAGCATTGAAAGCTTGAGGTATACGACCACATCTGAACGATTGCATTCGAGGGAAAGGACTGGCAGTTTCAGCTCAGGGAGTGAAGTATCGTTCGGAGTCGGACCACCCAGAGTCACCCCAACGTACATGAAGGCGAAGGACGTTACGGAAATCAGTGTAGTCACTCCGATGACTGCAAGAACAGAAATGACTTCCACCCACCGGGGTCCAGGAGGTCTGTTGGAAGCTGTGAATGTGATGAAGAGGGAGGACGAGGATGACCCGTTGACGACTCCCTCAACTATTGCTACCAGATCGGAAAAGGGGACTTCGTACCCATTCCCTAAGGTGTCCACTCCAGTCACAAGTAAAGCCCTTCCACGACCACCACCGTTGAAGTCCAGACTCTCGACCAAAATCCCCGATTCGAGATTCTCCTCCACACCAGTCGCTTTACCTCCTCCACCTGTCACTCCCGCCCAAGACTTCACTTTACCTCCAGAGGAGTACAGACGAAAGCAATCAAGACAATACAGCGGATCGAAAGTCGTAACGCGTCATCCAGATACAAGAGGGAGTTCCGCGTTGCCGAGTCTTTACGAACCTCAGCCCGACGCGCCTAGATTTTCGGTGAGCCAAAGAACCGAATATAGGAAATCAGTAGCGAGTCCCAGGAAGAGCACGACCGTGTCGGATGACGGCGAGTCGACGATCTTTTCAGCAAGTACAGATAGTCGATATCCTTCCTTCATTCCCGACGCCGAGACGGTTCACAGAGTGAAAGGGATGTTTGGGATGTCAAATATCCAATTCCCACTCCCGCCTACTACGACTCATCGCAAATCAGGTAGCGGAAGTGGGAATGATGAAGCGATGTCACCTCAGGAGTGGAACAAGGCAAAGAGTAAAGCGAAATTGACTCAGGAAGTCATGAATATCGGCAAGAAGGATCCGATAGTAGAGAGGGGCAATGAGAATGGAATCAGAAAAGGTGAAACTTAGACAATCCTGTGTTTCCATGTTGTATTTCTCTTGATCTAGTCTATGATGTCATGTCTAGATGCCGACGAGGTATGCGAGTTTTCCTGTCTCTCGCACCTGGCCCTTTTTCACTGAATCGTTTAGAAGCAGAAGACCTGGTCTTCCAGCTTGGAGAGCGCCCGAGGTGGAGGGTAACCGATCTGAGCGAGATGGACCCTGGTTGTCAGCGTTTGGTCCTTGAATTAAGGATAATGGCTCACTTCATGGCAGTCAACATGGGTGGGGGTCCACACATCAAAACCTTCTCCTCGGTAGGAGAAGAGGAGGGCATATGAGATTCGATCATTTCCTTCGTAACGAATCCAGTACCGTATTTCCAATCGGCGGGAGGCTTGTTCAGGACGTAGTAAATCACGAATCGGCCGTTGGATTGATCTCGTAGTTCTTCCAATTCCTTCCTGAGCACTTGACATGTCAGCGTCAGGACTCGCGCGGCAAAAATTGCTTACAGATATCAGACTCGTCGACGTTGGCATAGATGAGTGCGAGCTTGGTCTTGTCGTTCTGGTCTTTGACGGAAGACTTGATAATTTGGAACATGGGAGTGATACCGGTTCCACCAGCAATCATGAGCATGTGAGGGGTGAGGGTAGGACTGCGAATCAGCGTTTGTCGCACGGCTAGAACGGAACAACTAACGTGTAAACGAACTTCCCCTTGGGACCCTTGACTCGGACCTCCTGGCCAACAGTCAAGAGCGACAAGTACCTCGAAATGTTTCCCTTCTCGTAAGTCTGATCATCAGCTAGTCTTCATGCTCGACACGGTGACGAAAGATACCTTTACGACCAAGTCGAAATGTCCCTTGTCGTCGTCGAGGGTAGTAGGAGTGTATGACCTGACGATAGACTTCCCATCAATCTCGGCAGCTACAGAGATGTGCTGTCCGATAGGTAGACCAAGGCAGTCGGTAGGCTTGGGAAGAGCGAATCGGTATCTGTCCTTCAGCTGAGCCTTGACACAGAATCTGCGAAAACATACCGAGCGGTGTTGGGGGACAGCTTGTCCTTGGCAGCAAGCTTGAAGCTCCTCCACTCGACAGGGTCAAGAACTGGCCCGGACTTGGCCACAGATGCCGAAGCTGCATTGTCAGACTCGCATAAAATAACAAGGATACAGGCACATACAATTAAAGAACCACACGGTGATGATAGCAAAAACCGCAAATGCGATACCCAGTCTCTGTGAATATGGTTGGATCTGTCTCCAGATCTCTTGAGCTGGTGCGAGTTGACCAGTCATTCTGCTGCTGATATGCGGATGACTATATGAGCAAGATGGAGGGATGGAAGTCAAAGTGGTACGAGGATCTCTAATTACTTTTGGGGACTTGGGAAATCCATGGGCGCGTCAAGCTAACACGTGGCGTTGTTCCTAAGCTGGCGTTTCCTTGAGCAAATGTATATGCCTATTGTTGTGTATGCATGCACTGGGTCATTCGGTCATGGGAAGCCAACCAGGCTATACGGTGCTCTCCATGTTGTAGCCTGATGTCAAATGTGTACCCCTCGATGATGATATCTATCTAGCAAGTCAAGTCAAGTGGACATAATTGTTGTTTTTCCGAGACCGTCCCGGCCGATGCCGAAGATTCAGAAGGCTGGGCACACTCATCGACATGTGAGTATCTTGACGACCACAGTGACCATGTATATACCTTTGTAAATACAAATACCATTATAAGAACAGTGTATATTGCATATTTGTAGATACCTCTGCTCGAGTAGCAACGCAGTGCGGGTCAGACAGGTACCAATGTCCAAATTCGTAGAAGTCGACGATGAGATCTCCCCATCTCCTCATACTCTGAACAGCCACGCTTCCGGATCACGATCTAGACATACGACCGACTCGACATTACAAGACGAATATGATGGTAGCAAATCGACGTTCGACGTTCCTCCAACAATTGAAGAACCCCTCTTGACGGATTATAGTCGGATAGGGAGACTGAAGAAAAGGGCAGCGCCAGTTTTGAAACGTATCAGGTGGTTGCTCGGACCTGCACATCCTTTACCGACTTCATTGTTACCTCAGCCATCAGCGAGTATGTCATTCGCCTTATCGACTCCGAGGTCATCGTACAGATCGCCGATCGACGCCAAGGTTGTCCGATTCTCAAAGACCTTTCGGCTCAAATACCTACTTTGGCCGTTTCTCGCTGTCTGGATGGCTGGATACATACTTCTCATCCGTCAACAATGGTGGCCTCCTGGTGGGCCGCTCATCATTGGATGTACCGATTCGATCTGGTCTGACTGGCCTCCTGATACATGCGGGATCAATGGAACGGCGTGTGCCGGAGCTTTATACGGGGGAGAGTACCGGTGTCTGGGTGGGTGTAGGGATGTAAACCTGGGTAATCCCAGATGGATAGGAGGGGAGGAGGTGAATGGCGTGCCACTTGTCGTTGGTGGTGGGAACTCGCCGACCTATCGGTATGTCTTCCTGATGGTGAATCTGACTGACTTGTAGGGCGGATTCGTGGGTATGTGCAGCCGGTATACACGCTGGAATGGTCCATCCAACATGGGGAGGATGCGTTTCCGTCTCGGCACTCCCATTCGACGAAGGTTCATCCGGCCTCCAGTCTTCTACGAAGAACGGTATCACATCGGCTTCGTTCCTACCCGCCTTTCCAGGTGCATACGCCCTAATACGCCTGGCTCGGAATGGTTGTCTCGACATTCACCCAATAATAACTACATATAACGCTATATGTCTCTTCCTCCTCACCCTTCTCACCCGACCTCCGACATGGGTGCTTATGCATATCCTCGTCTTTCTTGGGTACACCCAAATCGTCTTTGTCTCCAATCCGCGGTCCGAACCTCCTCAATGGGAATACATATTCGCATCATTCGGTCCGGTAATTTTCGCTGGATATTGGGCTTACCAGACTGCTTTCAAGAGAACCATGGAGGGTTTCGCGAAGTTACCATTCGAATTGGCGTTTTGGCAAGGGACTGGGTATTGGATAGGTGTGGAGAGTGCCCAGATATTTGGAAGATTACCGATAAATCGGCTGGGCTACGATGCCCTCGATCCTGCTGGTGTCATAACTTTGACCATCATCCTGGTGTTTGTCGTCATCGTCGTGGTCATCCAAGCCTTGACTCTGCGGAAAGTGGGGTTGCTGCAATACTACATTCTCAGGTATGTTGCCCTCTTGTTGGCTGCTAGCCGAAGCTGATTCCCAGATATCTACCCCTAGTTCCGATATTGATTGTACTGGCCAATCTGGGCGACAACTATCATCTCCGGCTGCATCACTATATATACGCATTGGTCGGTATACCCGTCTTATCTTTACCAAATCGAGTTTCCCTATTCTTACAGGCGATGCTATTTGGTCTATTCCTGGATGGGGTCGGCAGATGGGGCTGGGCAAGCATAGTGGAGAGTACTGATTCGGTAAGTATCTTTTCTGCTAATAATGCTGACTGCTAGCTACGAGGTGATTCCAATGCTGGCACCTATATACCCTCATTCTTGAATACATCCTCAGCAACCGAAGTCTCGTGGACATCGCTCAATCAGACGTACGCCGAAGTTGGCGTGACAGGGTTGTCACTCATAATCGACGATATCCAGCGTCTATTTGATTTTCAAAATAGTAGTACGTCCATACATCGAGATGGAAGATGAAGCTGACGAACAGCTCTCGACCTCAACGACTTTGACTTGGCGGAGGGTATAGATCATTATTTCCGGCTGGCGGTGAGGTTTCCCAATCTGCTTTAACACCCGAAGCTGATGGAGCAGTTCGTCATGGGCGGTGCGGCTTTAGACTATATCAATCCGGTCACTTTGCTTGCTAACGGCTCTTGGGTATTGTAGCGTCACTGGTGAACGCATATCGTTATAGTTGTGTGAGTGCGCATTCGTGTAGTCTAGCCGTGCAGCTGACATTTACAGATCTACCTCATGCATATCCTGTTCTGGCCTGTTAGGTTCCCGCTGACTCAGTCTCATATCCAGCCATTCGACCCCGTGAGTGACGAAGCTATGCTCGCTCGATGTAGGGCCGATCTGAGCAGTCGAGGAGCAGCATGAGTACTATAATGAAGCGTGTGGCGACGATCAAAGACGAGATTTTTCACATGCGCGAGCTGAAGCTATTCCCGTGACAGGTTGCATATACATCTGTACCTGCAGGACCCGAAAGTCGTCTCCCATCCAAACACTCTCCTTTTCCGCATCATTTGGTGACCACCGACGAGTTCCATCAGCCGCCCTCGATAACGGAAGCCTGCCACCGGTCTGTGAATTCAGCTGTCTCCACACCCGTCACTCACCATGTCTTGATCAGTCCAAAAGCCCGCTCATACCTTTGGGTATGCCGGCAGCTGCATTTTCATAGTCTGTTGCCGCTGATACCGGGTCGTCCATTGCTGCCAAAAGCTCGTTGAGCTTTGTGGTGAGATCGGTAGGAGTACTATCAGCCGGCATCTTGTGAATCTGAGATTCAAGTTGCGTGAGCTCGGCGGCACCCCATCTGTACGTAGTGTGACCGGCAGCATACTGCTTAATATCGGGCTGTGACGAGAATGAGAGCTCGAGGGTCTGGATCTCTGGTCTGCCCTTTGATCTCTTCCCTATCATCATTTTGGTCGAGCCAACGCGGACACTCGCATCCTGAACAGTGGTACTCCTTAATGAAGTGCCATCGGTGTCAAGAGGTCGAAGGATAATAGAGGCTCGGAAATCCGATGCGTCGAAGGCGGTAGATGTACCACCCGTCGGTACGACCATGACCGTTCCAGTAAAAGAGATACTCTCGTGACCAATCAGCGTCTCTGGCTTTTTGTTCGAGCTTGTCGGTTTGAAGGTGAGCTCGCGAATCCCTTGTAGTGGGCGGGCGTATCAGTTTGCATGCTCTTGATAGTATCGTTGAAGCTTGCTCGCTCGGCATCCAACAGCCATCTTACATCAAGTCTTGTAGTGTCTTTGGAGCCGGGCATGGCGATGTCAGAAACGATGAGATTGGGCTTTCGATAGTGTCAGATAAATCGAAACCGTCAAGTGAGCTGAGGTGGGGACGAGCAAGAGCTGGGATGCAAGTCGGTCCCATACTTGGTACCCTATGTGGACCTCAGTAAGTCCGACAGGGACATAAAAGGATGTCCAACATTGCCAGAAGGCAACAGTGATAACGCCGACAAAGGAGGTGTTGAGTGTTATGAAGCCGTGCCACTGCGAACTTCAGTGTGGACGGATGCCCCTACTCTCGTATTTTATCATTGGATCTCCCCTGCCCTTTGGGTGTACAAAGGTCATGAAAAGAGGACCGAAGTCATGCTTCTCTGTGGCATATCCCTGGCGTTAGGCTCATGATCACGTAAGCGAGGTTCGCCTAGTAGACACAAGATAGCTCCTGTGGGTGTATGACGGCTAGTCATCGTATGGAAAGTCTTTGATGAAGATTGAATATTGTAGTCAACTCGTAATGAGACTCAAACCCACTTGATCGCTATCGACCTCAGCAAGGAATAGATCTCACAGAGACGGTGGGGCTCTGACAATTAGCACTGAGTCTCATACAACTTGTTCTCTCTATCACTTCAGACCAGTGTTTTCAGACCAGTGCTGAAGAGATCAACAGGGAAGTCTATAAGTCTTTCGTGTATCACGTTCAGACCAGTGCTAAAGGGCAGTAGACTACGGACTTGGATCGCTCCAGGTGAGTGACTTCGCTGCGTAGCTGGTCTGCGGCCAGCTGACAGAGCTTTGCAATCATCAGACGACAAGTGTTTGATGTGTCACGCAGGTAATTCGGTCATTTGACCAGTCCTCTGCGAGTGCTATATCTATCTCCTCTATGACTGAGTGTTACGACGCTCACGCATTCGAAGGCCAGTGAGTCTTGGGTAAATGCTGAACCTCACGTCAAGATTCGTAAGGGTTACTGCAGGGAAAAAGGTGAGTATCTTTATCGCTTCACAATCTTTTCAGTAACCTCTGGTGGACGGTGAAGGCCGGAATCGCAAGTCTGAAGGGGGCCATATCCGGGGCTAATAGCCAAACAATATGTACCGCTCCCGCCCTCACGGTCCGCGTCGAGGCATCAGGCATTGTGGCTGATCTCCCAAGAGCCTTCCTCGAGAATCCCTTTACCTCAGGATATCTTTTGAGATCCTTTGGAGAGCGGATCAAGAGCAGCTGATAGGATGCACCGAACGCAGATAAGGTATGTCTTCTTTGTCTTCACAGTCTACCTCCTCGACACTCAGCCTGTTCCATACTTACACCGACCTGACACGATACCGGAGCACTCCAGATAGTCCCCGATATCACACCGTATGTCCGCATTGCATAGAAGCAACTACGTATACTGACCTGCTGAAGACCTGTTCATTATGAAGTTCTGCTTCAGTCGCAACAGACGACTGTCCAAGGAAGACGATAGGCGAGGTAGGCCAGACTTGAGGTCGTTCGAGAGTGATTCGGTCGACAGCAAATCGATGGTGAGTCGATCAAACGAGAGTCAGTCGACCGACAACGTGTCAATCGGCTCGCGGATCAGCAGTTCGCCAGACGGACCATCACCCCAAAACAAACCTCTCAAACGTGAACCGCTTCCTCGATACGACCTCGGACACTACGCACTCGTCCTGGAAAACGAAGACGGGACCTACGCAACATCGTCAAGAGGCTCTAAATCAGACCCTCCTATCACCCGAGACCAGCTTGTCGAGGTGTCGGAGATCGAGAAGCGAAAGACAATACTCAATTTTCCCGTCAGAGACTCTCACTACTCGACAGCCAATTACCGTCTCGATTTCATCAGTTTTGCCTTTACCGACAAGCCATCGGTGTCGCCCGACGGAAATGTGACCACATACACCAATGTAAAGGTACAGCAACTCATCCGAAGGACCCCGAGCGCAGAGAGAGAACCGTCTTTCGGCTCGAGCAATCGAAGGTCCGCTCCATGTTGGAGTCATGAAGCCACAATCACCTCGGGTGTAGGTGCTACTGTGACCAGAGACGACAAGGGCGAGTTGTTGATGACATTGAAGCAAAGCAAAGACAGTACTGGTACGTTGATTGCCGGTTCGTATCCTGTCTTGGCTGGGCAACGCTGCTACGTGAAGGACGGCTCTGCGTTCTTCGGGGACATGTACAAAGAGTGGCGAGGCTTGGATATAGTTAGAGATTATGACACGTAGATGATTCGGGGGGAAACCTTCTCCGCTGGTATCTGATATCAATACGACTGCCAATGTGAATGAAACGGCTGGGCGCACTTCAGCACTCAACACGTATGGACTAGACCATGCGTAGTGGATGTAGGATACCCGACCTCACGCGCAATATGTACTGTGCCGTTCGATGAGGAGTATACTGACACAGTCCGCTACTCGGTCCTTTGTCCACCAGGGGGCTAGTGTCCTTTCATGGTTCAGCAGACCATGAAGAGGGCGATTGAAAAGACCAGTCTCCCGAATGGACATCTCTCTCACATTGCCACCAAACACCCGACCAACAGACTAAGCCTTCACGTCTCTTCACCAAACCCACCTTGGAATCATGCAATACAAACCTCCCGACGAGCGTTCGGCTCCAACCCTTTACGAGCATGCCCCATACTTCTTGACTCACAGTGTGGTTGACTCTTCTCGACCCGATACTCTGCGATTCTCAGCCTGTAAATCTGCCACGAGCTCTGAAATTGCCACCCAAGCAGGAGATGACGGCAGTACCCCCGACCAGCTGGCAATCACCGCTACTTTGGATCCTCGATCAATCATGTTCTCGCTTCCTGATGCAAGGCTTTTTGCACCGATGTCAGCCAAGGCCGATCAGCTCGATAGTATTGTCATACGTTCGACTGCCGGCCTCGACCTTCCGGACAAGGCTGCTACCTCCACGACGTACAATGACGTTCATGTTCAGAAGTTCTATCGACGACTTCCGACAGGTGAAGAAGGAGACTTCGGCACTCATTACAGTCGTGTCTTCAGTAACATGGATGTTATAGTGCAAAGGGAAGATGATGGCGGAGTTTACATGCGAGTCAGGAAAGCCAAGGGGGGATCGAAATCGTACGGAACGATGCTTGACATCGAATCTGTTGAGGAACCTCCTATATCGGTATATGTCGGACGAAAAGTGTACACCACGGAGCGGGGCTCGATTCTGTACGAGACTCCACACTCGGGATGGGCAGGCTTCAGGTCGGAAACGGAAGGAGGCGGCGAAAGAGAAGTCCAACACGAGACCGGCGACCATGGATACCCCGATGTCGATGAGGTCAGCTTGTTGCTATCTGACCGTATCAGAATTGAGGACCGGGTAGGAAGTGATGGGCATTCCTCCAGTTCAGGAGAGGGATCCAGTGGCTTTGCAGCGTGCCTCGGCCTATGTTAGAGCAAGAGAGCCGATAGGTAAATCTTTTTGTGCAGGACAGCGTTTCACACTATGACAAGCGCGAAGATTCAATGGTCTCTGCACATTCCTGATAAGCTCTGAGAAGCACACATCCACCTTTGTTGCAAGGGGCTCGTTGTAGGTGCAGAAGTAGTGCAGTGGTATGTACGTGCATCCATAAATGACATGGTCACTGCACGTCGGTCACCCTGAGATACCTCCCTCCCTCTCCAGCACGATTCACGCGTCGGTGTTCTTTCATGGTCGGCAAGCCAGCTGTGGAGCTGGTTCATAGCTATACGTGAGGTGCATCACCAGAGCTCCACTATCTGCACCCTGACACCAATCCATGTACTACCTTTGATGCAAATACCATGTGAAGCCTTCAGCTCGGGCAATCCTGGTGCTCGAGAGCTCTCCTTTGTGTGGCGAGATCCTTTCAGGCTGAAGTGGGTGGCGAATGCAGAGGTATATGTGCTACGTGGCTTCTCACAGCGTTAGCACAACATCATTCTGTATTACTATCATGTCTTTGATATCCAAATTGTCCAAACTCGTAAGTCCATCGGACCGATCCGAACATATATCCACCAGACACTCGCTCCACAGTCAAACTGGCGAGGTGCGCGCCGTCGGAACATCCCCGTATTTTGTAGCTACCGATGTCACTGGGTAAGAAGATTCACAATGGTTTACCAGGGAGTTCCCGAAGACCGAGGGTCGAATTGAGCGAGCTGCCCGTTCGATTATCCTGCCAAGGGAAACTGCTCCTGCCTCTCAGAATCTTGTTGCAGGTGTCGGACAGATATCGACCAGTGGCTGTAGAGACGGTTACAGCGGCCCGTGTATGATTGTCATTGGGAGCCTGGACAACCAGGATCGAAGCAGAGAAGGACGAAATTCCACATCGTGTCGCATTGAGGATTTCGAGGGATCGTTCAGCAAGCACAAACCGTCAACGATTTACCACAACATCTATCATGCAGAACCCATTGAGAAGTCAACCAACATGAAAGTTCACGTGAAAACGAGAAAACTCAGTACCCATGCGAAGGATTGTATCAGGACTCACGGGGACCCGGACCACACCTTCGCATGGGAGTTGGTCATCCCCGATGACCACGTCGTCGCCGCCTGGTCGGTGCCGGATTCCGGTCGTAAGAGTATGTACGGGCCCGCAACCGTATTTTGGGTCACCAAGGACAAGGACGATGTGAGTACGCGATACATTCACCCAGAAGCTACATCGTGGTGTGGACCATGCCACCATCAGATAGTATATGGTTCGCGCTGACTATGACAGATCCACCTGGGGTCAAAGGGGGCCGCAGCTGGCGAGAGCACCGTTTGAGAGATTGATCAATGGTGCTTCAGTAGCCGAAGTATACAGTATCGGGAGTTCACTGATGCGATGGATGCGCGTTTCAGTAGGAAGCAAGATCAGTCAGCCATGATATGTGAATAGTACAACTGAGCGCCTCCCTTTTGGCAGTGAAGTGCCGTCTGCCTCATTCTTTGCGGCAAAATCCGAGATCGCTCCACCGTGCAAGGCTGCATTGTGTGGCTGCGATGTCGCAGCTGGTGGCAGCGGGTACCATTGACCGACGTGGAGTGCGGTGTGTAGGAGCCATCGATCCTGCTCCGAGGATCAGATAGCGGCTGAGCGCTGCAGCCGCCTCGCATGTTTGTGATTGGTCGTCCAACACAGACAAGAGCATCGACCGACAGCATTTCCAGCCCAGTTTCGATGGTAATAAGCGCTCGCCCAGGCAATCCTTATTATGTAAAGCACTCCCCTACATGTAGCCATCGGTCGTCATTGGGCCCACTGCCTGCCAGCATCTGTCAAAGGAACATACTGCGGATCAGAACAAGTATGGCAGAGGCCTCACCATAACTCCAAAAAGCTTTGTCTTGCTCACGGTCCCATCGGATGACTTGTCAACCTGCCAAATATCTATCAGTCAGTTTTGGCGCGCTTCAAGAGTTCAGGATGTAAATACCCTGTGAGTCTTCTCCAACGGGTATGAACATGCGGCCTGGCGTTGCAAGCTGATATGTCAGTGGCTGATCCATCTCGGTGGATGCCGTGTACTGACTTGATCTACGAGTGGTTGCGGGGTACTCGGGGCAGCCGCTCCGACATGAATGATCTGGAACGGAGCTTCCATGAGCTATGTCGGAACGCTTACCCACCATGATTCGGTGACCCTGTGGCTCAGCTATCGGCTCAAGAGGGTAAGTATTGAAGCTCACCCTGACGTCCATCGCCATGTATGATTTCTACTCCTCCTTCCACTGCTCCAAGCTTGACTCCATCTTTGCTGAGATTGTCTTTCGACCAATCTGCTAATTCCTTGATGTGTTCTATCCCTATGACCCTAGCATTCGGGGCCAAATGATGAAACACGGCCGTCACTGCTGATCAGTTCACTCAAATCAGGAGTCTCATCCGCTTACGGTATCCTGATCCACTTCCTACGTCCAATATAGCTCCACCCTCACAGTCCGCCGCGGGAAGAGACGAGAGAAGATTCTCTGCGGCGTGGGCGTGCATGTGAGGAGCAGAGATGGTAGCATTGTATCCGATTCGCCTATAAATCAGCCCCAAGCTGCAGCGGGGAAAAGTATTCGTACTGGGGCGAATCCTCGTATGCTGCCTTCTCGTCCAGACAGTAGTGCTTGCGGTCCACTTTCTTCATGGCCTGATAATCAGCCACGCTCACGCGGGCTTGATCAATGAAGGCATACCTCGGCTACTTTTGATGAAGCTATCAAGCCGTTGCGTCTCATTGTGTCGATGAGCTATCGGATACGGTCACCCATGACTTCCGACAACGGATGGATCTGGCTCACATCATCATTGGTCTTACCGCTAGACATCCATGCCATCTCGTACGAGATTCTTGGGATGGAAAGAGCACGGGTGAGAGATCTGACGGTCGATCTATGTGAGAATCGTTGTATCTTGTAACACCTGTTGAGCTGTGGACGATGGTATATCACTTGTAGTTGATCCAAAGATTAGATTAGGCTATGTTGCACCTTTAAATGTTCCTACCTTTTGGCGATTCACCTTGTTTTCCGGTGTCACCTTCTGAGCACCTCTTGCACCTCTTGCAACACACCCCGAGCCTGTATACTACAGCGCAAGGACATTGGAAACGCGCCCAAGCCAAGCCGTGATACACATGTAAGTCTCAAAGCTGATCTTCAGTCGGCGAACTCGGCGAGGGAGGTCACTGCCTCACTTGCAAGACGGCCGGTCACCACCACCGAATTCGATAGCCATCTGCTAAATCCGCTGACATACCAGATCCACTCTCCGCTTCCCTCGATATTGGCAGAACATCAAGATGGCAGGAGGCGCTAGTGCTATGAATCAGCCCAATCGGGTGGAGGCTTGGATTCCGGATGACGATGAAAAGCCGTTAGTCATATTACCAGTGCAGCATATCAGGCCGGACGTTATGCTCATTTCTCAGTCTGAAGATTGAGGAGGATGCGAAAATACCAAACGCAGCTACTTTCACACTGCGTAAACAGGATCATACACTAGGCAACATGATTCGATCGTATGTTGCATCCAGCCGTCGCGATCCTCGGACATCGCTGATTTACAGTCAACTACTTCTAGACCCCTCAGTCCTGTTCGCAGGCTACAAAGTCCCACATCCTCTCGAGAACGATATTGTCATCAAGATCCAGACAGACGACCGCTCGAACCCCGCCGACGCCCTCAAGCGGGCTTGTGTATCTCTCATCACCCAGACACTGAATATCAAGCAGCAATTCATGGATCAGGCCAAGAACATAGATATGGGTATGGGACCAGACCAAGGCGGTATGGGCGGATTCGATCCATATGGAGATGGACTCGGGAACAGGAATGCGGCAGCGGCTGCTGGCAATGGGGATGTGTATGATTTCTAGAGCAATCAGGGCCACATCAGGTCTGGTCATCGGGTTCAATATGTTGTATGCATCGGACAATCACACGAGGATAAGACTTGGTCGGCTCGGTACTCCTCAACCACGCCATCGAGGTTAGGTGGGATTTCATCAGGTTCACCGAGCTGGACCTATCTTCAGGTTGACCGAAAGACCCCATCATGAGGAACCAAAAATCCAGCTCCAGATCTGAAGTATGGATGAAAGAAAAGATTCAGGCGCCGAGCCAGCACCCAGACCAAAAGCTGCAACTGTTCACTGGCCGTGATTAGCAGTCGGCACAGTCGACTGACCTTGAAGTCAGTTCCCTCTCCGAGACTGGGTAATCCGATCGTTTCTCAAGTAGCGATGCCTCCGATACTGAAGATGTACTCCTCGGTCGACGAAGTTCTTCGCTCAGCAGGCGCTGGGCTGGGTATGACAATCAGAAGTGTTACGCTCCACAGCCGCGAATGAGCTTTCAGATACCATTTATCGTCGTTCCTTCATTTTCAAGAAGCACGTCATTTTGTTCTCTCTACATCGTCTCGGTCGGCAATATAGTCCCTAAACAGATGTTGACCTGAATGCGAATTGCTGATGAAGGGTGACTAACTCTGGGTGATCAGGTGATGTTGTGCTTCCTTAATTACCCCTCCCTTTACCGTTGTGTTGTTTCTTTCCCTTCCCCTTCGCCCTGTTGACTACCAACTTTCCACCCTTTGCGTACTGCATGAACCATCATTGAAGCCCCCCCTCCTTATTCCCCTACGCCATGTCCGACAATCAAGACGCGCACTCATCGGCATCTGAGGTATCAGGGATAATACAGCAAATGCAAAACACCATCGACGTCGAGTCAGGTCTTGCCGAAGCACATTTGGCAGTCGAGAATCAGGCATCTACAGTTGATGCAGATGCAGACGCGAATGCAGACGAGATTGCAATTGATGATGAATCTGCTGCAGGTGCAGAGAATGAGCCTGAGCCTTTTTTGGCAGAGGCAGAGAAAGTGGAAGGGGCGCTTGAATCGGCTATTCCCCCTGCACCATCTCATTCCGTCCAACCTTCACCTGTCACTGCAGCAGAATCATCGATACCTGGCTTAGGCAATGATCCACGACTTCAACCGGCTGCTGTACCTTCGCACGACCATGATGCTACTTCACAGGCTGCGACAGAAGCACAACAAGCAATAGATGCCGTCAATGCAGATATCCCAGCACCAGTCCTGCCGGAGCAAGTAGCAGAACCAGCACATGATGTGGCGATGGAAACGACAATAGAAGAAGAGACGAGCCCGATACAGGTGGACGAGGAGGAAGAGGAAATTAGGCCAAGATACGATCCTTCGGAACCACAGGAACCCATCTCATATGATCCATCGGAACCCCAAACACGCTACGATCCTTCTGTACCACAAGAACAGCAGTCGGCGCCGCTCAGATATGATCCTTCCGAACCACAAGATCAGGAATCGGCTCCCGTTCGATATGACCCATCCGAACCGCAAGATACAACACCAGTGTCGTATGATCCTTCGGTACCGCAACAGTCTGCTACTGCCGAGCAGCCCAACGGGGAGGCGACTGTACGCGATCCCTCGCAAGCACCCGAAGCATCGCCAACGGCAGGTGCGGCAGACACGCCAGCGACGGATATCAAATCTGCTACCGGATCAGATCCCCGACTCCAGCAAATCCCCGTCAAAGCCGAAATGACCGTCAAATCGGAGTACCCATCGAGCAGTATGAACGATCAACCTTATATCGATCCGTTTCCGGGACGACCACTGCGCGATCTACCCGAGAACATCACAGAGCAGTCACCTAGCGTGGTAGCAAATCAGGAAGTCGCGAATCGATGGCGAGCCAGTGAGTCGGAGATCAAACTCGTCACACGCTCGTACTGATGACAGATCCAAACGATAGCCAAGCTCTCCTCCGCTTGTTTGGCTGGAGTCTCGAGAACTCCGAAGTCAACGACGCTCGAGCTTGGTACGCCGTCATCGCAAAAAATAGTGCCAGTGCCGTAAGTCCTCATCTCGTACTTGGCTGATTGTCAGACCCAACCTCTGATATCGCTCGTCAAGCTGGAACAGGCTTTGAACAACTTTACAGAAGTGGAGAACCTCTTTGCGAAAGCGATCAAAGGTCCTTCGGGAGGGATTACCGCTACTGCCGACGTCAATGTCTGGAGTGAGTTATAATTGTTGTCAAATGTACCAGGCTGATGTCAGAACAATACTTGCAGTATATCCGTCGACAGAATCCAGTCGTGGAGGGTGCGGGGATTAGTGATCCTACACGTATGATCATCATCAGTGCTTATGATTTCGCCTTGAAAGAATGCGGGACCGATAGGCAAAGTGGGGAGATCTGGCAGGATTACCTCCAATTCCTGAGTGCTCCAAGGGTAAGTCTAGTGAGAACCTGAACACCAGTATGTGCTGACATCCAGCCAACGAATGAATGGGAAGAACAGCAGAAACAGGATAGTCTACGAAAAGCATACCATAAGGCAGTTTGCATCCCACTCGACAACGTCGAATCACTGTGGAAAGCATACGACACTTTCGAGAACAACGTAAACAAGCAGACTGTAAGCTGACCACAACGTGACGGCATGCAAAGCTAACAGCCAGGCCAAGAAATTCCTAGCAGAGCGATCTCCAGCTTACATGACGGCCCGAACGGCTCTGAAGGATCTACATCGACTCACGGATCCCCTCTATGCTGCACAATCCATCCTACCCCCGAAACCATCGTTCACCGGGCCAGAGAGGGGATTGATCAATGGCTGGAAAGCTTATTTGACATGGGAGCAGGAGAACAAGTTGGTCATTGAGGATAAGGATGCTCTGGCCGCTAGGATAGGGTATGCACTGAGGCAGTGTGTGGGGCAAATGAGGCATTTCCCCGAACTATGGTATGTCCATGTCATATACATTGCTCCCAATGCTGACATCCTAGGCACTACGTTTCGAACTACTATGTGGATTCGGATAAGGTTGATGAAGCCGTTGCTGTACTTCGAGCTGGTATCACAGCTTGCCCAAACAGGTGAGCTAGCCAGAAAAGTAGCGAGCTTGTCAGCTGACCTCCAGTGTCCTACTCACATTCGCATGTGCCGATCTTCTCGAAGGACGAAAGGAGTTGACGACATGTCACGAGATTTACGAAGCTCTGATCACCAACCTCACTGCCGAAGTCGAGGAGCTGCAAAAGACAGTAGCTGCCGAAGTCGAGGCTGCTCGAGGACCCGAGATACCGAATGCTCCTCAGACTACAGACGACGAGATCCAAATGTCGGATCAAATGGCTCGATTGGTCCAAGAACGGGAGAATAGGGGCAAAATGGTCGAAGAAAGACGGGGGAAGGAAGTCAAGGATATCGAGAATGCGATCTCGATTACCTGGGTCATGTACATGCGATGTACTCGTCGATCAGAGGTATGTCTTACATGTCGATGATGTCGACGGTGCTGATGAATAGGGAATCAAAGCTGCCAGAAGTATCTTTGGTCGTGCCAGACGAACATCTCACCTGTCCTGGCATATCTTTGAGGCTTCCGCCATGATGGAATTCCACAGCAACAAGGATGCGGCGGTGGCT
>Ga0308160_10002880_pt1 | contig 20051 bp, 22 predicted proteins | sample PhyFR1_FD_201036 | JGI IMG/M metagenome (GOLD analysis project Ga0308160, IMG submission 201036) | Phyllosphere microbial communities from UC Gill Tract Community Farm, Albany, California, United States - DLSLF.R1 | ecosystem: Host-associated > Plants > Phyllosphere > Unclassified | place: USA...
ATCCGGCAGTTCGTCCCCAACGAATTCGCCACCCTCGGCGCCGACGGCTTCGGCTTCTCCGACACCCGCGCAGCAGCCCGCCGCTTCTTCAAAAACGACACCCACTCCATCGTGGTGCGTGCCCTGGAGATGCTGGCACGCCGCGGCGAAGTGGATGCCGGCGCCCCGGTCAAGGCGATCGAGAAGTACAAGCTGCTCAACGTCAATGCCGGCACCACCGGCAACACCGGAGGCGAGGCCTGACCTCACCCTCAGGGAGTTCGACCCGATATGCGGACTTCAGCGATGCTGAAGTGGCATAACTGACCTCGAACTCCTTCCGGCAGCAGCAACGACGGCGGCCCCCGCACCACGCGCGGGGGCCGCCGTCGTCCGTTTCCGGGCACTGGCCGCTGTGACACAGGGCAAAGCGTGTTGTAGCCTTCGCACAAATGGAGCTTGCCGGTTGCTGGCCGTATGCTCGGAGAATGCCAGCACCATCCACGCAGCCCGCGAAGCGTAAACCGTCCCAGCCGAAGGTCACTCCCGAAAAGTCCGAAACCCTCAAGAAGCTGCGGGCCAACGTGGGCCAGCTCTCCACCACCACCATGCGGCAACTGGAACAGTCGCTGCCTTGGTACAGCCGGCTGAGCGCCGATGAACGGTCGGCACTGGGCATGGTGGCCCAGAACGGCATCGCCGCGTTCGTCACCTGGTATGAGCGTCCCAGCTCCCCCTCCTGGATCCTGACCGACGTTTTCGGCACCGCTCCCACCGAGCTGACGCGGTCCATCAGCCTGCAAAAGGCGCTGCAGCTCATCCGGATCGTCGTTGAAGTGGTCGAAGACCAGGTGCCGGTCATCGCGCCCGAGGCGGACCAGCCCTCGCTGCGGGAGGCGGTGCTGCGGTATTCGCGCGAAGTGGCTTTCGCCGCAGCCGATGTCTACGCCCGCGCGGCCGAATCCCGGGGTTCCTGGGACACGCGGCTTGAAGCGCTCATTGTCGATGCCATCCTGCGGGGTGAAAACACGGATGCCCTGCGCTCCCGGATCGCAGCGCTCGGCTGGAAGGCGCAGGAGCGTTTCACCGTAATGGTGGGCAATTCCCCCTCTGAGCCCAGCGCCAGCTACGTCAGTGAACTGCGGCGGATGGCGGGCCGCTACGCCGAAGATGCGCTGGTGGGAATCCAGGGGGACCGTCTGATCCTCATCCTCGGCGGCGTCCAGGACCGCGAAACTGCTTATGTGAAGCTCAGCGAAATGTTCGCCCCGGGGCCGGTGGTGTACGGCCCCGAAGCCAGTTCGCTGCTGGAGGCCAGCGGCTCGGCGCAGTCAGCCTTCGCAGGCCTGACGGCGGCACGCGCCTGGCCCTCGGCGCCGCGTCCCGTGGCCGCGGACGACCTCCTTCCCGAGCGTGTCATCTCGGGTGACGACGCGGCCCGCCGCTCCCTCGTCAAGAACATCTACCGGCCCCTCCTGGCCGCTTCCAACGGCCTGGTGGAGACGCTTGGTACGTACCTTGAACTGGGCCATTCGCTTGAGGCCACAGCACGTGAACTCTTCGTCCACGCCAACACGGTGCGGTACCGGTTGAAGCGGGTTTGCGACGTCACCGGGTGGGATCCGCTCCTGCCGCGCGAAGCATTCGTCCTGCAGGCGGCCCTCGTCGTGGGGCGCCTTTCCGGGCCGCCGAAGTCCGCCACGGAGCGGCAGCCGTCCCGGAATCAGACCTGAGGCGTTGTAGACTTCCTACAACCTGACCCCGTGAGGTTGGTGCGGACAAACACCGCTGGACCACACAGTAATTTGGAAAGCTGGTTACGTGCTTGCAATAGTCTGCCCTGGACAGGGCTCACAGACCCCGGGTTTCCTTGCCCCTTGGCTGGAACTGCCCCCGGTGGCAGGCCAGCTGGCCGCCCTCAGCGAGATCGCGGGGATCGACCTGACGGCCCATGGCACCACCTCGGATGAGGAAACCATCAAGGACACTGCCGTTGCGCAGCCCCTGATCGTCGCCGCCGGACTCATCGCAGCTTCCTCGCTTTTCGACGTCGAACTCAGCTCCCTGCCGGTGGTCCTGGCAGGCCACTCCGTTGGCGAAATCACCGCCTCGGCCCTGGCCGGCGTCCTCACCAAGGACGAAGCCATGACGTTTGTCCGCGAACGCGCAAACAGCATGGCAGCCGCCGCTGCCGTCACGCCCACGGGCATGAGCGCCATCGTGGGTGGCGATCCCGCGGAAGTCCTGGCAGCCATTGAGGCTGCCGGCGCCACGCCCGCCAACGTCAACGGGGCAGGCCAGACCGTAGCCGCCGGTACCTTCGAACAGCTCAAGGCCCTGGCGGATAACCCGCCGGCCAAGGCACGGGTCATCCCGCTCAAGGTCGCCGGCGCTTTCCACACGAGCCACATGTCCCCCGCCGTCAGCGCCCTGCAGGCCATTGCGCCGCAGCTGAAGCCGCAGGCCCCCACCGTGCCGCTGCTGTCCAACTACGACGGCGGCGAAGTCACCGACGGTACTGCCGCCGTCGAAAGCCTGATCGCCCAGGTGTCACGGCCGGTGCGCTGGGACCTCTGCATGGAATCCCTGGTCCGGCGCGGCGTCACCGGAGTCATTGAACTGGCCCCGGCCGGTACCCTGGCCGGGCTGGCCAAACGCGGCATGCCCGGCGTTAAGACAGTGGCGGTCAAGACTCCCGATGACCTCTCCGCCGCGCTGGCACTCTTCGCAGAACTGGAGGGCGGCGCATGAGCGTTCCCACGCTGAAGCAGGCTCCCCTGCAGGAGCACACCCGTATCCTGGGACTGGGCGCGTACCGCCCCGATGTCATTGTCACCAACGACGACGTCTGCCAGTGGATCGACTCGTCCGATGAGTGGATCCGCCAGCGCACGGGCATCGTGACGCGGCACCGCGCAGCGGCCGACGTCAGCGTCATCGACATGGCCGAGGGCGCTGCCCGTGAAGCCCTGGCGAAGGCAGGCATCGAAGCCACGGACCTTGGCGCTGTCATCGTGTCCACCGTGACGCACCCGTATGCAACCCCGTCAGCGGCTGCGAGCCTTGCGGACCGGCTCGGGGCAACACCCGCGCCCGCCTTCGACATCTCGGCTGCCTGCGCCGGGTACTGCTACGGCATCGCCCAGGCTGACGCGCTCGTCCGCTCCGGGGCCGCAAAGTACGTCCTCGTGGTCGGTGCCGAGAAGCTGTCCGATGTCATCGACAACCGCGAACGCACCATTTCATTCCTCCTCGGCGACGGTGCCGGCGCCGTGGTGATCGGGCCGTCCGACACTCCCGGAATCGCACCCTCCGTCTGGGGCTCGGACGGCAGCAAGTGGGATGCCATTGGCATGACCCGTTCCTTGCTCGATGTCCGGGACCTGGGCATGGCCGCCCGCCAGTCCGATTCCACCGGCGACCTTGCCCTCCTGGAAGAAGCACAGGAGCTCTACCCCACCCTCCGGCAGGACGGCCAGACCGTTTTCCGGTGGGCCGTATGGGAAATGGCCAAGGTTGCCCAGCAGGCCCTGGACGCTGCCGGCGTGGAGGCCGACGACCTGGTGGCCTTCATCCCCCACCAGGCGAACATGCGCATCATCGACGAGATGGTCAAGAAGCTGAAGCTGCCAGAGACGGTTACAGTTGCACGGGACATTGCCGACGCCGGCAACACGTCCGCGGCTTCCATTCCGCTGGCAACCCACCGCCTGCTGCAGGAAAACCCGGAGCTCAGCGGCGGGCTGGCCCTGCAGATCGGCTTCGGTGCGGGCCTGGTTTTCGGCGCACAGGTGGTTGTCCTTCCCTAGCATCGTCCCATCAAAGGGGCCGCATCCGCGGCCTGATCCATTTCCGGCAGCCCCTGCCGGCAATACAAGAAAAGGAGCCATCAATGGCTAGCAACGAAGAGATCCTGGCCGGCCTGGCTGAAATCGTCAACGAGGAAACCGGCCTGGCCCCCGAGGCCGTGGAGCTGGACAAGTCCTTCACCGAGGACCTGGACATCGACTCCATCTCGATGATGACCATTGTGGTCAACGCCGAAGAGAAGTTCGGCGTCCGCATTCCGGACGAAGAGGTCAAGAACCTCAAGACCGTTGGCGACGCCGTCAGCTTCATCGCCGGAGCACAGGCCTAGTTACAGCTTCCGCCGCTCCTGCGGCATGGCCAGGGCTGCCGGTCCGGATGACCGGGCCGGCAGCCCGCCGTATTTTCCAGCCACTTTTGCTTTACCTGGCGCCGGCCTCCACACCGGCCGCGCCGGCCATCAAGATGCGGGACCCTCCGGCAGACGGAGGCGGTTTCCCACCGACGAAAGAGTGATCCCATGACACGCAAAGTAGTCATCACCGGACTGGGTGCCACCACACCCATCGGCGGCGATGTACCCACAATGTGGAAGAACGCGCTCAAGGGGGTCTCCGGTGCCCGCACCCTGGAGGACGACTGGGTGGCCAAGTATGAACTTCCCGTGCACTTCGCCGCACGCTGCAGCACCCCCGCCCTCGACGTCCTTTCGCGCGTCGAGGCAAAGCGCATGGACCCCTCCACCCAGTTCGGCGTGATCGCCGCCCGCGAGGCGTGGGCCGACTCAGGCATCACCGAGATCGACCAGGACCGGCTGGCCGTCGCGTTCGCCACCGGAATCGGCGGCGTCTGGACGCTGCTGGACGCCTGGGACACGCTGAAGGAAAAGGGCCCCCGCCGGGTCCTGCCAATGACCGTTCCCATGCTCATGCCCAACGGTGTTGCCGCGGCCGTCAGCCTCGACCTGGGTGCCCGGGCCGGCGCCCACACCCCTGTCTCGGCCTGCGCTTCCGGCACCGAGGCCATGCACTTGGGCCTGGAACTGATCCGCTCCGGCAAGGCTGACGTGGTCATGTGCGGCGGCGCCGAGGCTGCCATCCACCCCATGCCCCTGGCCGCTTTCGCGTCCATGCAGGCTCTGTCCCGCAGGAACGACGACCCGCAGCGGGCGTCCCGTCCCTACGACATCGATCGCGACGGCTTTGTCATGGGCGAAGGCGCCGGTGCCCTGGTCCTTGAGGCAGAGGAACACGCCCTTGCCCGTGGTGCCCGCATCTACGCTGAACTGGCCGGCACGTCCGTTACGGCTGACGCATACCACATCACGGCTCCGGACCCTGAGGGCCTGGGCGCCACCCGCGCACTGAAGGCTGCCATGTTCGACGGCCGGATCCAGGCCGAGGACGTTGTGCACGTCAATGCACACGCCACGTCCACGCCCGTTGGCGACAAGCCCGAATACACTGCCCTGCGCGCCGCCCTTGGCTCCCAGCTTGAAAGTGTGGCCGTCTCAGCAACCAAGTCGCAGATGGGGCACCTGCTCGGAGCCTCAGGCGCCGTGGAGGCGGTCCTGACGGTTCTGGCCGTCTACGAGCGCAAGGCTCCGGTAACGATCAACTTGGAAAACCAGGACCCCGAGATCCCGCTCGACGTCGTGACGTCCGCACGGGACCTTCCCGCCGGTAACATTGTGGCGCTCAGCAACTCGTTCGGCTTCGGTGGCCACAACGCCGTCGTTGCCGTCCGCAGCGTCTAGGACTTCCGGCCGCCGGCCTTTCGGGCCGGCCATGCCGCAAAAGGAGGAGGCCCCGCCATCAGGCGGGGCCTCCTCCTTTTGCTATGGAGACTTCCGGTGCTGCAGAAGGAACGACGGCGGTCAGCCCACCTGGTGGAGCCAGCGGACGGGCGCGCCCTCTGCGGCGTGCCGGAACGGTTCGAGTTCCTCGTCCCAGGCCTCGCCCAATGCGAGCGACAGCTCGTGATAGACGGCGGACGGATCGCCGGCGCCCGATTCATAGGCATAGCGGATCCGGTCCTCAGAGACCATGATGTTTCCGTGCACATCCGTGACGGCATGGAATATGCCCAGTTCTGGAGTGTGGGACCAGCGGCCGCCGTCGACGCCCTGGCTGGGTTCCTCAGTGACTTCGTAGCGCAGGTGGGCCCACCCGCGCAGCGACGACGCGAGTTTGGACCCGGTGCCGGGAGTACCGGCCCAGGACAACTCGGCCCGGAACATTCCGGGCGCGGCAGGCTGAGGGGTCCACTCAAGATCCGTGCGCTTATCCACAACGGATCCAATGGCCCACTCGACGTGAGGGCACAGGGCCGTAGGGGCCGAGTGAACAAACAGCACACCGCGGGTCATTGCAACAGACATTCCATCCTCCATAGCTATAGGTACGTCTTCCCCAACGACCTGTGCCTGGATGGAACTTCTGCGCCTTGTGCTGCGGCGGCTGTGTCCTGCCTGGTTATTCAGCTGTATTCAGATTAAACAGTGTCCGGACTCGATGTGCCGCATGAGGCCTGAGAGCTTCAAGAGGCACTTGAAAGTTGCCGGACGTGACTCTTATTGTGCCGTACCCCGCCTGGTTACGCCAGTGCGATGCGCCTCACGTCTGTTCAGGCCCTCGGGTGGGCCTGCTGGTAGCTTTTACGCAGCCGGTCCACGGACACGTGGGTGTAGATCTGGGTGGTTGCAAGGCTGCTGTGGCCCAGGATTTCCTGCACGGCACGCAGGTCCGCGCCGCCGTCCAGAAGGTGGGTGGCCGCCGAGTGGCGCAGTGCGTGCGGACCCGACGCCGAGGTGTCCCCCATGGCTTCGAAGAGTCCATGGACAACGGAGCGGACCTGGCGCTGGTCCACCCGGCCGCCCCGGAGCCCGAGGAACAACGCCGGCCCGCTGGTGTCCTTTGCCATCAGCGGCCGCCCCCGGCGCAGCCAGTCATCGACAGCCAGGGCAGCGGGTACACCGTAGGGAACGGTGCGCTCCTTGTTGCCCTTGCCGATCACGCGAAGTGTCCTCCGGTCCGGCTCCAGGTCGTCCACGTCCAGGCCGGTCAGCTCACCCACACGGACGCCGGTGGCGTAGAGCAGTTCGACGATGGCCCGGTTCCGGACGGCCATCGGATCACCATCGGCAGCGCTGTCCTCGAGGTCCTTGAACAGCCGTTCGAGCTGCGACGCCTGGAGAACCCCCGGGAGCGACCGCTCACGCTTGGGTGCTTTGAGCCGGAGGGCAGGATCGGCGTCCAGATGCTCTTCCCGCAGGGCCCAGGCGGTGAAGGCCCGGATCGTGGCGGAGCGCCGCGCCAGTGTGGCCCGGGCCGCCCCGGACTGGCTCTGGGCACCCAGCCAGCGCCGGAGGGTTCCCAGTTCGAGGTCCTGGAGTTCAGTGGCCCCCTCGGACGCGGCGAAAGCCAGGAGGCTTTCAAGATCGCCAAGGTATGCGCGCCTGGTGTGTGGGGATACCGCCCGTTCGCCGGAAAGGTACGCGGCAAAGCCTTCCATTGCCCGCAGGAGATTCGGGGGCAGCCCGGGGGGCTGTTCAGCATGTTCCACCCTCCTACTTTCTCAGGTGCCGGCCCCGCAACGCGGCCGGACACGGCACACCGGCCCTCCGGGGCCACCGCCGCCGTAATTACTGGCGCATTGTCAGCTGGCGGGGTTGTATTCAGTCAGTCAGTCGCTTTGCCCCGCTTCCAGCCGCCCCGCTCCGAGACGGCCAGCCCCAGAAGTCCCAGGCGGCCCAGCCCGGCCCGGACAGAGTCCTGGCCCAGTCCGGCGACTGCTGCCAGCTTCTCCACCGATGTGGTGGAGCGCAGGGGCAGTGCGTCCAGGAGGATCAGGTCCTCAAGCGTCAGCCCGTCCTGGACCTGCGCAGCAACCTGCCGCTGGTCCGGGAGGGCAGTTCCGCTGGGTGCGGCAAGCTCGGCGACCTCGGCGGCGTCGGTCACGCAGACCGCTCCCCCATCACGGAGGAGCCTGTGGCAGCCGGCCGAGTTGGCGCTGTGTACCGAACCAGGAACCGCGCCGACGGCGCGGCCCAGGTTTTCCGCGTGGTGCGCGGTGTTGAGGGCTCCGGACCGCCACCTTGCCTCAACCACTACCGTGACGGCGGACAACGCGGCAATCAGGCGGTTCCGCTGCAGGAACCTGTACCGGGTCGGTGCCGAACCGGGAGGCACTTCGGCGAGGACAGCTCCCCGGTTGCTGACAGCCCGGAGGAGGTCCTCGTTTCCCGACGGGTAGAAGCGGTCGACTCCACCGGCCATGACGGCGATGGTGGGAACGGCGCCCGAGCCGCCGGCAAGGGCGGCCCGGTGGGCGTGGGCATCAATGCCATACGCCCCGCCGGAGACAACGGTCATCCCGCGCTGCGCCAGGGAGTATGCAAGGTCACCGGTAACCGACGCCCCGTAGCTTGTACTGTCACGGGACCCCACCAAAGCGATACTGCTCTCCAGGGCGGGCAGGGGCTGTTCGTGGCCCCGCCACCAAAGGCAGATGGGTTCCTGGATGCCGAGATCGGCGAGCTGTCCAGGCCAGAGATCATCCGAAGGAACGATCAGCCGGCCGCCGAGCCGGGCCATGGTGGCCAGGTCCCGCTCGGGTGCGAGATCCGGGATCCGCGGTTGCCACCGCTTCAGGGCCGCGGCCAGTCCGGACCAGCCTGCCGGTGGACCGTTGTCCGCCAGCAGGCCTGAGATTTCCTGTTCGAGCCCCGGCCCCGCGGCCACCTGGCCCGTGGCAATCCGAAGCCCGTCCACTGCTCCTGCCACGTGGACCAATGCCAGGCCTGCGGCATCCTGCGGCTCCATCAGACGCGAGAGCGCAGCGCGGGCAACACGTTCTGGGCTCATGGTTGCTTCATTGGCGCCGGTCATGCCGCGGCCGCCGTTGCCTGCCGCAGGGCCAGTGCCTGCCCGACGTCGTTGGCGTCCGGAGCGTCCCTGAGCCCAAGGTCAGCAAGCGTCCACGCCAGCCGGAGGACCCGGTCGTATCCCCGTGCCGTCAGTATCCCGCGTTCCAGCGAGTGGTCCAGAATCCGGGTAACCCCAGGCGCCAACCGCAGCTCGCCGCGGAGGACCCGGCCCGACACCTGGGAGTTCGTCTCCAGCCCGAGCGGACCAAGCCGCTGTACCTGGCGTTGGCGTGCGTCCCTGACCCGACGGGCCACTGATGCGGTGTCTTCCTCGGCGCCTCCCTGCCCGAAGTCAGCAAGCGAAACACGCTCCACCTGCAGCTGGATGTCCACCCGGTCCAGCAGGGGCCCAGACATCCTGGCAAGGTACCGGCGCCGCATTATCGGTGTGCAGGTGCAATCCAGCCCTTTCCCTGAAGCCTTACCGCAGGGGCAGGGATTGGCTGCGAGCACCAATTGGAACCGTGCAGGGTAGGCTGCTGTCCCTGCCGACCGGTGGATCACCAGCTCGCCGCTTTCCAGCGGCTGCCGCAGCGCATCGAGCACCCTGCGTTCATACTCGGGCGCCTCGTCGAGGAAGAGCACACCACGGTGGGCGCGGGATGCTGCCCCTGGCCGAGGCAGGCCGGACCCGCCACCAATAATGGCCGCGGCGGTAGCCGTGTGGTGCGGGTTCTCAAAGGGCGGCCGCCGCAGCAGCTGGACCTGCGACGAGGGCAGTCCGCAGAGGGAATGGATGGCTGTCACCTCCATGGATTCGTGGTCTTCCAGGTCCGGCAGGATCCCTGGCAGCCGCTCCGCCAGCATGGTCTTCCCGGCTCCGGGCGGCCCGGTGAGCAGCAGGTGGTGGGCGCCTGCCGCTGCCACTTCCAACGCCCTGCGGGCCTCTCCCTGCCCGGACACGTCTGCCATGTCCGGGCAAGGGGCCGCTTCCCCGGACGCTCCTGCATCGTCGTCGGCGTCGTCGGGCTCAAAGTCCAGCGCAAGCTCCTGGGGGTCGGCACCGAAATCCAGGACAAGCCGTGCCAGGGTCCGGTACCCGCTGACATTGGCTCCGGGCACCAGCGAAGCTTCGGCGAGGTTTGCCTGCGCCACCACAACATCGGGGTACCCGGCCTGCACGGCCGCCATGACCGCGGGGAGTATGCCGCGGACAGGCCTGAGCCTGCCGTCAAGGCCCAGTTCGGCGATGAAAACGGTGCGCCCTGTGGGCCGGATGTCATTGGCCGCCCGGAGCGCCGCCATGGCTACGGCCAGATCGAAGCCGGAACCGCGCTTGGGCAACGAAGCGGGAATAAGGTTGGCGGTGATCTTGCGGCGGCTGAGCGGTATCCCCGAATTCTTTGCCGCGGAGCGGATGCGCTCCCGGGCTTCGTTCAGCGCCGCATCCGGCAGTCCCAGAATCACGAATGCGGGAAGGGTCTGGCCAATATCGGCTTCCACCTCAACCATGTACCCGTTCAGGCCCACCAGCGCCACCGACCAGGTGCGTCCGAGCGCCATTCAGCCCACCCCCTTGAGGTGTTCCACCACGGGGCTGCCGCCGCCGTCGTCCACCACCGCGATGACGTCCACGCGCCGCAGCGGCATCCTCAGCTCACGGTCCCGGCACCAGGCTGCGCCGAGCCGGTGCAGCCGGGCAAGCTTGTCCGGTCCTACTGCCTCGAACGGGTGGCCATAATCAAGGGACCGGCGCGTCTTCACCTCGGCGATGACCAGCACGTCCCCGTCCAACGCGACGACGTCGATTTCGCCCTCGCTGCAGCGCCAGTTGCGCTCCACTATCAGCATGCCGAGGGTCTCGAGATAACCGACGGCGAGGTCTTCGCCATGCCGGCCCAGTAAATCTTTGGCTTTCATTTCTACCTCCGCAACCAGCCTGAGGGCGTGAGGTTGCGGAGGACAGGGAGCTCATCCCCTATGTGCATGACGGCGGTGGTGTGGAGGGACAGTCCACGTGGAGGACCAGGCGCCACGGACTCCGTGGCGGTACTGGAACCTGCGTGCCCTAGTTGCCCAGGTCTACGTCTTTCGGCAGTGCCAGTTCCTCGTTCCGCGGAAGTTCTTCCACGTTGACGTCCTTGAAGGTCAGGACGCGGACGCTCTTGACAAACCGTGCGGACCGGTAGACATCCCAGACCCATGCATCAGACAGGGTCAGGTCGAAGTAGACCTCGCCATCGGCGCTGCGGGCCTGCAGGTCCACGTGGTTGGCCAGGTAGAAGCGCCGTTCAGTCTCGACTACGTAGCTGAACAGTCCGACAACGTCGCGGTATTCACGGTAGAGCTGCAGCTCCATGTCGGTCTCATAGTTTTCAAGGTCCTCGGCACTCATGCTTCCATCTTGCACCATGTCCGACGGTGCCGGAGCCGCAACGGCCCGGGAGCAGGCTCTGGGGAGACCCGGAAAGGAGTCAGACTCCGTCCGGCACGTCGCCGGTGCCCTGCAGTTCCCCGCCCAGGAGGCGCCAGCTCACCCGGTGGTAGGGAGTGGGTCCGGCGGTACGCAGCACATCGCGGTGCAGCACCGTGGCGTAGCCCTTGTTGATGTCCCAGCCAAAGTCGGGGTACTCGGCGTGAAGTTCACGCATGGTCCGGTCCCGCTCCACTTTGGCGATGACGCTGGCAGCAGCCACGCTCAGGCACTGCATGTCCGCTTTGACCTTGGTATGCACCGGAGCGTCGCATGCTGCCTCCGGCACCTCCTGGTCAAAGAGCGACAGCTGCCCTGCCGGGGACAGCCAGTTGTGGCTTCCGTCCAGCAGCACCATGTCCGGAATGACCCCGGCCGACAGGATGTCCTGCCAGGCGCGCGTTCCCGCCAGCCGCAGAGCCGCAATGATTCCCAAGGCGTCAATCTCGTGCGCCGAGGCGTGCCCCACCGCGGAGGCCACGCTCCAGCGGCGTACCAACGGCTCCAGCCGCTCCCGCTCCGGGGCGCTGAGGAGCTTGCTGTCGCGGACGCCTGCCAGGGACTTCTGGCGTTCAAGGTCGACGACGGCAATCCCCACGCTTACCGGACCGGCCAATGCCCCGCGGCCCACCTCGTCTACCCCCGCAAGAAGCCGCACGCCCTGCGTCTTGAAGGTCCGCTCGTGGCGCAGTGTGGGCGCCTTGCCGCGGCCCGTGACCTTCGGTGATCCGGACCTCGGCTTGGCGGGCGCCTTGACCGTCCCGGCCTGTACTGCCTGGGTCATGGTCAGGGCGCGGCGGGGACGTTGCGGAAGACGTCCGGATAATTGCCGAGGGTGGTGATGCGGTTGAGCGGCCAGGCGATCACCGCTGCTTTGCCTTCAAGGTCGCTGAGGTCGATGAAGCCGCCATCGGACTCCATGTGGGCGCGGGAGTCGGCGGAGTGGTTCCGGTTGTCGCCCATCACCCACACCTTGCCTTCCGGGACCGTGACGTCGAAGTTGCGGACCTGCGGGACTTCTGCCGGGTTGACATACGTTTCATCGACCGCGGTGCCGTTGATGGTCAGTTTACCGCCGGCGTCGCAGCAGACCACATGGTCGCCGGGCAGGCCGATGACCCGTTTGACGAGGTGCTGGTCTGTGTTGTCGGGGAGCAGGCCAACGAATGTCAGCCCGTCCTGCACCCAGGTAAAGGGTCCCTTTGCTTGGGGTGTTGCCGGCGGGAGCCAGCCCTTCGTGTCGCGGAATACGACGACGTCTCCGCGGTTGAGGGCGAAGGGTTCAGGCACCAGGAGGTTGACGAAGATCCGGTCGTCAATGTCCAGGGTGTTCACCATGGACTCGGAGGGGATGAAGAACGCGCGGAACAGGAAGGTCTTGATGAGGAAGGACAGCACGACGGCGATCACCACCACTGTGGCTACTTCCTTGAGCCAGGCAAACACCGGGCTGCCCGAGTCCTTGCCGGTTGGCTTGCCCGCGGCTTTGGCAGCCGAGCGGCTGGGGGCCTGCGCGGGCTCTGCGTTGCCGCGCCCTGCTTCGGTCGCGGTGTCAGGCGTTGGATCCGGGGCCGCGGCTGCTGCTTCGGGTGTCTGCCCGGCGGGCTCATCCGCGGCTCCATCGCGCCGCGGTTCGGGTGTCCGCGCGTGGTTCTCGGGCATCTACTGTCCGTTCTCTGGGGTTGGTGCAGCCGCAGCCGGTCTTGGTACTGGAGCAAATCTATCAAGCGGCCAGACGATCTGGACGGGCCGGCCGATGACACGGTCCAGCGGAACCATGCCACCACCGGGGGCGCCCAGCAGGCTCCGCGAATCGGCGGACACGGCCCGGTGGTCGCCCATCAGCCAGAGTCTGCCTTCCGGGACCACTGAGTTGAATTTTTGCGTGCTGGGCACGTCTCCCGGGAAGACATAGGGTTCGTCCACCGGCTCACCGTTGACGGTGACTTTCCCGGCCGCATCGCAGCACACCACGGAATCCCCGGGCAGTCCAATGACCCGCTTGACGTACGTGGTGTCGCTCCCCGTGAGCCCCAGCCACCGGGCGGCTGCGGCCGCGGCGTCCGCCAACGGCCCCTTGCCGCTGTTGAGCGGAGCAAACGTGCCGCGTCCATCGAAGACCACAACGTCCCCGTGCCGAATGGGTTCGGCGGTGAAGTCGGTCCGGGACACCAGGATCCGGTCCCCGCCTTCCAGCAGGGGTTCCATCGATTCCGAAGGGATGAAATAGATGTCCAGCCACAGCGACCGGACCAGGCCGCTGATGACGACGGCGAGGAGCAGTGCCAGGAACGCAAAACGCCAGCCCGGTTTCCTGGGCTGGCGTTTTGTCTGGTCCATAAGTCCGTATCCTGGGCGCTGGTGCTGATGGCTCCGGCGCTGGCCGGATACGGCTGCGGCCCAGCCTTCGTAGGTCCGGGAGGACTTACTTGGCAGAGGTGAAGTCGCGCTTTTCCTTGATCTTTGCAGCCTTACCGCGCAGTGCACGCATGTAGTAAAGCTTGGCGCGGCGGACGTCGCCCTTGGTGACAACTTCGATCTTGTCGATGATCGGGGAGTGTACCGGGAAGGTACGCTCCACACCGACGCCGAAGGACACCTTGCGGACCGTGAAGGTCTCGCGGACGCCGTCACCCTGGCGGCCCAGGACGAAGCCCTGGAAGACCTGGACGCGGGAGTTCTTGCCTTCGATGATGTTTACGTGCACCTTGAGGGTGTCGCCGGCGCGGAACGCGGGGACGTCAGTGCGCAGCGAAGCTGCATCGACGGAATCGAGAATATGCATAATTGCACTCCTGGTGAACGCCACAGGTCATTCACTTTAGGTCACGGCCGGGAAAGCCCTGCGCCGATGGCGCATTGGGAGTATCCCGCCCGAAGTTAAGTGGTCCGGCCGCCTCACTGGTTGACGAGGCCGGTTGTCAGGCTGTTGGTTGCGCTCCCCCTGTGGCAGGTGCGGACCCAGCAGACACAAGGACTAATTTTGCCACAGCAGCGCCCGTACAGCCAATCCTGCGCGGCTTCAGCCGGCGGATTCCGCCTTGCCCGGCCGTCGGACCGGCCTGCCGTCGACGATGTCGTAGCCGAGCTCCTGCAGGGCAGAGCGGTCGGCCCTCGGAAGCTTCCCGGCATCGAACGCCTCCAGCAGGTCCGGACGCCGCTCGGACGTCCGGCGGAACTGCTCATGCCGCCGCCACTGGGCGATCTTGCCATGGTTTCCGCTCAGCAGGACGGCGGGCACCTCGCGGTCGCGCCAGACGGCGGGCTTGGTGTACACCGGGTACTCCAGGAGGCCGTCGGAATGGGATTCCTCCACCAGGGATTCGGGATTTCCCACGACGCCGGGCAGCAGCCGCCCAACCGCCTCCACCATGGCGAGCACGGCAACTTCTCCCCCATTCAGGACGTAGTCGCCCAGGCTTACGGGACGCACGTCGAAGTGTTCGCCGGCCCATTCGATCACCCGTTCATCGATGCCTTCGTAGCGTCCGCAGGCGAAGGCAAGATGCTCTTCGCCTGCCAGCTCGTGGGCCAGGGCCTGCGTGAAGCGCTCCCCCGCAGGTGACGGAACGATGAGGACGGGCTTGCCCCGGTGTCCGGGCCGGGCTTCGGCAACAGCGGCAAGCGCCTGCGACCACGGTTCCGGCTTCATGACCATGCCCGCACCGCCCCCGTAGGGAGTGTCATCCACGGTACGGTGCCGGTCCGTGGTGAACGACCTGAGGTCGTGGACATGCAGGTCCAGGATGCCGTCCTGGCGCGCCTTGCCGATCAGGGACAGTTCCAGGGGCGCCAGGTACTCGGGAAAGATACTGACGACGTCGATGCGCATCTAGTCGGTGCCTTCCGGCTCCGCCGGTGCGGCTTCGCCGGAGTTGACTTCGAAGAGCCCGTCCGGCGGGGTGAGGAGGATATAGCCTTCGCTGACATTGACTTCGGGGACAATCTGCTCGACGAAGGGGATCAGGATCTCCTCGCCGTCCGGGGTGGTGACCATCAGCAGGTCCTGCGCCGGCGCGGTGTTGAGGGCAGTCACCTTGCCCACGACCATGCTGCCCACACGGGCCTCGAGGCCCACGAGCTCATGCTCGTACCAGCCGTCTTCATCGTCCTCGTCCAGTTCCGCTGTTTCGATGAAGAGCTTGGCGCCGCGGAGAGTCTCAGCCTGGTTCCGGTCCTCGATTTCCTCGAAGGCCAGCAGCAGGATGTCCTTGTTCCAGCGGGCGCTGCTCACTGTCAGCGGCCCGGACTGCGCCGGCTCCACCACGAACTCCACGCCGGGGAGGAACCGGTCCCCGGGAGCGTCGGTCATTACCTGGACCGTGACTTCCCCGCGGATGCCGTGGGGCTTGCCGATGCGGGCCACCTGGAGCTGCATATGTTCCTCTGTTCGGGTTGGTGCACATGGTGTTGGTTCGTGAAAAAACTCCGGCCCCTCCACCAGGTGGTGGAGGGGCCGGAGAGCAAAACTGGTGTTGCCGGACGCTCAGCGGCGGCGGTCGGTGTCGACGACGTCGACCCGGACCGGCTCGCCCCCGGCCAGCGCTGCCACGACGGTGCGCAGTGCACGCGCCGTGCGGCCCTGGCGGCCGATCACCCGCCCCAGGTCATCCTGGTGAACACGAACCTCGAGGGTATCCCCGCGGCGGTTGTTCTTCGAATTGACCGTGACGTCGTCCGGGGAATCAACGATTCCGCGGACCAGGTGCTCCAGCGCGTCTGCCAGCAACTTACTCAGCCTCGGTGGTCTCTGCTTCGGCTTCGGCTGCCTCAGGCTTGGAAGCCTTCTTGGTGATGGCTTCCGGGATGATGACGGAACCCTTCTCCGGTGCGACGAAGGCTTCCTTCTCGCCCTTGGTCTTCAGGGTGCCTTCCTGGCCCGGGAGGCCCTTGAACTTCTGCCAGTCACCGGTGATCTTGAGGATGGCGGCAACCTGCTCGGACGGCTGGGCACCGACGGAGAGCCAGTACTGTGCACGCTCGGAAGCGACCTCGATGTATGAGGGCTCTTCGGTGGGGTGGTACTTGCCGATCTCCTCGATGGCACGGCCGTCACGCTTGGCGCGTGAGTCCATGACGACGATGCGGTAGTACGGGGCGCGCATCTTGCCGAAGCGCTTAAGGCGAATCTTTACGGCCACTTTTGTGGTCACTCCTGTTTCAGAAAAGGGGTGAGCCCGGCGTTCTGCACCCGTGGGGCGGGCCATACTTGCGGGTTCGAAGGACAGGATCCGGACGCGGAGAGAGGGGCCACGCAGATCGAGTACCTGTCTATTGTGCCAGATCATCGGGAGGATTTCGACTTTACCCCCTGCGTCCGCGGGCACGGCGCCGGGTCCCGCCCGGATTGCCCCGCCGGGGAAAGGTCAGGCGGACCAGACGTACAGCCACGACCGCTCCGAATCGCCGATTCCGCCGGCCAGTTCAGCAACCTGCCGGACGTAGGTTTGCGCCTGTCCGGCGTCGAACGGCATGTCATCCTGCGCCGCCCACTGCGCCGCGACGTCCTCGAGGACATCCCCCTCGCCCTCAGTTTCGTAGGTGAGCAGGTCAGCCAGGGCCCGGACCATGGCCGGCGGGACGGCCAGCAGGGAATCGCTGGCCACGTCCACCATCGTCAGCTCGTAGTCGGCGCCGCCGGCGTGGACTGCGGTGCCGGCCAGGTCTCCGAGCTGCTCCACTTCGAAGTCGCTGATACCGGGGATCCGGACCGCATCGGCGGCCGGTGGGGTGCCCCCGCCATCAAGGGTTCCGGCGCGCTTCAACGCGGCATCGTGGGTGGCTACGAAGATTTCGGTAAAACCCATGGGAAGTGACCTCTTCCGTGTACGGTCCGGCACGCCGGGGATACCTGCCTGGCGTCCCCGGTCTATCGGCTTCAGCCTAGTACGCGGAAGGGGCGCTCAGCGCACCGCAACCCGGATGCTGTTGCGCCATGGGTCCTCGAAGCGCAGCTCAGCGCCGGTGTGGTGCGAGGAGACGCCGGCGACCTTCAGGCGGTCAGCGAGCGCGCCGACGTCGTCACCGGACGGCACCTCGATGAGGACCTCGCCGAGGCCAAGGGTGTCCTTCCGCGGACCGGCACCGCGGCTGTTCCAGACGTTCATGGCCATGTGGTGGTGGTACCGGCCCGCGGAGACGAAGAGAGCCTGCCCGTGCCAGCCGGCGGTCTTTTCGAACCCGAGCGTTCCTACATAGAAGTCCCGGGCGGACTGGACGTCGCCCACTTGGAGGTGGACGTGGCCTACTCCGGCGGTGGTCTGCCGCTGACCCTGGAGGGATTCTTCGGAGAGGTGCTGCTCCAGGTAGCGCTGGGGCGGCAGCGCCAGGCTGTCCATCACCACGTCGGTGCCGTTCCAGGACCAGTTGCTTCGCGGGCGGTCCCAGTAAAGCTCGATGCCGTTGCCTTCGGGATCACTGAAGTAGAAGGCCTCGCTGACCAGGTGGTCGGCGCTGCCCGTGAAGGAGCGGGGCTCGAACTGGGCTGCAGTGGCCACCGTGGCCGCGAGCGCCGCCTGGTCTTCGAACAGGAGGGCCGTGTGGAACAGGCCAGCTTCTCCCCTGCCGGGGATCGTCAGGCCGGGGGCCGGAGCCAGATGGACCAGTGGCTTGCCGAGGCGGCCGAGGTACAGGCCGCCGTCCTGCTCAGCAACCACCTCAAGCCCCAGTGCGCGCTGGTAGTAGTCGGTCATGACCTTCATGTTGCCGACCTTGAGCATCACGGTGCCCATGGCGAGGTCGGCAGGAAGAAGATCCTGGCTGGTGGCTTCTGCAGTCATTGAACGCTCCCTCTAATGGAGGCCGTCCGGATGAGACGGCCTGTCATGAGTTAAAATTACTTGAAGCTTCAATTTATTCCAAGTGCAGGGTGGATGTTTTTTCCTAGCGGACCACCCGGCCACCCAAAACCACGTGGGACGGGTGCGCCACGGTGTCCAGCGTCCTCCGGGGATCGTCCCGGAACAGCACGACGTCGGCACGCCCCATCTGCCAGCCCGTCGGCGCCCAGCCAGGCTCGGGCGGCCCAGCTGGCCGCGTTGAGCGCCTGGGCTGCGGGCAGCCCGGCCGCGTGCAGGGCAAGGATTTCGTCAGCGATCCTGCCGTGGCGGATCACGCTGCCGGCATCCGTTCCGGCGAAGATCTGCACGCCGGCTTCCCATGCCTCGCCCACCCGCTCCAGCCGGCGTTCCCAGAGGGCCAGCATGTGGGCGGCGTACACCGGAAACTTGGGCTTGGCCTGGGCAGCAATATCCGGGAACGTGGCGATGTTGACCAGCGTCGGAACGATGGGTACGCCCTGCTCCACAAACCGCGGCAGGTGCCTGGGCAGCAGGCCGGTGGCGTGTTCTATGCAGTCGATCCCGGCGTCGAGCATTTGGTCCAGGGTGTCTTCGGCGAAGCAGTGGGCGGTGACACGGGCACCTTCATCGTGTGCGGCACTGATCGCATCGCGGACGACGCCGGCGGGAAAGGAGGGTGCGAGGTCGCCGGCGCTGCGCTCGATCCAGTCCCCGACGAGCTTGACCCAGCCGTCGCCGTCGCGGGCTTGCTTACGCACGGCCTCCACAAGCCCTTCAGGCTCGACCTCGTGGGCGAAGCCCCGGAGGTAACGGCGGGTACGGGCGACGTGCCTGCCGGCCCGAATCAGCAGCGGAAAGTCTCGGCCACCCTGCATCCAGCGGGTATCGGCGGGCGACCCCGCGTCCCGGATCAGCAGCGTGCCTGAGTCCAGGTCGGCGCGGGCCTGGGCCTCGGCCTCACCGGCGTCCACCGGCCCGGCAGGGCCCAGGCCGATATGGCAATGGGCGTCGACGAAGCCGGGCAGCACCCAGCCATCAAGTACAACGTCCGGGCTGGCCTCCGGACGGGTAAATGTCAGGCACCCGTCCACGGACCAGAGACCGTTCCGTTCGCTGTCCGGTCCCGTGAGGACGGTGCCGCTGAAACCGATGATGTATGGCATGGATGCCTCCTCTTCCTGCCCGGTCAGGCTAGCACCGGCAAATATGACAGGGCCGTTAGCGCTTGTCACTGCAGGGCTTGTGGTAGCTTCGTTCCTGACCACACGGGTGCCCCTGCAGGGGCTGAGATCGGGCTGACGCGGCCTGCGACCGTCGAACCTGTCCGGGTAATGCCGGCGAAGGAAGTGAGTATTCCTTGAATACACCCAAAACAGTGCTGCCCCCTGCCCAAAACCACCCGGCCGTCACGCCGGCCGGAGCGAGCCCTGAAGCACCGGTCACCCAATCGCTGAAGTCCCACTCGCTGGCCTACATCGATGATCCGGAGCACGGCATCCGTGTCCCCGTCACGGAAATCGCGCTCGAACCGTCGCCAAACGGGCAGCCTAATCCCCCCTTCCGCACCTACCGGACAGCGGGGCCGGGAAGCGACCCCGTGCGCGGCCTCAGCCCCTTCCGGTCGGAATGGATTGAGGCGCGGTTTGACACGGAAGCGTACAGCGGAAGGGAACGGAACCTGCTCGACGACGGCCGCTCGGCCGTGCGCCGCGGTGCCGCCTCCGCGGAATGGAGGGGCGGGCGCCCGGTGCCCCGCCGCGCCGTCGACGGCCGGACGGTCACCCAGATGCACTATGCCCGGAAGGGCGTGGTGACGCCGGAAATGCGGTTCGTGGCGCTGCGGGAAAACTGTGATCCGGAACTGGTCCGGAGTGAGATTGCCGCCGGACGGGCCATCATCCCCAACAACATCAACCATCCAGAGTCCGAACCGATGATCATCGGGAAAGCCTTCCTGGTGAAGATCAACGCCAACATCGGCAACTCCGCCGTCACCAGTTCCATCAGGGAGGAGGTGGACAAGCTGCAGTGGGCCACGCGGTGGGGTGCCGATACGGTGATGGACCTTTCCACGGGCGACGACATCCACACGACCAGGGAATGGATCATCCGCAACTCCCCCGTG
>Ga0308160_10002881_pt1 | contig 20049 bp, 18 predicted proteins | sample PhyFR1_FD_201036 | JGI IMG/M metagenome (GOLD analysis project Ga0308160, IMG submission 201036) | Phyllosphere microbial communities from UC Gill Tract Community Farm, Albany, California, United States - DLSLF.R1 | ecosystem: Host-associated > Plants > Phyllosphere > Unclassified | place: USA...
GCGAGTCCGACGCCAACATCACCTATGTCGGCATGGACGAGGACGACGAACACATGATGACCCAGCTGCGCTTCACGATCCAGGTGAAGGACCGGGTGCACCTGGCGCACCTGATCCGCAACCTGCGCCGGGTGGCGGGCGTCAACCGGGTCGAGCGCGAACGGTCGTAATCAGTCGTTCGAGACGCCGGCCAGGATATCGGCCAGCGACTCGAACTGCAGCGGCTTGGCGAAGTGCGCGTCGAAGCCGGCATTCAGCGCCAGCTGGCGGTCGGCTTCCTGTCCGTAGCCGGTCAGCGCCACCAGCCGCAGCATCTTCGTATCCGGGTCGCGCCGCAGGCGGGCCGCGATCTGGTAGCCGTTCATGCCCGGCAGGCCGATGTCGACGATGGCCAGGTCGGGCCGTTCGCGCCGCGCCAGCGCGATGCCGTCGACGCCGTTATCGGCCTCGAACACCTGGTAGCCGGCCGCCGACAGCTGGGCCGACAGCATGTGGCGCGCATCGTTGTTATCCTCGATCAGCAGCACCGTGGAGACCGCTGATTCGCTGGCGGCCGCCGGCGGCGCCGATTCCACCACTGCCGCGGTGTCCGCGCCTTCCTTCAGCAGCGGCAGGCACAGCGTGAAGGTGCTGCCCTTGCCGCTGCCCTCGCTGGCGGCCGTGACGGTACCGCCATGCAGGGTCACCAGGCTGCGCACCAGCGACAGGCCGATGCCGAGCCCGCCCTGGGCGCGGTCGAGCGACACCGCGCCCTGCACGAAGGTCTCGAACAGGGTCGGCATCAGTTCCGGCGCAATGCCGACGCCGGAATCGTGCACGGTCAGGCACGCCTCTTCCTCGCCGGACTTCAGCGCGATCTCGATATGGCCCTGGGCCGGCGTGTATTTCAGTGCATTCGTGACCAGGTTGCCGACCACCTGCTCGATGCGGGTGCGGTCGCCCAGGACCCAGGCCGGTTCCAGGCGGCACTCCAGCTGCTGCTCGACGCGTCCTGCCATGCGCAGCGCATCCACCACCGCCTCGACCACCGACGCCAGCTCGACCGGCCGCATGTCGAGCCGCACCTTGCCGCGCGCCAGCCGCGCCAGGTCGAGCAGGTCGTCGACGATGCGGGTCAGGTGCTTGCCCTGGCGCAGCAGGATGTCCTGGGCGTGGCGCTTCTGGCCCGGGTTGGCGTTCTCGATGCGCAGCAGCTGGGCGGCGCCCAGGATGCCGCTGAGCGGGTTGCGCAGTTCGTGGCTCAGCATGGCCAGGAAATCGTCGCGGATACGCACCTGGGCCTCGGCCAGCTTGCGCGCCTGCTGCTCGCGCTGCAACAGGGAAGCGCGTTCGGTCTCGGAGCGGGCCAGCTTGATGCCGGCTTCGCCGATCGAGCGCTGCAGTGCGTCGAACTCGGCGATACCGCTGCTGGCGGCGGCTGCGGCGCTGGCCGACGCCAGGCCGCCGCCCTCGCTGAGCCGGGTCGCGGCCTGGGCCGCGCCGCCGATGGCAGCGGCCAGCCGGCGCCCGAAGAACACTGCCGCCAGCGCGGCGCACAGCAGCGCCACCAGCATGCCGCCGGCGGCCAGCATCACCGCATGGCGGGCCGCGCCCTCGATCTCGCTGGCCGGCACCGCCACCGCGATGGTCCAGCCCGACATCGGCGAATGGACGAAGGCGTGGTAGGCGTCCACGCCGTCATGCGTGGGGTAGCGGATCAGGCCCTGGTCCGCGCCCGCCGCCGCCTTGACCAGGCCCGGGTTGGCAGGCTCGCCGAGGCGCGCCGGTTCGCTCGGCCGCGCAATGAAGCGGCCCTTGTGATCGAGCACCGACAATGTCCAGCTGGACGGCACCGGATGGTGCGATACCACCCTGGAAAAATAGTCGGGTGAAAATACCGAACCCAGTGCATAGCGCTCGCCGCCGAGCAGCGGCACCGGCACGGTGATCGTAGTCACCGGGTTCTTCTGCAGCGGCCCGGTGACGAGGTCCGACACCATGGTCTTCCGGTTCGCCATCACCTGGCGGATGCGCGCGCGTACCTCGTCGCGTGTCGGCGGCAGCTTGCTGCCGAACGGCACCACCGTATTGATCAGCTGCTGGCCGCCGGCGTCGAACAGGATGATGCGTCCGCCGTCGCCGCGGTCGGCGCTTTTCGCATGCGCGTAGAAGCCGGCCATGTCGCCCTGTGCCAGCTGGGGCGAACGCGCCAGCACGTGCAGCGCCGCCTCGGCACTGCTCAGTTCGCGGTCGACCAGCAGCGCGGTGGCGGCGGCGCTCTGGCCGAGCGCCTGCAGCGCGGCTTCGCGCTCGGAACTCAACAAGGTCTGCAGGGCAATGGCCGCAAACAGGGAAATCGGCAGGATGATCGCGCCGATCATGATCAAGAGGTATGCGCGGAGTCTCATTGCATGGAAAACGGTCGAGGTGCCCGGGGCGCGGCAAGCCGCGTATTTATTATCAATTATGCACGTTTTTCAGCAGACGCCGAGCACGCCGGTGCAGCCGCGTGCGGCGCCAGCGCCAGGATGGCGTCGAAGGCGGCGCAGGCGCCGGCACAGGCGTCGCGGATGGCCTCCGGCGTGCGCACCTGCTCGCGCACACCTTGCATGAAACTGCGCCAGCGCGGACTGGGGCCGGCGTCTTCGCCCTTCAGGTAGCGCAGCGGATGCGGGGCCAGGCGCTCGGCCAGGCGCTTGTACAGCACGGCGCCGCCCAGTTGCGAGCCTTCGATCACGTAGCACACGCCCCAGCGCCAGGCGGCGCTGGCGTCGCGCGGCCAGGCCGGCTGCGGCGCCGTGGCCAAGGCATCCGGCGCTGCGGCCGGCATGCCGGGCTCGGCCAGGTCGGCGTCGATCAGCGCCAGCCGGGCGCGCTGGTCGAAGTGCGGGCCGTCTTCAAAACCGCTCAGCCAGGGCTGCAGCGGCGCCAGCCAGGCTTGCAGCATGCGCAGGTGGCGCGCGTAATCGTCGAAGGAAGCGTCGGGCGCGCCGATCGGCAGGCCGCTGTCGAGCTGCTGGTGGCGGCTGTCGGTGGCCGTGCGCAGTGCCGCCAACGGGTCGGCAGGCTGCGTAAGCTCGTTAGAGCGATTCATTTGATCCGGGTAAAGAAGGAAACCGCCCATCTTACCAGCCGCCGGGCGCCCGTGGCCGGCCGGCTGCAACTATCTGCAAGGCGCGGCCACAGCCGTCGGGGGATCAGTCCGCGATCGGTTCAGGGTAGGTGACGCTCAGGATTTCCAGCTCGTCCACGCCCTGCGGCGTCTGCAGCGTGACGACCTCCCCTTCGCGCGCCTTGGTCAGCGCGCGCGCCACCGGCGACACCCAGCTGATCCTGCCCTGCAGCGGGTCCAGTTCGTCGATGCCGACGATGGTCACGGTATGCTCTTCGCCGGCCTTGTTCATGTACTCGACGGTGGCGCCGAAGAAGACCTGGTCGTTGCCGTGATGCACGGACGGGTCGACCACGAAGGCGGAATCGAGGCGCTTGGTCAGGAAGCGGATGCGGCGGTCGATCTCGCGCAGGCGGCGCTTGCCGTAGATATAGTCGCCGTTCTCGGAGCGGTCGCCGTTGGATGCGGCCCAGTGGACCACGCGCACGACTTCCGGCCGGTCGACGTCGATCAGCTGCAGCAGTTCGTCCTTGATCGCCTTGTGGCCGGCCGGGGTGATGTAGTTCTTGGAGCCGGCCGGGATCGCATGCGCGAGAGCAAGGGCTTCGTCATCGTCCTCGTTGTCGGACTCTTTTACAAAAGCTTTATTCATAATCCTTATTGTAGTCTTCTCGCTAACACGACGCCGCCGAATTGGCAAAACCGTAGCGAGCCGACCTCACCTTTTCCCGTATTATTCGGGGCATGACACGAGTCGCCCCCCGAACCCGGCTGTTTGCGCCGCTGGTGCATGCCGCCGCCCTGCTGCTGTTGCTGGAAGAATGGTGCTGGAAGCTCGGCCTGCGCCTGGGGGCGTGGGTCGGGCGTACGCCCGGACTGGCCTGGGTGGAGACGCGCGTGCGCACCCTGCCGCCGTATGCGGCCCTGTGCGCCTTCCTGCTGCCCGGCCTGCTGCTGCTCCCGGTCAAGATGCTGGCCCTGGTCGCGATCGCCAAGGGCCATGCGGCGTCCGGCATCACCACCATCGTCGTCGCCAAGCTGGGCGGCGCGGCGGTGGTCGCGCGGCTGTATGCGCTGACCCTGCCGACGCTGCTGGCGGTGGGCTGGTTTGCGCGCTGCCACGGCTGGTTCATGGGCTGGAAGACACGTTGCATCGCCTACCTGCGCGCCAGCGCCGCCTTCGCCAAGGCCACGCGCCTGCTGCGCGGCATCCGGATCGGCTGGCGCCGCCGGCGCCGGCGCCGCGTGCGCAGCGCGATCCACTTCGGCGGCCGCAACGCCAGTCCGGCGTCGCGCGTGCTGCGCCGCTTCGTGGTCCAATGGCGCGCGCGGCGCCGCGCCGACACCGACTGACGGCGCCGACCGAGCAACCCGATAACAAGAGCACAGCCATGAGCCATCCCGACACGCCGCTTCCATCCCCCGTCCCTACCGCTGCAATGCAGGCCGACCGGGCCGCGCTGATCGACTACCAGGCGCGCTTCAATGCCGTGGTCAACCATACGCCGGGCCTGGTCTACCAGTTCGTGCGGCATGCCGACGGCAGCACCGCCTTTCCTTACCTGAGCGAGGGCTGCGCTGCCCTGCTCGGCCTGTCCGTGGCCGAACTGCAGCAGGACCCGGCGCGCTTCCCGCAACTGATCCTGGCGGAAGACCGCAAGCGCTACGAGGAGACCATGCACGCTTCGAAGAGCGCGCTCGAGGGCTGGAACTGGGAGGGGCGCCTCTGGATCGAGGCCTGGCGCGACGTCAAATGGATCAGCCTGCGCGCCACGCCGGCGCCGCTGGCGGGCGGCGGCGTGCAGTGGGACGGCATCATGACCAATATCACGGCCAGCAAGCTGGAACAGGAAGAAGCGCGCCGCTCGCGCGCCCGCCTGGCCGAGCTGACCGCCCACATCGAGCAGGTGAAGGAGCAGGAACGCACCCGCATCGCGCGCGAGATCCACGATGACCTCGGCGGCAACCTGACCGCAATCAAGATGGCGCTGGCAATGCTGGTGCCGCGCCTGCCCGACGATGCGTCGCTGCAGGAAAGGGCGGCCTATCTCGACCACCTGGTCGACCGCACCATCGAGGCCGTGCACCGGATCTCGCTCGACCTGCGCCCCAGCACCCTGGACCTGGGCATCGTGGCGGCGCTGGAGTGGCAGGCGCGCGAATTCGAGAAGCAATCCGGCATCGCCTGCATCTTCCGCAGCTTCGATGCCGACATCGCGCTGGAACAGGACCATGCCAGCGCACTGTTCCGCATCTTCCAGGAAGCGCTGACGAATATCGCCAAGCACGCCGGCGCGACCCGCGTCACGGTCAGCCTGCGCCGCCAGCGCCAGCATCTGATCCTGAGCATCTGCGATAATGGCCGCGGCATCACCCCGGCCGACCGCCTGAAGCCGCAGTCCTTCGGCCTGCGCGGCATGAGCGAGCGCGCCACCGCCCTCGGCGGCACCATGACCTTGTCGGCGGCGCCCGGAGGCGGCACCATGGTGACTGTCAAGATCAGGCTGGCTGCGCCGGCCGCCGCCAGGAATACGGAATCCACCGAAGCATGAGTGAAAAAGCCAGCATCCGCGTTTTTATTGCAGACGATCACGCCATCGTGCGCGAGGGCCTGAAGCAGATCCTTGCCGAGCAGCGCGACATCGTGGTCGCGGGCGAAGCCGAGACCGGCCTCGACGCCATCAAGCTGTTCCGCAAGTCGCGCTGCAACGTGCTGCTGCTCGACATTTCCCTGCCCGACCGCAACGGCATCGACGTGCTCAAGCAGATCAAGAGCGAGAAGCCGGAGCTGGCGGTGCTGATGCTGTCGATGCACCGCGAAGACCAGTACGCGATCCGCTCGCTGCGTGCCGGGGCGGCGGGTTACCTGAACAAGCAGAGCGCACCGCGCGAACTGGTGAATGCGATCCGCCAGGTGGCCGCCGGCCAGAGATACGTCAGCGCCCAGCTGGCCCAGGCGCTGGCGGCCCAGGTCGGCGAAGACCACGAGAAGCCGGTGCACGACACCCTGTCCGACCGCGAATACCAGACCCTGACCATGATCGCCTCGGGCAAGACGGTGAGCGAGATCGCCCAGGAACTGTCGCTGTCGGTCAAGACCGTCAGCGAATACCGGGCGCGCCTGCTGGCAAAAATGAAACTCAAGACCAGTGCCGAGCTCACGCACTACGCCATCCGGAACCAGTTGGTCGATTAGTGTTGGTTCGTAAAGACAGTCGGGAGGATTAGTGGGTATTCTCGGCGCTTTTTCACTAATCAGTTTCTCAAAAGATAGATAACATGACGGGGATAATTATTCCAAGCGGCAACGTTTGTCATGTCCCTTCAAAATCCACCCACCGGCACCCCTCCAGCAAATCCCGCCGAGATCGCCCGCGAAGCCTTCCGCCGCCTCGCCACGCGCCGCATCGCGCCCACGCCAGACGCCTACCGCGACATCTATAACGAGATCGCCGGCATCCCGGCGCCGGCGCCCGTGCCGGTGCAGCCGCAAGTCGACCCCGGCGCCGAACAGGTGCTGTCCGGCTTCGCCGGGCGCCTGGCCGAGACGCCCGGCGAACTGGCCGAGTTCGGCCTGCGCTTCCAGCGCGCACTCAAGGGGCGCGACTGGGACGGCTGTACCCGCACGCTGGCGCAGCTGGCCGAAAAACACCTGCGCCGCCACACGCACCCGGCGCTGGCGCTGGGCGTCGAGGATGCCGAAGCCAAACTGCTGCGCGACCTGCTGGGCCGCACGCTGAGCTTTGCGCTGGCGTCGTCCCTGGCCGCCGCGCCGGCCCTGGCGGCTGAAGCCGAAGCGCTGGGCGCCGCGGTCAAGGCTGCCCACAACGAGGATGCACTGCAGGACGTCGCGGTGCGCCTGAAAGACCTGTGCTACCAGGTCGAACTGAAGCGCGGCGACGCCGGCGAGCAGCAGGAACTGCTGCTGCGCCTGTTCAAGCTGCTGCTGGAAAACGTCAGCGAACTGCTCGACGACGACAGCTGGATGCGCGGCCAGATCGCCGCCGTGCAGGACCTGATTGCCGGGCCGCTCGACACGCGCGCGCTGGAAGACGCCACGCGCAGCCTGAAGGACGTGATCCTGAAGCAGGGCCAGCTCAAGCACGGCATCGCCGACGTGCGCGCCACCGTCAAGAGCATGATGATGACCTTCATCGACCGCCTCGGCTCGGTAGCGGCCTCGACCGGCAGCTACCAGGAAAAGATCGGCGGCTTTTCGGAACGCATCCGCGGCGCCGCCAACATCGAGGAGTTGAACGACGTGCTGGAAGCGGTGCTGAGCGAGACCCGCACCGTGCAAGCCGAGGCGCTGGCGTCGCGCGACCGCATGCTGGCGGCGCACCAGGAAGTCCAGGATGCGGAAAAGCGCATCCGCGACCTGGAAGGCAAGCTGCAGCACATGAGCGAACTGGTGCGCGAAGACCAGCTGACCGGCAGCCTCAACCGGCGCGGCCTGGACGACGTGTTCGAGCGCGAAAGCGCCCGCGCCGACCGCCGCGGCACGCCGCTGTGCGTCGCCCTGCTCGACCTCGACAATTTCAAGAAGCTCAACGACACCTACGGCCACCTGGTCGGCGACGGCGCCCTGCGCCACTTGGTGAGGGTGGTCAAGGACACGCTGCGCTCGATGGACGTGATCGCCCGCTTCGGCGGCGAGGAATTCCTGATCCTGCTGCCCGAGACCACGGTCGACGCCGCATCGAGCGCGATGGTGCGCGTGCAGCGCGAGCTGACCCGGCACTTCTTCTTGCACGACAACGAGAAGACCTTGATCACGTTTTCCTGCGGCGTGGCGCTGCGCCGGCCGAACGAAGACCAGGCCAGCCTCACGGCACGCGCGGACCGCGCCATGTACCGGGCCAAACAGAGCGGCAAGAACCGGGTGATGGTGGCCGATTGAGGAAAAAAATAATTATTTTTGCCCTCAAGTTCCCAAAAAACGCGCCGCCAAGCACCCGCATCACCGAATAAAAACGTTGCCCGTCGAAAATTTTCTTATTTCCGACCATAAAGTTTTCCCGGGCCAGTACGTTACCTGCATCAAGAGCAGCGGTTTGAATGTCACGGAACAGCGTGACAGACCAAAGCGAATCAGTGGCACGTCGCCACACCCTGCAAGACCAAGTGGAGAAACACCATGGCATCCGTAATCAATACCAACGTTGCATCCCTGAATTCCCAGCGTAACCTGGCCTCGTCGCAAGCTTCGCTGAACACCTCGATCCAGCGCCTGTCGTCGGGCCTGCGTATCAATAGCGCAAAAGACGACGCCGCCGGTCTGGCCATCTCGGACCGCATGAACTCGCAGATCAAGGGCATGACCCAGGCGACCCGCAACGCGAACGACGGCGTGTCGATGGCGCAAACCGCGGAAGGCGCCCTGTCGAGCTCGGGCGACATCCTGCAGCGCGTCCGCGAACTGGCAGTGCAGTCGTCGAACGCATCGAACTCGGCCAGCGACCGCAAGGCCCTGCAGACCGAAGTGACCCAGCTGACCTCGGAACTGAACCGCATCGCCGGCACCACCGAGTTCAACGGCACCAAGCTGCTGGACGGCTCGATGGGCACCGCCAACTTCCAGGTCGGCGCCAATGCAGGCCAGCTGATCTCGATGACCGGCTCGAACTTCACCACCACCACCTACGGCAACAACCAGATCAAGGGCGACGCAGCCGCCGTGACCGCCGACGGCGTGTCCGGTGCCAAGGCCGGTACCGCCAAGATCTCGGGTGCCCTGGGCAGCGCCAGCATCACCAGCACCACCGCTGATTCGGCCAAGACCATCGCCGCCAAGATCAACGACAAGACCGCGGACACCGGCGTCACCGCCACCGCGAAAACCGATGCGCTGCTGACCAGCGGCGGCGGCGCCTACTCGCTGGACGTCAAGTCGGACAACGGCACCGCCGTGACCGTGTCGTTCTCGGTCGACGGCACCGGCAGCAAGGCCGACGATTTCGCCGCAGCAGTCAGCGCGTTCAACGCCCAGACCGCGAAAACCGGCGTGACCGCCCAGTATGCCGACGGCGGCATCAAGCTGACGAACGCCAACGGCGCCGACATCTCGGTGAAGAACAACAACGCCGCAGCCGTCGCCGGTCCTCCGGCCGTCCCTGCCGGTGCATCGATCAGCATGTCCAGCTACAAGGCAGACGGTACCGCCAACAGCGCCACCGCCCTGGCCGCACAAACCAGCGGCGTTGCCAACGGCAACGTGACCATGGACTCGGACAAGAGCTTCTCGGTCAACGAAGGCACCGCAACCGGCTTCTCGCTGGGCGGCACCAACGCCGGCGCGTCGAGCCTGAAGTCGGTCGCCAACATCGACATCAGCTCGTTCGAAGGCGCACAGAACGCGATCAAGACCGCCGACGCGGCCCTGGCATCGGTCAACGGCCAGCGCGCACAACTGGGCGCACTGCAATCGCGCTTCAGCTCGGCAATCTCGAACCTGCAATCGACCACCGAGAACCTGTCGGCATCGAAGAGCCGTATCACCGACACCGACTTCGCTTCGGAAACCGCGAACATGACCCGCGGCCAGATCCTGCAGCAGGCCGGCACCTCGATGCTGGCCCAGGCGAACTCGCTGCCGAACGGCGTCCTGTCGCTGCTGCGTGGCTAATCGCTGATCCAGCCGACGCAGTACCGCGGTAAGTGATTCCTCGGCTGAAGAAATTCAGCCGGGGAATTTTTCGTAGGGAGACCCCATGAACATCCAGCCCCTCGGCGCCGCCGCCGTCATCAAGCCGGACGAACGCGCCACCGGTGCAGTAGAACAGGCGGCTGCAGCAACGGCCTCCACCGCCGCCGGCGCCATCGGCAAGTCCAATGGCGCCCCCGCCTCGCGCGCGGAGGTGACGGATGCGGTCAAGAAGATCAACGACGCCATGCGGCTGTCGTCGCAGAGCCTGCAGTTCTCGATCGACGAGGACAGCAAGCAGATCGTCGTCAAGGTGATCGACCAGGACACCAAGGAAGTCGTCCGCCAGATGCCGTCCCAGGAAGCGCTCGAGATCGCCAAGTCGATCGACAAGATGCGTGGCCTGCTGATCGACCACACCGCCTGAGCCGCACGCCGCGCCCCCATGCAGCCGCCGCCCTCCCGGGCCCGGCTGCATTTTTTTCGTCTATACCGCTCAGCCGTACAAAACAGAAATAAGCCGGTTTTCCTGCTCTCAAGAACGATTTGCTTCTGTCGATAATGACTTACATTATCGCTTTCACTGGAGAAACAAATGGGAGTTAGCTCAGCAGGTATCGGTTCGGGTCTCGACGTCGACAGCCTGGTCAGGAGCCTGATGTCGGCCGAGTCGGCTCCCCTGAACAATTACGACAGCAAGACCGCCGCCTACCAGAACAAGCTGGCCGCGTACGGCAAGGTCAGCGCGGCGGTCGGCACCTTCCAGGCCGCCCTGACCTCGCTGAATTCGTCCTCGACCTTCAGCGCGCTGTCGACCACGTCCAGCAACAAGGACGTGTTGACCGCCACCACCAGCGACGGCGCGGTCGCCGGCAAGTACAAGGTCAACGTCACCCAGCTGGCCCAGGCGCAGAGCCTGGTCAGCGGCGGCAAGGCCAGCACCAGCGCCATGATCGGCGCCGGCGCCAAGACCGTGCTGACCTTCCAGTTCGGCAGCACGACCGGCGGTACCTTCGGCGTGGCGGGCAGCGCGCTGGGGCCGGGCATCGCCTCGTCGGGCATCGGCGGCGGTTCGCTGACCATCAACGGCACCGCGATCTCCACCAACGGCACGACCCGCAGCGCGCGCGACCTGGCCGCCGTCATCAACGACGAAAGCGACGTCACCGGCGTCATCGCCAAGACCGGCACCACGACCACCGCGGCCAACCTGTTCAAGGATTTCGGCACGGTCGCCATCCCCGCCGGCGCCAGCGGCAGCTACAAGCTGTCGGTGGGCGGCGTCGACCTGGCCGCGGCCAGCGGCACCGATACCGTCAGCGCGGCCACGCTCGATACCAGCCTGGCCAGCAGCGCCACCCGCAACGCGCTGGCGGCGGCCAACATCACCGTGACCGGCTCCGCCGCCGACGGCACCCTGCAATTCATGGCGGCCGACGGCTCGAACATCGCCGTGACCGAGAGCGTCAGCGGCGACGTCACCGGCGGCATCGGCCTGGTGGCGGGCAGCGCCAACAAGGGCTCGTCCGCCACCGCGACCGCCGGCGTCACCCTGAGCTCGTCCGACGGCAGCCAGATCGTCGTCGGCGGCACCAACCCGGCCCTGGCCGGCCTCGCCGCGGGCAGCAACGGCAGCTACATCGGCGCCGGCTTCAGCCAGGACGGCACCCAGAACATGGGAACGGTCACGCTCGACGCCAAGGACCAGTCGCTGCAGGGCATCCGCGACGCCATCAACAAGGCCAACATCGGCGTCACCGCGACCATCGTCTCGGACGGCGGCGACAACCCTTACCACCTGGTGGTCACCTCGAACAAGACCGGCGCCAGTTCCTCGATGAAGATCAGCGTCGGCGGCGACGGCGACCAGGCGCCCGACGCCGCGATCGCCGCCCTGATGGGCTACGATCCGGCCGGCGCCCAGGGCCTGACCCAGACCACCGGCGCCCAGGACACCAAGCTCACCATGAACGGCATCGAAGTCACCAGCAAGAGCACCACGGTGGCCGATGCGATCCAGGGCGTCAGCCTGGACGTGTCCACGCTCGGCAGCAGCACGCTGACGGTATCCAAGGACACGAACAAGGTGTCGGACTCGATCAATGCCTTCGTCAAGGCCTACAACACGCTGAACTCGACCATCGCCGGCCTGACCAGCTACAACGCCGACACCAAGACCGGCGGCGCGCTGCAGGGCGATTCGTCGGTGCGCTCGATCCAGTCGCAGCTGCGGCGCCAGCTGTCGGCATCGGTCGAAGGCCTGGGCGGCAAGCTGACCACGCTGAGCCAGGTCGGCATCTCGTTCCAGAAGGACGGCAGCCTGGCGGTCGACTCGTCCAAGCTGAACGACGCGATCGCCAACAACTTCGGCGACATCGGCGGCCTGTTCGCGGCGATGGGTTCGGCCAGCGACGGCGGCATCAGCTTCGACAAGTCGACCGCCGCCACCAAGCCCGGCGAATACCCGGTCAACATCACCAAGATGGCCAGCCAGGGCACGGCGACCGGCAGCAAGGCATTGACCGGCTCGACCCGGATCGCCGCCAACACCACCTGGACCGTGACGCTGAACCAGACCACCCCGGCCACCGACAAGAAGGTGCAGAACATCGCGATCCCGGCCGGCACCTACGACAACACCCAGCTGGCCGCGGTCCTGCGCGCCGCGATCAACGGCAACACCACGTTCTCGGGCGCCGGCGATGCGGTGGAAGCGAAGGTCGACGCCTCCGGCAAGCTGTCGCTGTCCTCGAGCAAATTCGGCGAGCTGTCGAACATCTCGCTGGCCTCGGTCACCGGCACCAGCATCGACGACATCTTCGGCGCCGTCACCACCAGCGCCGGCGAAGATGTGGAAGGCACGATCGGCGGCGTGGCCGCGACCGGCAACGGCCAGACCCTGACCGCGGCCGGCGGCTCCCGCGCCGAGGGCATCCAGCTGACGATCAAGAGCGGCGCCGTCGGCGACCGCGGCAGCGTGACCTTCTCGCAGGGTTATGCCTACCAGCTGACCAACCTGTCGGCCAGCTTCACCGGCAAGGACAGCATCCTGCAGAGCAAGACCGACGGCCTGAACGTCAGCATCAAGTCGGTCGCCGACCAGCGCGACAAGTTCAGCGAGCGCCTGACCGCGATCGAAGCGCGCTACCGCGCCCAGTTCACCGCGCTCGACACCATGCTGACGTCGATGCAAAGCACACAGAGTTACCTGACCCAGCAGCTCGCGGCAATCGCAGCGAACAGCTAATACCTGGATTTTTTGGAGAATCAAACGATGTTTGGAACCATGAAACGCGGCGTGAATGCCTACGCCAACGTGGGCCTCGAAACCGGCGTCGCCTCGGCCTCGCCGCTCAAGCTGATCATCATGCTGTACGACGGCGCGCTGGCGGCCCTGCTCGGCGCCAAGGCCAACATGGCGGCCGGGAATATCGCGGCCAAGGGTTCGGCGATCTCGAAGGCGATCACGATCATCGACAACGGCCTGCGCGCCTCGCTCGACAAGGCTGCCGGCGGCGAGATCGCCGACAACCTGGACGCGCTGTACGACTACATGACGCGCCGCCTGCTCGAGGCCAACCTGAACAACGACGTCGGCATGGTCGAGGAAGTCCACCGCCTGCTGGCCGACCTGCGCAGTGCCTGGGTCTCGATCGGCGACAAGGCCGAGCAGCCGGCATCGATGGCCGCCGCCACGGCGATGCCGAAAGCCCCGACGATGGTCAGCGCCTGAGGACATGATGAACGGACAAGAAGTCGTATCGCTGTATGAAGCCATGGTCGGCATCACCGACCAGATGCTGGCCGCCGCCACCGCCAGCGACTGGGACCGCCTGGCCACGCTCGAGCTGCAGTGCGCCGCCTGCGTGCGCCAGCTGAAGGCGAGCGGCGACGGCCAGCCGCTGGCCGCGCAGGAGCGCACCCGCAAGGTCGACGCCATCCGCCGGATGCTGGCGGCCGACCGCCAGATCCGCGACCTGACCCAGCCGTGGATGGCCAAACTGTCCGCCATGATCAACAACAAGGGCACCGAACGCCGCCTCGCGCGCGCCTACGGTATCTGAAGCCGACGTACCCGAAGCCGAACTAGATGCTGCCGCGCGATTCCATGCCGCTGTCCCAGGTCGCGCGTACCGCGGCCACGGTGCCGGTCGCCGATCCGCGCCAGCAAGCCTTCCAGCGCGCCTTTGCCGGCATGGTCGGCCAGTCGATGCAGGCCGAGGTGCTGTCGAAACTGCCGGACGGCTCTTTCGTCGTGCGCGTCAACGACACCGCGGCGCGCATGCCCCTGCCAGCCAATGCCCAGGTCGGCAGCCAGGTGGCGCTGACCCTGGTCGCCGTGACGCCGCGTCCGACCTTCCAGGTCGGCAGCGGCGCGCCGGCGTTTGCGGAAGCCGGACCGGCGCCCGATGAAGGCAAGACCGCGGGTGGGCCACTCGCTTGGCTGCAAGGCAAGGACGCCGCCGCGCTGGTGCGCACCTCGGCGCTGCTGGCCCAGACCCGCAACATGGCCGGCCTCGGCGCCGGTGCCGCCAGCGACGCCAACACCTCGATCAGCAGCGCCGGCAAGACGCTCGGCGACATCATCGCCGCCGCCCAGAACGCCGCCACCCCCGCCACCGCGGCCCTCGGCCGCACGCCGCTGCTCGGCGCCGCCAGCCTCGATGCCGGCAGCATCGCCGGCGCGCTGCAGGAAGGCATGGGCAAGAGCGGCCTGTTCTACGAATCGCACGTGGCCGAGTGGGCGCAGGGCGCGCGCTCGATGACCGACCTGGCGCAGGAACCGCAGGCGCAGGGCCGCATGCCCTCGCCTTCCGACCCGGCCACCGCCCAGTTCATCAACATGCAGCTGACCGCGCACGAGCAGGCGCGCGTGGCCTGGCAGGGCCAGTTGTGGCCGGGCCAGGAGATGCGCTGGGAGGTCGAGCGCGACGCATCCGACGGTGGCGCCGCCGGCGGCGACGAGGAAGGCGGCACCTGGCAGAGCCGGCTGACGCTGCGCTTCGGCGCCCTCGGCGAGGTCGCGGCGCGCGTGGTGCTGGCCGGCGACCAGCTGCACATCCGCCTGGACGCCGCCAGCGCGGAAGCCGGCCAGCGCATGGGGGCGCAGCGCGCGCGGCTGGAGCAGGCGCTCGACGCGGCGGGGATGCCGCTGTCGACGCTGGCGATCCACGCGGCGCCCGCGCCCGGGACGGACGGCGATGGATAAGAAGACGGCGGCCCGGCGCCAGAACGCCGTCGCGCTGGCCTATGGCGCCGGCCAGCCCGCGCCGCGGGTCGTGGCCAAGGGCCAGGGCCTGATTGCCGAACAGATCATCGGGCGCGCCCGCGACGCCGGCGTGTTCGTGCACGAATCGAAGGAACTCGTGGCCCTGCTGATGGAGGTCGATCTCGACCGCCAGATCCCGCCGGGCCTGTACCGCGCCATTGCCGAACTATTGGCGTGGCTTTATTATATTGAGTCAGCGCAAGCCACCGGTGGCGCAGCGCCGCCAGCGCCGGACACGGCGCGACTCCTCCCACCCCAAGCCCCGGTTGGAACAGATGCAAGCAATCACTGAAGCAGAATTGGAAAGCTGGCACGACTATGAAGTCGAGTCGCGCAGGGAGATCGTCGCCCTGCTGCGCCAGATCTCGGAAAAGAAACAGCTGATCCGGATGCTGGTCAAGGGCGAAGGCGACGTCTGCGTCACCTCGCTGCTGGACGTCGATCCGGACGACGGCAGCATCATCCTCGACCGCTCGATCAGCCAGGAGCAGAACGCGCGCATCATCGCCGCGCCCAAGGTGATGTGCGAGACCTCGCTCGACAAGATCCGCATCCTGTTCCACGTGAGTAACCTGCGCGAGACCCGCTACGATGGCAGCATCGCCCTTGCCGCCGACCTCCCGTCCAGGCTGATCCGCCTGCAGCGGCGCGAGTTCTACCGCATGGCGACGCCGGTGACCACCCCGGTGCGCGCCACCATCCCGCTGCCGGCGGCACTCGGCGGCGGCACCACCGTGCTGCCGCTGGCCGACATCAGCTGCGGCGGCATCGCCCTCCTCGACAACAAGCACCAGCTCGGCTCGACGATCGGCGAAACCTTCGCCAACTGCCGCATCGAGGTGCCGGACGTCGGCCCGGTCACCACCTCGCTGCAGATCCGCAATGCGCTCGAGATGACGCTGCTGAACAACAAGACCACGCGCCGCCTCGGCTGCCAGTTCGTCGACATCTCGCGCGCCAACATGGCCGCGGTACAGCGCTACATCACCAAGCTCGAGCGCGAACGCAACGCCCGCCTGGCCGGGCACTGAGCACGCCGCGGCCGGGCGGCTGCGCGGCGCTGCCCGCGCCGGGTTCCTGTTATGTTGGCATTATCAAACAACGCCGGAGCCCCCGATGCCGCCTTCCCTCAAGCCCCTGAACCAGCAAGTCATCGTCATCACCGGCGCCTCCAGCGGCATCGGCCTGGCCACGGCCCAGGATGCGGCCAAGGCCGGGGCGCGGGTGGTGCTGGCCGCGCGCAGCGGCGATGTGCTGGAAGCGATCGTCGCCACCCTCGAGAAGCAGGGGCACGAGGCGATCCACGTGGTGGCCGACGTCGCCGAGCGCGAACAGGTGCAGCGCATCGCCGATGCCGCGATCGAGCGCTTCGGCCGCATCGATACCTGGGCCAACGTGGCCGGGGTCACCATCTACGGCAAGATCGAGGAGGTGGCGGAAGCCGATGCGCGGCGCCTGTTCGACGTCAATTTCTGGGGCATGGTGCACGGTTCGCAGGTGGCCCTGCCCCACCTGCGCCGGCATGGCGGCGCCCTGATCAACGTCGGCAGCGAGGCCAGCGAGGTCGCGGTGCCGCTGCAGGGCATGTATTCGGCCAGCAAGCACGCGGTCAAGGGGTTTACCGATGCGCTGCGCATCGAGGTGGCCGGCGTCGACGATGCCCCGGTCTCGATCACGCTGATCCAGCCGACCGCGGTCAACACGCCGCTGCCCGAGCATGCGCGCAACTACCTCGACCGCCAGCCCAAGCTGCCCACGCCCCAGCTCGACCCGCACCGGGTGGCGGCCGCCATTCTGGAGGCGGCGCAGACGCCCACGCGCGACGCCAAGGTCGGCCTGATGGCGGCGCTCGACGTGGCGGTCGAGAAAGTGGCGCCGGCGCTGGCCGACCAGGTGGCGGTGCTGCAGGTGCCGCGCCAGCAGCGCGACGAGGCGCCGCGCGATCCGGTCGGGAACCTGTTCCGGGCCCAGGGCGACGGCGTCGTCTACGGGCGCGGCAGCTAGACCGGCGCGGCGCCGGAGGGCGTCACACCTGCATGTTCATGATGTCGTGATAAGCCGACACCAGTTTATTGCGCACCTGCACCGTCGCCTGGAAGGAAATGCTGGCCTTCTGCATCGCGATCATGCTGTCGGACAGGCTGACCGAATCGTCGCCGGCGGCAAAGCGCTTGCCCATTTCGTCGGCCTGGATCTGGCTGTTGCTGACGTTTTGCAATGAGGCCTTCAGCGCGTCCGAAAAGCTCACCTTGCTGGAAGACTCGGCGGCCTCGGTCCCCTTCAGCGGATTCAGGCCGTTCAGGCCGTTGATCCCGCCCGTCCCCATCGCGGGCCCGGCAGCCGGCTTCTGGGCCGCCGCCTTCAGTTGCGCCATCATCGATTCGATGCGGCTGCTGTCGATGCCACCAATGTTCATATGTGCTCCGGGATGCTTGTCGGCCCCGCCCTGCGATGGGCCGGACGCTTCGATTCAGGCTGCCAGAATAGCAGCCGCCGAGCAATCGTTGCCTTGGAGGAAGGCCGTAAACATCCCCTTATTCCCGGGTTTGAATGTTGCCGTACGGCTTCATAATGGCGGCCAATCACCTCATTCCCACCTCATTCATCATGGCAACTGCGGAACAAGTTCTCGACAGCGATATCGACGCCCCGGACCCCAAGCCGAAGTTTTGGGAAACCACGATGGGCAAGCGCGTCGTCATCGGCGGTGCCGTCGCGGGTGCGCTGTCCATCATCGCGGCGATCTGGCTGTGGAGCTCGGCGCCCGAATACAAGGTGCTGTTCTCGAACACCACCGACAAGGACGGCGGCGCGATCACCGCCTCGCTCGACCAGATGGGGGTGAAATACAAGTTTTCCGAAGGCGGCAGCGCGATCCTGGTGCCGGCCGAGCAGGTCCACGGCATCCGCCTGAAGCTGGCCGCGCAGGGCTTGCCGCGCGCCGGCAACGTCGGTTTCGAACTGCTCGAGAACCAGAAGCTGGGCACCTCGCAGTTCGTCGAGCAGGTCAACTACCAGCGTTCGCTCGAAGGCGAACTGGCCAACTCGATCCAGGCGCTGGCCGCGGTCAGCTCGGCGCGCGTGCACCTGGCGCTGCCGAAACCCTCGGTGTTCGTGCGCGACCAGAAGAACCCGACCGCGTCGGTGCTGCTCAACCTGCAGCCGGGCCGTGCGCTGGACCAGGCGCAGGTGTCGGCCATCGTGCACCTGGTGGCCTCGTCGGTGCCGGAACTGACCCCGGCCAACGTGACCGTGGTCGACCAGAACGGCAGCCTGCTGTCCGACACCGCGGCCAAGAACGGCAAGCAGCTCGATCCGAACCAGCTGAAGTATGTCGACATCCTGCAGCAGAACATCGTCAAGCAGGTCGAATCGATCATCGCGCCGCTGGTCGGCCAGAACAACGTGCGCGCCGAGGCGACCGCCGAAGTCGACTTCGCCCAGGTCGACACCGCGGCCGAGATGTACAAGCCGAATTCGCCGCCGGAACCGCAGGCGATCCGCAGCCAGCAGACCTCGGAGTCGACCGGCCCCGGTAGCGGCAACCCGTCGGGCATCCCGGGCGCGCTGTCGAACCAGCCGCCGGGCGTGGCGACGGCCCCGATCGAAGGTGGCGCACCGGCCGCCGGCCAGCAGGCCATTACCGGCCCGACCAGCAAGAACGCCACCACCAACTACGAAGTCGACAAGACCGTGCGCTTCGAGCAGAAGCCCATGGGCGGCATCAAGCGCCTGACCGTGGGCGTGGTGGTCAACTACCGCCGCAGCATCGATCCGAAGACCGGCAAGGTCGTGGTGAAACCGCTGACCGGTCCCGAAGTCGCCCAGATCAACGAACTGGTGAAGCAGGCGATGGGCTACAGCCAGGCGCGCGGCGACACCCTGAACGTGACCAATGCCCCGTTCGACGGCGTCGACAAGCCGGACGAGCAGGCCCCGGACTGGTGGAAGGACCCGAGCAACCTGCCGCTGCTGAAGGACGTCGCCAAGTATGTGTTCATCGCGATGGTGATCGCCTTCCTGTGGTACCGCATCCTGCGTCCGCTGTTCAAGCCGGTGATGAAGAAGTTCGACGAGGCGGTCGAGATGCCGCCGGAACCGGAACCGGAAGAGCCGGAGCCGGAACCGGAACCCGACCTGGAAGAGGAAGCCCGGGTGGCGAAGGAAGTGGAAGAGCAGAAGAAGGTCATCATCTACAAGAGCAATCTGGACATGGCCAAGACCCTGGCCCAGAATGACCCGCGTATCGTGGCTAACGTAATCAAGGAATGGTTGGGTGCTGAATAATGAGCGATAAAGACAAGGAAGCGGTCAATAAAGCGGCCATCCTGATGCTGGCCCTGGGCGAATCCGAAGCGGCCGAAGTGATGAAATTCCTCGGCCCGCGCGAAGTGCTGAAGCTGGGCGCCGCGATGGCGCAGATGAAGGCGGTGCAGCACGAGGAAGTGACCACCGTGCTGACCGAGTTCCGCGAGCGCGTCGACCTGCAGTCGACCGTCGGCCTCGATTCGGACGAATACATCCGCCAGGTGCTGACCAAGGCGCTGGGCGACGACAAGGCCGCCGTGCTGCTCAACCGTATCCTGGGCGGCAAGGACGCTTCCGGCATCGAAAGCCTGAAGTGGATGGACGCGCAATCGGTGGCGGAACTGATCCGCAACGAGCACCCGCAGATCATCGCCACCATCTTGGTCCACCTCGAGCGCGACCAGGCCTGCGAAATCCTGGCACACTTCACCGACCGCCTGCGCAACGACGTGGTGCTGCGTATCGCCACCCTGGACGGGGTGCAGCCGGCCGCACTGCGCGAACTGAACGACGTGCTGACCAAGCTCCTGTCGGGCAACGAGCACATCAAGAAGTCGTCGCTGGGCGGCGTGCGCACCGCCGCCGAGATCCTGAACTTCATGAGCGGCGAGCAGGAAAACTCGGTCATGGAAAACATCAAGAACTACGACAACGACATGGCGCAGAAGATCATGGACGAGATGTTCGTGTTCGACAACATCATCGACATCGACGACCGCGGCATCCAGCTGCTGCTGC